>Ga0163179_10000292_pt1 | contig 35059 bp, 30 predicted proteins | sample AtlANTMetagenome_FD_109643 | JGI IMG/M metagenome (GOLD analysis project Ga0163179, IMG submission 109643) | Marine eukaryotic phytoplankton communities from the Atlantic Ocean - Atlantic ANT 2 Metagenome | ecosystem: Environmental > Aquatic > Marine > Oceanic | place: North Atlantic Ocean... | reverse complement strand
TTGGTGACCGCACCTGAGCAGGTCAACCCCGGGGACCGTCTCACTACCCGGGTGGCCGGAGGCCGGATCGAGACCGAAGTCGTTAGGGAGTAATGGGATGCGAGAAAGGAGATGGGCCCGGGTTGCCGGCGTGGAAACGGGTTTTATGGCTGAAGCGGGCCGGGGAGGCGCTTGCCGGGTGGTCGGGTCTTGTCCAGTCGGAGAAAGGCCAGGAGACGGGTATCCTTCCCCGTTGACCTTGACCACGGGAGGAGTGATTCATACGGTCCGCGCCTCCGTGTCATGAACATCCACGAGTACCAGGCCAAGATTCTCTTCAATCAGTTCTCAGTGCCCAATCCCCGGGGAATGGTGGCTGACACGCCGGAAGAGGCAGCTGTCGCAGCTGCCGAACTCGGAGGAACGCAGGTGGTGGTGAAGTCGCAGGTGCATGCCGGTGGGCGAGGCAAGGGAACATTCAAGAATGGCTTTCAGGGCGGAGTGCATCTGGTCCCCCCGGGGGAAGTCGCACAAGTCGCCTCCAGCATGCTTGGCGAGACGCTGGTAACCAAGCAGACGGGGGAGGAAGGCAAGCTGGTACGCAAGGTAATGGTGGCCGAGGCGGTTGACATCGTGCACGAATACTACCTCGCGATTCTTATGGACCGGGCCACCTGTAGTCCGGTGATCGTGGCTTCCACGGAGGGAGGGATGGACATTGAGGAGGTGGCAGAGAGTGACCCGGAAAAAATCCTGCGGGAGCACATTCATCCGCTGATGGGGTTGCAGCATTACGAAGTGCGCAAGCTAACCGCAGGACTCGGGCTTGCAGGAGACGAAGCGAAGCAGTTTGGCAAGCTGCTCACGAACCTCTACCGCCTCTTCCTGGAGTGTGACTGCTCAATGGTGGAGATCAATCCCCTGGTCCGCACCACCGATGGCCGGGTGCTCGCTCTCGATGCCAAGTTCAACTTTGACGACAATGCCCTCTACCGGCATCCCGACATCCTGGAATTCCGGGATACTGAGGAAGAGGACCCGCGGGAGGTGGAAGCGTCCAGGTACTCGCTGAATTATATCGGGCTGGACGGTAATATTGCCTGCCTTGTGAACGGTGCCGGACTGGCGATGGCGACCATGGACATCATCAAGCACTATGGAGGAGAGCCCGCCAATTTTCTGGATGTCGGGGGAGGAGCCTCCCAGGACCAGGTTGCGGCAGCCTTCAAGATCATTCTTTCCGACGAGGCCGTGAAGGCAATTCTGGTGAACATCTTCGGTGGGATCATGGATTGTGACGTTATTGCCCACGGAGTCGTCGCCGCCTGCAAGGAGGTTGGTCTGCCCATTCCGCTGATCGTGCGCCTGGAAGGGAACAACGTCGCCGCCGGGAAGGCGACCCTGGCCGCCAGTGGTCTGAATATCATTGCGGCGGAAGACCTCGCCGATGCGGCGGAGAAAGCCGTGGCGGCTCTCGCGGACTAACCCAAACGATTTACGGACATGGCAATTCTAGTCGATGAAGAAACGAGAGTCCTGGTGCAGGGCATTACGGGCAGTTATGGGGGGCGGCATGCGGAATTGAGCCTCGAATACGGGACTCAGCTGGTGGCGGGAGTAACTCCAGGCAAGGGCGGGCAGGTTTTTGAACATGGGGAGCACAGGGTGCCCGTCTTTAACACGGTGGAGGAAGCCGTGCGGGCGACGGGGGCCACTGCTTCGGCGATCTTTGTTCCCCCGCCCTTCGCTGCCGATGCGATCCTGGAGAGTGTGGATGCGGGAGTAAACCTGGTGGTGGCCATCACGGAAGGTATTCCAGTGCGGGACATGATGAAGGTGAAAGCGGCGATGACCGGGAGCGCGGTGCGGCTGGTGGGACCAAACTGTCCGGGCATTGTTACTCCGGGGAAGGGAGAGGACTCGCGGGGTGGTTGTCGAATCGGGATTGCACCCGGCTATATCCACAAGCGAGGGAGGGTGGGGATCGTCTCCCGCTCGGGAACGCTCACTTATGAGGCGGTCTGGCAGACCACTCAGCGTGGTTTCGGGCAGAGCACTTGTGTCGGCATCGGTGGGGACCCCATCAATGGGACCTCCCATCTGGACGCCCTGCAGTTGTTTAACGATGACGAGGAAACCGAAGCCATCATCATGATCGGTGAGATTGGCGGTGCGGCCGAGGAAGAGGCGGCCGCGTGGGCACAGGAGCATTGCAAGAAACCCATCGCGGCATTCATTGCCGGTGCTACCGCTCCGCCCGGGCGGCGCATGGGGCATGCCGGTGCCATTGTCTCGGGCGGAAAGGGGACAGCTCAGGCGAAGAAAGAGGCGCTTCGTGCGGCGGGAATCACGGTGGCGGAGACGCCCGCCGAGATCGGATCGGCCCTCATGGAGGCGACCGGGTGGTAGGCATCCGGCTTGGAACGGCTCCTCAACTCTTCCGGGGCAGGTGGAACCGGCCGGGCGGAGAAAGCCCAGCGCTCTTTTTCGGGCGTTTTAAGAAGTCTCGAGGGCCGCTACCGCCATGGCTGCGATTCCCTCCTCGCGACCGACGAATCCCATGCGCTCATTGGTTGTGGCCTTGATCCCGACGAGGTTCGCCTGAAGGCCCAGAGCTGTAGCGATGCGTTCCTGCATCTCCTCCCGGAAGGGGAGGATCTTCGGCGCTTCGGCGATGAGTGTGCTGTCGATGTTGGTGATGACCGCATTATTTTCCCGGGCAAGTTCCCCGCATTTGGCGAGGATTCTCAAGCTGGATATACCCTCGATACTGGCGTCCGTGGGCGGGAAATAGTGCCCGATATCGGGAAGGCCGAGCGCTCCCAGGACGGCATCAGCGACGGCGTGTGAGAGGACGTCGGCATCCGAGTGCCCTTGCAGGCCATGGGTGTGGGGAATCTCGACACCCCCGAGAATGAGGGGTCGGTTCTCAGCGAACTGATGGACGTCGTATCCGATTCCAACGCGGGTCATGGGAGTGGTAAGTGGGGTATTCGTTATCTGTTCCAGGGGCAAGATGGAAAGAAGGAGCGGGGAAGCAGAATGGGCGCTGCAGCAACCTGTGGGCACCCTGTTTCGTGCGCGAATGTCTGTCAGAGGATTTCGGCGATGGGAATTTTTCCGTTGGTCGCAACCACGGACCATACGTCGGGGATGGTGGGGTGGGGGGTGAGATCAACCTGTCCCCCCGCAGCTTCCACGAGCATGGTTCCGGCAGCCACATCCCAGAGGGAGATACGGGACTCAAGATAGGCGTCAAGCCGGCCGGAGGCGATATAGGCCAGCCCAAGTGCGGCAGATCCCATCATGCGCATCTTGCGGGCCCGGATGGACGCACGTTTGAAGCGCTCCAGACCCGTGGTCATGGCCTCCTCGTCCTTGCCACAACCGACGAAGAGAATCGATTCCTCCAGTTTGCTCCGTGGGGAACAGGAGATGAGCTGGCCATTGAGCGCAGGAGGTCCGCCTTTTTCCACGGTCCAGAGTTCATCCAGCATGGGATCGTAGATGAGCCCCATGATGAGTTCCTCAGGCTCACGGGTTCGGAGGGCGATCGAAATACAGAAGTGAGGAATGCTGTAAAGGTAGTTCACCGTGCCATCAATGGGGTCGACGATCCACTGGTAGGCAGAGTCCTGATTGCCGGCGAGCCCCTCTTCCCCATAGAGGGCGTAATCGGGGTAGGCATCGAGAAGGATTTCGGTGATCAAGTCCTGGGATTGACGGTCGAGTGCCAGCTTGACGTCGTGATGCCGGGCCTCATCGATGTCCTTGTCGCGAAGAAAGTTCTCCCGGAGGAGGTCTCCCGCCTGTCGGGCGGCCTGCTCGGCAGCCTGGAGTGGTGTCATGGGCAGGATGAAACCGCAGATGGGCATGGATGGACATCGCTATCTTTGGGAAAGCGGGGCCATCGCGGGACTGATTGCATCCGGCAGAAGAAGGATTGTTTCGATGCTCCCTCGATGGCCACGAGCAGAGCAATTCCTGTCACGTGGGTTCGGGAGAAGAGACCGCGCGTCCCGGTCACCCCCTTCGATTGTGGGCCTCCTCGACGGCCTGTATGATTAGGTGGGCAAGATGCACCTTGGTTTCCAAAGGGAGGGCTTCGCTGCGATCCGGGTAAACGAGCAGGACCTCGTTGTGGTCTGAGTCGAATCCAATTCCGGGTTGCGCAACGAGATTTGCCACGACGAGGTCGCAGCCCTTGTCTGTCAGCTTTCGACGGGCGTTCTCCTCGAGGGCCTCTGTTTCAGCGGCGAAGCCCACGAGGACACCCTCAAAGCCGAATTCACTGCGGGCGGAACCGAGAATGTCGGGGTTGCGAACCAGTGCAAGAGCGAGGTGCTCCTCGGATTTCTTGATCTTGTTCTCTGCAAGGCTGACCGGACGGTAGTCCGCCACCGCGGCGGCAAAAATAGCGACGTCGGCCCGGTCGATGTGAATGCTGGTGGCTTCGAACATCTCCCGGGCCGTCTCGACCGGAATGCAGTTCACGTTCACCGGGGCCTCGAGGCTTGTGGGTCCGGAGATGAGAGTGACCCGGTGCCCTGACCGGGCTCCGGCCTCGGCGAGGGCGTAGCCCATCTTGCCGGAGGATCTGTTGGTCAGGTAGCGGACCGGGTCGAGTGGTTCACGGGTCGGTCCGGCGGTGACGAGAAGATTCATGCGGGGTCAGATGCGCTGAGGCAGGCGAGGAACCGGAATCCCGGCTGGCGGGGGTGCGACCGGGGTTCAGTGGGATGGTCCGGATTTATAGTTCTGCACGGCCTCCACGATATGATCGACGGGCGCCAGTCGCCCGGGGCCCTCGTATCCGCAGGCAAGCATGCCGGATTGCTCCGGGCCGAGGAAGATACAGCCGTCCTTTCGCAATTGCTCGATGTTGCGCCGGGTGGCGGGATGCTCCCACATTTTCCCATTCATGGCGGGAGCGAGAAGTGCCTGAGCCCTGGTTGCGAGATAGATGCTGGAGAGAGGATCCGGGGCGAGCCCGTGGGCAAAGTTTCCGAGCGTGTCGGCACTGAGTGGGGCGACCAGCAGCAGATCAGCCCGGTCCGCGAGCTCGATGTGGCCGGGTTTCCACGAGTGCTTCTCGTCTTCGAGGGAAAGGAGGACCGGGTTGCGCGAAACGACCTGAAGGGTAAGCGGGGTGATGAACTCCGTGGCCGCCCGGGTCATGACGCAGTGGACCTCGTGACCTTCCTTTACCAAATGGGAGGCGAGATCGGCTGCCTTGTAGGCGGCGATTGATCCAGTAACTCCGAGAACGATGATCATTTTTCCTAGGGAGGAATTAACCTCCATCTTTCGCGATCTGGCGAAGATTTTTTTTTTCGGGTGCGCCACCGGTGTCAGGTGAGGCGGGAAACCCGCATGCGTTCGGCTGCCAGCAGGGCCCTGAAGCGGCGGTAGTCGTCCTCCCGGGAGCCGGAAATGAGTTGGTAGGTATAGGAGTGGGCCTGTGTCATTTCCTCCATGGCGTTATGGAGGCGGGTTTCAATGACTTCGATGGAATCGGTCGCACGGTTGGCAAGTCGCTCGCGTAGTTCCCCCTCGGAGGCGGGCATCACGAAGAGGTCGACCAGGCTGGCGGTGATAAGTGGGTCTTCGCAGGCCCTCACCTGTGAGGCGCCCTGGACATCTATGTCCATCACCACATCCTGGCCACGCTGGAGGTAGCTGAGAACCTCCGACCTGAGGGTGCCGTATAGATTGCCGTGGACTTCAGCATGCTCGAGAAAATTCCCGGCGGCGACGTCTTGCTGGAACTGCCCGCGGGAGAGAAAGAAGTAGTCTCGGGCATGGACCTCGCTCTCACGGGCCGGCCGGGTGGTGCAGGAAATCGAGTAGTGGGCTTCGCCGTCTCTCGCGAGTTGGCGACAGAGGGTGGTCTTACCGGATCCGGAGGGTCCGGAGACGAGAAGAAGGACACCCGATCGCTGCGGCATACTTGGAGGTTCGAAGAAAATGGCCGCGGATGCAAGAGCAGCCACAAGGCTGTGTGAAATCGGAAGAGGTCATCCGGTCTGAGCCGGGGGCGCGGGATCAGGTTTCTTCCCCGGAGGATGCTTAACCTTCTTTCTCGATATTGCCGTAAGAGCGGTCGAAGTGGACGTAGCCACCATCAACGTGGTGTATTTGTCCGGTGGTATGCCCGGAACAGGGCGAAGTGAGAAAGACGATGGCATTGCCCATTTCCTCTGCAGTCGTCATGCGCTGGTTGAGTGGGATACGGGCACGGATGGAGGCAAGGGTCTGCTCTGGATTTTCGACCGTCCGGATCCAGGAATCATACATGGGGGTCCACACTTCAGCGGGCACGACAGTGTTGACCCGGATGCCGTGCTGGGCGAGATCGACGGCCCATTCACGGGTGAGACCGTGAATGGCTCCCTTGGCAGCGGCGTAGCCGGAGGTGCCTCCCTGCCCGGTAACCGCCAGCTTGCTGGAAACATTCACGATGCACCCCTTGCTGGAGATAAGCGCGTCGAGAGCGAAGTGAGTCAGGTTGTAGAGATGGAAGAGGTTGCGCTGGAGAGATGCCACGAATTCATCGGGACCGGAACGGAGGCTGACCCCGTCATTGACTCCCGCATTGTGAACAATGCCGTCAAGGCGGCCGAAGGTGTGGAGGGTTTGCTCGACGGCGTTGCGGCAGGCTTCCACCTCGGCCAGTTCCGTCTCGATCATGAGACCTCTTCCGTCAGTGGCGCCGATGCGGGACAGCAGTTCCCTGCCGGTCTCCGGACTGCGGCCAACGATGACCGGGATGGCGCCCTCGCGTGCAAAAATCTCCACCGCGGCGGCTCCGATGCCCTTGGCGCCGCCGGTGACGATCACGACCTTGTCTTTGATTTGGAGGTCCATGGATTGTAGCTACTGGCTGGGTGGGAACATGGCGAGGGTGTCCGCTTTCATCTCGATTGAAAAGCCGGGAGCAGTGGGTGCCTGGTAGCGCCCGTTCTTGAGGACGCAGGGAGTGACGAAGTGCTCGTGGAGGTGGTCTACATATTCGGTGACTCTTCCTTCCCACGAGCCCGAGATGCTCAGGAAGTCGATGATGGAGAGATGCTGAACGTATTCGCAGAGGCCCACTCCCCCGGCATGGGGGCAGACCGGCTTGCCGAACTTGGCCGCGAGGAGCATGATGGCGAGATTCTCGTTCAACCCGCCCACCCGGGCGGCATCGATCTGTACGACATCGATGGCCTCGGCCTGCAGGAACTGTTTGAACATAATGCGGTTCTGGCAGCACTCGCCGGTTGCGATCCTGACGGGTGCAATGGCCTCCCGGATCTGCTTGTGGGCCAGAACGTCGTCGGGAGAGGTAGGTTCCTCGAGGAACCAGAGGTCGAATTCAGCAAGGTGCTTCATCCACGCAATGGCTTCATCCGGTTCCCATACCTGATTCGCGTCAACCATGAGGGTGATTTGATCGCCCACTACTTCACGCACGGTGCGTAGTCGGCGAATATCATCCTCGAGGTCGGCCCCGACCTTGAGCTTGAGGTGGGTCCATCCGGCTGCAACTGCCTCCCGGCAGAGCCTGCGGAGCTTGTCGTCCGAGTAGCCCAGCCAGCCGGCGGAGGTGGTGTAGGTCGGGTAGCCCCGGGCCATGAGCTGAGCGAGTCTTTCCTCCCTGCCCTCCCGAGCGCGTTCGAGGATGCTGCAGGCTTCCGCGGGAGTCAGCGCATTGGTGAGATAGCGGAAGTCGATGCAGCGGACGATCTCCTCGGGAGTCATGTCAGTCACGAGCTGCCAGACAGGTTTGCCGGTGCTGCGTCCCCACAGGTCCCAGAGGGCATTGACCACTGCGCCCGTGGCAAGGTGGATGACGCCCTTGTCTGGGCCTATCCAGCGAAGTTGTGAATCCCCGGTGAGGTGCCGCCAGAAGGCCCCCATGTCAGAGGTGATCTCCTCGAGGGAGACGCCCACCAGGCGAGGAGCGAGTGACTCGATGCCAGCGATGCACAGTTCGTTCCCGCGGCCGAGGGTGAAGGTCAACCCGTGGCCCTCGTGCTCACCATCGGTTTCCAGGACGACGTAGGCTGCCGAGTAATCCGGATCGGGATTCATTGCATCCGAACCATCCAGCTGGGCGGAGGTCTGGAAGCGAGCGTCGTGGGTTCTGAAGCCGGTAATCTTCAAGGGAATGGGGCTTCAGGCTTCCCTTACTGCGGTCTGACGCTGCACGCCGAGTCCGTCAATGCCGAGTTCAAAGACATCACCTTCCTGGACGAACCTGGGAGGATCAAAGCCGATGCCCACCCCGGCTGGTGTGCCCGTGGAGATGACATCTCCTGGCAGGAGGGACATGAACTTGCTTACGTAGGCCACGAGGTGCGGAATGGAGAAGATCAGGTCGTTGGTGTTGCTGTCCTGCAGGGTCTCTCCGTTGCGCTTGAGCCAGAGGCGGAGATTGCCGGGATCGGGCACTTCGTCAGGAGTGGCGAGGTAGGGGCCAAAGGGCGCGAAGGTATCGGCTGACTTTCCCTTCACCCACTGGCCGGTGCCCTCCAGTTGCCATGCACGCTCGGAGTAATCATTGTGGACGGCGAAGCCTGCGATGTGGGTCATCGCGTCTTCCTCGGCAACATACTTGGCGTGCTTTCCGATGACGAAGGCCAGTTCAACTTCCCAGTCGGTCTTGGCTGAGTGGCGGGGAATAAGAAGATCATCATTGGGGCCGCTCCAGGCAGAAGTGGCCTTTGAGAAGAGAACGGGTTCGACTGGTGGCTCGAGCCCGCCTTCCGCCGCGTGGGCGGCGTAATTGAGACCGATGCAGATCAGCTTGGGGGGGCGGGCGACGGCAGGTGCGAGGGTGACTTCCGAGGCCTGCAGGGTGGGCGCGCTTCCGCTGTTTTCCTCCAGCCATGCCCGGAGCCTGTCCAGGCCGTCATTGCCGAAGAAGGATTCGTCCCAGTCCTCGCCGAAGGCGGAGGCATCCAGGATTGTCTTTTCATTGAGGAAGAGCCCCGGAGCGGGGTAGCCGTTTTTCAGGAAGCGAGTGAGTTTCATGGGAGGAGACTGTGGGAGGGAGAATGGAGGAAGAGACGTTAGCAATGCAACTCCGCGGACGGGGGGGCAGGGGGCCTGAAGAGTTGGAGCAGGGTGCGATCAAAAGGGCGGCCCCGGGGGTTTTGTGAGGTCCTGCGCATGATTCCGGGTGGAGTTGGGAGAGCCTTGGTCGGGGGCGACGGGTTCATCGGATGTAGAATCCTAGCGAAGATTCGTTACGCCGCCGTCAATCTCGAAGGCACTGCCGGTAATGAACGTGGCCTGGCTGGATACAAGATAGGCGACGAGGCCGGCGATTTCCTCGGGAGTACCCATGCGGCCAATGGGCTGGAAGTCACTCAGGGTTCGGAACATCTTTTCGCGCTCGTCCTCGGGATAGTTCTTGGCGAGGTAGCCATCTACAAAAGGAGTGTGAACGCGGCCGGGACAAACGCAGTTACAGCGAATGCCCTTGTCGATATAGTCACGTGCAATCGACATCGTCATGCTGAGGACGGCTCCCTTGGACATCGAGTAGGCGAAGCGGTCCGAGATTCCGAGGTAAGAAGCAACAGAGGCGAGATTGACCACGCAGCCGCCCCCTGCCGCAACCAACTTGGGGATCGCGAAGTGGAGACAGTGATACATGCCTTTCACATTGACCCCGTAGATCCGGTCGAGTTCGTCGGGAGAACACTCTTCCACATTGCCCACTGAGGCAATGCCGGCATTGTTGACAAGGATATCAAGACTTTCGATTTGCGCGAAGGCGTCCCGGACGGATTCGGTTTGCGATATGTCGCAGAGCAAGAGGCGGGCCCTGCCGCCGGCCTCCTCAATGGTTGCGGCACTCTCCCTGCCAGCTTCTTCATCAATCTCCAGGAGGATGATTTCATGTTCCTGCCGGGCGAGTTCCGCCGCAATGGCGCGGCCGATGCCAGATCCTGCTCCTGTGACGACTGCTGTGCTCACCGCGTGAGACAATCGCGAAATGGCCTTCAGGCCAAGGGGTTTTGTTGGGGGGAGGGGTTTCGCATCAATTCCTTGAGATTTGACACCGGGAGGTGGAGACGCTGAATGGGGTGATGAAGTTGCCGGCTACGCTGATTTTCCTCGCTCTCCTGACTGTCTCACCCCGGGCTGAGTTGCGACTGCCGAATGTCTTTGGAGATCACATGGTTCTGCAGTCTGGCAAACCCGTGGCGCTGTGGGGGTGGGCAGCGGCGGGGGCGAAGGTCAAGGTGGTCTTTGGGGGTCAGGACAAGGAGATGGTGGCAGGCGAGGAGGGGACGTGGTTCCTGCAGTTGGATCCCCTCAAGCCCAGTTTCGAGGGTGCAGTCCTCGAGGTGACCGATGGCTCGAAGACTCTCAGGCTTGAAGATATCCTCGTGGGAGAAGTCTGGGTCTGCGGTGGACAGAGTAACATGGAGTGGAGCTTGCGTGGAAGCCGCGATGCTGATCTCGAGATAGACTCGGCAGACGCTCCCGCGATTCGGTTTCTCCGGGTGCCAAAGATTGCAAGCGATGTTCCACGGGAGGATTTCCCGGAAGGGAACCCGAAGGGCATGGAAGGAAGGTGGCGGCGGGCCATTCCTGAGGAGGTTGAGAACTGTACGGCCGTGGGCTACCATTTTGCGAGGCGCTTGCAGCGGAGACTCAAGGTCCCGGTAGGGTTGATCGATACTTCCTGGGGAGGAACGATGGCTCAACACTGGGCCTCCCTTGAGACCCTGCGTCCAATCCCGGAGATGAAGCCCTACTTTGAGCAGTTTGAGGAAGCGGTGACGCAGTGGAAGGATGGAGGGGGTGAAGAGGGGGCCAGGAAGCGGCTGGCCACCGATTTGGCAGCGTGGGAGAAGAAGAAAGATGAGGCGGAAGCAAGGGGAGAACGGGTGCCGGGCCGACCCAACCCCGGGAATTACACCGATCCGCGGACCAAGCGCCAGCCGGCGGGGATGTATCACGGAGTTCTGTTGCCGATCGCCAGGGCAACAGTGCGGGGTGCGCTTTTCTATCAGGGAGAGAACAACTCCTTTGCCGAAAGCTGGAAGCCGTTCCCCAAGAGCTATCCGGCGGTCGTTGCGGACTGGCGAAAGGCTTTCGGGAATCCGGAGCTTCCGATCGGGTTGATCCAGATCGCAGGGTGGAGCAACCGTCGCAGCATGACCTACGACATGAATCACCACACCAACATTGTGCGTGAAGTGCAGCACCGGACCTGGGAGTCGACTGAGCACACGGGCTTGATTGTGACTTTTGATACGAATTCCAATGGGAGTATTCATCCCGGGCGAAAGCAGCCAGTGGGGGAGCGGGCAGCCCGCTGGGCGCTTGCGGAGGTCTACGGGGTGAAGGGCCGCGGTTCACAGAATCCACTGGAATGGAGAGGCCCTGTCTTCCGGGAAGCAGCGGTGGAAGGAGAGAAGATCATCGTTTCCTTCAGGGAAGGGACCGCGCGTGGCCTGCGTCTGGACCAGGATGTAGAGGTCGGTTTCTACCTGGCCGGGAAAGACCGGCGGTTTCATCACGCCCGGGCACGAGTGAACAAGGAGACGGTCGAGGTATGGTGTGAGGCCGTTCCCAGTCCGGTGGCAGTGCGGTATGCGTGGTCGAACCTTCCGATGGGAGGCCTCATGAATGCCCGGGAGCTGCCAGCCTATCCCTTCCGCAATGATTCCTGGCCACTTGTTCCCCATCAGTCGGAGGGAGAATACCGGGTGGAGTGAGGAGTGGTTTCAGGTCTTGAACACCGGGCAGCAGGACAGCCCTTTTGTGCGCCGGGGTGCAATGTGGCCCCATCGACCCTGTGGCAGGGAGGTGGAGATTCCGGGTCGCGGGGAAACAGGCCCGGCGCTCCCGTGCTCCCAGATTCCGTACGGAGAGATTATCGGGAAGGCGCGGAGGTTCCGGGGTCTCCAGCTGGGTCGGAGTATTGCAGCTGCCGGAGGAAATCGAGGAGAACAGGCTTTTCCGCCTCTATGACGGTCGCATGGCCAGTCATTTTGAAGAACCACGTGAAGTCCTGCACGCGTGTGAAGGCGACCACGATACGCGTGGGAGTTTCGTCGGCGGCTGCAGGTTTTCCGGTGAAGTCAGCAAGTCGGTAGGTTGCGGTTCCGCACTGATGCTCCTCGAGCAATTCAGGCAGGGCGTCCTGTGCCACGGGGTCAAGTCCGACCAGAGTACGCCATTGATTGACGACGGAGAGCTCGGGGCCCCCGGAGCCCCTGAGCGGGATAATCGCGAGTTGTGCCTCGAGGCCACCGGGTTCTCCCATGCGAAAGCTGGCGATCCGGGCGACGCTGGGCTTCCCCTCCCGCCAGTTGGCAGGCTTGATGAAGGAGAGGGCCGGCCGGGAAGGAGGCGGGGGAAGGGATGGCGGAGCAGGTCCCAGCGAGAGTTTGCTCACGAAGGCACGGAAAGCTTCCTGCTGCCCGGTGACCAGTTCGGTGGCGCCGGAGAGCTTCAGGAACCAGGTGCGGTGGGTTAGTGGCAGAATTGCCCCTAGGATGGATTGCTCTTCACCAAGGGCGATGACGAGGTGGAGCTGGTTTTCATCGAGGGGGTGGGTCTCCACCGCGGTCTCGAGATCTTCTGCTCCGACGGGCTGCAGCCCGGCTTCTTCCCGCCAGCGGTTGACGTTGGCGAGAAGGCCCCCCACGACACCAGGGAAGCGGGTGATTGCCATGACGGGGGGAGCCTGTTTTGTCCCGGGGGAAGAAATCCGGTAGGTGGCCACCCGCGGACTCTGTGCACCGGACTCGAGTTCCCATCCCTCGGGCAAGTCCGTGGGCAGGTTGAGGTAGAGGTGCTCCGGAGAAGGGCTGGGGGGGGGAGGAAATTGCTCTCCGTCCACTGCCTTGTCCCTGCACGAGGAAACAAATAAAACGGAAAATGTCAGGATGAGGGTGGTTGCCCGTATCTGCATGAAGATGCCGAGTTGACGTCAGGCGGCGGCAACCGCGGGAGAGTGGTGGATTCTCACAGTCCGAAGCCCGTGCCTGGGAGGAACCGATAGTAGACTTCCAGCATGAGGGTGGCGAGGGCCGTGTGGTAAACGGGGTCGTTCTTGCTGCCGGGTCCGGGATTGGGAGGAGAGCGGAAATGCCCGTCGGGTTGCTGACCGCTCAGAAGAGTATCCCGGAACTTGTCGTTGTAATTGAGCCAGCTTCGGCCGCCGTGGTTGATGGCGGCCTGGCTCACATAGTAGTGCTCGTAAAGATTACAGGGCCCGCTCTGGTAGTTGATACGAGCGTGACGGTCGATGTAGTCCATGCCCTTGCGGGCGGCTTCGTGGTTAGTTCCCTTGTGCTGTTGAAAGCAGAGCACACCTGCGCCAGTGAGGGTGAAGTGTCCACCTCCCACGGGGCTGGGTCCGGTGTAGCCGAATCCCCCGTTGCTGTTCTGGCGGCCTTCGCAATACGTGAGTGCCTTGCTGATGCACTGGGGGAGGTTGCGGAAGTCCAGCCGGGAGTGGTAGCCGGCCTTGAGGGCCTGCAGTTGCCAGGCGGTAATGGACATGTCTCCGCCCCGGCCCCCTTCGCCAAAGCCGTAGTCCCAGCCGCCGGAGGGGTTCTGGTTGTCAATGATCCACTGGACTCCAAGTTGCACGGATTCCTTCAGATTGGGAATATTGAGGCCGAGAACCCGGCAGAACATGTAGGCCTCGGCGAGGGCGTAGGTGGCGATTCCGTGCTCGTAGACGTAATGCTTGTCGCCACGCGTGGTGCAGAGGCGCCCCTTGTTCTTCACGCTGTTCTCGATGAGGTAGACCATGCCGTTGGTGACAGCGTCGCCAAATTCCTCTGAGAGGGGTGTCTCGCAGTGGCCAAGGTAGGCAAGAAGAACGAGCCCGGTCTGGGCCACCTGGTGACTGCCCCCCCAGGAGCCATCCGGGCGCTGGACCTTCTTGAACCAGCGCAGGGCTGAGACGACCGCCTCTTCACACTCTCGTGTTCCGCCGCTCTGCTTGAGACGCCGAAGGCGATCGATCTTGGAACAACGTTTCCGCATGGCAGCAGGAATACGGCCGAAGCCGCCGCCACCACCATTACCGCCCGTGCCCCAGCCCTGGCCAATATCATCCCGGAATCCATAAGTGAGAGCCGGGACGGCTTCTATCTCGGGGACGGGGACGGCGGTGGGGGAGGGCGTGACCGAGGCCATGACCTTCGCCATCGAGGAAGATGGAGCATTGGGCTTGGGAGTTACTTCCCGGGTAATTCGCTTCTGCTGCAGCGGATCTTCCTCCTCCGAACCCGCGGTGTAAGCTACGATGGTCGGTGACTTTACCAGCAGGGAGGGAATGAGAATGAAGAACAGGATCAGCACGACGAGGACCACCGCGAGGACGGCGATGATCATGCTGGTAATGACCGAAGCTTTGCGTTGGGCCTCCAAGTTGGACTGGGCCTCGGGGTTGAGTCGGGCATGGATGCTCATGGTGAAACGGGGGCAACGCGCAGTGTCTTGTACAAAGCCTTATTTCTGGTCCAATTTCAAGTTTGGAACGTGTGCCAACGGGGCAAACTTAGCACAGAAAGGGCATGAGTCCGGGTAGATTGTAAGAATTACCGAAGCAAAACAGCTGTCGGGCGCGTCAGGCGATGATCTTGTCGAGGACCCGACCCGCGACATCGGTGAGACGGAACCGGCGGCCGCTGTGCTTGAAGGTAAGCTTTTTGTGATCCAACCCGAGAAGGTGCAGGATGGTGGCGTGCAGGTCGTGAATGTCGACTTTGTCCACCGCCGCGCGGTGTCCGATTTCATCTGTTTCGCCCAGGGTGGCACCACCTTTCACGCCGCCGCCTGCGAACCAGAAGCATCCGGCGTGGGGATTATGGTCTCGTCCCGGCTTGTTGCTCTTCTGCGCCACCGGAAGCCGTCCGAACTCCCCACCCCAGATGACGAGGGTTTCCTCAAGCAGGCCCCGCTCCTCAAGGTCCTCGAGCAGGCCCGCGATGGGCCGATCCGTCTCCCCTGCAAACCCGGTGTGGTTGCCTACGATGTCATTATGGCCGTCCCAGCTTCGCTGGTTCTCCATTCCACCTGAGTAAATCTGGACGTAGCGGACTCCGCGTTCGATCATGCGTCGTGCCATCAGGCACTGGCGGGCGAAATGGCTGCACTTGCCGTCTTCAAGTCCGTAGAGCTTCTTGATGTGGCCGGGTTCGGAGTCGACGTCAACACACTCCGGTGCCTCCTCCTGCATGCGATATGCAAGCTCGAAGCTCTTGATGCGTGCGGTCAGCTCGCGTTCAGCGTCCACGCGCTTCCGGTGCGCCTGATTCATTTCACGCAGGAAGCGGAGCTGGGCGCGCTGCTGCTCGTCATTGAGTCCGGCGACTCGCTTCAGGTTGGGAATGGGGTCGCCCTTGGTATTGATCCAGGTCCCCTGGAAGGCGCCGGGGAGAAAACCGTTGCCCCAGTTGGCTGCGTGGCCTTTTGGCAGGCCCCGGCCCTTCGGGTCGCTCATGACCATGAAAGCGGGGAGGTTTGCGTTTTCCGTCCCGAGACCGTAGGAGACCCAGCTGCCGACGCAGGGATGGCCCATGCGTGTCACCCCGGTATTGGCCATGAAGAGGGCGGGACTGTGGTTGTTACTCTGGGTGTGGAATGATTTGACGAAAGCCATCTTGTCCACGTGGCGGGACAGGTTCGGAAACAGGGAGGAGGCCCAGGCTCCGCTCTGACCGTGTTGCTTGAAGTCGAAGGGCGACTTCATGAGGGGACCAACCGCGTTTTCGAAAAACCCGGTGGTGGGATCGAAACCCTCCAGCTTCTGGCCGTCCCGCCGGGTGAGCTCGGGCTTGTAGTCCCACGTGTCGACGTGGGAGGGCCCCCCATTGATGAAGAGCCAGATGACATGCTTGGCCTTGCCCTCGAAATGAGGCTTGCGGGCCTCGAGCGGATTGTCGCCCAGTTCCACGGCGGCGTGGCCCTGTTCGTGCAGGAGTGAGGAGAGCGCAAGCGCGCCGAGCCCTCCTCCGGCCTTGGTGAGCAGTTCGCGTCTGGTCCAGGCGTCTTCGATATGGTTGCAGTGCATGATTCCTATTCCACGTAAATCATTTCGTTGGCTGCGAGCAGGGCGTGGCAAAAATCCACGAGGGCGGGTTCCTTCTTCCCTCCATAACTCGCTATTTGCTGGTTGAAGAATGTGTTCATCAGTCGGCGTTGCTCGTCGGAGGGGGGTGCCCCATGGGCCCGGTAGACCGCGCTGCCGACCGGGTCGCTTTCCGTGAGCACGGATTGGGCGAAGTGTCTCGCCATGTCCCGAACCTGTGGGCTGTTGATGAAGACGAGGGCCTGGGACGGTGTGGTCGTTATGGCCCGGCGTCCCTGACTGGTCATTGTATCGGGCCAGTCGAAGAGTTGCATCAAGGGGACGAGCTTGCTGCGCTTTACAAAGAAATAGATGCTGCGGCGTTTCATGCTCAGGTCCAGGGTGCCCGGACCAAACATCCTGCGATCGAGGAGCCCGCTCACGGCGAGGGCATTGTCCCGGATGATTTCGGCTTCAAGGCGGCGCGGCTCCCGTTTCCACCAGTAGCGGTTGGTGGGGTCCCTGCTGGTATTGTCCGCCGCTGCGGAAGACCCCATGCGGTAGGCGTCGCTGAGCATGATTTCCTTGTGCATGCGTTTGAGAGTCCATCCGTTCGCGATGAGATCGCGGGCGAGGTAGTCGAGGAGTTCGGGGTGAGTTGGCTTCTGCCCCTGAAAGCCGAAGTCGTTCACGGATTCCACGATGCCGCGCCCGAAGTGGTGCTGCCAGAGCCGGTTGACGATCACGCGGGCGAGAAGATGCCCGGCGCCGTTTTCCACGTCGGTGATCCACGTGGCGACCCCGCTTCGCTTCCGGGAGGTTCGGGAGCCGTCCGGCCTGGAAACAATCCAGTTCTCTGCCTTGGCGTCGTTACGCATGAGAACCTTGAGGAAGTCCTGCGGGGCCTGGCCGTCTTTCTGGGCCGGGTCGCCGCGCACGAGATAGTAGCTCTCCTTGTAAAAGTCGGCGACCTTGCCGCTGTTGGTGTGGTGCCGCATCGGCTTGAAGCCCTCGCCGCAGACCATCACCTTCTCCTTCTTCCCCTGCGGACGGCTTGATTCGAGGGCGCTGATCCGGCCATTGAGCGCGAGCCACTCGGGATCGAGCTGGAGGTAGAGCCCGGTCATGCGGGTGAGGTCTTCACCCTGAGCCTCGCCGTGGTGTTTGCGGTCAAGGGTGAGCAACTCCCTGCGGGCTATTTCGCCGGGATCCACCTGTCCCTCGAGCAGCGGCAGTTGAGCGGCGGGCTTGGTGCTCACCGAGAGCCGGAGGCGGCCGATGGAGTGCTGGGTATTGAGGTTGAAGTGAAGCTTCACAGTGAGGCGCTTGTTTGCGCCACGGACGGTTTCCGGGTTGGTAATCTCGAACACCGCGGCATGGTCCTTTCCGAATTGCGGGTCGACCGCCCAGCCGGTTTTACGGTCCCCGTCGATTACCTGCCGGACATGGAGTTGGTTGCCCTGATTGAAGGTGGCCCTTGGATTTGCCAGCGTGAGGGGAGTCGTCCCGGCGATTACCTCAAGGTGGGAGAGTCCGATATTACCGTTGGAGGCGCGTCCGGGCCCCCCTCTCTTCATGGACTTGTGGGCGAGTGCCTCGACCCGGAGGCTGCACAGATTCTCGAGCGGAGAGGTGGTGACGAAGGTATAGACGTCGCTTGAGGGATTGGGCCCCCCGGCGAGGTAGGACCCGTCCTTCTGTCGCTGGAAGGTCGCCCCGCCCTTGGAGACGAGAGGCTCGGCCACGAGAATGGCCCACGGGGAACCGGGCTCGGTGCTCTTCCGGCCACGGTTGGCTGCCAGCCAGTTCTGCAGCTTGCCGGGGGCGTGCTTCCTGCGGTAGCTGTCCGCCTCGGCCTGCAGTTTCCCGAGGTCAGTCTCATACTTCTTCATCGCGGCCCCGGTTGGCTTATGGGTTTCGATCTCAATCTCGCTGCGCACGGTCTGGGTAAAGGCACTGAGCAGTTCATAGTAGTCCCGGGTGGGGATCGGATCGTATTTGTGATCGTGACAGCGGGCGCAGCCGATCGTGGTGGCAAGCATGGCGGATCCCATGGTGGAGAGCATGTCGTCCGTGGCGTCAAATCTGATCCGTTCGGCTTCGCTGAACGTGATCTGGGTCGGGTAGACTCCCGCGCCGAGGAATCCGGTGGCAGCCATTGCCTCGGGATTGTCCGGGGCGAGTTCGTCTCCTGCGATCTGCCACTTCACGAACTGGTCGTAGGGCATGTCCGCGTTCAGGGCGCGGATGACAAAGTCCCTGAAGTGGAAGGCGAACTTGCGATCGTAGTCGTGCTCGAATCCATGGCTTTCCGCGAAGCGGGCCACGTCGAGCCAGTGCCGTCCCCAGCGTTCCCCGTATCCGGGCCGGGCGAGGAGGTCATCAATGAGCCTCTCGTAGGCCAGTGGGTGGTCGTCCTTAACGAAGGCCTCGATCTCGGCCGGAGTGGGAGGCAGGCCAACGAGATCGAAATAGATCCGGCGGATGAGCCGGCGTCGATCGAGGGCTGCGGCAGGAACGAGCCCGTGGTCGCGATGTCCGGCTGCGAGGAAGCGGTCGATCATGGATTGTCCGTCGCGGTCCGCCGGTGGGGGCGCACTCTGATCAAGAGGGGCGTAGGCCCAGTAGGCCCGGTCGTCGGCGGTGACCTGGAGGGGGGCGTCCTTGGATCCGCTCTTTTCGAGGAGGGGCTGGTCGTAGGCAGCTCCGAGGGTGATCCACTGCTCGATGGCGGTGACAGCCTCGGCCGGGAGCCGGGGTTTCTTGGGTGGCATGGCGAGGTCCTCCTCGAGGTGGGCCACCGCCAGGTAGAGGAGGCTCTCCATGGGTTTGCCGGGAATGACCGCATCGCCCTGGTCGCCGCCCTCGAGGAGGGCGTCACGGGTAACGAGGTCGAGCCCGGACTTGGTTTTGTCCCCCCCGTGACAGCCGACGCAGTGCTCTTTCAGAATGCCTCGGACCTTGCCGGTGAAGAGCTTCTGGCTGGCGGCCATTTTTTCCGCATGACTGGGATCCACCGCCAAAGCCGGGTAGCTGAGGGCCCCCAGAAGAAGGACCGCTGAGATTCTGCGCATGGCGAATGGTCGCCCCCGGGCCCTGCGCTGGCAAGTCCCCAAGAGAAGCGATCCCCGGGTTCCTGGATGGGGGCGTTGGGCGTTTCGCCCGGATCTGCTCCCCAATCGGGGTTTTTTACACGCACGGGGTTGGATCGCGGACAGCCCGGCCCCTCAGGACGGGCTGCGGGATGATCAGCTCCTCGCGCTAGACCATCTCGTTGATGAGGTTTTCGTGGGGGCGGGGAATGACAACCTTGTTCACGAGAAGCCCCTTGTCGGAGACCATCTTGGCCCCGGCATCAACTGCGGCCTGCACCGCGGAGACGCTCCCGGTCAGAGTGGCGAAGGCCTTGCCTCCCAGCGCCATCGCGAGGCGAAGCTCAAGCAACTGCACCTCTGCAGCCTTGGCGGCGGCATCCGCAGCCTCGATGAGGGAGGTCACCGAGAAGGACTCGATTATGCCGAGGGCATCCATGTTGTCCACCGGGTTGGCTCCCGAAATTGCTGGAAAGACGCTGGGATCAATATTGGAGAGGACGGCCGAGTCGATGACTGCGCCCTCACTGACCTCCACCCCGGCTGCGACCGAAGACTGTACGTCGGCCACATCGCCACCGACCATGACCATGTATTTTCCGGAGCAGATCGAACGTGCGAGCAACATGTCCACGTTGGCGGCCTTGAGCATTTCGTCGCTGCTCGAGTAGCCGGCTGCGATGCTGGAGAGTTCGACGATACCTATCGCGTTCTTTGTCATGAGGGAGTCCGGTTAGACCTGTTCGATGGTGAGGGAGCCGTTTGCGGCGGTGACCGTGCCCGCGATGCTGGAGTGAATACGGGCGCCGAGCTTTCCTTCCGGGATGTCGGCCACGAGCTGGCCGATTCCCACCTTATCGCCAACCTGGACGACAGGCTGGGCGGGAGCCCCGATGTGCTGGGAGAGGGGGAGAACGATTCTCTTCGGATCGTAGTCGCACTCGATCCAGGGTGCGGGGACGTTGTAACTGGTGACTCCCAGCTTCTGCATGAGGGAGGTCAGGGGGACGTGGCGCCCTTCCGCCATGGGGTGAGCCTTCAGTTCGGTGGATGGTCCGAGCCAGCGCTCCAATCCCTCCTCCTTGCGGTCGGCGATGGCCTGGTCGCAGGCTTCCTTGGGAAAGAGATCCTCCGGACAGGAGTAGAGTGTGCACAGTCCGCACGAGCAGCAGAGATCGGCCCACTTGCTCCAGTTGTGCTTCCCGCTTGCGGTAAAGCCGAGCGTGCGCATCACCTTGTGGGGCTGGACGTCGTATCCCAGCAGGTAGCGCGGGCAGAATTCGGTGCAGTAGCTGCACTGGTCACAGGCGGACTTCCCGATCCGGTGCATGGCCTTGTTGGGAGTCAGGACGCGCTGGACAAGGCGGTGACTGGTGGGCAGCACGATGAGCCCTCCGGTGGTTTTGGTCACGGGTTTCTCGAGGTCCTCCTCGATCTTGCCCATCATGAGTCCACCCACGAAAACGGTATAGTCTTCGATGATGGGTCCTCCTGCGATCTCGATCAGTTCCCGCAGGGTGATTCCGACCGGGACGGCACAGCTGATCGGGTTGGCGACCTCTCCGGTCACGGTAAGAACCTTGCGTGTCACCGGTCGCCCCTCGACCGCCTCCGCCATGTTGAACAGGGTCTCGGAATTATGAACCACCGAGCCAACCTGGAGTGGAATCCCGCCTGCCGGGATGAGGCGGCCGGTGCATTCGTAGACGAGGACAAACTCGTCCCCGGCAGGGTAGTAGTCACCGAAGAGCTGGATTTTGATATTGCGACTGGGAGTGGCTCCTTCCAAGGCGGCGACGGCCTGTTTCTTCTTGGACTTGATTCCGAAGATCATCTCCGAAGCCCCGGTGGCCTCCCTGGAAAGTTCCATTCCACGGAGCACCTGATCGACATAGGCCTGTGTCAATTCAGCGTCCTTGTGGAGAAGGGGTTCGCACTCTGCACCGTTGGCGAGGACATATTCGGCCTCTCCCTCTAGCTTCACGTGGGTGGGAAATCCGGCTCCGCCGGCTCCCACAACCCCGGCATTTCGAACGGCTTCGGCGATTTGCATGATTCAGCTGGTCTGACCGCGTGCTGCCCAGAACGTGCGGTAGCGGAGTGCTACTGGTTTCGTGCTTCGATTGCCAGTCTGCATTTTGCGGAGGGATGCAGTGTATCAGATCCGTCCGTGCGAGGCGAGGGCTGGCAGTTCCGATCCTGAGGAGGGTGCGCTTACTCCCCGAAAAGATCCATCTGGGGAGAGCTCGCTTCCGGAAAGGTCTGTTCCCGCGAGGCTTTCTGCCGCTTCGACGTATTCGAGGAATCTGGACGGGCAGCCGATAACTCGAGGTGGGAGAGGATTTCCTTGGCGCGATTGATGATGGGGCGGGGAAGGCCGGCCAGTTTGGCGACCTGGATGCCGTAGCTCTTGTCGGCGGGCCCCGGGAGAATCTTGCGCAGGAAGATGATATCATCGTTCCACTCCCGGACAGCCACATTGTGGTTCTCCACGGCGGTCTTGGTGTTGGCGAGGTCGCAGAGCTCGTGGTAGTGGGTCGCGAAGAGGGTTCGGCACGCGATTTCGTCGTGCAGGTGCTCGGCCACCGACCAGGCGATGGAGAGGCCGTCGAACGTTGCGGTGCCGCGTCCGATTTCGTCGAGGATGACCAGACTGTGGTCAGTGGCGTTATTGACGATGAGGGAGGTTTCATTCATCTCCACCATGAATGTGGACTGTCCCCGGGCGAGATCGTCGCTGGCGCCCACCCGGCAGAAGATCCGGTCCACGAGGCCGATGTGGGCCGACTCGGCGGGAACGTAGGCCCCGATCTGAGCCATCAGGACAATGAGAGCGACCTGCCGGATGTAGGTGGATTTCCCCGCCATGTTCGGTCCTGTGAGGATGAGTAGGCGGGAGCTGTCGTGCTTGAGGCTGGAGTTGTTGGGAACGAACTTCTCCTCGACAAGGGTTTGCTCGAGCACGGGGTGTCGGCCGCTCACGATCTCCAGGTCGCGAGAGTCGTCGAGCACGGGGCGGGTGTGCTGGTAGAGTTGGGCGGTTTCCGCCAGGCCGAGCAGCACGTCAAGGGTGGCGAGAGCATTGGCGCACTGCTGGAGGGCGTCGAGGTGGCCGGTGATTTCACCACGCAGTTTCAGGAATTCCTCGTATTCGAGTTGCTTGGCCCGCTCGTCGGCTCCGAGGACCTTTCCCTCCACCTCCTTCAAGCCGGGCGTGATATAGCGCTCAGCGTTGGCCATGGTCTGCTTGCGCTGATAATCCTCTGGGACCTTGGACAGGTTGGCCTTGGTGACCTCGATGAAGTATCCGAAGACGTTGTTGAACTTGATCTTGAGAGAGTCGATCCCGGTTCGTTCCCGTTCGCTCTGCTGCATCTGGGCGATCCATTCCTTGCCGTCGCGGGAGGCGGAACGGAGTTCGTCCAGCTCGCTGCTGAACTCGTCGCGAATGAGTCCGCCGTCCTTGGGGGAGACGGGGGGCTCGTCGACGAGGGCGTTCCCGAGCAGGGCAACGAGTTGCGGGAATTCGTGCAGCTCGTCGAGGATCTGTGTTTTCAGCGCTCCGGGTTCAGACTCCGGCGAGGGAAGTGCTTCGAGGTCGGCACGAAGGGCTGGAATCTGGAGGAGGGACGTTTGCAGAGCCTGCAGGTCGCGGGGGTTGCCGGACCCTTGTGCGAGACGGCTGGTGCAGCGCTCGATATCTCGAATGTTCTTCAGGCTCTCGCGGCACTTGGTGAGGAGGAAGTTCTCCGCAAGGAAGGATTCGATGAGGTCGTGTCGCGCCTTCAGGGTCCGGGCGTCAGAAATCGGATGCAGAATCCAGTCCCGGAGTTTACGGGCACCCATCGGGGTCGCGGTGCGGTCGAGCACGCCGAGCAGGGTGTGCTGGCGGCCGGACCGTGACTCGACCAGGTCGAGATTCTGCTGGGAGGCGGTGTCGATGGCCACCTGTTCGCCAACCTGGCGCACGGCCAGGCCGCGGAGGTGGTCGCAAGAGCGCCGAAGCTGGCAGGAGAGATAGTGCAGGACCGCTCCAGCTGCACCGAGGGCGGAGTGCATTCCTGCGCAGCCGAAGCCGTCGAGGGATTGGACCTTGAAATGATCCCGGAGAGTATGAACAGCCTGGTCGAGGAGAAAGGTGTAGCCATCGTAGGGCAAACTGTGCGGCAGTCCTCCGAGGACCTGCAGCTGCTCGTCCGAGATAAGAAGCTCGGAGGGCGCGAGGCGGTTGAGTTCGTCCTCGAGCTGCTGCTGGTCGGGAAACTCGGCTACGGTGAACTCCCCGGTTGAGTGATCGACAACTGCGAGGCCAAAAGTGTTCCGGTGTTCGTAGACTGCGGCGAGATAATTGTGGCGGCGGTCATCGAGCAGAGAGAGGTTGTCAATTGTGCCCGCGGAGACGATCTGTGAGATTTCGCGGTCCACGATTTTTCCGGGGACGGGTTCCGAGGTTTGCTCGCCGATTGCCACCCGCCTGCCCTGCTTGATGAGCTTTGCAATATAGTTTTCGGCGGCGTGATGGGGGACGCCGCACATGGGGACGCCTCCCCTCTTGGTCAGGGCGACATTCAGCAGTCCGGCGGCCTCCGTCGCATCCTCGAAAAACATTTCGTAGAAGTCTCCCAGACGGAAGAAGAGCAGGACGTCGTCGGGCAGCGAGCGGCGCATGGCCTGATACTGCGCCATCATAGGGGTGAGCTTGCCTTCCTTGGAGCTGGCCACGAAGGGAGTTATTACCTGCGAACCGCGGTGATTGAACGCGAAAGTTATTCACAGGCCTGTTTGGCAGGCAGCGGGTCCGGAGATGAGGGCGCGATCCGTGGGGTGATCCCGCATTTGTGATTGTTGTGCGCGGGTGCTAAGTTACCGCGTCATTGATGATGGGAACGCACTGCATGCTCCTCGCCGCCCTGGTCCTGTGCCTGACGTATGATGCCGCGGCACGGGAGCCATGGGACCAGGGCAGAGCCAAGGAAATGGTGACGAGGGTGCTGGAAGTGGAGAAGGACGGGAAACTCCCCTGGAATGCCATCCCGTGGCGGATTGACGTGGACAATGCGATGAAGGAAGCCCAGAGCACGGGCAAGCCGCTTTTTGTCTTCTTCTTTGTACCCCAGACGGGTCCGCCTCGTGAGGCCTGCGGATTGGAGGGGCGCCTCCTGCGAACGTATTCTCTGGCCGACGCCAAGGTTGTGGGGCTGGTGAAGGCGCACTGTGTGCCGGTCAAGGTCCCCCTCAAGAAAGGGCAGGACTTTCCCCTCGACTGGCCTGCACTCAGGAAATGGGCCACAGCCTTCAGGTTCTCCAACGGACGTGGATTTACCGGGTGCTCGTTGGTGAGCTCGGACCTTGCTGTTGAATATGGCAATAGCGGGTCAGCTCGGATCTCGGAGATTCTGGAAGCGCCTGCTTTCAGCCCCCGACAGGTGCATGGCATGCTGGTGCGTGGGATGGAGCGGTTGACCGAGGAGCGCTCCCTGAGGGTGGAGCGCCGGATCAGCGACTTCGAGCGCCAGCGTGAGGTCTCCCGGTTTCGCACGGGCGTGACCCGGGCCGTGCAGATGGAGAGCAAGAGGAAGCTTCCTCCCAGCGGCTACTCCCTGGAGCAGGCTCTCGAGCTCTACCGCATGGCCGGGACTGTCCCGGGGAAGTAGACCCTGATCTCTCGGGTCAGGGCATTCTGTGAAGGGGGCGGTCATGAGAAATTGACAGATGCGGTGACCTTCGCAAGTAGTGGGGGCGTTATGAAGAGAGAGTCATTGCATAAGCTGATCGCCCTGGGTGCGGCGGTTGGAGTTCTCGGGGTGGCCCCGGTTTCCCCGGCTGCGGAGGATGAAAAGAGCGATACGAAGATTGCGCCCAAGGACATGGCTGAGGCCATGGATTATATGAGTGGATCCCTGAAGGGATTGCGACGCCTCCGGCGCGACCCCGATCGCTGGAAGAAAAGTGCGGCCCTCGTGGCGGAAGGTTCGCAGTATGTGATTGCGGCCATGAAAATGGTGCCGTCGGAAATCCAGAAGCTCCCCGAAGGACCGGACAAGATCAAGGCACTCGCGGATTCCCGGCGCCTGATGGGTTTGACGCTGGCGGGCTATGCGGAGCTTGAGCTCGCCTTTCTGGCTGAGGACGAGGACAAGGTCGACGATGCCCTCGATAAACTCAAGGAGCTCAAGGCGGAGTCCCACGAGAAGTACAACCGGGGGGACGAGTAGGAAGGCTCTTCCTGAACAATGGGAAAGGCGCGGTGGGAACCGCGCCTTTTTTGTCGACGGTCACAACCTGCCTTCGCCTCACGGCAGGATCTTGACAGGAGTGTGCAGGGGCAGCTTTGCGTAAACCGAGAATGCCACCTTGGAGGGCATGCGCACGCAACCGTGGGAGGCGGGATACCGGGGCACCCGTCCCTGGTGCATACCCAGTCCATCCCAGCTCAGGCGCATCCAGTAAGGCATGGCTGCCCCCTTGAATTCACCACCCTCAGGAACCTCGTCCTTGTTGATATCGGCGTCGGTCTTGTGGACTTCCCCCTCGGCATCGTAGATTGTGCCATAGAGGTTGGAACGCTTCTCGCTTTTGATCTTCTCCACGATCTTGTAGCGCCCCGGTGGGGTGGGGAAGGCCTTCCGGCCCGAAGCGATCGGATAGTCCATCGCGATCTGATCGTCGTTGTAGATCATGGCGCGTTGGAGGGAGAGATCGATTTCCACTCTTGCGTTCTCTCCACTCAGGCCATTGAAAGCAGAGGGGTTCCGGTACACCTTGTAGGTCTTGGGATAGGTAAGCTCGGCGGTGAAGTGGGGATAGGTTCCTGGCTGATACGGATTCACCCACTGGGCCTTGAGAATCTTGGTCTGATCCGGATTGGGTTCGGGGGCCACCGTACAGCTGGTGCCCAAGGTCACCGCGGCAAGCAGCCCCACGGAGAGGAGGGTCTTGGCAAGATTCATGGAGAGGTCCGGAGCTGAAGCGGATGCGATTCTAACACTTTTTCTTGCGATCTCAAGCCCATGATCCGTCTCCGGGCTGACAGGCCGGGCACCAGGCCGTGGTGCGGGTTGCGATGGTCCCTCGATTCAGAGGGCTGTGGCATCGCGGGCAGTCACCACCTGCCTTCCAGCGGTGTTGAAAAAGCCACGAGGGGGGCGGAACCTGCTCGACGTAGCGTCCGGGGGAGAATCCCTCGTTTGCATCCCGGGTGGTATTCTTGTCAGCTACGTGGCGGATGGCCCCCCGGCAGACCTGTCTGCTGACAGTGCGGACGCGGGCTAGGTCGAGGTCCCGAAGCCGGGTTCCGGGATGACATGGAATGCGCCAGCAGATCTCGTCCGCCATCCAGTTGCCAACTCCGGGAAAGAGTGTCTGGTCCAGTAGAAGGGCCTTGAGCGAGCTGCCCGAGCGGCGGAGGGTGATCCGGTGCAGGTAGGCGAGGGTGAAGCGCCGATCGAGGACTTCGAGGGGCAGTTTTCCCCAGGGATCATCGCTGGGTTCGTGGAGGAAGACCCGCCCGAATTGCCGGTAGTCCGAGTAGACCAGGGCAAGCTTTGGAGTCTGGAGAACAAAGTGATCGTGTTTGACCGCCTCGTAGTGAGGCGCGGCCAGAAAGAGGCGCCCTGCCATGCCGAGATGCAGCTCGAGGTGGCGACTGCGCTTCCGGGGAGAAGCCCCGGGCTGCGAAGGAGGCGCGAAGCTGAAGAGCAGGCGTTTCCCATGGGACCGGCTGCCAGCAAGGGTCCAGCCGGTGAGGGCCTCTTCGATGTCCCGGGCGGGAGTGTCCCGATAGACGCGTGTGCGAGGATGGCAGTCCACCGCGAGTATACGTTGGCCGTGGCCCGGTTCCCAGATGCGTCGGGCGAGTTCGACTTCAGCGAGTTCAGGCATGGTGGTCAGGCAGGATGGATTGCCAGGCAGTCGTCTCTATCTCAGAGGTTCCGGCTCTGGCTTCTGGCAGCCAGTTCACCGTTTTGTTCTTTCCGGTAACTCCTGCGTTACGGGGTTTTCCACGTCGAGGGCCTTTTTCAATTCGGGGGAATTACGAGGAAGGATCGTGTTCTCGTAGTGCCGGCGTGCGATTTTTGTATCGCCTGCCAGCTAGACCAAGACGCCGGGATTCTTCTCCGCGTGCGCCTGAGGACCTGGGGCCGGAGCACCGGTGAGGAGGGCGCACCAGAGTCGCCAAAGCGAGTCGGCGGCCATCTTCATGAACCGCCGACCGGATAAAGAAAGCGATGGGAGGCGCAGGGCGTTGGGGCGTGCGCCGGACGAACGGCGCACGCTACGCCAGTAATCATTTTACCACCAGTGTTCCCCACATGAGCTGGCCGTGTCCCGGGTAGGTGCAGACGAACTCATAGTCCCCGGCCGCCTCGGGGAGGGTAAGGTAGAGTGTGAAGCGGCGGCCCGGAGCAAGCTGTGGGGTGGAGCCTAGCACCGCCGCCACATCCGGAATGAAATTTTTCTCAATCGCCCTGGCTCCCAGGGCGATGGTGGCCTCGAGGACTTGCTGGCGTGTCCCGGGCCTGATTACGGCCAGATTGTGCATCAGCCCGTCCGGATCGTTGTTGGTCAGGACAATTGCGACGCGCTCGCCGGCCTTGGCCTCAAGCCTGGCCTGGTCAAACTTCATGCCGCGCAGGACGCCCACCTCGATCCGGCGGGCCTCCTCGTAGCCCTCCGGGACAAGCTTGGCGGGTGCCTTGGAAAGGGCATCCATGGCAGCCTTTTCATCCGCATCGGTAATTTTCGCTAGGGCTTCGTTACGGAAGTTATTCAGGAACCCTCCGAAGCTTGCTCCGCCCTTGAAGTTGCGGGCCTTGGCGAACCAGGTGAAGAATTGCTTGCGAAGTTCCGGGGTCCATCCGTTGGAAACGTTCTTCAGGGCGAAGGCGTAGTGGATCTGCTGACGCTGCGGATTGTTGGATTTCTGGGTGAGGAAGCTGTTTCCATAACGGCCGGAGCGCTTGAGCAGTTCGTCATCGAATTCAATTTCCTCGAGGCCGACGGCTTCCTGGCTGAGAAGGGGAACGGTCTTGGCGACAACGTCGGGCGCGCCGAGGTAGACGAGCATATCGACGAGCTCGCGATTGAGGGCATCGGTCTTGGCCGGGTAGAGCGGGCTGATGGCATCCGCGACTTCCGCAGCCGTGGCTTCGTCAGGTTTGCCCATCCGGATGAAGCACAGCGAGAGGACGCGCAGTGCCTCGAGCTTCTGCGTATCGCTCATATCTGCCGGGGAGAGCCGGCTGAGAGCGTCAAGGAGCGCGTCCTGGTGGCTCTGGTCACCTTGGCGTGTGAGTGCCAGAAGGGCTGTCAGGGAGGTCTGGAGATGTTCTTCGCCGAGAGCCCTAGCGGCCCAGTCACTCACGGGCTGATGTTCGAGGGCGACCCTGGCGGCGTAGCGGATGAAGCGATCCTCATGGCCGAGGCTGCTCCAGATCTTGTCGACCGAACCGGCGACGGCCCTGCCATGGATGCGTTCGAGCTCCTGGCGTTTGGCCCGGAGTTCCCGGTGGGCGGCCGTGTCGGGGAACCGCCGCTCCTTCGAAGCCTCCCCGGTATAGGAGACCCGGTAGAGAGCCGACTGGGTGCCACGTCCGCCAACTGCAAAGTACATGTTGCCGTCCTTCCCGATCACCCCGTCCGTGACATTGAGAGGCACGCCGGTGACAAACTCCTCCTTGATGCCACGATAGCTGGATCCTTCGGGGGCGAGGTGGATCGCGTAGATCGTGCCGTAGGTCCAGTCGAAGGCGTAGATGGCGTGCTGGTAGTCAGCCGGGAAACTGGAACCCAGGCCGGACATGACCCCGGTGGGACAACCGGGTCCAATGTCAACGGTGGGGGGGAGGCAGTCGGGATACCAGGCCGGCCATTTGCCGGTGCCCGTGCGCCATCCGAATTCGCTGCCGCTTGTGCAGTGGTAGACTCGTGTGGGCCGGTACCAGGGCGTTCCGCTGTCCCATTCCATGTCGGAGTCATAAGTGAACATTTCCCCATGGGCATTGAAGGCGACATCATACTGGTTCCGGAAGCCCGAGGAGTAGAAGTTCCAGCTCTTGCCATCAGGATCGGTCCTTGCGATCCATCCTCCGGGGGCACGTATGTTACGGGCGTGACCCCGGGCATCGGCCATGCGCGGGAGGAGGAGGTCCTCGCCGTAGTTCTTCGGAACGGCATAGGTCTCAGGGTTGGGTGGCTTGGTGTGGTTGCCGCCCACGACCATGAGGGATTTTCCATCGGGAGTGAGCACGACTGCGTGGGGGCCGTGCTCACCGCCGCCCTGCAGGCCGCGGAGGGGCGTGACAGTATCGAGCTGGTCGTCTCCGTCCTTGTCGGTGAGATAGTAGAGTCCGCTGCCGTGTCCGCCAACACCACCGCCGTTCACGCAGACGTAGAGCCGGTCGAAGGCCCAGAGCAGTCCGTGTCCACCGCTGATGGGGGCAGGGACTTTCTCGACCTTGGTTTTTCCCTTTTCAAGGGTGATGCGCCAGAGGCCCTTGTTGCCCTGGTCGCTGCAGTAGAGCCGGCCCTTGTCGTCGATGGCCATGGAGACCCAGGAGCCCTGTTCACCCTTGGGAACCGTGTAAATCTTTTCCACTTCGAATCCTTCCGGATGAGCCACCGCCTCGCCCTTGGAGGCGGGTTTCTTCTTGGCGGCCTTCTTGGAGGTCCTGGTCAGGGTGATGTCCTTGACCTCGACCTTCATGGGGCTCCCTCCGTGGAGCTGCAGCGCCAGAACGCCTGAAAGGGAACGCTTGGACGTCTGTTCGTCGATGATCTCCGTGGTCGTGGCGCCATTGACCTTGTGCGTGAGCATGTTGCCTCTGGCGATGATGGTATAGGTGTTCCAATCACCCAGTTTGATATTCTTCTTCTTGTCAAAGTCGCCGACGATGGCCCTCTTGCCATCAGCCCCGATCTTGATCTTCTGGCCTCGTTGCGCGATGATGCCCCGCCCCTTTTCCTCGTACATCATGCCGAGGTAGTCCTGGGAAGGATGCATGTCCATCTGGTAGCCACTGATGACCCAGTTCTTTTCGTCGACGATCTTGGAGCGGTATTGAATTCCAGAATTGTTTTTGCCGGTGACCTTGGCCTTGAGGGTGAGTTCGAAGTCCTCCAGGGGCTTTCCCTGGTAGACCAGGAAGGTGTTTCCCCGGGTGGGTTTATCTGCAGTGGTTTCTCCTACGATAGCTCCATCCTGCACGGACCAGAACTGGGGCAGGCCCTTCCAGCCGGAGAGGTCCTTTCCGTTGAAGAGCTTCTCGGGCGCCGCTGGCAGGGCGGTGGTGAGAAGGGAAAACGCGGTGGTGGCGATGAGGGCGTGTTTCATGCGTTCGGAGTTGGTAGCGGAGGCACTCCCCCGCGACAAGGCGCGTTTCCGGAAGGTCACGTCATGAAGTGAGGCTCCAGAGGGTCGCTGGCTGGAGCCCGGGTAAGATCCTTGATCAGGCGGGAGGGAGGAAGGAATCGGCGTAGCCGTGTTCTTAACGACTCCCAGCACCGCCTGAGGCGAGGGCGCAGTTCCCCCTTTGAAACGGCTGTGAACCGTCGCAGATGTTCACCGGCAGAGCGGGCTCAAGCGTGGAGCCCGAGACGATCAGGACTTGTAGCGCAGGCGCTTCTTGTGGCGGTTGGCTTTCATCCGCTTCTTGCGCTTGTGCTTGTTGATCTTGGTCTTACGACGCTTTTTGAGGGAGCCCATGGTGTGTGCGGGAGGAGGATTGTGTATAAAGCAGGCGAGTCCGAAAGTCTAAAAGTCGAAAAGTCCCCTTGGGGGGAGAGTGTCAGGGAACGAGTTTGTTCAGGGGATACTCGATGATTCCCTCGGCACCCAGTTCCTTGAGGTCGGGAATCAGGTGGCGGACCTTGTTTTCCTCGATGATGATCTCAAGGGCGACCCACCCCTCCTCAGTCAGGGAGCTGACGGTGGGTCTGCGAAGAGAGGGGAGGCATTCGAGGACCTTGGGGAGATTTTCTTCCGGCAGGTTGAGCTTCAGGCCGACCTTGTCTCGAGCGGCGAGGGCGGCCTGAATCATCAGGACCATGCGCTCCATCTTCTGTCGCTTCCAGTTATCGGCGAAGGCTTCCCGGGAAGCCCAGAAGTGGGGGAAGGATACGAGGAGCTCGTCGACGATGCGCAGTTTGTTGGCGCGCAGGGAGGACCCCGTCTCGGTGACATCCACGATGGCATCGACAAGATCGGGAACTTTCACCTCGGTAGCACCCCACGAAAATTCGATATCGGCCTCGACGCCCTTGCTGTCGAGGTAGCGCTTGGTAATCCCTACTGCCTCAGTGGCGATGCGTTTTCCCTGGAGGTCTTCCACCGTCCTGATGGGGGAGTCCTCGGGAACCACCAGAACCCAGCGGGTGGGGCGAACGGAGGCACGCGAATAGGGAAGTTCGGCGAGGTCCTCAAGGTCGGCGCGGTTCTCGTAGACCCAGTCGTAGCCGGTAATGCCACAATCCAAAAACCCGTCTCTGATATATGCGCCGATTTCCTGGGCGCGAATCATGAAGATATCGAGCTCGTCGTCATCAGAGGAGGGACGCAGGCCGCGGGATGATGAGTAGACATGGTAACCCGCCTTCGCGAGGAGCGCGAGGGTAGGCTCTTGCAGACTGCCCTTGGGCAGTGCGATGCGTAAGGTCTGGGAGGAATCGGCCACGGTGGTCCCGCTCGGGGGGCGGGGGTTTTACCTGTGAACGGCGCTGAATCAACGCTAATCTGGACAGGAGGGCTGGAAATGGAGGGGGGAAGCCCGGAATTGCAGATCGCCAAGGGGGCGGGGGGGTCAGCGCGCGAAGATCACGCGAAGGCCTTTTTCGCGTACCGATTTGCCTATATCGGCTTCGACATCTTCCCAGCTCCGGCCGCGGAGGAGGTGTTTTTCGGTCAGCGCACTTTTCAGTGCAGGCCAGTTGCGGCCATCGGTGCGGGCCGCTCGTTTGAGTGCGTGGATCCAGGAGATGAAATCTGCTCCATCTCCTGCACCGTCGCTGTGCATGAAATACCAGACGGCAATTTCGGCGCTGGCGTAGTTCCGGAGGCTCCGGCGGGGGTCTATGGCATTGACCTGGTTCCACATGCGGTGCTCGATGGTGAGGAGGTTCTCGAGGCGAGTGCATGGGAATTCCCTGTAAGCCCGCCCGATGCCGTCGCGGATGTGCTTGCTCACCGCGGCGCCCGGGTTGGTAAAGAGGAACTGCCCGGAGCGGTAGGGCATCGCCTGCATGTATTCGGCGAGGCCCTCGTGAAACCACACCGGGAGGAAGCCCCAGCGTTTGATGAGCGCCTGGTGGGTCAGTTCGTGGATGAGGACGCCAAAGTCGCGCCGGTTTCCATCGAACACCCAGTTGCTGCCCTTCTTCACGATTCCAAGGGAGGAGTAGGGCATCATCGTGAGATTGCGGCTCGGGATGTAGACTCCCGCGCTGTTTGGGGGCCCACCTCTTCGCTGGTATTCGGCACGCGAGCTGAGGAGAAAGGCCTGATAGCGGTTTTCTCCCTCGAGGGGAACGGGAGAGAGGGCGAGGGGGAGAGAGTCGAGGGCCCCAACGATGGCATCAAAGACGGTGGCGCACCTCGAGACGGTGGATTCGCTGAGCTTGTTATCCGAAAGCAGGTTGTAATACCTCGCACTGAAGACGTGGGCGCGTTGCTGCTCGTCGTAGCGGGCGTAGGTGACCTTCGGTTGCTGCTCGCCTCGGTAGCGGTCCGGCCAGCGGTAGGGTGGCCTGGGGGGGACGAGGCCGTCGGGGTTGTCCTTGAGCCAGGCTGCGGTGGCCTGCCGGTCGGCAGCGGAGAGCCGCTCGACCGGGATCTCGATGACCTTGCCTGTCCGGGCAACCTTCAGCAGGACGCTCCGCGCCGTGACGCGGGTGAGGGTGGCCCGCAGGGACTGGCCCTCGCTGCTGGTCCAGGCCCGTGTGCTTAGAAAGGGATTTTCCTGAGCCTGAACGAGGGAACTGGCAACACCGAGGGTGATGGAGATGGCAAACAGGAAGAAGCGCATCGGGTGAGGTTCTTCCACCATGGAATGGGTGGATAGAACGGTCAAAGGGGAAAAAACAAGCTGCGTCCTGGGGAGGCGCAGCTTGCGGGTGGGACAGCTGGAGAGCGTTCAGGGAGAGCCCGATCAAGCTTGAGCGAGAGCCCAGCGAATAAGAGGCAGGTGCTCTGCACTGATTGAGGAGAGAATGGTATCGCGGAGGGATTGCTCCTTGGCGCGGAAGGATTCAATTTGTTGTTCAGTAACCGAAATTTCCCACATGCGGCGAGTCACTTCATCGAGCGGGTTCTCGTGGGCGGCCCGACCCGAGTCGTCGCTGTTGCCTTGCGCTTCTCCGTCGAGGACATTCGTCCCGATGAGATAGGGGGTGAGGCCCGCCACCTGCCGGTCACGCAGTTCAACGGTGGCATCGTGGTCACCGCGCAACTGCATCAGTTCCGGAAAGAGCGTGCGGATCTTGCGTATAAGGGCGCTGCAGCCGTTGTTCTTGATGGAAGCAGCATCGCCCAGGTCCCGGACAGCCCCGGTCAGTTCAGTGACCCGGGCACGGTCGGTAGGAAGGGGAATCAATTCCGGGGTTTCGGAGGAAGAATTTGCAGCAGAGGAGCTCATGAATTTCCGTGGTTGCTGGGGTTTGCCCGTATTTTAGGCCCTTTGGAGGACACTCCTGTTGGGCTGAGGCAGTTCTACGCCTAATAAATTAGTTTGCCAGCTAATTTTTAATATTTCGCTTTAGTTAAATATTAGAAAAATAGGCGAAAGAACGGGAAACAGAAGAACAGGATCACAGTGATTTTAAATATAATTTAGCAAAAACTTGCCAAAAGAGAATAACTTTGACAAATTTATGCCGTGAGCGCGCCTTCCCAATTTCAGCATCTGGCGGATGACCTCTGGCAGCTAAGCCTGTCGGAGTTGCGCCATTTCCAAGGCGTGATTTCCAAGATTATGGCCGCCAAGGAGGAGATTGCTGCTGTTTCGCGTAGCTCCGAGGAAGAACGGGACCGGGCGGCGGCCATGGAATTGAAAGAGATCCGGGATTATCTGGGCAATGAGGAAGTGGCTCTTTCAGGTCCGGAGGCCGTTGTTCTGGCGGCGTATTGCAAGCATCAGGAGGGGGTCGAACTACTCGATTCCAAGGGCTTGAACATCTTTCTCGATTCCTACGGGCGCAAGCCGGCCAATACGACCACGGTGGTGGACAAACTGGGCAAGCGCCGTCTGGTGAAGATCGAGGATGAGGGATTGCATTCCCACAAGAGGTTCCTGCTGACGGAGTCCGGACGGGAAGAGGCTTGGGATATCCTGATTCGTTTGCGTCGTGGTCGCGGGCCCCGGCTTACGGCGGTGAGCTGATCTCCGGGTGGAAAAGGACTGGGCCGAGCCTCAATGCGAGAATGCTTAGCATGTTCCTCCGGATAGACCGGAGAACTGGCTACGCGTTGCTCGCTGGCAGGGACTCTCGCGTGCTTCTTGACTCACCGGGTCGGGGTCCCGGATCAGAAATCGTCAATCCGGCTTGCGCGTAGTGGCGCGTTCCCCAATCCTGCGCGCCCAATGAGCATAGCGACTTTGGAGAATTCGAGTGAGGCGCTCGCCCAGGCGGCTGCCGAGGCCCGTGGGTTGGCGATTGATGCGGTGCACGCCTGCTCCTCAGGGCACCTGGGCCTCCCCCTGGGTTGTGCAGAGATCGGGGCGGTGTTGTTTGGTGGGGCGTTGCGGTATAATCCGGCCGCGCCCAAGTGGCTGAACCGGGACCGCTTTCTTCTTTCGGCCGGGCATGGCTCAATGTTCCTCTACACTTGGCTGCACCTGGCGGGCTACGACGTTCCGCTGCAGGCGGTGAAGGATTTCCGTAAATTGCACAGCATCACTCCGGGCCATCCCGAATATGACGAGACCCCGGGAGTGGAAGCAACCACCGGCCCCCTCGG
>Ga0163179_10000291_pt1 | contig 35203 bp, 17 predicted proteins | sample AtlANTMetagenome_FD_109643 | JGI IMG/M metagenome (GOLD analysis project Ga0163179, IMG submission 109643) | Marine eukaryotic phytoplankton communities from the Atlantic Ocean - Atlantic ANT 2 Metagenome | ecosystem: Environmental > Aquatic > Marine > Oceanic | place: North Atlantic Ocean... | reverse complement strand
GGCTGCCAAGAAAAAGACCGTCACCAAGAAGGCTGCCAAGAAAAAGACCGTCACCAAGAAGGCTGCCAAGAAAAAGACCGTCACCAAGAAGGCTGCCAAGAAAAAGACCGTCACCAAGAAGGCCGCAGCCAAGAAGAACGCGCCCAGCGCAACGAGGAAAGCGGCTACCAAGGCCAAGGCCCCCTCAAAAGAGAATAGTGCTGAGGCCAAGGCCTCCGGGGAAGATGCAGCGCCCAAGAAGAAGCTGCCGAAGGGAAAGAGCCGTATCGATACTCCCGAGATCCAGGAGAAGATGCGCGAGCTCATCAAGCTCGCCAAGGAGCAGGACTACCTCACCTACGACGACATCCATGAGATCCTGCCCAAGGACCTAGTCAATCCCGCTGACGTGGAGGCGATCCTGGAACGCCTCCGCAACATGGAGTTCAACATCATCGACTCTTCCGAAGTCGACCGCTTCAAGGACAAGAAGTCTTCCGACGACGCGACCGAGGACACCAAGGATCAGAAACTAGACATCCTTGATGACCCGGTCCGCATGTATCTGAAGCAAATGGGACAGGTCCCTCTCCTCACCCGCGAACAGGAGGTTGAGATCTCCAAGCGCATCGAGGATGCCGAGATCTGCGTGCAGAAGTTCCTCCACAAGTTCGGCTTCACTGCGGACAGCTATCTCGCCCTCGCTGACAAGCTGCAGCGCGGCAAGGAACGCTTCGACCGTGTTATCCTTGACAAGAAAATCGAGAGTCGGGAGCGCTACATGAAAACGCTGCCCAAGCTGTGCGATCAGGTCCGCAACCTGCACGAGGATACCAGCAAGGTCTTCAAGAAGCTGAGCGCAAAATCAGTCCGCGGTAAGAAAAAGCTTCTTGCCGACCTCGCGAAGAACCTCACCACTCTCGCCCGCCTTTATAACCGCTTCTACTTCAAGCAGAAGGTCATCGAAGACTTCTGTGAGGAAGTCAAGGAGACCCAGGCCAAGATCTGGCGCTACCAGCGCAAGCTCAGCTCCCGTCTCAAGGACAAGAAGGAGTTCGAAACCAAGCTGAAGGAACTCCAACTCTATTCGTGGCACGATCAGGAGCAGTTCGAATCCACGACCGGCGATCTCAACCACTGGCTGCGTGAAGCCCACAAGGCCAAGACGGAGATGGTGGAGGCTAATCTGCGCCTCGTCATCTCGATCGCCAAAAAGTATACCAATCGCGGGCTTTCTTTCCTCGACCTCATTCAGGAAGGCAACATGGGCCTCATGAAGGCGGTTGAAAAATTCGAGTATCGCCGCGGTTACAAGTTCTCCACCTACGCGACCTGGTGGATCCGTCAGGCCATTACGCGCTCCATCGCGGATCAGGCACGAACCATCCGGATTCCCGTCCACATGATTGAGACCATCAACAAGCTCATGCGTGTGCAGAAGCAGCTGGTCCAGGAATACGGCCGGGAACCAACTCCGGATGAAATCGCGGAGGAAATCCATCTTCCCGTCGAACGCGTGCGGGCGGTCCTCAAGATGGCCCAGCAGCCCATCTCCCTGCAGGCCCCCGTGGGCGACAGCGATGACACCAGTTTCGGCGATTTCATTGAGGACAAGACCGCGGAAAACCCGATGGAAGAGGCCGGGTTCTCGATGCTCAAGGATAAGATCAACGAAGTCCTCGACACGCTTACTGAGCGGGAACGTGAAGTCCTCGAGCAACGCTTCGGCCTCAAGGACGGCTACAGCCGCACTCTCGAGGAGGTGGGGCGTCAGTTCCAGGTCACCCGCGAGCGTATTCGTCAAATCGAGGCAAAGGCCCTCCGCAAGATGCGCCACCCGACCCGCATCCGGAAGCTGGAGGGTTTCATCGAGCTTCCGAACATGTAAGGCCAGCGGTGGGCAAATCGTCCCCGTGCCACGCCACCACCCTGCAAAAGCCTAGGACTACAAGACCTTCGGCAAAACTCAAGGGTGGTTAAGCCATCACGCGGAAGCCCAAGGCTTGAGCGGCAGTGGTTCCCGGCTTAGGTATAGAAAGCGCACTCGCACGGGACGAGGGGGTCCGGTGTCGTCGTGCGCCTGGCAAGTGAATCTCAGCTGCGAATCGTGTCCAATCCTCCAGGTCAGAAAACCGCTCCGCTCCGCCACAGCAAATGGCGTTGGACGCGGCGGTTCGTGTTTCTGCTCCTCTTCCTGTGCCTGCTTGGAACGGCCATAAACGGACCCGTCGCCCGCTGGTTTGTTGGAAGGGTGATCTTGGAAAAGCTGTCTGATCTCGGCATGCAGGGCGAGTTGAGGGTCGAGGGACACCTCAGCCACGGCTTCACCCTGCTCGATGGAATATTTTCAGGTTCCGGCGAACTGGAACGGCTCCAGTTCGAGGAAATCTCTTTCCGGTATCAGGTGCGGAACCTGCTCCGAAAGCAGATCGACTCCCTCACGGTCAATCGGGTCGTGGTCGTTCTCAAGTCCAGACCCAGTCCCGGGAAGGACGCCCAGCTTCCTCTTCCCGCTTTGAGTGAATTTGGTACTATGCTCCGCCGGTTCAGAACTCATATCCTGCCGGTCGAGATCTCGGCACAGGACATCGATGTCACCCTCAGACGTTCTGAAGCCATTCCTCTCGAGCTCACCCTGCAATCGCTCACTCATTCCTCCGGATCCTCCGCAATCTTCATCGGGGCACTGGAGACCAATGCCCTTGGTCCGGAAAATCTGCGACGCCAGGACGTGAACCTGCAGTGGGAGGAAGAACACATCACCCTGGGCCGGACCACACTCATGCCCGACCTCGCGGTGGATTTCCTCACCGTGGACCTTCCCAGGAACAGGGAAGCCTCCCTGCACACTCTGGTAGACAGCCATGCAGGCGACCTCGAAATGAGGGCCAATGAAAGCGGAACCGTCGCCATAGCTCTCAGAAATGGCGTGCTCGACCTCTCCAAGCTTCCCTTCATTCCCGGCCTCCGCCTGGCCGGCACCGTTGAGACACTCCAGGTGGATCTGGAAAACGTCCTCAGGCAACCCTCTCAATGGACGGGTAGAGCGGAGATTTCTGCAAAAGGTCTCTCCTGGCCACAAGGCTCCCTCCACGCTGTATCCGCCCACTGTGAACTGGGAGAGCAACTCCTGCTCAAGGCAGAGCTCCCCGGAAGGACTGAGGTCACCGCCCATGCTCCGCGGCCCTCCGGGGACGCATTTGTCCTCGAACGCTGGCTGGAGGGGCTTCCGGTCCAGATGGAGATCAAGGTCTCGGCCCTGCATGCCGCCCTCGAACATCTCATCCCCGCTACCGGGCAGGAGCTTCCCCGGCTGGAAACCGTGCCCGATGGGGCCCTCAGCGCGAGGGGCACTCTCACAGTCAAAGGGCAGGGAGCCCTCCCCGAAGCAACGATGCAGTGGAGCTTTTCCGATATCCTCCATCGCGGGAAAACGGTCCCTGATCTCACCGGGACCCTGACCTTTTCCGGGGAGGGGGAAGCCGCTGCAAGCGCCTCCCTTGCCCATCCACGCCCGGGCGAATTGCTGCGAGTGGCCGGACAGTTCGATCTCGAATCGAACACCTACCGCGCTACCTTGGACGCTGAGTTCCCAGACTCTTCCTGGATTATTCCCTTCATTCCCCGCCAGGGGACGGTCACAGAGGCCTCAAGTGTCGCCCCGACGAGAAACGGGCTGCTCTGGAGGCCCCGCGAAGCCGTCATGCTGGAGTGGAGTGGCGGTGGCTCTCTCTCCGCTCCCCACGTTCACCGGGGAACACTCTCGGTGAGCAAGCTGGCCCTGCAGGCACCCCGGGACACTATTGCCGAAGTCGTGCTGGAAGCACGCTACAACTGGCCGGACAAGGTCGAGATTACCGATCTTCAGATCCGCAACGAGGGCCTCCTGCTGCAGGGGCGGGCCACATGGGCAGAAGACACAATCCGGATTCCCGAGCTGCAGCTCAGGGATGAAGACGGCGTGGTTGCCAAGCTCCACGGGCATGCCCCTCTCTCCCCACGGAAGCTGAGTATCGATAAGTATTTAGGTCAGAAAGCGCCGCTCAGATTTCAGCTGGAGGGCAACGAGCTTGTTCTTTCCCGCCTTGCAAAGCTCATTCCTCTCGAGATCCCTGAGGACCTTGAAGCCAGCCTGGACTACAGCCTCATTCTTGCCGGCTCTCCCGGATCACCCACTCTGGATGGCAAAATCAACGCCAGGGAAGTCAGTGTTCCCGGCCCCGGAAACCTGCCTCCGATGGCAAGCACGATCACCTTTGCCACCGCGGACCAACACCTGAATATGAACGCCTCGATTACAGAGCCGGGTGGCAGGATTCTCGACCTTGCGGCCAGCGTTCCGGTCAATTTTCTCGACTGGGTCGAGGATCCAGAGGCGTTCAAGAAGCTGCCGGTTACGGCACATGCACTCCTCGACGATTTTGCCCTCTCCCGCTTGCAACTCTTCGCACCGCAGCTCGCCGAGGCACGAGGCCACCTCGATGCAAGCATCAACCTCACCGGAACAGTCGGCACGCCTGATCTCACCGGAAGTGCCGTCCTCGATCTGGAGCACCTCCCCCTCCCCCCCGGGCTCCCTCACCGCGAGTTGCGCGACTCCAGGCTCATCGTCCGGCTCAAAGACTCCCGCACCCTGATCGTCGATCCCGCCAGCGTGATACACTGTGCTGCAGGCAGGATTGGGCTCTCCGGGATAGTCACCATGCCGGACAGGGAGCCAACGTTTGACCTCAAGCTCGACGGTCAAAGTCTCCTGGCCTGGCGAAACGACAGCTTTATCCTGCGCAACCATGCCCAGCTTGCCCTGACAGGCCCTCTCCACGCCGCCACGATCAGCGGAAACATCCAGTTGGTGGACAGCCTCTTCTTCCAAGACGTCGAACTCCTCCCCCTCGGCGTCACCACCGAGCACGTTCCCAAGCCGCAGCTTCCAGCAATCGACCAGAGCAAGGCAGACCGAATGGGTGGGCTCCCCAGGCCCTTCGCGGCCTGGAAGCTCAACGTGACCATAGGCACCGAGACGCCCATCCTGATTCGGAGCGGCAATTTCGCCTCCGGAGAGGTCCACGTCCGCACCCGCGTAGGCGGCACCCTGGCCAATCCCAGACCCACCGGAACGATCACCATACGGGACGCATGGGCCAGACTTCCCCTTGCAGGAAAGCTCAACCTCCAGCAGGGCATCGTGACTCTCCGTCCGGATACTCCCTATGATCCCGCCCTCAATCTGCGAGGCTCCGCCACGATTGACCGTTACAACATAACCCTCAACATCTTCGGCTCTGCCAGCGCTCCCAAGTATAGTCTCTTTTGCGACCCGCCGCTTCCCGAGAGTGAAATCCTCACCCTGCTCGCAACCGGCAGCACAACCGGAGATCTCGAGAACCTCAGCAGGGACGCGGCCACCATGAAGCTGGCCCAGTTCGCAACCACCTGGGTCAGGGACCGCTTCAAGAAACCCGGTAAGCCAAATAGCCCGATGCAGCGCTTCCTGGTCGCCCTCGACGACATTCAGCTTAACGTCGGCGAAAACGACCCTTTCAACGGGCGCAAGCGAAACTCCGCCACGCTCAAGCTCACCGACAAGGTCTTCCTCTCCGCAGCAGTTGATGCCACCGGCAACACCCGCGGTCTCGTAATTTTCTCCGTGAGGTTCCGCTGATCACCATGCGCCGTTCCCTTCTGGTGATCCTGACCTGCCTGCCCTGCCTCTCGATGGAGGCCGCCCGGGTGAGCATTCGTGGCCTGCAATCCATTACAGAGCGCGAGGCTATCGATCTCATCAGCGGACGTATGGAATATATTCTGGAGGGCGAGGCTTCCCGGGCCCGGGCTGATGACGCCGCCTTTATGCTCCGCCGCCTGCTCGTCCAACGGGGCTTTCCAGATCCGCGGGTCGACTGGAGCCTCCCCGGCGAAAATCACATTCTCCTCACCGTCTCCGAGGGCCCCCGCGCCACGGTGGGCCGGGTTGTCATCGAGGGTGCGGACCCCGAACTCGGCGAGGACCTCAAGGCACAGATCCGCTCCGCACACAAGATCCGCAGCATGGATATCGGAGGATCCACTCCCTTCCTCGTCGAGCACAACAAGGAAGCCATTCGCGATGCCGAACGCCTTCTCCAGTCCCAAGGCTACTGGGACGGCAGGGTGATCCTCGAAAAGGCGTCTCCTCGCTCCGGATCGACCGATGTCGACATCTTCGTCAGGGTCATCCCCGGTACCCGCTTCATCCTCTCCCCTCCGGAATTTGACGGACCGCAAACCGTGCATCCCGATCTTCCGGAACTTCTCACCCCCTTCCACGGGCAGTTTGCCACCGCCCCGGCCATTCGCAACCTCCGCGCCCGGGCGGAAGAGTTCTATCGTAAACGTGGTCACCAGTTCGCGGAGGTCAAGATGTTCGCTACCCACGAGAACGGGAAAACTCGACTGCGCTTCCTGCTCGATCCGGGCCCCCGCTACCGCATGGGAAAGGTCTCGGTGACTGGAACCTCGAAGGTAAAACCGCACCTCGTCCGGAACCGGTTTACCCGGCACCAGGGCAAGCACTACGACGGCGATCTCCTCAACGGAGAAATCCGGGAGCTCCTTGGCTCGGGTGCATTCTCCGGAATCCGCAGTGAGACCCAGGCGCGCCCGGATGGCCGTCTGGACATCACCCTGCATGTCAGGGAGGCCAAACCGGAGGGATACTACTTCTATGGAGGCGCAGGTAGCTTCGAGGGGCCCATCATTGGAGCCGGTTACTTCAACAGGAATCTGCTCGGCAATCTCTGGAACCTGAGCAGCAGGGCCGAGTGGTCCGGTCTGGGGCTCCTTGGCGAGGTCAGCGTGACGGAACCTCGCTTCCTCGGCTACGATCTGCGTCTCACACCCAGTGCTCACCTTACCTCCCGCAACTTTCCGGGCTACTCCAAGTACGAGGCCGGGCTTGGAGCAGAGGCGGAGTGGAGTGTCACCGAAAACTACGCCCTGAAGGCCTATCTCCAGAATACTGCGGTCACGGTCTCGCGGGATGGGTTGCCACCCGCGGAACTGGGACCGGAGAGCTATCTCCTACAGGTCCTTGGGCTTGCCCATGTCTACGACACGCGTGACAGCTCCGTCCTTCCCAGTGAAGGGATTCATGCCCGGCTCTCCACGGACATTGGACTGGCCCTCGGGGAGGGGAGCGTTTCCTTTCTCCGCGGAGAGGGCCAGCTCAGCTACTACCAGCAAGTTTTCGGCAACGCAGGAACGGTCGCGGTAGGGGCCCGGGCTGGCATAATCATTCCAAGCACCAGTGGCAGGAACCTGCCTGTTGATCTCCGCTACTTTCTCGGAGGGTCCGGCACAGTGCGGAGTTTTCCTGATCGCGAAATCGGACCCCGGGCATTCAATGGTGCCCCCCGGGGTGGAGAATCCTACTGGGTGGCCAACGTGGAATACATCCACGGCATCTCCGACTGGCTTAGCGGAGTGGTCTTCTTCGACACGGGGGCTCTCAACCGAAACCACTTCAATTTCTCAGGAAGCGACATCAAATACGCGCTCGGCCTCGGCCTGCGCCTCGATCTCCCCATCGGGCCTGTCCGGCTCGAATATGGACACTCGCTCAATCCCGCCGGCAAGGAACCCAGAGGAACCTTCCACTTCGCGATCGGAAGTGCCTTCTAGGAGCGGGAGCGCGCCACAAACTTCGCCAAGGCTCGCGCCCGCCACTCCACCCGGCGAAAAATCTGCGTGCATCTCCCCCCATCCGCGGTACCTCTTGCAAGCGAACAAAGAATATGAGCGGCTACGATGTCAGCGCAGTGCGCAGCCAGTTTCCAATTCTCGAACACGAGGTCCACGGCCAGTCCCTCGTCTATCTCGACAACGCGGCTACCTCCCAGAAACCCCGCACCGTTCTCGAAACCAGTCGCCGCTACTACGAGGAGATCAATTCCAACATCCACCGCGGCACACACCACCTTTCCCAGCAAGCCACTATCGCCCATGAACGGGCCCGCGACATCATCGCCTCCCACCTCAATGCCGGCTCCCGGGAAGAGATCATCTTCACCAGTGGCGCCACGGACAGCATCAATCTCGTTGCTGCCATACTCGGCTACTCGGGGAGAATCGGTCCCGGGGACACCATCGCGATCAGCAACTTCGAGCACCACTCCAATACCGTGCCCTGGCAGATGCTCTGCGACCACAGTGGAGCCCGACTGGAAGTCGTGCCCGTCCGTGAGTGTGGCACCCTCGACCTCGAGGCCTTCCATCAGCTCCTCGAGACCCGGAGGCCGAAAATCGTGGCTCTCTCGCACATCTCGAATGCCTTTGGCTCAATTCTCCCCATTCAGGCGCTTACGGAAGCGGCCCATCGTGTGGGAGCCCTAGTCCTGATCGACGGAGCCCAGGCTGCACCCCACCTCACGATCGATCTCCAGGCTCTCGGAGCCGACTTCTACGTCTTCTCCGGTCACAAGGTCTATGCCCCCACCGGGACAGGTATTCTGTATGGCAACCGCGCACTCCTCGAAGAACTCCCACCCTGGCGGGGCGGAGGAGAAATGATCAGGAAAGTGGATTACGCTGGGACCACCTACAACGACCTGCCCTACAAGTACGAGGCCGGAACTCCCAACATCGAGGGCGGAATCGCCCTCGCTGCCGCTCTCGAATTCCTTCAGGGGCTCAAGCTCGACGAAGTCCAGCGGCACGAGTCCGCCCTCATCGAAAATGCTGCCACCGCCCTCTCCTCCATCAAGGGCGTCAAGCTCTACGGCCCATCTGACCGCGCCGGCGCTCTCTCCTTCAATGTAGACGGTGTCCATCACTACGACCTCGGAACCCTCATGGACAAGATGGGTGTGGCCGTGCGGACCGGCCACCACTGTTGTCAGCCCCTCATGGCCCGCTTTGGAATTACCGGAACGCTTCGCGCGTCCTTCGCCTGCTTCAACGACGACAACGACGTGCAACGCCTTGCTGCTGCGGTCGAAAAAGGCACCAGCATGCTGCGCTGAGAGCCGCGTTAGTGGCTCTCTCCTGACCCCCGGCGAACCCGGGAACCAACTACCAATCCTCCCTTGGGGCATTCCCCGGCCGGCTCTGATGACCGGTTACAAAACGTTGCCGCCGATAGCCTGCATCACCCTGGTTTTCAGGTCGTCAGGTGCCGGATCCACTGATCCACCCCGGCATGCTCACTCGGATTTTCGCTCCATTGCCGTGAAATCGCTGATGCTCCTGCCACTTTGGGCGTGCATCCCCCCCGATCCGCGGTTCTCTTCCCCGTGGATGACCATTGCGGAAAAACAGGACCAGCTCCTTGAGGAACTCAAGCTCTTCCATGACTGGACCGAGCGTTACGAGTATGTCATCGGCCTTGGGCGCAAGCTTCCCGCCATGCCTGAGGGGCTGCAATCAAATGACAGGCTTATCGAAGGATGCCAGTCCCAGGTCTGGCTCGACGCCCGGATCGAAAATGGTGTCGTCTATTACCTCGCCGACTCCGATTCACAAATCACCAAGGGCATGATCGCCCTCTTTATTCGCTTCCTGGACGGCGAGTCCCCCGACGATATCCTCACTGCAGACTTCGCCTTCATTGAAAGAACGGGACTCAAGGAGCATCTGGCCCCCACCCGCGCCAACGCCCTGAACCTCATGGCTACCCAGATGAAACAACGGGCGCTGGAGTTCGCGGGCCCTGCGGATTGATTCCGAACCCAGTCCCCCTGTCCCGGAAAGGCTCAGACGGCGGTTGCACCGGCAAAACAGACCACCTTTCCCGACCATCGGAGCAGGACCCCGGTTGCCATCACTGCCGGTTCAACCACGCCAACATCGCTTCCGCTGAAGACAGGGAAATCCCCGGGAGTTCCGCGATCTTCTCCGCGCTCTGCCTGCGAATACGCGCCACCGATCCGAACCTCGCCAGCAGGGAGGCCTTCCGCTTGGGAGAGACTCCCGGACAGTCGTCCAGGAGGGACTCCCTCATCCGCTTGCGCAGAAGAAGTTCGTTGTACCCGTTGGCAACGCGATGTGCCTCGTCACGAATTCTCTGGAGGAGCTTGAGCGCTCCCGTCTCATGACTCAGGAGCAGCGGATTGCTCTCACCAGGGCGAAAGATCTCCTCACGTTTCTTCGCCAGGCCGATCACGGGCAGCTCATGCAGTCCGAGCCGCTGCAATTCCGCCGTGGCGGAACTCAGCTGACCTTTTCCTCCGTCCACGATCACGAGGTCCGGGAGGGTAATCGTAGCCTTTCCCTCCCGGGCGAGGCGCCGCATGGCTTCCATCACACTCTCCTGACTTTCCTCTGACGCCGGGCTCACCTTCGCCCCCTCTTGCAGGATGCGCGCATAACGCCTGCGAATGACCTCGGCCATACTCGCGAAATCATTCTGACCGTCGACCGTCGTGATGCGGTAGCGACGGTAATTCCGATTGTCCGGCACCCCATCCACAAAGCGCACCATGGAGGCCACGATATGGTTGCTGCTCACATTGGAAATGTCGAAGCACTCCATGGTGCCAGGTGCCTCCGCAAGCTGCAGGAGGTCTGCCAGCTCATTCAGGTCATCGAGCGGCTTTACAGTGGTGGGAACTCCACGCCCACGGGCAAACTGACGAGTCGGGTTGAGCGTCCGCTCGAGGTTCTGGACGATGTCACGCAGGCGGGCCGCGCGCTCGAAATCCATGCGACCAGCTACCTTCTCCATCTCTTCATGGAGAGACTTGATTTTCTCCCTCCTGCCCTTGCCCTCCAAGAGTTCACTCGCCTGATCCACACGCTCCAGATAGGCCTCGCGGGTGATCTTGCTGACGCAGGGCGCCGAACAGTTACGAATCACGTCGGCACTGCAATGCTTGTAGTCCTTCTCCCCGGGCTCCCGGCTCCGGCAACTGCGCAGCCCGAACTCCCTGTTGAGCCATTCGATTGTTCCACGCAGTGCACCCGAATGGGCGAAGGGGCCGAAATAACGCGCTCCATCCTCCTTTTTCAGACGAGTGAGAACAAAGCGGGGCCAGGGGTCCGCGGGATTGATCTTGGCAAGAAGGAAGCGCTTGTCGTCCCGGAAGCTCACATTGTAACGCGGCCGGTACTGCTTGATGAGCTTGCCTTCAAGCAGGAGAGCCTCCTGCTCGTTTCTCACCATGTGAATCTCGAAATCCCAGACCGAGTCCAGGAGAGCCCGTGTCTTTAGGTCCGCCTGCTGCCTGCGCGAAGGCATGAAATAACTCGCCAGCCGCTTCCGCAGGTCCCGGGCCTTGCCCACGTAGATGACCGAGCCGAGACGGTCGCGCATGAGGTAGACGCCTGGCTGGTGGGGCACATCTCCCATGCGGGATCTCAAATCGGGGCGCTCGGCCATTTCACGGTTTAGCCTAGCGTACGGTGGGGAGAAGGCAATGGGGCCCGCCGGAACGCATTTTAGTCCCATTCTGCTCTACCCCTTCCCCGGGATGCAGGCCCTTCCCTCTTTGGGGCATGAATACGCCACCGCCGTACCTACCGGCACGCTTGAACGTTTGTAAACAGCAGATACACTGACGTGGACTCATGAATCGCCTTTTGCTCTCCGCGCCGGCGCTGCTGGCTACAACTGGCGCCGCCCGCGGCGCGGATTCTTCCACGTCAACGACCAACGTCAACCTGCTGGAGATCATCAAGGAAGGCGGCATCATGATGTGGCCCCTGGGGATTCTTTCGATCACCGCGGTTGTTCTCATTCTTCTCTTCTTCCTCACCATTCGCCGCAGCACGGTGGTCAGCGACCGGTTCATGCGGGTCGCTGAGAGCCTGATTCGTAAACGCGACTATCTTGGCTTGGTCGGCTACGCCCACCGCCGGGGCGAGTGCATCGCCCGCATCACCCAGAAAACCCTCGATTTCGCCACCAAGAATTCCGACGCCAAGTTCAATGAAATCCGAGAAGTGGCGGAGGCCGAAGGCTCCCGCCAGGCGAGTATGCTCAACCAGCGCATCAGCTATCTCGCGGACATTGGTGCCATTGCCCCCATGGTTGGCCTGCTCGGGACAGTCCTCGGGATGATCCGGGCCTTTCTCGAGATCGGAAGCGGTAACGTGGAAGTCGTACGCCAGATGAAACTGGCGGGCGGAGTCGCCGAGGCGCTGGTAACCACAGCAAGCGGACTGAGCATCGGGATTGTGGCCATGATTTTCTATTCCATCTTCCGCGGTCGGGTCCAACGATCCCTGTCCGAACTCGAAGCAGCGGCTACTCACCTGCTCGCTCTTCTCGGATCGCAGTTCCAGCAATCGGGGCGTTACCAGCCCGAGCAGCAGACCCTGCCCCCTGACCCGGTGGAGGACTACAAGGTTCCCCGCAGCCAACGACCTGCTCCTTCCCGTTCCAGCCAGACTGAGGGACCCGGATCCTGATGCGAGCAGCCTCAGACCAAAGGAAACCCCATGAAGTTCAAGACCCCGAAACCCCCGGAGAGTGCCATCCAGCTGGCACCCATGATCGACATCGTCTTTCTCCTCCTCATCTTTTTCCTCGTCACGTGGCAATTCTCGCGATCGGAACAGGACAGCAAAGTGAAGGTCCCCACATCCAGCCAGGGCAGCGAGGAGACCCGGGCAATCAGCGAGATCAACATCAATATCCGGCAAGATGGCGACTTGGTCATTAACGGTGAAGTCCTGACCGAGGACCAGCTTCTCACCAAGCTTCGTGCCATCGTGGAAGTTCACGAGAACCAGCCGGTCCGCCTTCGAGGCGACGGAGAAATTACCTATCAGGCGCTGATGGGAGTAATCGATATCTGCCAGGAGGCCGGGATCTGGAATATTTCATTCGCTACCCGTAAGCCCCGGGGCTAAACCAGACAGAGCCCTTAGTGCTTAAAAAACAGCATTTTTCCCGCGACCTTTAGCGAATGTAGGGTATCCTTATCCTCAGGTATGCGGATAGTTTCCATGGGGCCGGTCACTGGAGCGCTCGGAGTGGCGCTCGTTCTCCTTGGAGGAGGCCTCGAGGGACTCCGGGCTCAGAACCCAAACAAGCCGGCCAACGCTGGTGACCAGCCCCTCCGGGCAGATCCCGCAAATGACCTCTTCCAGCTCGCTCTCCATTCCTACCGGGAAGCCGGCGAAGTGAAAAACGCACAAAGGAAGAGAGAGACCTACCTTGCCGCAGCCCGTCAATTCGACCGGTTCCACTCCAGATTTCCCGCTCACTCCAACGCCATCAAGGCACGCTACTACAAGGCCATCTGTCACCAGAAAGTGGGCAATATGAGAGGCTTTCGCGAAAGCCTGGCCGAGGTGGTGAGCAACCACAAGAAGGGGTCCTTGGTCGGCGCGGCGGCCTATCAATTGGCGTTCGAGCACTACAAGGGCAAGGACTACGGCGAAGCCGCCCCCCTCTTCAAGATCGCCGCCACCGAGACGGATAATGAGGACTACCGCCATCGCGCGCTCTACAGCCGCGCCCTCTGCTTCGAGAAGCTGGGTCACCCGAAGGAAACAATCTCCGCCCTGAAGGCAGTCCTCGCGGATGCAGGCTCCCCGTTCCAGACTCAGTCGGAACGTGTTCTCGCCCACTACTACGCAAAGGCTGACATGGAGGAGGAAGCCCTCGCCCACTTCATTGCCCTCGCCAAGTCAACCGACAAGACCACCCGGGCGGATGCTGTGCTGCAATGTGCCCAAATCTCCCGCAAACTCGGGAAGAAGGACTTCGCCCGCAAATACTTCGAAGAAATCCTTGTGACTCCCGGTCTGGAGCAATGGCGCGGGGAGGCCCAGCTTTCCCTGATGAGCGAGGCAGCCCTTGCAGATCAACCTCAGAAGGTGGTCGACTACTACAGGCGTGGCGACTACCGGCTCGACGAGGAAGCCCTCGCCCGCCGTCTCCAGATCGCCGCCGAGGCCTACGAATCCCTCGGCGACACAAAACAGTCCACCGCCCTCTTCAAGGAACTGGCCGAAATCGCCCCAGACAGCATGACCGCCCTCGAGGCGGGCTATCTGGTCCTCTCGCGGGATTACAAGACGAGCAGCCGGAACCTCGTCAAGCAAGCCCGGGAGTTCCTCCGACGATTCGAGAAAGAGCACGCCAACGATCCCCGCATCCACAATGCCCGCCTCATGCTGGCGGAAGGCTACTACCAGGCCAGACGCTACGGACCAGCTGCCGAGGCTTATGCCTCGATTGACCTCAGGCACATCGCCGCCGAGAACCGCCCCGGCCTGCGCTACCGACTCGCAACCATGCAGCTCAGGGCTGGAAACCCGCAAGCCGCCCTGCTCGCTTTCAATACCTTCCTCGAGCACCACCCGCAGGACGAGCAGGCCAGCAACGCGATCGTGAACCGGGCCGAGATCTACCTCGATCTCGAAGAGAGCGCCAACGCTCATCTTGAGTTTGACCGGCTGCTGTCCCACGCGGACAGAACCGATCTGAAGGAATACGCCCTTGCTCAAAAGGCCCTCCTCTACAAGGGGGAAATCGACTCCTCCAAGGACGGCCCAGCCCGCCGGGACATTCTCGCCAAGTTCGCAGCCTGTCATGCCCGCCTCCTCTCCGAGTTCGAAGCCAGGGAGCCCGCCAAGAAAGCCGCCTCCGAATTCTGGCACGGCTGGGCTCTCTACCGGCTGAACAAGTTTTCGGATTGCGTCCCGCCCTTTCAGCGGGCACGTCAGGGTGATGCGGCGGAACTTGGCAGGGGGTCCACCCTCCACCTCGCGCTGGCCCACTACCACCTTCAGCAACGAAACGAACTCCGCCGCGAGCTGGACACCCTGCTCAGGAATTATCGTAATGAGAACATTCCCCGCCCGGTCTTTGCCTGGCTCGGCAGCACTTACCACAAGGATGAGGAATACGCTGATGCCTGGGCCTACCTGCAGCATGCCATCACGCCCGCAAAACCGACGCAGACGACGGTTGCAGTCTGGCGGGCGGCGGGAAGAAGTGCTCTTGAGGCAGGAGCCTACGAGGCATCCCTGCGCCCCCTCGAGATCGTGCTTCAGGTGGAAGAGAGCCCTTATCGAAAAGCGGAAACCCAGTTCTTCCTGGGACGCGCCCACCTCGCCCTCAAGGATCCCGAACGCGCCCGCAAGGCCACTGAGGCCTGCCTCGCCCTCAAACCACAAGGCCTCCTGAATTCGCGGGCTCGCCTGCAACTGGGTGACATCGCGATGGCTCAGGGCGATCCGAATACCGCCGCTCAATTCTACGTGCCCGTGGTCGAGCTGTATGGCAAGGATCCGGCCATCGCGGAAACAGCGCTTCGCCGTGCGATCAGCGCTCTTGATCTCAAGGACACCGACGAATCACGTCGGGCCTCCCGTCGCTACCGCGAACGCCTGCAGACGCTCAAGAAGACGCCCCCCCCTGCTCCCCGTGGTTGAACTTCCCGGCGAACATGGCAGAAACTCTCCCTGCGCTACTGTGCAAGTCCTCCTCTCTGCTGTTACGTGTACGGCCCTCGCGGCCCTCACCCTGATCACTGGCACCTTCCCCGCAAGGGGTCAGGCTCCCGGGGTCGTCCTGCCGTTTGACCAGAGTGAGGAGCTTTACCACCGTGCCAATCGCCAATACGAGCTCGGCGAACGCAGCAGGGATATCGATGAAAAGCGCAGGGCGCTGCAGGCATCCATTCCCCTCTTCCGGGACTATCTCTCCACCGGCCCCCTCGGAGACCAGGCCCAGCAGGCGAGCTACCAGCTTGGGATGGCATTGCTTCTCACCGGCGAACGGGATTCTGCCGAGCGTACCTTTGCTGCCATTATCGAGCGCTACAAGACCGGAAACTGGGTAGCGCTCTCCGCCTATCGCCAGGGTGCCCAGCTCTACAACCGGCAGGAGTGGATGCAGGCCGCTCCCTACTTCACGATTGCTGGAAAGCGGGCCACTGACAGGGCACTGGGACATAAGGCTATCTTCTACGAATCCCGATGCCTCCAGATGGCCGGCCGGGCCGAACAGGCGATCAAACGCCTTGGTGATATCATCAGTGACGACGGGAACCCCTACCGTGACTACGCGCGGCTCGCCATCGGCGAGCTCTACGCCAAACAAGGTAGACACGAAGAGGCCCTCAAGCATTTTGAAATCCTTCTCACCCCGAACGTGGCACCCCAGGAACGAGCGCAGGCGCTGCTCTCAGCCGGGCTCTCGGCCGCTAAAATTGGACAACAGGTCAAGGCTGAGGGATTTCTCAACGAAATCCTCGCGACCGCAGGAGTCAACGCTAAGTACAAGGCCCGGGCACAGCACGCCCTGATGGAAATGCGCTTCGTGGAGCAGGACTACGCCCGCGCCGTCAACGCTTTCAAGGCCGGCGAACATGCCGGGGAGAGGGTCGTCCTCGCCCGCATCTACATGATTGCTGGCCAGTCTTTCGCCAAACTGGGCCGTCACGATGAAGCCATTGGGCAGTTCTTCAACGCCGAACGCCTCGCAATCGGCGCGAAGCCGGAACCCCTGAAGAAAATGGCCTTCGAGGCCAGCTACCGCCGCCTGAGCAGCTTCTACCAGATCAACGGCTCCAACATCCCGGCCCAGGTCGATGCGTTCGTGAAGATCTACGCCGAGGATAATCTGGGCAGTCCCTGGCTTCACAAAGCCAGACTGATGAAGGCCGAGACGCTCTTCCACCAGGGCTCGGTATCCGAAGCCGCAGCCGCCTACAACGATGTCAATCCTGCCGCGCTTCCGGTTGAAATGCGGTCCGACATCTACTTCAAGCGCGGCTGGTGCCTCGCGGACTCCGGAGAGTTTGGCCGGGCTGCACAAAACCTCTCCAGCTTTCTCGCCGCCTTTCCGGAGCACCCAAGGGTCAGCGAAGCTCTCGCAAAGCGTGGTCACGCCTATTACAAGATCGGAGACCGGGATTCAGCCCTCAAGGATTTCACGCGCCTCCTCGAACAACAACCGGGAGCCAACCTCGCCTCCTTCGCCCACCAGCACGCTGGCCGCATTCACCGCGACGAACAGCGTTGGCCGGAGATGATCTCGAGCTACGAAAACCTCCTCGCCGTTCCTGATGCCGCCCTCGACAAGAAGTCCAGGGCCGATGCCAGCTATTGGATCGGCTGGGGATGTTACAAGCAGGAGCAATGGGCCAGGGCCATTCCTCACTTCGAAACCGCCCGCAACCTCCTCCCCGAGCGCTACCGCGAACCGGCCGGCGTCCATGTCGTTCTGGCCGCCTACTCCATGCTCGACTCCGACAAGCTCAAGGACGCAGTCGAACAGCTCCTTGTCGATGCTCCCCAACAGCGCCTGCCGGCCCGCATGCTCACCTGGCTGGGTCTCGAACGGTTCTCCAAGGGAGATTACGAGGGTGCGGACACCTTCCTCGGGCTGGCCTGCACCCCGGAAGAGCCTGAACAGACCGACGCCTTGGTATGGCGCCACCTCGCCAAGGCCCGCCTCGAAAGCCGGAAGTTTCAGGAGGCTTCCCAAGCGCTTACCATTCTCCTCTCCCTCGACCAGGAGCAGTTCTGGAAAGCGGATGCCCTGCTCGACCACAGTCACGTCCTGATTGGCCTGCAAATGTGGGAGGAAGCACGCACCGCAGCCGAGGAGGCCCTCACGCTCGAGCCTCATGGCACCATCCAGGCCGGCCTCTACATGGCCCTCGCCGACATCGCCATGCACAGCATGAACTACAAGGCCGCTTCCGCGAACTACCTCAAGGCCTCCGAAATGTTCATCGACGACCGCGAGATCAAGCCGCTGGGACTTTTCCGGGCTGCCGAAGCCCTTGAAAAGGACGGGCAGGCCGAGGAAGCCGCCAGAATCCGGGAGCAACTGCTCCGCGAATTCCCGGCTTGGAATTCCACCAAAAATTGAAAACACAATGGCGCTCCGGCGGCGATTCCCATTCAAAAGCAACCCTCAGCCGCCGGGCTCGCAAGGAATTCATGTTTTCAGTGGATACCCCCTTTTCTCCCCCGCAATCCCGCCATTTTTATTGCCAGATCAGGCAAAGCCCCTATTAGACTGCCATAACCTGCCGGACGATTCGAGTAACGGCAGCCCGCTTCCCTTCATCGGCTGAGTGTTCTTCACCTGCCAACCATCCCATGAACGTCCCTCCGATCCTTACCCCCGTCACCGGAATCGTGGGCTTGATCATCGCCTTCATTCTACTCGGCCGCATCGTCAGACTATCCGGGGGCGAGGGCAAGGTCGCTGAAATCGCGGAAAAGATCCACCGGGGAGCAATGGTGTTCATGCGGAGAGAATTCCTCCTCATCTCCATCTTCGCCCTGATCATCGGGGGCGCGCTCTTCCTCTTCCAGAAAGAGGCCTACGGCAAACAGCAATCCTTCGCCTTCTTCCTTGGAGCCCTCTCTTCCTCCCTGGCCGGATTCATCGGAATGTATACCGCCACGAAGGCCAACGTGCGCACGACCCTCGCCGCAAAGAACGAGGGAGCTGCCCAGGCTCTGACCATTGCCTTTTTCGGGGGTGCCGTGATGGGGCTCACCGTGGCCTCCATGGGACTCATCGGACTGGGCGGCCTCTTTGCCGTCTTCAAGGATCACAAGGAGGTCGCGGAAATCATGGAAGGATTCGCCATGGGAGCGTCCCTTGTGGCTCTTTTCTACCGGGTCGGGGGAGGCATTTTCACCAAGGCCGCCGATGTCGGCGCGGATTTGGTGGGCAAGGTGGAGGCTGGAATCCCCGAGGACGACCCCCGCAACCCCGGTGTCATTGCCGACAACGTGGGCGACAATGTAGGCGACGTTGCAGGGATGGGCTCCGACATCTTCGAGTCTTACTGCAATGCACAGATCGCAACGGTCGCCATCGCAGCCGCGGTGGGCGTCCGGGCGGCGGCGGAAGCCGCGGACGCAAAAGCCGTTGCCTTCATGGAAAAGCTCGGCACTACCCCCGGCAAGGAGGGAATGCTCCAGCTCATGCAGCTCCCCCTCCTGCTCACTTCCGTGGGCCTGCTCTGCTCCATCCTTGGCATTCTCATCGTGCGCAGCATGGCCGGAAAAAATCCCGCCGAAGCGCTCCGCTTCGGGACCATCGGTTCCGCCATTCTCTATATCGCCGCCGCCTTCGGACTGGCAGGCATGCTCGGCCTGAGTCCCAATGTGGGGCTCTGCATCCTCTGCGGAGCTGTAGGAGGAATCGTGATTGGACTGATCACCGAGCATTTCACGGGCGGCGGCCCGGTGAAGGAGATTGCCCGCCAGGGCGAAACCGGAGTAGCAACCCTCATGATTGCCGGCCTCTCCGTGGGCCTCAAGTCGGTCGCTGTCCCTCTCCTGACGATTGCAGCCACCATCTTCATTTCCTTTGAGTTTGCCGGCCTCTACGGCGTTGGAATCGCAGCGGTGGGCATGCTCGGCACGGTTGGAATTACCATGGCCATTGACGCCTACGGTCCGGTCGCTGACAACGCGGGGGGGATTGCCGAGATGTCGGCCATGGGGGAAGCCACCCGTAAGATAACAGATGGTCTTGATGCGGTGGGCAATACCACCGCCGCGATCGGCAAAGGCTTTGCCATCGGAGCTGCCGGACTCTCGGCCCTCGCCCTCACCACGGCCTTTATCCAGAAGACTGGAGTCGACCTCAACCTCAGCGATCCCGCTATCCTTCGCACCTTTTTCGTGGGCGTCTTCATTGGAGGTGTCGTCCCCTTCCTCAATGGTGCCATCACCATGGACGCAGTCGGCCGGGCGGCCTTCGACATGATCTCCGAGATTCGACGCCAGTTCCGCGAGATTCCCGGACTCCTCGAGGGAACGGGAGAGCCCGATTCCGATCGCTGTGTGGATATTGCCACCAAGGCCGCCACCAAGCGTATGATCATGCCGGCCGTCCTGGCGGTGGGAACCCCCGTGGCAGTCGGCTTCGGCTTCGGTGCCGACGGGGCTACCGCCCTCGCCGGCACCCTCTGCGGAGCCCTTCTGGGCTGTATCCTCCTCGCCCTCATGATGTCCAATGCAGGCGGTGCCTGGGACAATGCCAAGAAGTACGTGGAAGACGGACACTTTGGTGGCAAGGGCGGCGAGACACACAAGGGCTGCGTGGTCGGCGACACCGTGGGAGATCCTCTCAAGGACACCTCCGGCCCCTCCATGAACATCATGATCAACGTGATGGCTATCGTGAGCATTGTCATTGCCCCCCTTCTGGCCGGCTAACCCGAGCTGCCTCTCCCTCTCCACATTCAGGCCGGTCCGCACCCGGAGGCGAACACCGCGCGGGGGCCGCTCAGCTTCTCTCCATGGGCATGAGCCCCCCAACTGCGGGAATTTTCACCGTCATGTAGACACCCGCCCACACGCACTTGCACCGCCACTACTACCCGTCCTCCGATACCCTCCGGCAGCGAAACGGGTCCTCTCCTCACCCCGTGGAAGACTTTACCACCTTCGCTACCAACGGTTTCAGCGTGAGTCCCTGCACCGCAATCGAGAAGACCACAACCACGTAGGTGGCCACGAGGATCACCTCCCGGTGCGGCACATCCTTCGGTATCCCAAGGGCCAGTGCGACCGAAATGCCTCCCCGCAATCCTCCCCAGGTCAGGATTCGGATCACCCCCGGCGAAAACTCCTGCCTGCCCTTGAGAATGGTTACCGGGATGGAGGCCGCGACGAAACGTGCTGCCAGCACCACCACGATGAGAATTGCTCCCACTGCCAGAGCCTGCCCGGAGAGGTCCAGAACGAACAGCTCGAGCCCGATGAGAAGAAAAAGGACCGCATTGAGAATCTCATCCACGAGTTCCCAGAAGGTGTCCAGGTGCTCACGGGTCTTCTCGCTCATTGCAAACGTCCGTCCCTGATTCCCCATCATCAGTCCCGCCACCACCATGGCCAGGGGTCCACTCAGATGCCAGTGAGCGGCCAGTCGGTAGCCAGCGGTTACAAGCGCAAGGGTAATCAGAACCTCAATCTGGTAATTGTCGATCGAACGCAGCATATAGTAGGCCGCCAACCCAATCAGGAAGCCCCACAGCATCCCCCCCCCGGCCTCCACCAGAAACAGCTGAACAACATCGCCCGCTCCACTGATTCCGTGGTCTCCCTGCGCTCCCAGCGCCATTCCAAGCACCGCCAGATAGACCACAACCCCTACGCCATCGTTGAAGAGTGACTCACCGGTAATCTTGGTTTCCAGGGACTTCGGAGCACCTGCAGTCTTGAGAATTCCCAGAACCGCAACCGGGTCTGTCGGCGAAATCAGAGCCCCGAACACCAGGCACCAGATGAATGGAACATCGAAGCCGAAGCATGGAAAGAGCAGCCAGGCTGCTCCACCAATGAGAAACGTCGAGAGCACCACACCCACGCTCGCCATCATTGCGACCAGCTTCTTCTGGTTTGCCAGGTTACCCAGGTTGACATGAAGCGCCCCTGCAAACAGCAGGAAACTCAGCATGCCTTCCATGAGAGCCTTGTTGAAGTCGATGGACTCCACGAAGCGATCCGCAGCCTCTGGAACGAACGGTACCGCATCACGCAGGACCAGCAGAGCCACGCTCGAGAGCAACCCGATCAACATGATCCCGATCGTGGTGGGCAACTTGAACAGCTTCAGGTTGAGATAACCAAAGACCGCAGCGAGAACGAGCAGGGCGGCAGCAAAATCGAGAAATTCCACGATGAGAAAGCGAGGTTTTACTTTAATTCCAATTGCGCGGGGCGCGCGAATCCGGCGCAGCGGTTATCTCTCCTTCGGAGCAGGTTTGTCCAGCTCTCGCAACACCCACCCCGGAGAAACCACCTGGTCGATGAGAACCTGGTCCGGACCGGAATGCTTCATGAAACGCAACCGGAGCAGAAACGCATCCCCGGCCTTGGGATCTCCCCCCTTTGGCAGTCTTCCCTCCTCAATGGAATTACGCTCCACATACCCATAGAGCGTGTGCATGCGGTCAGGAGACTGCAGACGATAGGACCGCCACTTCCGGTCATCGGAGAATCCGAAATTGTAATACTGCACTGGTGAGCAGATGACCCGGAAAAGAACTGGCTCCGTGGGCCGGATTTCCCGCACCTCCTCCCATGGGATTTCGGAATAGCCTACCCAGCTCGCCCAGTCCACCAGGTAGTGATCCTGCACCCTCTCGAGCGCCATGGGTTTGAGGCTGAAGTCTGAAAGCCTGACATTAACGGCCCAGAGCCCCTCGCTTGTCATGACGTTTCCCGACGGGGCGATCTTCCGCGGGTTGACCGGCTCGAGCGGATGCCGACTGTGATAATTCCTGATCACGCCCTCCAGCTCGAGCCCCCCCCGCGTCAGGGCCAGGACCTCCTCTATCGTCTCGGCCCCTAGAAATTCCCTTACGCGCTTCTCAATCAAGGGCAGCTCCACCCTCATGTCTTCCTCCGGCTCCTCCACGTTGGGCCCCGAGTTGTCCTCGTCCACCGGATTCTCGATTACCTTGCCATATTCCTGGCCTATTCTCTCCCGCTCCACCCGGTCCTGCTTGAGAACCATAAAGAACATCACTCCGGCGAGCAGGATCAGGACAGCCACTCCTCCCACGAGAAGCGGAACCAACGAATCAGTGGACTGCTTCTGCACCGGCCGTTCGCTGTTCTCTTCGGCTTCCCAGTCAAACTCCTCTTCCTCCTCGACCGCCTTGATCACCTTCCGCCGCACCCGGCGCTGCCCCTCCTGAACCGGCTCCGGAAACTCCAGGCGCGAGGACGTTTCCCTCGTCCTCACCAGTGACTCATCCCGGCGCGAAACCCCGCCTTCGGGAGGCGCCTTGGGGACTTGCGCGTCACTGCCTCCTGAAGCGCTAGCAACCGCTGGCGCGAGGACGGCTCCGGACAGGGGAATTGCTAGCACCTCCCCGCAGCCGGGGCACTCCACTCGCCGCCCACGAATCTCAGCCCTTACTCGGAAAAGACTATGGCAATGGGGACAGGAGAACCCCACCCACTCGTTCTGAAATACTTCCCGTTGGTGGGCCATCACTGCTCCAAGCTTGAATCCGCCGGGAAACCTGCTCAATCCGTTTTGATTTCAATCTTGCGGGGTCGGTGCAGGAGCACCCCCCCGTCGGTGTCACCCTGCACCTCCGTCTCAAGCAACAGACTCGGCCCACGAACAAAAATACTGAGCTCTCCTCCCGACTCATCCAGACTGGCCAGCTCGGAATCATAGGGATCTTCACCCACCAGGCCCGAACTCGTCGGAACAATCGGTGCCACCGGAAGATGCCGCTGGTCTCCAGATTCGACTGCGAGAGGTCCATAGCGCTCAAGCACTTCGTTCGTGCCTATGCCTCCCTTCCCATGGGTGTCACACAGTCCGAGCTTGGCCCGGGCGGCGCGCAGCAACTCACTCTGCCCGGTATAACGGTAGCTCGTCCCGCGCCCCGGATCTTTGACCAGTTCATAACAATAGCGGGTAGCCAGCAATCCGGACTCACTGCAAATCTTGGCGAGGGAAAGCCCCTCCGGAAGCTCCATGTCCACCCCGGGATAGGACTCTTCCGCCACATTCATCACCTCCGACCACGGACGGAAGGCCAGCTTGCGGCCAAAAGCGTTCTCATAAATCGCTTTCTTCCCCTGGTGGAAGCCCACCCACACGCCAAGAGTCACCGCACCGTTGTAACCCACACACCAGCCATCTGCAAAATCGTGAGTCGTCCCCGTCTTGATTCCTCCCGTGAAAGGCTGCCGCTTCAGGGTCGAAGCGTCCCCGGCAAGGTTCCCACTCTCCAACGACTCCTGCAGCATCTCGTGGATCTGGTAGGCCGTGATCGCGTCACAGGCCGGATCAGCAGTCGACTTTTCGGGGGCAGGCGCCTCGAAGACCACCTCTCCGTCCGCATTCTCAATCCGCTCAATGTAGCGCAAGTCACCCGGGAGAACACCCTTCCGCGACAGGGAAGAGTAGGCCCGCACCGTTTCCTTCAAAGAAACCGAATCGTAGCCCAGCAACATCCGGGTGAGAAGCTTACCTTCCTCTACCGAGAGCCCGAAGGCCCTCGCCTGCTCTGCTACCGACTCGAGACTCAATTCCCGTCCCAGCCGCACAGTGGCCGCCAGTTTTGACATTGCGAGGGCCCGCTTGCTAGTGATTCGCCCCTCATAGTTCGGGCTGAGCACCTCCATCCCCCATTCTCCCAGGATGCCCTCCGGAGCTCCCACCGCCACAGCACGGGCGTCCATCGCCTCATCACTGACCGTCGTGCACGGATGACGACCGGACTCCAGCGCGGCGGCATAAACAACGGGCAGAAAGGCTGTTCCGAGCGGGCGGCGCCCCAGCTGGATGAAGTCATACTGGGAATGCGCGTAGTCGCGCCCTCCCACATAGGCGAGGACGTTCCCAGTATCCGAATCGATCATCAGGGCCGCACCCTGCAGGTAGGGGGGAACCTTCCCGGGAGCGGGAGAAAACTCGCTGCGCGTCATGTGTGAATAGCCTTCCCGGGATTCGATCCGGGCGAGGTGCTCCTGCAGGCTCCGCTCTGCCTGCTCCTGCACGTCACGGTCAATCGTGGTGTAGATCTTGAACCCGCCGCGCGACATCGCCTCGATTCCGACCTTCTCCAGCGCGATATCGTCCACAATCTCATACAGGTGGGACTTTCCCTTGCGCAGAGGCTTGGGCTTTACGACCACCGGCTTGCTCGAGAGCGCAATCCACTCCGAATCCGTAATCATCTCCTCGGCCAGCATCCGGTTGAGGACGTGATTACGCGCCTTGCGGTTTTTTGCCTTGTTCGTAATCGGTGAAATCTGGGTCGGGTTCTTCACGCACGCCACCAGGGAGGCACACTCCTCGATACTCAGTGCCATCGGCTCCTTCCCGAAGTAGCCCAGGGCCGCGGAGCGCACCCCGTAGTAGCCGGTGCCGAAGGGAATCCGGTTCAGGTAGTATTCCAGCACCATCCTCTTCATGCGGGACTTGCGCTCCTCCTCATCAGGGAAATCCCCAGCGATCTCCGCCATGAGATACTCTTCGATCCGCAGCGCCAGGAAGGCTTCCACGATCTTACGCTCCATGCTGGACTGACCCCGATCCTCCGCCACCGACTTCAGGTCGAAGGCGTTGCGGGCAAGCTGCATGGTGATCGTGCTGGCACCCTGGGTCACCTCCCCCGCCTTCAGGTTGAGCCAGATCGCCCGCGCCACTCCAATGCGGTCTACCCCGTCGTGCTCAAAAAAGCGCTGGTCTTCCTGCGCGATCAGGGCGTCGATCAGCTTCTGGGGAACCTCCTCGATGGGCACCTTGCTCCGGTTTTCCACGAACATGCGCCCAATGACCTGGCCCTTGCGATCGCAGATCAGGCTCGGTTCCTCCACATCGTCGATGGTGGAGATATCAAAGATGGCGGCCTGCTCCTTGTATGGCTGCAGGCGCTCCTTGGCCACCCGAAGCCCGATTAATCCGGCTCCCATGCAGACCAACAGCAGGATCCACAGCCGTTTGCGCTTGTAAAAACGACGCTTTCGTCGGTTTCTCGATTTCTCTTTCGCCATGGAAACAGGGGATCCAAGTCGGCCCTTTAAGCGCTCCGCGCAGGAAAGCTACCCCCCTTCCGAGGCGGGGGCAACTCCTCTATTTGAGCGCGTCCTCCGCCCCCTCCTCCAGCAGGACGGTGCTCTGCCGTTCTCCCGCTTCATGGAACTCGCCCTCTACCACGAGGACCACGGATACTACAGCGACCCAACCCGGCATCGCGTGGGTCGCACCGGCGACTTTGCCACCAACGTCAGCGTGGGTCCTGCCTTTGGGCACCTCCTGGCCCGGCGCCTGCAGCAAGTTTGGGAGTCACACGATAAACCCACCACCTTTCCCGTGCTCGAACTCGGCCCCGAGGACGGCTCCCTTGCCCTTGACATCCTGCATGCTGCCCGGGAGATCGGCCCCGATTTCCACCACGCGCTGCACTACATCGCCTGCGATCCGCAGGAGCAAAAACGCAAAGCCCTCGCAGCACGCTTTGCCCTGTCCCCGGACGACACCCCTGCAATCGTCAGAAGCCCCGTGGGACTACGCTACCCCTTTGGAGCTGTCATCGCAAACGAGGTGCTTGACGCACTGCCTGTCCGCCTCGTCCGCCGCTCACGGGACTCATGGGTGGAACGCCTCGTTTCGCTCGAGGATGGAGCCCTCGGCTGGACCGAGGCCCCCGTCCGGGAGGACGCTCTTGGTAATCACCTGCAATCCCTGCCTGGCAACCTGCCCGAAGGCTACCAGACCGAGGTCTGTCTGCAACTGACCCCGTTCTTCCACGAGCTCTCCCAGGTATTCGACACCGCCCTCCACCTCTTCATCGACTACGGTTTCGAACGCGACGACTATTATCATCCTGACCGCAACGAGGGCACCCTCCAAACCTACGCCCATCATCAGGCGGGAACAAACCCCCTCGAAAGCCCCGGGCAGCGTGACCTGACAACTCACGTCGACTTCACCAGCACGGTCGAGGCCGCCCGTCAGTCCGGCCTGCGCCTCCTGGGGTGCGCTCGCCAGGAATCCTATCTCACGACTCTGGCCGCGCCGTTCCTCACCAGCCTTCCGGACAACCCGGCAACGCCTACCTTCATCCGCCAGTTTCGAACCCTGACCCACCCTGGCCTGTTCGGCTCCCGCTTCCATGTCCTTGAGCTGACCCAGGGGGCTGTCTCTCCCCTGCTGGCCTTCCCCTGCCCGAACCAGCTGCACACCGACCACCACTGAAGCATCCTTGCCACCGGGGCGAGGGAACTTCATGCTACCGCTGTCGTGAAACTACCACCGCTTGTCATCTGCGCCCTCGTCCTCTCCTCCTCCCTCCCCGAGGCTGCCCCCGTGGGGAGCTACCCTTCCCTGCCCAGCAAGGTCTTCTCCACCTACACGCCACGGCAACCAGAATCCTATGCCCCCGGGGCCATGGCGAGCCAGGCGCAGTCCTTTCTGAAATCCCTCGAAAAAAACCTGCGTCAACAGGCCTCCCTTCCCTACGACAGCCCCGAGAAGGCCAAGTGGACCAATGTGCCCCCGAGGGGACCCCAGGGAGGTGTCCGGCTGGGTGACCTAAACGAGAAGCAAATGGAGGAAGCCTGTGACCTTCTCGCCGCCGTCCTCAGTCCTCAGGGCTACGGCAAGGTGCGCAACATACCTCTCGCCGACGACCGGCTCCTCCGCAATGGTCAGCGTCGCCCTGGCTTCGGGGCCGAAGACTACTGGCTCGCTATTTTCGGGGAACCCTCTGCCACCGGGAAGTGGGCTCTTCAATTCGATGGGCACCACCTTGCGGTCAACCTGACCTTCCAGGGCAAGCGCATGTCGATGTCCCCAACCTTTATCGGCACCCAGCCCCGCGCATTTCAGATCGGAAAGAACAGGATGATCGTGCCGATGGCCGGAGAAGCTCCCGCCGGCCTTGCCCTGTTGCAAAGCCTCGATAAAAAGCAGAAGAAACAAGCTCAGGTTGGGGACCGCCGGAAGAACCTGGTCACCGCCGCCGGCAGGGATGGCTTCGTCCCCGAACCCCTTGGGCTAGCGGGCAAGTCTCTCAACGCTACTCAGCGCACCTCGCTCCTGGCCCTGCTCGGCGAGTATGTCGGTGACCTGCCCGGACCCTTCGCGCAGCAGCGCCTCACCGAGCTCACCGCCGAAATCGACAGGATGAACTTTGCCTGGTGGGGACCGGCCCGGAAGGGCGGAGACTTCTCCTACCGCCTGCAGGGTCCCAGCCTCATCATCGAGTATGCCGGTCAGGACCTCGGAGGAGACCCTCACAATCATCTCCATTCCATGTACCGGGATCCCACCAATGAATATGGTGCCCGGCTGGCAAAGTGAGCACAGGCAGGTCGGAACGGGACATAAGGGCCCTGCCGGTCGACCCACCTTCTGCAACATGCGCCCTCAAGAAGGGCGGGCCGAAAATCCCGTTGTCATTTCACGCCCGCTTCCTACCTTCATCCCCATGCCGGGATGGCGGAATTGGTAGACGCGCCTGATTTAGGATCAGGTGTCCCCAGGACGTGCAGGTTCGAGTCCTGTTCCCGGTATGTTTCTTTATTCGAAGAGGTTAGGAGCCCCGCGGCCTTCTCCCGCGCTGGACCATTTGGCCCATGGTTACTGTTCTGGTTACTGTTTTTTCGGGGAGCGAGGTGCCCCTGACAGGAGGGCACAACCCACACAAAAAGTGCCACCCCCACCGGCGAAAGTGCCACCCCCACCGGCGGGGCGTGCGGGGGCTGCGGGGTCGATATCACAGTTTCGCCAAACGCGTTACCTGCCTTTACCTCATTACTTTCTAAATTTCTTAAAGACTATGGTTTGTGCCCTTCATGCCCCGTAGTGAACCGGACAAGGGACGCATGTTCTTGGGACCAAACACGAGGAATACAGGTAGTCGACCTAGCTTCTTATTAAGGTTTATTCAAAAGGATCAAGAGCAGCAACGGACCTTGGGGGACACATGACAAATCTCTCGTAGCTGGACCATTCCCTCCGGGTCCCTACTACTGATTGACTTAAAATTGCCGATACCTACCTTCCGAAACAGTGCTCTTGTCTTTCTTTTCTAAGACTTTTCATCGTATTTCGTGCCTTCCCGGAAGGGGAATTACAGCGCTAGAGCAAAGCGAGATAGCTCGCTCCTGTCTGTTACCTGTTTGTTCGTCGATCATGCTTGCCGGCCTGATTCTCGGGCAGGGCGCTGCTGCGCATCCGGCCAATAGTCCTCATTTGGAAATTGGGGCACCCGCTCCGGCATTCTCGGCTCCGAACGAACGCAGGATCCACACCTCCTGGGAGGTATTCAAGGGCAAGCAGGGATTGCTACTTATCTTTCTTTCCAAAACCGAAGTTCAGCAACTGCCTGCCCTAACCAAAATTCAGCTTGGCGAGGTCGGGGTATTACTCATCGACGTCACCAAGCGGGGAACCATGCAACTGATTGCCGCCAACTACAAGAAAGCCGGCAACAAGCATCCTCTTCGCTTCGACCAAAAGCGCGCGATCGCCCATCTCTACGACGTGGACAAACTTCCTTCCGTGTTTCTTCTCGATGAAAAACTGAATCTTGCATGGATGGCACGGAACTCGCAGTTGGACCCTGCGCTCATTACTAAAGCGATCGAGGTCATGACCCGGGGAAAATCCGACTCGGCAACGAACCAGAAAAATAAAAACAAGTCCGCAGATAGCCCCATAAGCAAACAATGAAGAACCTTCTTAATAAGCATTTTCAGCTTAAACGGATGACAACCCTTATGTTCATCTGCCCGGGTATTGCGCTGCCACCCCTCACAGCCCAGGAAGTCCATGTATTTCCTGGTGGTGAGCCGCCCTCGGGAAGCACGGTTAGAAACCACATGACTGCGGCTGCCGGAATTTATAACATGCTTGTTATACCTGTCGTTACCGCTTCCTCTCCATTTGATCCGAGCAACAATCTCGTTATTAACTACGATCCAGCTAATCCAAATCTCTGGAACACCTTGGATAATCGCATGGACATACAGTCCAAGTTCTGGGAAGAGGCCTCATACGGGAAGCTGACGCTGAATTACCAGCTTCTGGACCGCTACTACCAAATGCCCAGGGAAGAGGATTTCTACTTCCGTCCGGCGTTTAAAAGCGTTGAGCTTAAAGGTGGATCATTGACCACTCCGGTGGACCTTCCGGACGGACAGCTCGTCATTCGGCTGCATATTTCCTCCAGTGACGAGACTGACATTGTAATCCAGTTCAGCTCAGCTGATTCTCCATACTCTGCGATGGATTTGCAAACTCTGATCGCGAATCAGCTCAATGTAGGGGACAAGTTAGCATGTAGCGTGGGACCTGGCGGAGTGCACTTTGAAGTAGGCGAACGTCACGTTCGAGAGGGAACCGCTGTCAGCATTCTCACCAGTCAGTCGGATGCGGAAATTCTGGAGGGCCTGGCTCTTGACGACCCGGATATCGACCTCGGCTCCGGAGAGATCGAGACCAACGGGAGTGATTTTCCAATCACGTTCGCGGCCGGGGATGCATTGGAGGTATCCGTTGAGTATGAGGATGGATCTAACGAATCCTTCACGTGGTCCTTTCCCGCGGCGACGTACAACGATGGCGCCGCCCTCGTCGCAGCCCATGGGACTGATGTCAACCGGGGCAATATTACAGACGTCGGGAGCGAATTGCTTTTTACCATCACCCCGGCTGCAGGTGCCACAATCGCTGAAATCAATTTCTCTGAGACCGGCACGGTCTCGCTCGACCAATGGGGCCTCGACGTCGTGACCGAAACAGTCGGAGTTGTGACGTCGGCGAGTAGAAACACCGTAAAAGGGGACCGAAGACTTATTGCCGGACAGGCCATCGCAGCCTACCTCCTGAATGAACTGACCCGTCCACCAAATGGCCCGGACCTCATTCCCAATACCCCGATCACTGCAGCTAATGAAGCACTGCTTGATGGGATATTCAGCAGTCAGCTGGATCACATCCATGCCTACGTCGTCATTTTCCTCGATGTCACCGGAAAACGCGGTGGGGCGAGCTCGCGGCATATCGACTGTGGAATAACGAACGGTGCTTACACCTATAAATACCAGACATACGGTGATCTGCAGATCGTCTATCAATCAACACAAGAAGGCGTCATTGCTCACGAAACCGGTCACCATATTGGGTTCCCGGACATCTACGACAACAGCGGAGGAAACTATGATCCTAATCTGGAGTACTTTAAGGACTGGGACATCATGCATAATTCAACGCTCAATCACCCCGGGGCTTGGATGAAAGTAATTGATTCCAATTGGGTGACTGAGAGCGGTGGTCACGTCGCAACCTTCGCGGAACCGGCCGTCTTCGGACCGGAAACCCGGAGCTATGCGCTCACCCCCATCGATTATCCGGGGGATTCCTACGACCTGAACCTCGGTGCTACCGTTCCGGCAGGCTACGAGGTCGCCAAAACCATTAAGCTGCCCCTGGGCCTTGGAGCGGCTGGCAACGATCACTTCCTGCTCGTCCAGAACCGGCAGGAAGGGGCAAACTTCAGCCAGGTCTTCCCGCCGGATCCAGCTTCAGGATTTAAGGGTGGAGTTCTGATTTCAGATGCAATCAGCAGAACAAACTTCGACTACTTCAAGATCAGTTCGCGGAATCTCGCACACCCGCTGACCGATCAACCGTTAACTAATAGCTTACACGTGCTACCAGGAAACGTGCGACCAGTACTCGACCTTTCGCCCAGCCAAGACATCGACCTTACGGCGACCTATCCGGGCTACGCCGGCATTGAGATAGACGTGACTGGACAAATTTCCGGGCCAGCAGCGAATCCCAATGCAGTAACCTACCTTGTCGATGTAACGAGGGAACAGGATGATTTCCTCGATCTGCGTATTGCCCCATGGGGAGCTCCTCCGTACGAATCTCCTGACATCTGGATTGAACACGGAGACAAAACCGAAAGCGCCCTGTCCAATGTCCCACTGCCAGACAACGGCGAACCTGCACGGTGGTCCGCGACCTACAACCCGGCAGATAACGACAACAAACCTTTGAATTGGATCCGTGTCCTCGTAACCAACTCAGGAACAGTGGATGCGACAGACGTGCAGATTCGCTGCCAGGTAAACACGCCGGGAGGATTGGGAGATACTGGTGGCTGGTCCGAGCTACCACTCAGTGCGCCAGAGAATATCCCAGCAGGTGGTAGCAAGATCTTCAGTTTTGGATGGAATCCAAAAGTGGGCGAGCATACCTGTGTGAAGGCGGAAGTCTTCCGTTGGAACGCCCCGCTGGGCGACCTCACTCCCTCCAACAATGGTGCCCAGGAAAATGTAAATGCCTTCCATCCAACTTCAAGCAGCCCATGGAGACCTGAAAAATTCCGGGTGGAGGTCTTTAATCCTTTTGACCGGGATCTCGAAATAGAGCTCGAGGCGCGAGGCTTGCCGACCGGCATGTCCGTGGTTTTCGACGAAAAGTATTTCATCTTACCGGAGCGAGGATCTGTCATTCGGAACGCCACCCTCCTGGTTGATGACTCCGTTTACCTGACGCCGTCCCCGAATGGGGCAGGTGGACTAGAGTTTTACAAGGACGATCGGGAGGCGGGAGGCATTGAGAAAAAAGAGCGCTTCGAGGAAATCTTTCACCTAGAGGGATTCCTTAACTCTCCGGGACACGGCCGCATCCCGATCGGCGGAGTCACTTATAAGGTTTTCCCTTCCGTGCCGACCGATATCCAGGGGAAGGTCGTCCTGGAAACAGGGACGGCTGGAGAGGGCCAGAAGAAGAAATTCTTCCTGCGTGGCGATACTACCCCCCCAATGGCTCATCAGGAGCTCGAGTTGGAACTGGTCTACCCTTCCGGCCGTTTTCAATGGGAGAAGTTCCGGACCTTGCCTGATGGGACGTTTGATACAGAGTTCCTGCCAAAGGAAGGAGGCGAAATCCAGGGGCGCGTTATTTATCGGGGCGGATTGTTCAACCCGTCCGAATCCCCACGTATGGAATTCCTGAATCCATTCTGGGTGGTTGATCCCCGCGTCGAACCTGCGGGAGCGGGCGCGGTAGAAGACCTGCTGGATTGCTACAATGCCGGGGAGATCGCGGCTCCGTTTGCGGCCTCTAATCCTGATTATGTCTTTCTCGAATGGCGGGACGGGAAGGGCAATATTCTCTCTAAGGATAATCCCTACAAATTTGAGATCAGCGGAAACCAAAGGGTTGTAGCTGTTTTCGAAATTGATCCACGCCTACGGAAGCCAGATCTGTTGGTGGATTCCTTTCATGCCCCGAGGCGGGCCCACCAAGGAGAACAGATCGGACATCAGGTTTCCCTTCTCCTGCGTAATGACGGCAATGCGGATCATGTAAGCCCAGCGCCACTGGGACTCTACCTTTCGCGGGACCCGCTCATTGAGATTTCCGACCGCCTGCTGATTGGCGGGCGGGAGTTTTTTGGTGGCATTCCGGTCGGCGAGGCGAGGAAGGCGGTCATCTCTTCTGGAACCAGAATTCCCGAAGACATCGAACCGGGAAACTACTTTCTTGGCACTATTCTTGATGAGTTTGGAGCAGTTGATGAGCTAGTAGAAACCAACAATACCGCATCGCGGCGTATTGAAATCCTCCCGCGGCTGTCCTACAGGCAGTGGCTGGAAGAAAACGGCTTCAAAGGGGGCGCCCTCACTGATGACGATGATGGTGACAGCCTGATCAATCTGGCCGAGTTCTACTACGATCAGGATCCCAGCGATTCGCGTGCAAATCCAAATCTTCCGGTCGTAGTAACTCATCCCAGCGGACGGATCGAAATGCGCTACAGGCGTATCCGCTTTCCCCTCGGAATCGAAAGTGTCCTGCAAGTATCGAATTCCTTGCAGGAGGGCGATTGGGAACCTGCGATTGAAAACCGAGACTACCGGATCACCTCGATTACTCCTGTTGGCGGGCAATCTGAGTTGGTCGTGCTGGAGCTGTTGCAGAACTCCGAGGTACGTTTCTTCCGATCCTTGATTACCGCGGGCGAAGAATAATTAGCGCTTATAGTGAATTGACTTCCGTCCAACGCTGCCCTGAAAAACCTGCAACAGTGTGCAGATACCCGAGGAGCGACTGAGCCAACTAGCAGAAATTTCCCTTACCTCCATGTGGCATGCAGAAAAGCCCAAGTCCGGCCAAGGGTCAATTTTGCCGCCGGTCCCACACTAGCCTTCCTGCTTCCTGCACCCTAACCCCTGCCACCGCACCGTTGTTCCTGCACCTTTGCAGACTAGACGAGAGCACCCCACCCTGGTTCCTGCACGGGGATGGGTGCCCCCTGCTATCCACAGACGGAGTTGACCCATCGCGAGACCCAGCGCCCCCTCCATACACGGTTCATGTAACAGGGATCAGGTGCAGGGTCGAGGGTGCCTAGACCAAATCCACGCGGACCTGAGCAGGGTGAGTTATTTGGTGGACTCTTCCTCCGTCGCAACCTCTATGCCTCCGCTGTCCCAGTATTTTGCGGAGATTTTTTTCCCGTCTTTCATGATTACTTCGACCCGCTTTTCCCGTTGTCGTGCCAATACCTTAGTCGCACATATTCGCCGTCTTTGTGGGTTTGCTCCATAAACTTGAGTCCGTCGTCGCCATGAATGACAGTCGATGATGCGCAGTGGAATCGAGATTGAATCAGAGCCTTTGAGCGGGACTAAAAGGCCGCATGCGCCTAATCGAATTCGTCGCTAGATTCCTACCGCGGCCCGGGCGGGAGGTGATTCAGGAGATAGCGGACCATATGCATGCGAAGATGGAGCGATGTGCCTCGTCCCTCGTGGATGCCGTGGTCGCGATTAGGATAGGTCATGTAGTCAAACTGCTTGCCCAATTCGACGAGGCGGTCGACGAGGCCTTCGACGATTTCGAGGTGGGTGTTCGTTTCGCCCGAGCCGTGGATGATCAACAGTTCTCCCTTGAGGCCTTCGGCGAAATTGATAGCTGAAGCTTTCCGGTAACCTTCGGCATTGGTCTCTCGAGTTTCCATGTAGATTTCCTGAAATCCGGCGTTGTAGAGATGCGCCTGCGGCTTGGGCGCTACCGCCATACCCACATGGTAGACATCGGGGCGACGGAACATTGCGTTCAACGTGTTCGAGCCTCCTCCGCTCCAACCCCAGATTCCCACGCGTGACAAGTCAACGTAAGGCCGCGTGCGGGCCAGTTCCTGGAGGCCCTCGGCCTGCTCCTCGGTGGAAAGCGGACCCAAACTACCTGCCACGGCCCGCCGCCAGGCGGCCCCCTTGGGAGTCGGCGTTCCGCGGTTGTCGATCGAGACGACCAGGTATCCCAACTCGGCCACGGCCCGGTGATAGTCGGCGTGGGGCGTGCCCCAGCGATCCAACACGGTCTGCGCGTGAGGCTCACCGTAGACATAAACCAAAACCGGATACTTCTTGGACGGGTCGAAGTCGGACGGCGCGATCATAAACGCGTCCATCACCACGCCGCCTCCGATATCGAGCTTCAGAAACTCAGTCGGCCGCTTGAGGAGAGACTTCATCTTCTGACTCACCCGCTCGTTTTTCTCTAAGGTACGCACGACGCGATGCCCGGGAAACTCGACTAGTTCGGTGACTGGAGGCGAATCGAAGGTCGAGCAGGTGTGGAATGCCCAGCGCCCATCCGGGGAGAACGAATAATTGTGCGTGCCGGGCCGGCCTTCCGGCGTCACCCGCTCGAGCTTCCCAGAGCCATCGAGGGCGACGCGATAGAGATACTTCTGCGTTCCATTGTCTGGAGAGGCATTGAAGTAGAACCAACCGCGCTTCTCGT
>Ga0163179_10000290_pt1 | contig 35273 bp, 24 predicted proteins | sample AtlANTMetagenome_FD_109643 | JGI IMG/M metagenome (GOLD analysis project Ga0163179, IMG submission 109643) | Marine eukaryotic phytoplankton communities from the Atlantic Ocean - Atlantic ANT 2 Metagenome | ecosystem: Environmental > Aquatic > Marine > Oceanic | place: North Atlantic Ocean... | reverse complement strand
GGCTGCCTTGCAGGAACTTCGAGAGATACACGATGAGGATCTGGCTGTGGAGGGCGCGCGCCGCGAGGACTCTATGGTTATTGATACTGGAGGCGCCGCACAGCGGAATGAAGCTGAACTCCTGGACGCCGCTCAGGATGCCGAGCTGGCGAAAACTATGGATGCCGAGCAAGCCATTGTCGGAGATGGCGTAGGCCCCTGGCCTCGTGTTGTCGCCGCTGCTGTCATCTTTGCGGTGTTGTTCTGGCTTCTTTCTCGGGTTTCATGAGCCGCTCTTACCGGTGGCAAGTTTCTGGCGACTGGCATGGAGATGAGAGGCCAGTTGCAGGCGTTGCTCTAGCAGAGAACTCGCAGCGATCTGTATAGGCCGCAGAAGTGACGTGCTCAGCCCGAGACCCTCGAGCACTGCTGCATCCAACTCGTTGCGATCGCCCTTCTCGATCTCCTGCCGTAGGGGCAGCACGGCTCGGCTGCTGAGCTTCTTCCAGGCCGTCAGCAGGCGCGCACCAGCGGGTGTTCCTACAAAGAGGTCGGGGTCAGGGATGTGTATGTCATCGAGCTCGGGTCCGTAGCAGGTCAGCAGACCCTCGCCTAGATTGACGCGTCCTACGGTCTCGGTCGAGAGCGCCAACCAGGTGCAATTGAGTAGTGCGACTCCGACCTGGCGGTGTGCTGGATTGAGCCACTGGCCCCACCAGGCAGAGTTGTTTACGGGCAGACCCTCAGGGTTGCTGAGTATGTAGTGCCGGTCCATGCGGAACTGAGGGAGGATCACATCTCCCGTTCGTAGTTCGGGAAGTTGGTACCAGGGCTTATTGCCGCGAACAGAGGGGACTTCAGCCCAGGCTATACCCCCTTTCGTCTGTTGCTCGCCCCAGTGGATGTAGCTGAGTGCCCCAGGACTCGCATTGGAGCTGAGTTGTTGTTCTTTACAGACAAAGACGCGGCCTTGGATGTCCTCGGCCTTGAGGACATAGCGGTGTACCCCTCGTAGGCTTCGAACGAAGGGTCTCAGATAGGCCTCTTCGACAGCAAAACGTTGAAACTGTGATGCTTTACGCGGGCTGAAGAAGGCGCTGATCCCGACCTTGGTTCCGTAGCCCTTGCGCAAAAGAACACGCTCGCCATCGCCTAACCGCACGAGGTTTTGCCCGGCCTTTTTGAGGATGTCGAAGTAGACGGGAGGCGCGCGCAGAAAGCTGCTCCAGCGGCATTGCTGCTGGCTACCGCTGGTGGCTGTGAGACGGTTTTTATTGATCCAGGTGCGGCGTAGCGTGATGTCATCAGGAGCATCAGCGCTCAGGATGGGTGCGGCCAGGCCCGCATCTGTGGAGCCCAGCAGTTGCGCGAAGCAGCAGGCTTTGTCAATGGGTTCCGGGCCAGGTGCCTCAAACACGACGATCACTGTGTTGACGCTCGCTTCGGGAAACCAGGCCTCTCCCCTTGATTCGACGATGGCCCGTAGCGCGAAGTTCTCGAGCAACCAGGGACGGATGGCTCGAGCAAAGCTGGCATCCATCCAGGTGTTGGGCATGACGAAGGCGAGGCGGCCGCCCGGCGCGAGAAATCGTAGCGCCTGTACCAGGGCCAGGAGGGACAGATCGCACTGTGCCGGTGGCTCGAAGCCGAGTACAGCTCGCATTGTCGCTTTCAGTTGTGCCCTTTGAGCTGCGGGGAGACGTTCATTGCGCACATAGGGGGGGTTGCCGACGATCACCTCAAAAGGTCCAACTTCATCTGGCGTAAGTGCAAACAGATCGGCGATGCGAAGCGTTGCTGTGGGTAGCTCGTGTGCGCAGGAGGCGATGGCGTGTTTGTCGATGTCGCAGCCATGCAGAGTGCTTGGGTCGTGCCCTGCATCGCGAGCCGTTCGAAGAAAGACTCCATCACCACAGGTCGGATCCCAGGTCAGCTCACCCGCTTGTGGCTCGCAAAGAGCCCACGCGAGTGAGGCAACGCGAGACTGCGTGTAAAAACGGCCGTAGCGAAGGCGCTGGGACTGCTGCACGCAAACACTCTGCCTGATTGACAGTGCCTTGCAGAACCCCCAGTCTCGTGTCCATGCTGCGACGTGAGGGTATCGCCAGGGAGTCAATCGACGATCAGGTGGTCTTGAGTGACCTGGTCAGTGGTGTTGAGAAGCGCCTCAAGGGGGAGAAACTCGCCTTCCTCTTGAATGAGTGCTGTGTTCTTGAAGAGAAGCGCCTGACCAGGGCTACCGACGCTGGAGACTTGGCTTATCGTCAGCGTTTACGGGATCTGCGCAGGCGCCTGTCGTGGGCCACAGAAGACGAACTCAGGAGTGATCTTCGTGATTTAGTGCGGCTGTACGGCGAAGAGATTCACGGCCACTTCGACGCCTCAACCTACGAGAATGCGACGCGGGTGCTCCCTGCGGGGCTCGCCCTTCTTTTACGCAAACAGAAGCTCTGGAGCGGCTTGAGCCGAGGTCTGAGAGGTCAGCTCTCGTTGAGTGAGAAGGTGCGCTATAGCGGTGCAGTAGAGACCTTTGACCGTCTGGTGGAGCAGGGCACATGTATCCTCGTGCCTACCCACCTCAGCAACCTGGACTCCCCTGCCATTGGCTTCGCACTGCACGAGGCAGGCCTACCGCCCATGATCTATGGCGCAGGTATCAACCTGTTCACAAACTGGTTGCTCTCGTGGTTTATGGACCATCTTGGCGCCTACCGCATCGACCGCGCGAAGCAGCATCAGCTCTACAAGGAAGTGCTCAAGGAGTATGCGACCTATGCTCTTGAGCGTCGCTGGCACTCTTTGTTCTTCCCCGGTGGTACCCGCTCGCGCAGTGGGGGTCTCGAGGTTCGGCTTAAGAAGGGCTTGCTCGCCACTGGGCTGGAAGCCTATCAGCGGGGGCTTGCAGCGGGACGCGAGAAGAATCGTGTGTTCTTTATTCCAGCAACGATTAACTACAACCTTGTGCTTGAGGCTGAGACCCTCATTGAGGACTACCTGCAGGATGCGGGAAAGAGTCGCTACATCATCAGTGATGATGAGTTCAGCCGCCCTGACCGCGTCCTACAGTTCGTGCGCAACATGCTGGCCCTGGACAATCCCATTGAGGTGGTCTTTGGCGAGCCCTTAGACCCGTTCGGAAACCGAGTGAACAGCGACGGTGATTCCCTGGACCCAAAAGGCCGGCCCTTTGATCCTGCTGGCTATGTGATGACAGGCGGCCGCCTGGTCGCTGATGCTCAGCGCGATCGGCAGTACACCAGGGGGTTAGCTGAGGCGATCACCGCTGCCTATGCCAGGGACACTATCTTGTACGAGACCCACGTTTTAGCCGCAGCACTGCATCGCCTGCTAGAGGCTCGGCACCCGGGAACGGATCTGTTTGCCCGATTGCTTTTACCCCTTGAAGCCCGTCGCTTCGACCAACGGGAAGTCGACGAAGAACTGCGCGTGATCTTGGCTGAGCTTCGCTCGCTAGGTGCTCGTGGGCAGGTCTTGTTGCGCGGACACGTACAGCATGGCAGGCCAGAGGATGTCTGCCGTGCAGCAGTCACCCAGTTTGGCCGCTATCACAAGGCCAGGGCGGTCAGCGAAGACGGTACGTCGTTAGTACTCGATGACCCCAGGCTGGCCCTGTTTTATGCCAAACGTCTTGATACCTATGCCCTGAGTGCGCCCACGCTGGCTAGGGGGGACGCGCGATGAGCGCGGTTAACCCTTCGGCAACGGTCATCGGTGCGGGTGTCTGGGGTGTCACGCTGGCTTCCTGGGCAGGGGGCATGGGGACGCCTGTGCGCTTGTGGTCGAGCAATGCAGAAAAGGTGCAGCGTCTCGCTGAACAGCGCAGTCACGATGGCTTGGATGGTGAGGTCTCAGCTCAGGTCTTCGTTACGTCAGATCTGGAGGAAGCCCTGCAGCCAGAGATGTTGTTGCTGGCGGTTCCTCCGGCGCATGTCCGGGGGCTGGTCGAGCGCATGGCTCCCTTGCTTCGTCCAGAGCACCGCATCGTCCATGGCGCCAAGGGGTTCTGCGCCGATGGTCGCTCCGTATCTCAGGTGATCCGAGATCACAGCTGCGTTCTCAGGACTGGTGCTCTGGCGGGGCCTGTGGCTCCCCTGGACCTCTGGCGTGGCGAGGATTGTGCCGCGGTGATTGCCAGTCCGTTTTCTTCTTTGATCGATGAGGTCTGTGAATTTCTTGCTCATCCTCAGCTGCGCATTTACGGCTCTCTTGATCTGATGGGAGTTGAGGTGGGCGGTGCCATGTGGGCACCCGTCGCATTAGCGGCCGGCATGATCTCGGGCGCAGGCTTGGGTCGCGCACTACCTGCCGTATTGCTCACGAGAGCGATCGTTGAGGCCGGTCGTCTGTCCATTGCCCTGGGCGGAACCAGCCAGACTCTCTCGGGTCTGGCCGGGGTCGGGGATTGGATGCGCGCAGTAAACGATCCTGAGGACGCTCTGGTGAGTGCTGGCGCAGCGCTGGGACTGCACCCCGGACACTGCCAGCATAAAGAAGGTGCGTCTCGCGTTGCGACATTGCTGTCTCTTGCAGAGCGCAACGCGGTCGATATGCCGATAACCCGAGCGGTACATGAAGTCATAGAAGGCCGCCCTCTAGCCGACGCGCTCGCCGTGCTTATGGACCTTCCCACCGGGCTTGAGGGGCACTGACATGACGTGGGTGAAGGTCTTTAATCGTCTCAAGGACGAGGACGAAGAACTGTTGGTGAACTTCTTCAACTCGCCGACGCTGCTTTGCAAGGGCACCGATAAGGGCCCCTGGCCCCCGTACCGGGGTGGCTGCCTGGATTGGGTCCTGGCTGCGATGGCGCCGGTGGTCTGGCTTATGGGTACTCACCTGGGCTTTCCGCCGCCCCTTGTTCGGGGTGGGACCCTCGCACTCGCGGTCATTGCATCGCTGGGCTTCTTGCGAAGCTTTCGCGCCGTACGACGTTATCGCAGGGTGACCAGCGGTGAGGAGGGCTGGCATGGCCTCGCATGGACTGCCGACGAACTCTGTCATCGCTCTTTGCAACTGTGTGCCATTGCCAAATGGAGTGACGTGAAGGATCTGCGACACTTTGCTCGGGACGAAGGGGGGGTCTTGGATGACACCTTGTGGATTCACCTCGAAGGCGGTGAGCGGCTACTCATTGAGACGAGAGAGGGCTTTTTTGCCGGGCGGCCACTGCTTGATTGGTACACGGACCTGACCGCTCAGTGGGGAAAAATCACGCAGCGCAAGCCTTCGGCAGATACAGCGGAGGACTGAGCTTGTCTGTGGTCGCGGCTGAAGATGGGGGCTTTCTCTATCTGCACAAGCCATCGGGACTGCCTGTCTTTGATCTGCATAGCGGAGAAGGCTCGAGCCTCAAGGAGCAACTGCTGAAGGGCCGGCCCGAGCAGGCGCTACCTGATGATGGAGCGTGCTGGCCTGAGGGCTTTGACGCAGGAATTGTGCATCGACTCGATGGCTGGACCTCTGGCCTCGTCATCGCCGCGCGTTCTCTTGCCGCTCTTCAGCAAGCGCGGGAACTGTTCGCTAATCGCCAGCTGGTGAAGCACTATTTTTTCCTCAGTGATCGCTGCGTAGCCTGGAATGAACACTGTATCGAGCACGCGCTGGCTCACGATCGCCGCAAGAGGTCGAAGATGACTTGGCAGCGTGGCAAGTCAACTCCCCACCGTGGCCGCTGGTACGAAGCAAGCACGCGCCTTGCGCGGTTGGGGGAACAGGCACCTGGGCTGTTCCTTTGGAGAGCTACTATGTCCAGCGGTGTTATGCACCAGATCCGAGTTCATGCAGCTTCTGCGGGTCTGTCTCTGCTCGGCGATCAACTCTATGGCGGCAGCGAGGACCCAGGTGGCCAGGGTCGTTTTTATCTGCATCACGCACGAGTTCAGGGGTGGCCGAGCTCTGCGGTGCCGCAACTTCCGGTGCCAGAGTTCTGGCCCAGAGCCACTAGTGAACCGGCTCCATAGCGAACTGTATTGCCGGAGATCTGGGAACAAGTCGGCGACTACTGGGTTTTACCTCTGTACCCTCATGCACCAGACTACTTCGTACTGCACTGCTCGGACCCGGAATGCCACATCTTTCTCTTCTAGCCTCCGTCTTTCTGCTTCTTGGTGCGCTGCTTGTTCCCGGTAGTGTTTGTGCCGAAGAGTCTATTGCTGCCGATCCGGTCCTTGAGGCTCTTCAACTGGAGCTCGAGCGGAGCATTCAGTTGCTCTCAGAGCAGCCGCAGAAGCCGTACTTTATTGGGCTTGAGGTTATCGAGGCGCAGTCCGTAAATATCCGAGGCGAGGAGGGCGGCTTGCACGGCTACACCCCAAGTGTGCGCCGATGGATTCATGCTGATATTCGCCTTGGCGAACCCAAGATGGACTCAACGCACCCGTTGCGAGAGAGCGATGCTGACTACACCAGTTCTGGTCGCTCTATGGGTCTGGGCGACGATGTTGGGGTGCTGAGGCGTTACATCTGGTCTGAGGTGGAAAAGAGCTACCGTGAAAGCCGCGAGCGGATGCAGCAGGTCGAGGCCGATCAGCAAGTGCTTGTGGAGGAGGAAAACAGGGCCTGGGACCTGGCTCCCACCGAAGTAGTGACAGACATCCAAGAGCGCCCGTCTCTTGCTGGCCTGAACCTACAGGAGATCGAGGACGCAGTACGTGAGGCATCGGCTGTCTTCAGCGCCGCTACGACTGCATTGGATCCATCCGTTGGGCTCTCTGGTGAGGCGGTGACTCAGTGGTACGTCAGTTCGGAAGGACACTCTTTGCGGCATGGTACGACTCGTTTTCGCATGGGGGTTACCGCCGATGCGATTGCCCCAGATGGCGACCATATTCAGTTGTTCGAGGCCATCGACACAGCGTCTGTCGATGGCCTGCCGGACGCTGCGGCCATGCTGGCTGCGGCCAGTAGCCTCGAGAAGCGCCTGGTGGCATTGCGTGCGGCTCCTCGTGAAGAGCCCTACAGCGGGCCAGCGATTCTCAGCGGTCGTGCTGCGGCTGTGTTCTTTCATGAGATCTTTGGTCACCGTGTCGAGGGCAGCCGCCTCAAGCAGGTCGATAGCGGGCAGACATTCCTCAACAAAGTAGGTGAGGCGATCCTTCCTCCCTTTCTTTCAGTTCATGACGATCCAACTATCCCGCAAGTGAACGGTATCGACCTGCGCGGTGCCTATGCCTACGACAATCAGGGGGTAAGGAGTTCTCGTGTCACGCTGGTGGACCGGGGCGTCCTGGAAGGCTTTCTTGAGAGTCGCTCGCCTTCTACCGAAGGCAAGGTCAGCAACGCACATGGTCGGCGACAGGCGGGCAGGGCAGTGGTGGCACGGCAAGGCAATCTCGTCATCACAGCGCATAAGCAGATCCCCGAGGGCCAACTGCGAGAGCGTCTGCGTAGCCTCGCAAAGAAGCAAGGCCTGGACTACGGCCTGTACATAGAAGACATCTCAGGTGGCTTTACATTTACCGGCACATATATGCCGAACGCCTATCAAATCAACGTTCTTCTGGCGCATCGCATCTATGTCGATGGGCGTCCCGATGAGTTGGTGCGGGGCATCGATTTCATCGGTACACCCCTGCAGACGTTTTCGAAGATTGTCGCGGCGGGTGAACAGGTCGAGGTCTTCAATGGCAGCTGCGGTGCAGAGAGTGGATGGGTGCCGGTGAGTGCTGCTGCGCCTTCGATGTTGCTGACTCAGGTAGAGGCTCAGAGGCAGATGAAAGGACAGGCGAAGCCGCCGCTGCTGGAGCCGCCTTCGCCAACCGTTGTTGAGGAGGGAGCCGACCGACTTCTTGCGCAGATGGCGACCGCCGCGGACCGCGCTAACTCACGTCTACGTCTGGCGGGGGCACCGCCACCAGCTTGGACAGAGGTGGTCGCGCGGGATCTTGATCGCCACAGCGTCACCGCTGACTTTGGTTCGTTGAGACATTCCAGCGGCGCCCGGTCTCGCCCCGCTACCCTTGAGGTGGTGGTAGGAGATGAGCGGCTCAACTCATCGCGAATCACCGGCGGTTCGGTAGCTACTCTGCCAGGGGCAGCCATTGAGGCCAGCCTCGTTGTCGAAGACCTGGGCGAGAATGCGCCCAGAGACCTGTGGCTTATTGCTGATCATAGCTACAAGGCCGCTCTACAGAGGTATGCCTTTAAGGCGTCAACCAGGGCTCTGGTTGTGGGCGAGGAGCCACCTCCCGATCTTTCCTCGGTGCCGGTCACTACTCATCTGGCAGGAGTGGCCGCTGAGCCGATTCCACGAGCGCGACTCGATCAACTTGCTGTTGGTGCCTCTGAGAAGTTGCGCGGCTTGGGACTGCTCACGGGCTCAGTGACAGCACGAACCATTCGCGGCAACGAGTATCTGGTTCGTAGCGATGGGACGAAGATCATTCAGCCGTATGGGTATACGGCGGTGTGGGCTTCGGCGAGCGCGGTACGTGCAGATGGCTTGCGAATCAGTGACTACAGGCAGTGGCTCGCCCGCAGTGAGGATGAACTGCCATCGCTCGACGAAATAGGGGTCGAAGTTCGCTCTATGGGCGAGCGCTTGCAAGAGCGTATCCTCGCTGATGTCATGCCTTACTATGAGGGGCCGGTGTTGTTTGAAGGGTTGGCAGCCACTCAACTCTTTGTACAGCTGCTGGCGCCATCGCTACGAGGAACCCCGCCACGGCCCGAGCCGGGACGCTCCTACCAACAGCAGACCCGCAGGGGGCCGCGGCTCCATCGCCAGGTCTTACCGTCCGGCTGGCACGTCAGTGATGATCCCAAGCGCAGTCATCCGACCCTACCGGGGGGATTTGAGTTTGATCAGGAGGGTGTGCGCGCTGAGCAGGTGGAGTTGGTTCGTGATGGCCGAGTCGTTAATTTCGTCATGTCGCGGGTTCCTCGCCCTGAAGTCAGCGCCAGCAATGGGCATGCGCGCGGTGGTGTCGGCGGCGAGCGCTCAGGTCGTCTTGCTAACTGGACGGTGGCGCCGCCTCGGGGTCTCAGTCCGGTCGCGATGAAGCGCGCGCTAGTCCGCGCTCAGCGCGCAGCGGGTACGGATCGTGTGTTGGTGATTCGTCGCCTGGGCTTCTCCAGCCAAGGACGCCTCGGTCGTCCGACACAGGCACTCTGGCGCTATGCCGATGGTAGAGAGGAACCAGTCCTGCTGCTGGAATTCCTTGGCATAGACCGGCGCAGTCTGAGGGATGTAGCGGCGGTGAGTGGAGGCAATCAGACTCTCGGCTATCTGGGTTCCGTCAGTCCCAGGGGACAGCTGGGTACTACTTCGGGTATCCCTATGATCGTGACTACTCCCACACAGGTCCTCGTAGAGCATCTGGAGCTTGCTTATCCGGGTTCATCCCAGAAGCCTTTTGCCATCGAGCCTCCGGCCTTGGAGTCACCGTGACACTTCAGCTGGTTGCTGCCATCCCCATTGGCTTTGAGAGAGTAGTCGCTAAAGAGATCCGATCTCTGGGGGGTGGTATCGGCAAAACACGCTCTCATGCAGGTCGCATTTCCTTCGAAGGTCCAGACGACGCCTTCTATCGCTGCAATCTCGGCCTGCGCACTGCCGAGCGGATCCTGGTGCAGGTCGGTGAGTTCTCTGCCCGGACGATGAGTAGCTGGACGAACTATGCCGCCAAGATTCCCTGGGAACACTGGATCGCAGACGGAAGCGAAGTGGAGCTTCAGGCGAGCACTCGCGCATGCCGGCTCTTTCATACGGGAGTCTTGCACGAGGGGCTCATTGAAGCGCTTCGTTTGCGTGGGGTGAAGGCTTCGATGCCTGCGTCGAAGCGTGGCAAGGCAAAGGTCCGTCCTATGTCCATCGACATACGAGGTACGGCCGATCGTTTCGTGCTTTGCGTGGACACCTCTGGAGCCGGACTGCATCGGCGCGGATATCGCAAAGAGACCGCCAAGGCACCGCTCCGCGAGACTCTTGCCGCCGCACTCCTACAGCGGGTGGGCTGGAGCCCAGCGCAGGCGCTTTATGATCCGATGTGTGGTTCGGGCACCTTCCTTGTTGAAGCCGGCTTGCTTGCCCAGCGTCGGTTACCGGGACTGGAACGTAACTTCTCCTTTGTGCGCTTTCCCTGCTTCGATGAGGACCGCTGGGAGGAACTGCGTACCAAGGCACAACAGGCTGTTGTCCGGAGCGGCGCAGGAGCCAGGATCGAGGGGGCCGATCGCGAAGGTGGTGCTGTGCGTGCTGCACGCAACAACCTCTCTCGCGCGGGCATGCCTCCTGGCATCAAGGTCGCCCAGCGGTCTTTGGCCGATCTACGTTCGGACTCCGGTCGAGGCTTGCTTGTGTTGAACCCGCCCTATGGAAAGCGACTTCAGGCAGAGGGTTCCGAGCAGGATTCTCTCTCTTCGTGGGCGGCCTGGTCCGAGGCGATTCGCACGAGCCGGCCGTCTTGGGATGTGCTTCTACTCGCCCCGGGACGCGATGAGGCGCAGGCATTTGGCGTGAAGGGCAAGCCGGTAGCCAGGTTCCGAAACGGTGGGCTTCCTATCTCAGCCTGGCACGTACGCGGTTCGTAATTAGTTAGGTCTCGCTGCTGCCTGGGTGGTGGCTGCAGGACCTCGTGTGCTTGTGTGGCAGGGAACCATTGATTAGGGTGCGCGCCATGCAAACTCTTAAGTACATGTTGTCCTTCATCTTTCTAGCGGTATTTTGCGGGGGGCTGCTTAGCTCCTGTTCGGGTGAAGAGTCGACCGCGCCTGGGGCGGAAGGCTCTGCGACTCCTGCCGCTGCTGGTGACCCCAAGACCTCTCCCTTTCCCCAGGAGCCTATTGAATTTCCGGTGCGTGATCTGCAAGGCGACGACAGCGTTCCCTTGAATATCGAGGTGCGTGGAAAGGACGGTAACGAGGTCAAGCTGAGTGAGTTGGTAAGTGGTCCTACCTTGCTCGTGTATATCGATGATGACACGGACAAACGTCAAAACCGGGCTGCTACCCGAATGGTCCGGCGCTTGGTGCGTGAGGGCCGCGGCGTTGGCTTTCGAACGGTGCTCTTGTTCACCTGGGGCACAGACATAACTGATCTTGATTCCTGGATGCGCAAGCGGCAGGTACCTGATCAGGTGAAGCTGGCTGTGGATCACAAGGGGACATTTGGCTCAACGACCCGGTGGTCTCCCAGGAGCGCGGCGCTCATTGATGATGCGGGAACTGTAGGCCTCTTCTTTGGCGCATCCGAAGAGTGGGATTCGCGCCTTGGCTTCGATGGAGGCATGACCTCGGACATCTTGTTCCGGGCCTGGGAGAACCCCTTTGCCGGGCCCGCCCTTGAAGCGGACTCGAAGCAGGCCGCTGTCGATCTGGTCCGCGCAAGCCTTCGCAGCTCTTGGCAGGGCGAGGAATTGCCGAGCAATGTCGCGAAAATGGCGGCGGTGGGGCAGCTTTCTGACAAGCTGGATCATCCAGCTTATGTCAGCTTGTTCCGTCCGGGCTCAACTCTTCGTCTGCGCGGCGAGCACGGTAGCGGGACCATTGGTGAAGCTATCGCAAAGGCTACCCAGGCTGCTCTGGATTCAGCGGGACCTGCTGCTGCTCAGTGGCGCGCGGATGCCTCGAACCTTCGCTTCTCCATCGATCTCATCGGTCAGCCAACACCTCTGCCCACTCGCTATATGAAGTCGCTGTGGTACCTGGTCGAACCAGGTGTCGATGGGCTTATGGTGCGCCGGGGCGACGAAGAGGGCGTGATGTTGCCTGCTGAGCCTGTGACTCAGGGGCTCTTGTCACCTCGTAAGCGGCCGCGGACAAAGAAGCTCAGCGCAATGTTTCGTGAAGCCTGCAAGTGGGCTGGGATCGGCCTCGATGACTGGCAAAAGCCCGACACAGAACTTCTTCGCTTCCGTAGTAACTCCTTTGGGGTGACCACTGCCGACGGCCCTGCTACCGACTTTTTTCGAGGCAATGTCCTGTTCGACCGAGAGCCTACTGAGGCTGACCTGCTCGCCTCTATTAAGCTGGGCGGTCGTTGGTTGGTTGGCACTGTAAAAGACGACGGTAAGTTCGACTATGAGTACTTTCCGAACCTTGATCGCGGTAGCACCGACTACAACATTGTTCGTCACGCGGGCTCAGTCTACGGGCTCTTTGAGACCTATCATCTAGCCCTTCAAGAGAAGACGATGAAGGAGGACGGCGCTCTCTACCTCGAGGGTGCGGCCAAGACCATGGACTTCATCTACAGCGCCCTGGGTAAGCCCAATGGTGACACGGTAGGTGATCGGATCTGCTTGCTGGAGCGTGATCGCAAGAACCGCTGTGAATCGGGTTCTGCTGCGCTGACTCTGCTTACCTATCTGGTCCGGCCGCCAAAGAATGAGGTGCCCGCGAAATATCACGCACGCCTCTATCGCGACGACGACGACGCGCTGATCACGGGGCTCGGCCTTACTTTGCTCGACATGATCGATGACAAGGGCAAGGTGTTTCGACGCTACCGAGAGGCGATGACCATGGATGCGGTCAAGAAGGAGCCGCTGTACTACCCCGGCGAAGCCATGTTCGCGTTGATACGTCTGTACAACGCTACGGGCGAGGAGCGCTGGCTCGAGGGAGCTAAGAAGATCGGTGAACGTCAGGTGAGATCGTACAAGCGAGACCGCTTTCAGGTGCCAGACCACTGGGTCATGCAGGGCTATCTGCACCTCTGGCGGGCCACAAAGGACGATCGCTACGCAAAGAGCGGTTATGCCATGGCGACCCACTACAGTTCAGAACAGTACCCCAATGTCATGACGCCATTTCCTGACTATTTGGGCTCGTGGCGCCGTGTAAATGACACCCCACGCACGACCCGTGCAGGCTCGCGCAGCGAAGCTTTGCGAGCGATCGTGCATATGGCCTGGGAGCGTGGCGACGATGCCACCATTTATGAGGACAGCTTGCTTGCCGCATCTCGGCACATGATCGAGCAGCAATTCTCCGAACGGAATGGCTACTGGCTTGCCAACCTGGCGCGAGCAAACGGCGCTTATCGTATGGGTCAGGTCGACAACCACTGTCGAATCGACAACAACCAGCACATGTTGGTTGGCATGGCGGGCGCCTTGGAGGTGCGGCGACGGCGCGACGCTCAGTGACCCGAGGTTCTCTTAGCGCTGCCCTGTTTCTGAGCGCCTTGCTGTGTGGTTCGCCCGCACAGGGTGGCTCGCAGCTCGCTGATCTTGTCGAGCAGGTTGCTCCCTCTGTGGTCAACCTGCACACAAGTGGCCTGCGCCAGACACGAAGCTATTGGGATTCATTCTTTGGTGGGCCTCGGCGCTGGGAGTCTTTGGGCTCGGGCTTTGTTGTTGATGCGGGCCGTGGGCTCATCGTCACGAATCAGCATGTCATCGGCAGTGCTTCGGAAATTCTCGTCATGGACCATGAAGGACGCGTTCACGAGGCCAAGCTGCTTGGTGCAGATGAGGGGATTGACCTTGCTCTCCTTGAGGTGACAGGTCTGGGGCTTCCTGCCGTGGCGCTGGGGGACTCCAATGCGCTTAGGGTTGGCGAAGATGTGTTCGCCGTGGGCAACCCCTATGGGCATGGTCACAGCGTAACGCGTGGAATTTTGTCAGCGCGTGCGCGGTCCCTTGGCCGAGATGAGTTCGACTTGTTCTTACAGACCGATGCTGCGATCAACCCGGGGAGTTCCGGTGGCCCGCTCTTTGATGTCAAAGGACGAGTAGTGGGCGTCAATACCGCCATTGATGCTCGCGGTGAATCCATTGGTTTCGCCATGCCGGTCGAATTGGTGCGGGCTGCGATGCCCTTACTTGTCGAGGGGCGCGCGGTGGTTCCCGGCTGGCCTGGCCTTCGCCTGGAGGAAGAGCGTGGAGGCACCTTGCGCGTCGCCGCAGTGTACCCCGGAGGCCCAGCTCAAAAGGCCGGCGTGAGAGTCGGCGATCTGCTCGGTAGTGTCGATGGTAGGCCTTGCCGTGGCCGTGCAGGTTGGTCCGAGGCATTTGGTGGAGCCTTTCCCGGCGACCGCAGGGTCTTGGGTCTGGTCCGCGGCAAGAGCAAGGTGAGCGCAGCCCTGGATCTTCTGAGTCGTGACAGCTGGGCGCGCTCTCGGGTCGGTGGGGCTGTGGATGTTGAGGCCTTGCGTGTTCGTGTGCAGGCGATAGCACCCGATGTGGCTGATGGACTGCTGATTGAGTCGGGTCTCAACGTAGTGGCAGTAGGACGAGGTTCGTTCTTCCGTACCGGTGACATCATTATTGAGGTCAACGGCAAGATCGTCGGTAACGCCGGAGATCTGGCGGTGGCCGCTGACCTGGCAATCCGAGGTCGCTGGCTCTCGGCCATCGTCTATCGCGACGGAAGTAAGGCTCGCATCGTTCAACGCTGGTAGCTGTTCACTATTTGTCGGCGTGATCTGATGGTTCGCGCAAATCAAGTAAGCGCAGCGAAGATTCAGGACTTATCATCAAGAGCCTGGGAATGGTGCCGGCTGGAGGGCTGAGAACCATAGGTCAGAGGAAAGGTCTTCCCGATGTATCGATGCCAACTGTTTGCTCTCGTCTTTTTGTTTCTTTTGGGCTGTAACGACTCTCCGGCTCCAGAACCCGTTGAAGAGCCTACGCCTGAACTCCCCGATCCTGCCGAGACCGTCTTTACACTCGATGAGGACTTGGTCTGGAGCGAAAACACGGTGGTCTCCGGGGTTTGGTATGTGGCTCCAGGCGTCACCTTACGTATTGAGCCTGGTGTTGAGGTCTCACTGCTGCCGGGTACAGGCCTGGTAGTCGATGGGGTGCTGCTTGTTGTGGGTACCCAGGAGGCCCCGGTGCGGTTTACGAATGCCTCTACCTTGAGTGTTGGCAACTTTGGTGTGTCGGTGGGTGGAAGTGGCGACCTCAGCCAGCTGGAGCAGGTCAGCTTTGATGGGGTCTCTTTATATCTAGAGGGAGGTGCGGCCCCATCGATCACCGGTGCTCAGTTTGCGAACGCCTCTCTTGTGGTCAGTGGGCGAACCGAGCGATTCGAAGTCATCGATTCTGATTTTGCAGATGGCCAGGGAGAGCTACAGGATGGCATCGTCGCTACTGAGGTAGCTAGCCTCTCCGTGAGCGGCTCGACGTTCCTGAATCTCGTCAATGGCATCTTCTTTGACGGAGGCGGCAGCGACCCTGAGCTGGTTGTGGTGAACAGTACCTTCGAGAGAATGACCACTGCTATTACCAGTGGTCTGGGGGGGCTCAGGCACCGGGTCGATATCGACTCGGTCACGGTCACGGACACCTCGGACAATGGCTTGTCACTAGCCAATGCTGTAGCGACCGTGAGGAACTCGGCGGTGTCCGGCGCCGACTACCACGGTATTCATACCGATCGGGTCTCTAGTTTGTCTCTCATAGACACCTCGGTCTCGGGAACCATCCGCTCCTGCATTAGCGCGCTCGGTAGTCTCGATGCACAGGGCGTTACCGTGAGTGAGTGCGGTGACGCTGGGCTCTGGACGGGGACTGGTGGCTGCGCGGTACGGGACAGTTCCTTTGCGGATACTGGCGGCTATGGGGTGCGCTGCGAGGGCGTTCTCAGCATTGATGGCGCTACGATTCAGGGCACTGGGCGCAGTGCCATCTCGGCGGTGAATGGCGTGGCGACAGTGGCTGGTGTCACCATCTCGTCCGCCCGCGGTTCGGGTGTAGAGGGCTACGCTGGTGATGTCTATGTCAGTGGTAGCTCCATCAACGATGTAGACGGGAGTGGAGTCGTGGTGCAGTACGGCTCTGTGATGGTCTCTGATACGAGCATCTCTGACGCGCGGCTCTATGGTCTACGCGCTGTGGCCGGGGACATCTCGGTTCTGGCAGGTGGAGATGGAGTCCGTCTGGCGGATGTGGGCGTACACGGGATAATGGGGGTTGATGGCAATCTGACCGCGACCTCTCTGAGCGTCTCGGATGTTGGTGACATCGGAATCTATGCCTCTGCTGGTGATGTCACGTTGACTGATACGACGGTCTCAGGCACCGGTTCCCATGGAGTATCTGTTTCTGATGGTAATGCGACCATAACTGCCACTGATGGTCCTGTTGAGGTGCTCTCTGCGGGGGCGGCCGGCGTCGCTGTGACAGGCGGAAACCTCAGTGCTGATGGGATTGTTGTGCGCGACTCGTTTGGAGCAGGTATCGACCTATATGACGGCCAGGGTCTGCTGAGTGCTTGCCTGGTTGAAAACGCAGGAAGTCATGGGATCGCTGGCCGCCAGAGTCCCTCGCTGAGTGTTGCTTCCTGTTCCATCGTGTCCAGCTACAACCACGGTATTGCGCTCAATGGTGGCGGCAATCTGGTGGTAGCGAGTAGCAGTGTTGAGTCTTCAGGATTAACCGGGATCTCTGGCTTTCGTGTCTCTACGCAAGTGACCGACTCTTCGGTAGTTTCGCCGGGCCAAAACGGCATCTATTCCTACAACGGGTCACTCAGTGTCTTGGGGGCTGTGATTTCGAATGCCACAGCTAATGGCATTTACTCCAGCCTCTCTGAGACGAGTCTAGATGCTGTCCAGATCGTCGATCTGAGCGTGGCGGGCGATCAATTCAGTGCAGGTGCCAAAGGAATCACGGTGGCGAACGCCAGCGCAACCATCAGTAACACGCTCGTGGACAAGGCGCAGAGCTATGGCATCAGCATGATGGAGGGCTCGGTGACAGCGAGCACGATCAGTAACGGTGACTACACAGGCATCTACCTAAGTGGGCATGGAGCCTCATCGATTTCCGATTCCAACATTACGGGCAACCTGTTTCGAGGGATTCAAGGCATCAGTATTGGCGCGAATCTGGTTGATGTGACCGGCAACAACATCACCGGGAATGGCGACTATGGCCTTACCTATCTGCAGAGCGTCGCGGGCAACTATGTGGCCGACAACAAAGGCTTTGCAGGTGCTGACACGGCGTCTGGTGGAACGCTTGATGGCGTACGAGATACCCACGGCACGCAGACCTACGGTGCCGATGTGATCAGCGCTCCCGCAGCAGCCGTTCTTACTGGAACAGGCCCTTTAGCGCTCTGAGCATGCAGTTCGCACCTCTCGTCATCCAAAGTAGCTGGGCTCGTTGCCCGGTTTCCACTTGATGTTGCAACCAATGCTTGGCTGTTGAGGGCCAGGCACTCGCTGGCCAGCGAGGACCGAATCGAGGGCAGTCCGCAGGTCTTGGCCAGTGACGGGCACGTCATTGCCAGGGCTGCTGCCATCCATTCGTCCACGAAAGGCCAGCGCACCTTCGCTATCCAGTAGGAAGAAGTCGGGTGTGCATGCTGCGCCATAGCTCTTGGCTGTTTCCTGACTCTCGTCGTAGAGGTAGGGAAAGCTCCACCCCTGGGCTCGAGCTAATTCGGACATCTTGTCCGGTGCGTCGGCAGGGTAGGACTCGATGTCGTTTGCGCTGATGGCAAAGAGGCGGATTCCCTTCTCCTGATAGTCCCGGTCGATGTTGCGGATCTCTTCAAGAATGTGCACCACAAACGGACAATGGTTGCTGACGAACATCACCAGAGTGCCGTACTTTCCAAGGTTCGTAGCAAGACTCATGCTCTTGCCGCTAATGGTATCGGGAAGATGAAAGTCAGGCGCTGGGTCGCCCAGAGTAAGCATCATCGTCGAGTGGGTGCGGACCATGTGAAGTCTCCAGTGTCAGGGGCGCACGTCCTTATCAGCGCGCTCCTCGTTATCGTTCCAGGCGGGCTGAGTCTCGCCTGAGATTGTGTAGCTGCGCCCATCCATGGACACAGTGATAGGTACCTCGCCTACGACACGTCCTAATTCCGGGGGTAGGCCCTGCGGCCAGCTGCTAAGCGATGCAGCATAGGTGACAAGTTGCCGCGCTGTTTTGGCGCCGCGTGCGATGACTTCGGGATTGGGGTGCCCGTAGAGGCCTCCACACGAGTACAGAATGAACTCTGGGTCGAGGGCGCTGAGCAGATCCTCTGTGCTGGAGTGGGACGAGCCGTGATGATTAGCCCGATAGATCTCAACGTCCATGGAGCGACCTTGCTTCTGCCAGTCCTCTACCAGCCAGCGTTCGACGTTGGTGTAGGTAGACGATTTCTTGCCGAAGCTCCGGTGGGTAGAGAGCGGGTACTCCTTGTCTTCGCCGGGCCAAGCGGCGCCGGTGAGGTCACCTGCGGTAAATAACTCGAAGTCTCCACGGCTGATGAGCAATGCAATAGAGAAGTCGTTCTCTGAGGCCGGCGCCTTCTCATAGGTGCCTGGATTGGTGGCTTCGACGGACGCGAGTGCGCTCTTCCCATCGCTACGACTTCCTGCCACTGAGAGCACCTCTACGGTGATGCCGTCACCCAGTTCGATGGACCCTGTTCCCAGTGGGGGTAGCAGGCGACTGCCGACTCGTCCGCTGGTGATCCAGGCGTCCATGTTCGCAAGAACCCCTTGATGAGCTTTTGTTCGAGGCGCATAGGTGTCGTCGTCACCGCGGTCTATCCAGGTACCTATGGAGAAGGCATCTTTGGGATTGTTGAGGAGCGCAAACATTCCGCTCGGCTTGCCCTTACCCCTGGCGGGCATACCGACATGATCGGCGTGGAAGTGAGAGACGAGGAAGTAGTCGACACCGCGGCGTCCTGTGAGCTGTTCGATGCGCTCAGCAATCCGTAGGTGGTTCTTGCGGTCTCCACCCCGGGCACCGCCGAGATCGATGAGTAGTGATCGATAGGTAGGCCCCGGTCCGACGACTAGCATGGAATCGGCCTGGCCCAGGGTAAACAGGTGGATCCTGAGGCCGACATCAGCAGCCTCAAGCTGCAATTCTACGTTCTCTTGGGACTCTTTCTCAGGAGCGGGCAGGGGGGCAGCGAGAAGACCCTGAGAGGAGCCCCCAAGCAGCGTCGCAAGGGCTATAGAGAGGGCGCATATCGTCGAGAGTTTTGGTGACCGGCTCGAAATCATTGTCTTCACTGCTCCCACCAGCTTTCGATACCACGCGCCGGTGGCCTATGATGCCAGACGATTTCATGCAAGCTCATTCCGATTCGTGCCCAGCAGTCCAACGCGCCACGTTCCGAGTTCCTCGCTTCTTCTGGAGAGCGGCGGTGCGTTGTTTTGGGTTTGTGGCACTAAGCATAGCTCTGGCAGTGCCCGCTTCGGCGCGGGACTTCTCTGTAGAGATCCGCGTCGCCGATGAAGGCGAACTGCGGCAGCTGTACTACGACGGGCTCATTGATGACGAGGAACTGGATCTCCTCCTGCGACTGCTTGAGTCCCCGATTGACATCAACCGCGTCGGTGCTTCGGACCTTGTCTCGCTTCCTGGTATCACGCCCTCGATTGCACAGAGCATTGTCGACGCTCGAGATGCCGACGGCCCCTTTACATCGATGCTCGATCTTGCGGCTCGGGTGGATGTCATCACTCCATCGATTAAGGAACAACTAACTGCTTTTGTGGTTGCGTATCACAAGAAGGGCAAGAAGCTCCCTGTGCGTGGCGGGGTCGATTTCTTGATGCTCAAGGGCTTCTCGCCTACCAAGCCTTTGGCCGACGACTACCCTGCTGCAGGTCACAGTGCGGCGCAGCTAGGCTATGACAAGTGGCCTGCTTTCGCTCTGGGAGCCCGAGTCAATGTGCTTGACTGGATCACGATTGGTCTAGCTGGCGTCGCGCAGGAGGGACTCAAAGCAGCTGTCTATGATCCTGCGTCCGGAGACATCTACGCGGCGTATGGTACGCCGGTGTTTCGTCCCTATATGGGCTATGTGCTGGTCACCCGCCCCTCGGGCCAGGCGGTGGTGGGCTCGTATCACCTGCACTATGGTCAGGGACTGGTCATGAGCACCCTCGGTGGTCGGGGGCGGCATGGCTTTTACCTGCGTCGCAGTATCGGTCACAGCGACGACCGAATCCGCGAATTTGATGGGTTGATGGGTGCGGCTGCGCATACCAGCTCGCTGAGGGCGGGCACTGTACGCTTTTCTCTGAGCTCCTTTTTGTCGTTTCGTAGCTATGACCAGTACGTCAGTTACATCGGCCTGGCTGGTGGCGAGCAACTGGATGCGGCTACGGCCGAGGTCGAATCCCCCAGAGTCTGGGTGGATGGTAAGAAGGCCAGCTATATGACCATTCCCAGTGTCTTTCGAGTGGGTCTGCTGGGCGGTAATTTTACAGCGCGCTTTAACCGCCGGACTCACCTTGGCTTTACTGGCTATGGGTCTTTCATCGATCGGACCGCTCTAGCAGGTGTCGAAAACCACCATACCTTCCTGATTCAGCAACGCTGGCCGTCAGATCGTGGCTTCGGAGCCCTCGGTATCAATGGGCGGCTAGGAGTCGGTCTACTTAACATCGAGGGTGAGTGGGGCCTATGGCTCACAGGGAGCCCGGCCAATGCCCTCTTTATTAGAGCTGAACTGGAGCCTCTTTGGGGGGTCGTAGCTCTGTCTCTACGTCACTACGACACGGGCTATGGAAACCCCATGGCCAGGGCTGAGGCTGCCCCTGATCGCTATGCGGGTAACTCGGCACGAAATGAGCAGGGCATTCGCCTGGCGGCTACCTTGCGGCCAGACAAGCGACTACGGGTGAACACTCGACTCGACTTCAGCCGCAACATTCTCTTCAAGGTGACGGATTTTAATTTTCGATTCAGTGCTACAGGCAAGCCTTTTGAGTGGTTGCAGTTGCGTGGCTTTATGGATTACGTGAACCAGAACATCGTCGTGAACGGTAGCGAACAGAGATACGGCGGTGAGTATGACGAAGAGGTCTTTGGTCTCGCGGCTGCGGACGCCCTTGAGTACGACGAGGGCAGCTACGATCGTGCGGGTGAGCACTTTCGGCTCGGAGGTTCGGTGCGGCTACAGCACAAAAAGATGGGCAGCCTCGTGATGCGCTACAGCCATACCTGGCAGGACACTGGCAAAGAGGTGTTGGGCGACACTGGCGCGTGCGAAGTGGTCAAGCAGTCGAGTCATCGCCTGCGCGTGCTTGGACGCCTCTATCCAAGTCGCAGCACTCGCATTGTCGCGAGCTTCAGCTACTCGGATGATGACATCCTGGGCAGCAAGGGATCTCGTGGTCTCGAGAGCTACCTGCAGGTAGAGCAGTCTATTAAAGAGCGGGTTAAGCTTCGGCTTCGTGGTCGTCTGGGTCGCTACCTTCCCGACGCTCCTCAGGAATGCGACTTTGGTGCTGATGACGCCTACAGTCCTACCGACTATGACCTGCGCCACTTCGGCGAGCTGCTGTTTAGCGCGCGGGTGAAATTCTGATGTTTGCCTTGCCTTCGCGTATTTCGACTCTCCTGTTGGCTCTCTCTTTGTTTGCACTTCTGCCTGGTGCTGCGCTTGCTGTGCAGCCAGGCGATGTGATCTTCAGTGAGTTGCTTATCCGTTCTTCTGCATCGTCCGAGTGGATCGAGCTGTTCAATACCACCGGAGCCGATGTCGACTTGAGCGCCTGCAGCCTGGCCGAGGGTGGGGCCGAGGTGTCACTGGCCGGGCTGGTCGTTCCCGCCGGCAGCTTCTCGTTACTGAGTGATGGGGCTCCCTGTGTAGTGTTTGCTGAATCGGGGAGCTGTGCTCGTGACTCTGACTTCGAGTATGGAGGTATCACTCTGAATGACTCCGATACAGAGCAAATCTCGCTGCTCTGTGACGGCGGTGTCGTTATCGATGAGATCTTCTATGACAACACGATCTTCGTCGATGACTGTAGCGGCGCTGGCGGCGCTAACTGTTCGGTCAATCTGGCCCCCACGTCGATGAATTCCAGCGCCAATGATGACTGGCAGACGAACTGGTGCGTGCCTCCCTCGACAGCTTTTGTCTACGACGAGCTGGGTCTTGAGTCGGTATCCACGCCAGGTATGGCAAATGAGTGCCAGAGCGAGGGCCCTTCGTGCGGTGTGGGCGATGTCCTCTTCACAGAGTTTATGATTGATCCCCCGGACTCGGGCGACAGCATTGAGTGGATGGAGCTGCTCATAGCGGCCTCCGGCGGCTGCGACTTGCAGGGCTGCGTTCTTCAGGAGGGGCCGTTCGCCGAGATAACCGCCGAGAATGTGGCCGATGAGGACTGGAGTACTCACGTCATCGATGCTCCTGGAAACTCCCTGCCGCTTGCCCAAGGACAGTACGTATTGTTGGCCAAGGGAAGCGCCACTATCGTTGCAAGCTCGATGGACGGGCTGGAAGTCCACGCTCCGACCTACAACTACTCAGGCATCTCGTTTGGTAATTCCGAGCCCGGCTATGTGCACCTGCAGTGTGGTGGTGTGGTGCTTGACTCTGCTCCCTATGATTGGCAGCAGTTTGCGCCATCCTGCCTGGGAACAAGCTGCTCTCTCAACCTGTACAGCGGTAACGAGAGTGCCGCAGCAAATGACTCTCAAAGTAGTTGGTGCTTGCCACCCCTTGATGAGGACTGGCTCTCTTCACATGCCGATGAGCTGACCTTTCAGGGCACCCCCGGTAGTCCTGGTCGCTGTCAGGTACGCGATTGGCCTGTCCAAGACGAACTGGTGTTTACGGAACTGATGATCTCGCCCGAGCGATCAAGTGCGGATGATTCACCGCAGTTTGCCGAGTGGTTTGAATTGCATAACCCAGGCTCGAGCGACTTTGAGCTGAGCGGCTGTAAGCTGCTTCGTGAGCGCTATGACGATAGCGGAGGTGTTCTTAGCGACAACACGCAGAGCACCTTTCTGGGAACGGAGCAGCTCCAGCCCCTTTTGCTTGCTGGTGAAACCCGAGTGTTCAGCAAGGGCTGCCTGCTTAGCGGTGACGATCCTGCAGGAGAAGAACCCGTTGGCTGCGAGGAGGATGAGTACGTCTACGAGACGATCTCGTTGACCGATGGGACGACCGAGAGCCTCTCTCTGGTCTGCCCGGACGGTGCTGCGGGAGAGTTGTTGATCGATATGGCAGGCTATGACATGACCCGTACCGGTAACCGTAAGGGTCGAACCATGCAGTTCGATCCGGCGGGTATTGCTTCCGGACAGGATAATGCGGACCCCTTTCAGTGGTGTGAGGCCTCATTGCAGCAGGACATTCCCAGCCTGCTCACCGGCGATGGTGAGCATAACTACGGCACGCCTGGTGAAGTAGCACCTTGCGCTGTTGGTCTCGTGGATGTGCCGGAGTCGGGCCCTGGTTGTCGGTGCTCCTCAGTCTCTGCGTTCAGGCCGAGCTTGATGGTCTTCCTCTGTATTTCGTTCTTGCTATGGCCACTGTGCAGAAGGAGGTCAGCGTGAGCCTGCTGTCAGCTTCTTCGACGAGGCTACGATCGGTACTACTTGGGCTGGCCAGCCTGACCGTGATGGCTTCACTAGCACTTTTTACGCTAGGCGCTCGCGAGCGAGGTCCAGCCGCGGACACTTTGCGTATTCACGTACTCAACGTGGGTCAGGGAGACGCAACCATCATCGAGGGTCCACAGGACGCAAAGGGTGATCGCAAGGTTCTTATCTACGACGCAGGAGAGAGCGGTGAACTGGGCAATGAAGCCCGGCACGTGATCGAGCCCTACCTGCGTAATGAACTCGATGATGGCCCAGCCAGGCGCCCTATCATCAACGTCGACTACCTGATTCCTTCGCACTACCACAAGGACCACACTGGCTCGAGCACGGGCAAGGACTGGACTGGGCTCTTCTACCTCTGGGATGCCTTGAACATCCGCATCGGCCGATTGTTGGACACAGGCATCAACTATGACGCTGGGGGAGCGGGAGACTCAGCGTACCGGCGTTGGGTGGAAGAAAATCAGGTGCGTCGCTCGACACTGGCCTTTGACCAGCTCGGTCCAGACCGTCAGATTGATTTGGGCAAGGACGCCTGGGTTGAGGTGCTTGCTGTCGGCGCAAGGGTTGAAGGCCGTGGCCGGGTCATCCCGGAAGCCGACGTCAAGACAACGAGCCAGAACGACTTCTCGGCGGTGATGATCCTTCACTACAAGAAGTTCGACATCTATCTGGGTGGCGATCTCAGCGGCTATTTGCATGAGAGTTGGGGGAGCTGGTACCACAACATGGAAGGAGCGACCTTCGCCCATCTGCGTCCCATAGAGGTCTATCGGGTCAATCATCACGGCAGTCAGTGGTCAAGCTCCTATCCCTTTTTGCAGCGGATCATGCCCCAGGTGGGCGTCATCTCATGCGGTCGCGGCCACGGGCACCCCAATGAGTACACCGTTCGGAGGCTCCTCGGCTGGGAGGACTATTGGAGCGGTCGGCCTATCGGCTCGGATGTCTTTCAGACAAAGAATGATGATGGCTTCTTGTTTGATGGCCACCATCTGCACACTGGTCGCCAGCAAAGGGTGGCCGATGGTCACATTGTTATCGAGAGTGATGGTGAGACCAGCTTCACCATTACGCTTCCGGGTCAGGAGCCCTTCGTCTACCCCCTAGACCCTTATCCTGCCTATACCGATGTGCCTGAAAGTGTTCGAGCAGCCAGGCTGCAGGCCAGTCAGAAACTGGGCGGCAAGGCTGACATGGAGCAGGGCCACAGCAAGGTCTACGGTCGAGATGACGTAAGCAGCGGCAGCATTCATGCTCCGCGCATCGACGACCCCGACGGCGGAGGCGATTGACATAAGGCCGCCAGCTTGCAGCGAACTCAGCTCAGGCGAGCTAGGGCTGCTCTAGCTCGGTCAAGGCCAGCACTGATCGCCGCCAGGGAGACGGCACCGACAGAGAATCGCATCCAGCCCGTGTCTTCGGTCAGCCCAAAGGCCTGGAAGGGCACAATGCCCAGCCCGGCTTCCTTGAGCAGGAAGGACCGTACATCTTCGTCTGTGTTGATGGTCTGACCCTTATGACTTCGTCCGAGGATGTCGAACCGTACCGACAGATAAATAGCCCCTTGAGGTGCCATCGACTGTACCGGGAGTCCTGCAGCGCCCATGGCTGAGAATCCCTGGTGCAGGGCGTTCAGTCGCGCCTCGACGTCACCCTTCATGGTGGCGTGGTACTCGCGTATTGCAGTCGGGTTTTGCAGCAGCGCTGAGGTGGCCAGCTGTGCTGGACGGGGTGCCCATGCGCCCATATGACCAATGAGCGCTTTGAAGCGGGGAGTGAGTGCAGGGGGAACGACTGCCCAGCCCACGCGCAGACCTGTAGCGGCGAATGACTTGCTGATAGCGTCCACAAAGATCGTGTAGGGCGCCATCTCAGGACGTACGGAGACAGGTGTGTGGTGTTCAGTAATCCCGAAGCAGAGCATCCAGTACACCTGGTCATACATGACCATGATGGGGCGCTGCTTATTGGCAGCTCGGCGTTCGTTCTCAGCGAGAATAAGATCGCAGATGTCTGCGAGCTGCTCGCGAGAATAGGCCGTGCCGCAAGGGTTCAAGGGTGAGTTCAGACACAGCAGAGTGACGCCCTCGAGGTGGGGACGGATCTGTTCTGCTGTGAGCAGGAAGTTGCTGTCGGCATCGGTAGCAATCGCGACTGCCCCGGCCCCTGCCAGATGCACATAGTAGGGGTTGTTCCAAGAAGGGATGCCAAAGAGCATCTTGTCGCCGGGCTCTACCACGAGAGCAACCGTTGCGAAGATCGGTGGTCTGGCGCCGCTACCCATGATGACGCTGTCCGTGCGGTACTTGAGGCCGAGTTCTCGCTCGTACAGGGTGCGCACAGCCTCTCGAGTCTCTGGCAGGCCGATAGCCGGTGGGTAGTTGGTCTGACCGTCCTGCAGCGCCTTGGCGATGTCCTCAGCCATCGTGTCTGGAATACGGAACTCGGCGGGTGAGAAGTCACCGACGGTCAGGTTGCAGATGTCCTGTCCCTCGGCCTGCATTGCCTTAATCTCACCGGCGATGCGCAGAATCTGAGAGCCGCCAAGGCCTTGGCTCATGGTGTTCAGGGCACGGGCTGAGAATGCTGCTTCATCTTCACCAGGTGGTGTGCAGCGGGTACAGTCGACAACAGATCTAGCGGTCATGATGTTCCTCGGTGGGCAGGGTCGGTTACTGCCGTAAGCTGCTGCGGACTCACTTGCCGAAGTAAAAGCGTGCGCCCACGTGACCACCAACATCGAAGCCGAGCCCGACTCCAGGGATGTTGATGCCAAATGCGAAGCCGGGGATGACTTCGAAGAAGATCTCAGCAGGAACCTGCTCTACGGTGACAGAAAGACCGATCGATGCTCCGATCTGGCCATCGACATAGGCGCCATTGTTGTAAATGAACGCGCGTAGGCGGAACGATGGGCCAACGTTGGGATGCAGGTGAACCTTTGAGCCGGGGATAGGGATGGACGCCATGTGCAGCTGGTAGGCAAAGCCTACGCTGACTGCATTCAGCCGGGTGGGCGCCGCAAGATGGATATGGATGCCGTGCATACGCTTGGGCCAGAGCTTGAGGCTGAGGCCGTTATCGGTACCAATGAGGAAGCCCAGGCCTACCGTGCCGCCGCCCTTCCATGAATCCGATGCGGCCTTGCTGGCCTCAGGTGCTGGGGAAGAGCTTTCGCTCTCTTCGGCAGAGTCCTCGCTCGTGTTGTCGGCTTCTTCGTCGACATCGGTGGTTTCTTCCTCGCTACTTTCGCTCTCTCCCTCCTCGTCTTTGGGCTCAGCCCAGGGAGGAAGCTCCTCGTCATCGTCTGCGCTCTCACCGTCCTTAGACTCTTCGTCCTCTTCTTCTTCGGTGGCCAGGCTTGAGACCTCAGCGACAGCAACGGAGCAGGGAAGTAGCAGGGTGAATGTGAGCAGCAGTAGCCAGGGAAGGGATACAGAGCGTGTCATAGACCTCGTCCAGTAAGACTGTTTAGGAGGAACAAAATCCCTCCGCGTTCAGCAGGAGCGTGATTAGAGCAGAAGTTCAGCGGCGGCGACGGGTAACGACGAGGCCAAAGAGAAACAGGGCAAGACTGGTCAGGCTGGTGCTGGTCGGGCTCGCGGCAACCGCGCAGCCGGAACCTGCGCCACCATAGGGGGGGCCAGCATAGTGGCCCGGGGCTACAGCTTCAGGGGAAGAGCTACTGCCCGATCCTTCGGTGCTGTCGGTATTGCCTGTGTCACCCGTGTTGCCGCCGCCGCCGCCGCCAATAGTGGCTCCGCCGGAAGCTTCTGGGATGCCTTCGCCGGGAACAATGTAGTCCACAGCAAGCTTGGTGATGCCCAACTCAGCTCGGATTTCGTCGGCATTTTCGGGGAGCGGCCATTCCACCTGAGGTGGGTCCTCGTCCAACAGCTCTTCGACCATTTCCCAGTCCACGGGGTTGATCTGTCGAGCCTCGATGCTCAATTCGCGGTTGAAGATAGAGAAGTTAGGGATGCCGAAGCTCTCGCCCTGTGCGATGTAATTGCTGGCAATAGTCTGGTCATGGTCACCGATGACGGGGAATGTCAGATCGAGATCTTCGGTCCAACGATCCAAATCCGGCTCTTCGTCCTGGCTCAGGCCATCGAGGAGCACATTGATGACTACAAAACCTCTGTCCTTGAAGTCCTGATATTCGGCCTCAGCCTCTGGTGCTGCATCACGACAAGGACCACACCACTCAGCAGCGATGTCGAGAATCACGACACTGCCGTAGAATTTGTGGATGTTCACCGTTTCGCCAAACTGATCCTGGGAATCATCGGCATCCCAGTTTCGGGTGACCTCTCCGACATCCCAGCCTTCATCGTCGATCTCGCTGGGCATGGGCAGGCGCGGGTACCCACCGGTGTACGGGAAGTCGTCTTCATCCATGGGGTCGAAGTACTGTAGGTACTCCTCTGTGTCGGTGAAGCCGTCACCATCGGAGTCGGCTAATTCGGGGTTGGTGCCGATAGCGATCTCGAAGTCATCGAGGAGGTAGTCCTCATCACTGTCTTGGGGCCCGCAACCAAATAGAACAAAGGGGAGGGCCATGACGGCCAGTAGCAAGCGCTGCATAGGGATACCTTTCACAGGGGTCTCATCCATGATGCCTCGGCATCTGCCGAGTATTCAAGGGTCATTGAGTGCCGAGACGCTTCCGTCGATCTCAGTAGATCCAGGAGTTGGGGTCGATAGAGAGAGCCTCATAGAGCTCTTCAGCATTCTCGGGGAGGCTGTACTCCACGCTTGGCGGATCTTCGTCCAGAAGATCATCGATGACCTCTAGTGGAGGCTGACCACCCGCCTGATACCAGGTGTGAATCTCGTGATTGCGGTCAATGACGGTGTAGTTAGGGATGCCAAAGGAGCCGGCAGGAACGTAGCGCTTTGCTGCGTGAAATTCGCCATCCTCAATGACTGGGTAGGTGATGTCGAAGTCGTCGATCCAGCGCTCACCGTCGGGGTTTCGGTCTCCCATTGATAGACCGTCTGTGAGCAACTGAATGACGATAAAGCCGTCTTCCTTGCGATCCTGGTACTCCTCATCGAGGGTCTCAGTAGCCTGACGACAGGGTCCGCACCACTCGGCGCCCATGTCGATGAGGATTACGTTGCCAAAGAACCGCTTGAGCTTGATCTCTTCGCCGTGTTGGTCAGTGACCTTCCAGCCTTTGCTGATGTCATTTTCATCCCAGCCAGCGTCTTCGGTGTAGCTATCCCACTCATCGGAGCCCATCAAAGGGCCCCGGGTGTACTCGCCCTCGTAGGGGTGGTCGTCTGCGTTGCGAGGAGAGAAGTAGGTCAGCACTTCGACGGCGTCCGAGAATCCATCGGCGTCCGTGTCTTCCTGTTCGGGGTCCGTACCGATGCTCAATTCGAACTCTGTGGTCAGGCCGTCTTCATCGGGATCTGGGTTAACAGGCGCAAGGCAGGCCATCAGTGGCAGAGTCGAGAGCAGGGTAAGAACAGACAGGGCTAGACGCATTGAGGGTCTCCAGTTTGCTGATCGTGCTTTGCTCGTCGTAAATGAAGAGCGCGTGAATGATGCTGCGCTGCGCTTCTAAAGACAAGGGAAACCAAGGGATCGAGGCTACTCACGTGCGGCCAGGTACGAGCTTAGAATCAATGATAGCTGCAAAGATAGCATGACAGGTCTTGCCGTGATAGCATCATGGATAGCAATGATTGCGGAGCTGGAGGTAGCCGATGGAAGAGAAGTCGGAGCAAATCAATATTCGGGCCAGTCAGCGGGTGGCTCGGGAATTGCGTGCTGAGGCTCAGCGCCGCGGTCTGCCGCTGGGGGAGACGCTCGAACAGCTGTTGGCGCTGGCAAGGGCTGAGCACAAACCTGGCGCCTGGGTCGATCTGGATGTGGAAGGAGAGAGGGCTCTTGCCTGTGTAGCGGCGGCCGAGGGTCTCGCCCCTGCAACTCAGTTGGCGCGTATGGCGAAGCGAGAACTTCGGAGCCGCCTGCTTGAGCTGGCAGCAAGCCTGGAGGTGCCCGAATCAAAGCTGGCCGACTCCCAGACAGCCGCAGCCGCTTCGGTCGATTCCCTGCTTCTTCATGCAAGAGATAGTGGTGGCTCTTTGCCGGGCTCGAAGTCATCAAAGCGACCCGCCACCAGCTCGGCGGGGGACTCCCAAAGAGTCCAGAGCGCAGAGGCCAGCGATAATGATGATGAAGAACTGGACAGGGTAGGAATCTTCAGCGTTTTTGAATGATTCTTCTCGATCCAGTGGCGCGTTCGGACTGGTAGGATCCCGATCTGCTCGGGGTAGAGGTGCCGCGGCAAGAGAGAGAATCCGTTTTGTTTCAGAAGCTTCTGTTTTTAGTTGTCGTGGTCGTTGGCTTTGGCGCCCTTGCCTCTCTGGGTTCGAATGCCTGGGAAAAAGCGGCGGTCGGAAAGGCCATGGACGACATCTTGATGCCGTCCAATGCGCATACCTTTGCTGACCGGGTAAACCTGGAACGTCAGCTGGCCGAGGCCGTTATCAAGATCGTCGGCGAGGACGCATTTTTCGGTCCAGGAGTTACCTATAAGCGTCCTCTTCCTGAACAGGCAATGCGGGATACAGTCTTCATCTATCACTACAAGCCCACCATTCCCAGGAGCTGGCTGGGTGACATGGCTCTGCCGATCTCAGGCGGTGTGACCATTGTGGGCACAGACGTCCACGCCAGTGCTCTGATCGCAAATATCTGGTGGACTCAGAAGAAGTTCTTCTTGTTTGATGAGGATGTCTGGGCGACTCGTTCGGCATTGGTGACCGCTGATCATGTGGCTGGTTCTGGCTACCGCATCACAGCGCAGCCCTGGCCCGACGGAGACGCCGAAAAGTACAAAGACGAACCATGGACTGTCATTGAGTCGTTTCGCTAATTCAACCAGGTGTACCCGTGGCACGTAGAGCTTTTGCCCCACGTAAGTCAGCTCTAGACGACTTTACAGATATCATCGGTGTCATTCCGGACAAAGACGTCGCTGAGAAGGCGAAGGTGTCTCCTGAAAACGTACGCACCTATCGCCTCCGTCGAGGCATCCCCGCTACCTTTCGGGGTGAGAGTCTTGAGCTGCTGCAAGCGAAGGAAAAACGTCGCGCCGCTAAGAAGGCTTCTACAAAGCCGGTGAAGCGCAATAGGCGCAAGATGCGTCGCCGTCGTAACTCGCGCCTGGATCCCTACCTTGAACTGCTGGGCGACATCCCAGATCGTGATTTGGCGGATCGAGCAGGGGTTACGCCTGAGAACGTTCGAGCGTATCGGGTTCGTCGAGGGATACCGGCCCGTTGGAGAGGTGAGGGGGGTGAGGCGGAGGCCGTCAGTCCCGGCGCGAAGAAGGCACAAGTGCAGCCTCAAGCCTCTGTTCCGCGGCCTGCAGCGGACGTGAATTATGCGTATCGGGTAGTGGCCGAGGTCGCTAATGAATCCCGAGAGTACGTGGTGTTCGCTAGTAACATGGCGGACGCTGCTGTGCTTGCTTCCAACAAGCTGCAGAAGCTCAGTTCGCATGCTCTGCTGCGAGAGTTGACCCTGGTCGGCGAGGCGCTCTGAGTCGGGTGTTTGAGACTCACTAAGCGCTTCTTCATCGATACTTCGGGTTGACCGACCTGCCTCTTCCCCTTATAAGGCGCGGTGATTCGAGGTGGGCTGTCCACCTCGGTTTATTCATCCCTCGTTACTCGGGACACTGAAGCCATGTCAGAGAGCCTTACTACTCGCCGAAATATCGGGATTTCTGCCCACATCGACTCGGGCAAGACAACCCTCACAGAACGCATCCTCTTCTATACGGACCGAATCCATGCGATTCATGATGTTCGTGGCAAGGACGGTGTCGGCGCCAAGATGGACTCCATGGAGCTTGAGCGCGAGCGAGGCATCACCATTCAGTCGGCTGCCACGCACTGCGAGTGGGCTGACCATCACATCAACATCATCGATACCCCCGGGCACGTGGACTTCACGGTCGAGGTCGAGCGTGCGCTTCGCGTCCTGGATGGAGCGATCCTGGTGCTATGTGGCGTGGCCGGTGTGCAGAGCCAGAGCCTGACGGTCGACCGTCAGATGAGGCGCTACAACGTGCCTCGCCTCGCTTTTGTCAATAAGTGTGACCGGTCGGGCGCGAACCCCGCCAAGGTGACAGAGCAACTCCGTGAAAAGCTGGCTCTCAATGCCGTCATGTTGCAGCTTCCCATTGGTCTCGAAGCCCAACACGAGGGTGTCGTTGACCTGGTAGAGATGCGCGCCATCTACTTCGAAGGGGACAATGGCGAGAAGCTGCGCATCGAGGCGATCCCTGCTGACATGCAAGATGCCGCCGACGCAGCTCGTGAGGAGATGATCGACGCGGTCTCTATGTTTAGTGAGGAGCTGATGGAAGCCGCCCTTGAGGAGGCCGTCACTACTGAATTGCTCAAGACAGCAATCCGAGAGGCAACCATCAGCTTGCAGTTGTGCCCGGTGATGTGTGGCTCTGCCTACAAGAACAAGGGAGTTCAGGTCCTGCTCGACGCGGTGCTTGATTACCTGCCGAACCCCACCGACGTGACCAACGAGATGCTCCCCTTGGAGAATGGTGAAGAGGGCGAAGCTACTGTCTTGCCTTCGGATCCTGACGGCGATCTGGTGATGCTGGCGTTCAAGCTTGAGGACGGCCGCTACGGTCAGCTGACTTACCTGCGCATCTACCAGGGCACCCTAAAGCGGGACGCTTTCATCTTCAATATCCGCACAGGCAAGCGCCTCAAGGTGGGTCGTGTGGTGCGCATGCACTCCGATGAGATGGAAGATATTCAAGACGCTCAGGCTGGCGATATCGTCGCAATGTTTGGAGTCGACTGCCGAAGTGGCGACACGTTTACCGACGGCAACATCGACTGCGTGATGTCCTCTATGCATGTACCCGACCCGGTCATCTCGGTGTCAGTGACTCCCGTGGACAGCAAGGCGCAGGTCAATATGTCCAAGGCGTTGGGTCGCTTCACCAAGGAAGACCCGACGTTCCGCGTCAGTCTCGATCCTGAGAGCAACGAGACCATCGTTGCCGGCATGGGCGAGCTGCATCTGGAGGTCTACATCGAGCGGATGCGCCGTGAATATAGCGCTGAGGTGACCACTTCCCCCCCCCGTGTTGCCTATCGTGAGGCCATTACGCAGGCTGCCGAGTTCAGCTACACCCACAAGAAGCAGACGGGTGGCTCGGGTCAGTACGGTAAGGTCGTCGGGCGCCTCGTGCCCCTCGATGGCTCTGATTACGAATTCGACGAGAAGGTGAAGGGCGGCAACATCCCCAAGGAGTTCATCTCTGCGGTCGACAAGGGCTTCAAGTCCATGTTGGCGAAGGGGCCGCTGCTTGGCTTCCCAGTGCGGGGAGTTCGCGTCGAGTTGCTAGACGGCGCCGCGCATGCGGTGGACTCGAGCGACGTGGCTTTCCAGGAAGCTGCTCGTGGCGCCTTCCGGGCGACCTATCCCAAGGCGGGCCCCGTCATTCTTGAGCCGATCATGAAGGTGGAGATTGAAGGCCCCGCAGAGTTCCTGGGTGCCATGGTCGCTACGATCACGCAGCGTCGCGGTCAGATCAGTGGCAGTGTCGAGGAAGAGGGCTTTGCCCGAGTAGAGGCCGATGTGCCTCTCGCTGAGATGTTCGGGTATGCCACTACCATTCGCTCCGCTACACAAGGCAAGGCCAGCTTCACCATGGAGTTTGGTAGCTACCAGCAGGTACCCAAGCAGGTGTCTGAGGCGATCATCGCTGAGCATCAGGCCTCCAAGGACAAGTCCGGTAAGAGGTAGCATCGGTGCTCGAAGGCAGCCCAGTACCGCTGCTTGAACGCTCTTGTGACGCTGCGTTGCAGCCAGGAGAGTTGGGGCTGATTCTGGCGCCTCCGGGCCTCGGTAAGTCGACGCTGCTAGCGCAGTTTGGTCTCGCCCACATGCTTGCTGGGCGTTCCGTGCTGCATGTGACTCAGGGCGAATCGATCCGGGAAGTTCGCTCTCGCTACGAGGAATTACTCAGCGACTATTCGCGTTGCGGTCAACTCGCTGAGCCCTTGCAGGCGCGGTCTGCTCTAGAGCGGAACCATCTGGTTCAGAGTTATGCAAAGGGAAGTTGCAATACAGCTCGTCTCACAGCGACGCTAGGGATTCTCTCGGAGCATGCCCAGTTTGTGCCCAAGGTCATCCTGGTTGACGGCGTTGACTGGCGATCTGCAGGCCGAGCCCAGTTCGCCTCGTGGCGTGCGCTTGCCTGGGCCAATGGAGCCCAGATGTGGCTTACTGCGGCGAGTCGAAGGGCAGCGGAGCCGCTCAAGCAGGGACAGCTACCAGGGCTGCTATCAGGCGTAGTCGAACTCGTAGATCACACGCTGCACCTTCGAGCATCGGGAGCTGATGTTGCGGTTGGGGGTATTGGAGCATCTGGTCCCCTTACGGAAGAGGTGCTGCTTGACCCCACCTGGATGCGCCCTCGGTTCATTCGCGATGACCGTTTCGCCGGAGTTCCTGGCCACCCTGCTCGTTACACTCTGTACTCGGGCGGAGCTGCTGGTAGCGAGGCCTGCTTTGGCCAACAGTCGGAGCGCTTTGGGCTGAAGGAGGTTCACTTCAGTTACCCCGGCCATGAACCCGCTCGAGAGCGGGGCCTTTTGGTACTAAGTGAGCGCGATCTTCGTAAGGGGGATGTGTCGTTGGCCTATGCCAATCGACGAATGGCCAGGTCGTTCGAATTGAGTCATGCCTTTCGGCGTATCTTGCAAACGCAGTGGCATCAGGTGCACAGCGCAGATCAGGTCCTGGTCGTCGGTGAACTGCTCGAAGACGGAACTCTGCGCGGTGGAACCGGCTGGGCCGGTGAGCTGAGCCGCATCTGGGGTAAGCCCCTTTGGGTATTCGATCAGCCCCGAGAGCAATGGTTTCACTGGAATGTTCGCGAATCCCTGTGGCAGGAGTCACGACCTCCGAAGATTCAGTCGGTGCGTTTTTGCGGCACGGGAACCCGTCAACTCAGCGACGCGGGACGCCGGGCAATTGAGTCTGTTTTTGAGGACAGTTTTGGCGCCTCAGGGCTTACGTCTTCGTAGCTGAAGCAGGAGCGCTGCCGCCATCATCCAGAGACTTGCGCGCGAGCCTGGAGCTATGGCGCAGCTTGCGTAGCTATCTTGCCGACTGACATTTTCGTCGGGTCCCCCCGCATCCTCGGGGTCAGACTGGCATCCCTGGCCGCTGAAGTCCTCGTTTCGACTGCCGCTGCCGCAGCCAGCCTCCCGCTCTTCGTCAGCGCGTGCGCCCACCCAGGGTTCGCATTGCGATTCGCCGATAGGTGCCTGGAGTGCTCCCTCGCTCGGGTAGAGCACGGTTGAGCCGTCTGCTCGAGTCAGTGTGAAGTAGTAGGACTGACAGGCGGCGGGGCCTGAAGTTACGTCGACAACGTAGGTCTGTTTTCCTTCGCTACCGCGATCGTTGTCCATGGCGACCGAGGCACCCCGCCAGAAGAGAGTGGCCCCTTCCGGTTCGCCGTCCGGATCGTAGACGGCAAGATAGAAGCGCAGGTCTGACTCCTCTGCTGGATAGAGCGGCCAGTGGATAGCGGAAGTGGTGATGGGCTCAACCTCATTACCGCGGCTTCCGAAGTCCTGGACCCATAAGGGCATAGCGTTTTCGCCTGGCGCATAGCCGGTACCGAGCTCCCGCCAGTCAATTCTAAGCATGTTGTCGCGATGCGGCGGTGAGTAGAGCCAGCCTTCGAAAACGACGCTCTGCGCGTCGGGTGAGCCCAGGGCGATGTTCTCGCCAATGGCGAACCCGTTGTAGTAACGCTCTAGTCGTTCTCCGAATTCGGTGCCATCGCAACTCTCGTGCTGAAAGCAGCCATTGACCGCCATGTCGTCAGCGTGAAAGCGCGCAGCCTCGGTGAGGTCGGCATTGTAGATAAGCGGAGCAACGGGCGAGTAGCTTGAGAAATCGGAGTCGGTGGCGTCGGGGTCGACCCGCAGTCTATCGGT
>Ga0163179_10000289_pt1 | contig 35281 bp, 51 predicted proteins | sample AtlANTMetagenome_FD_109643 | JGI IMG/M metagenome (GOLD analysis project Ga0163179, IMG submission 109643) | Marine eukaryotic phytoplankton communities from the Atlantic Ocean - Atlantic ANT 2 Metagenome | ecosystem: Environmental > Aquatic > Marine > Oceanic | place: North Atlantic Ocean... | reverse complement strand
ACTTTGTGATAACAAGCATCTTTCTTTTCTGCTAGTCTATCGAATTCTGCTTCTGTAATTAATTTGCCTACTGATTCTTGTAATGTACGATAATGTTGTGGTGGTAAAAGCATTAATTTCTCTACATGCTCTAGTTGTAATACTCCACCTTCTTTTTTATGTTTATGTCTCCTAACACTTACTGTTTTGCCGATTAATTTTGCTAAGTGTTTAATAAGTCCTATGTCATCATATGCTTCTGACCTTATTTGGTCTAAAATACTGTTTATGATATCGCCTCTATCAGCAACAAGTACACCTTCATATACACCTTCTAATTCTGATAAATCCAAAGCATTCATTACATCATATATTACATCACTTGAATTTATAGTATCTAAAACTCTACCACCAGCAAAGTTTCCAATCGGTTGCCCACCTACTTCCATCTCTGGGTCCACACAATCTGCTACATCTAATTGTTCTAGTTGTTGATAAATTGCATATTCTAATTCTTCTTTGTTTTCATAACTAGATTCTCTACCAGCAAAGTTATCTATTAATTTTTCAATACATGCTTGTTGAATAATACTTCTTTCTTCACCTTCGTCCATTCTGGAAAGTATATCTTTTCTTTTATCTTTCCTGTCGTAATCTTTTACAGACTTGTGAGCACCAGCACCACTTTTATTCCTAGAATGTTTTGCTACAGGGTTAGGTTGATTTTTATTAGGGTCATAAGGTTTAGGTTTTTGAGGTTTACTTTCGCCAACAAGTCTCCCTTGATAAGGATGTGGACTTTCATGTCCTTTGTTAGGCTTAATTTTCTTAGGCTTTTTTTCTTTAGCCTTTACTTGGTTTGCCTCATTTAAAAAGTCTGTTAGTTTCATTATACGTTCTCTAATCTAACCATAAGCCTTTCTGCTCTGTTAGTTACTTGTTTATGCCATCTTGAATCTCTGCCTTCTACTGCGGCTTCTTTCCAGTCACCTTCTAATATAGCGGCATGCATTTTTTTAAATTTGCTTAGTCTAGTTCTACCCATATTAAACATCATGTTGACCAATATTTGTTGGACTTCGTCTGGTAAGTCTCCAAACACCCCTTCTTCGTATAGTAACTCACATTCTCCAATGGCAATGTCGAGGTCTTTTTCAAAACACTCTTTTGTTCTTTCTTCTGAAACTGGTGTGCCAACTTCTTGTCCGTATTCTGGGTCTGACTCGAGGACGAGATGACCGACACCGAACGTTGGGTAGCCGAGATGGTCTTTATAGATTTCATTAACAACTCCTTCGTCTATTTTAAGTTGTTCAAATACTGCTTCTCTATTCAATTTCGTATCCTTAAATAAATTTTTAAACATTATGTGTGTATTTATCAGTTTCTTTATTTTTGCCAAAAAAAAGCACACCCGAAGGTGTGCTTAAATTTTATATTAGGTTTCTTATGCTACTGAACCGTAATCTCTAGCAATATTACTTGTAACCCCAGCCTGCGTAATAACAATCGCTGTTACTGTAGCAGTTCCGGATGATGCACCGCCTTGCGTAATTGTTGCAACAACATCTGTGGCAGATGTATAAATGTGTTGATGATTGCTTTGAAATTGAAATGTCTGAGTCATATCAGCATCTCCGGCACTAAAATGCCTATCTGCATCACCACTGTCACCTATTTGGACTGCTGTGGTAGAGTTTGCACTTACCCACGGACTGCCAACGTCAACGTGTACACTGAATATCATTGAATTTGCTGGTGCTTCAAACAATGTCGTAGTCCCTGTGTTGTATTGTACTTCTGTACTTACATATTGAGCAACTGTTTGAGTAGCACTATCAAATTGTCCTTTTGTAAAGAATGCTGTAGCCTGTGTTGCATCAGCACCTTTTACTTCTACTAGAGTTGAACCATCATTGTCAGTAAACGTAAATTCGTTATCTGTAGTGTTTGTGAGAAGTTTTAATCCGCGTTTTCCAAACTGGACAAGACTGCCTAGTCCTTTCAACCCGAAGTTATTAATATCTGCCATTGGTTACTCCACTCATAATCGATTATGTAGTTGTCTACAGCATTATTTATCAAATTTTTGATATGACGTTTGCAAAGAAGTCTGCGTACTTTTGTATTCCTACAACGTCTGGATGACAGTCATCTTTCTTTGCCCAGTTTTTTTCTTTATCACTTAAACCTTGTACAGGATTAAAATTATCCATGTACTGATTAAAACAATTATCCATGTGGGGCCAATTTATTTTATATTGAGTATTTGTAAAAGGACATGTTCTAATTCTTATATCTCTGGCTGTATCTTCTGCATGTATGAATCCCCAAAGAACTTCTGCATCTTTGTATAAGTTTTTATAATTCATTGCAACGTTAATTGCATTTATAGTTTGCCATAAGAAACCATCTAACAATGGGTCGTCATCGTCTTTATTAACTTTTTCTATGTCACACATTCCTACAAAGTTTACGTTATTTTTTAAACCTAAAGTAATGTCTAAATTTAATTTCTTTTTAATTTCATTGCTGTTCTTAAATACAGCATCAATCTCTTCTGGTAATATTGTATAAAAACTTTTTATTTTACCTAAGTCATAATCAAAGTATGTAATTCTATGATCCACAGTAAATCCAAATATAAACAGAGGTTTGTTTGAAGGCTTATCTTTTATGTGCTGAATAGGTTGTAATGCAATATCATAATTGCTTGACCCACCTTCTGCTAAGTTTACCCAAGGTACATTTAATTTGTTTCCTAGCCTTGCGGGCCATGTTTCAACACTTGTGATGTTGATAACGTTTTTAGCACCTTCAGTAAAACTGTCTCCTGAAGCAATTATTCTATCTATTTCCATATCATTATTTAGTTGACATCGATAGTGTATGAGTGTATAATTTAGCCATGTTTGACGAATCTATACAACGCATTGGTTTCTGTTGCAAATATCTGGACCCGGATCAGACGCAAAAGCCTAAGATCCTTAAGGAGATACAGCAGAACTACACAGAAAAGGTAACTACTGTTGCTTGGTGCAAACGACAAGAAAAGTCTGTTGCGGAGCAACGTATGTTGGATCTAATAGAACACAACATGCAAAGTGCCTACAATCTTGTGAAATGGGTAGGCAGTCTACCTGAGAACAGGAGGATGGTACGTCTTGGAAGTAATCAAATACCTATGGCTACTGAGCCAAACTTTCGCTACATGTGGGACGATCCTGATAATATCAGAATGCTGGAGAAAGGATTCGCCAAGGTGGGCGAACTGGCTCGTGCTCTTGATGTGCGTATTAGTTTCCATCCTGGGCAGTTTTGCGTATTGGCTAGCGACAAGCCTGATGTTGTAGAACGTAGCATTGATGAATTTGAGTATCATGCAAACATGGCACGTTGGATGGGTTATGGTAAAGAGTTCCAAGACATGAAAATTAATGTACACATATCTGGTAGGCATGGTGCAGAAGGAATCATACAAACATTACCGAGACTTTCACCTGAGGCCCGTAACACTATTACAATCGAGAATGATGAGATGTGTTGGGGACTAGATGAGTCTTTGAAATTAGAAAAACATGTGGCGTTAGTCTTAGACATACACCACCATTGGATTAGAGATGAAGAATATATACAAGCGAATGATGACCGTATTAAAAGGATTATTGATAGTTGGCGTGGTGTCCGCCCTGCTTTACATTATAGTTATAGCCGGGATGAATGGCTACCTGACCCATCCTTGCTTGAAGGGACAGACAAACATGGAACTATGCATGACATACAGTCCTTACTCGATTTAGGTTGTAAGAAACAAAAACTTAGAGCACACTCGGACTTTTACCCTAATGAAAAAACTAATGAATGGGCATTGACATTTTGGCAAGACTTCGACATCCAGTGCGAAGCAAAGGCAAAAAACCTAGCCAGTGGACAGTTATGGCAACAAGCCATTAACTCTGGTATGATAACACAAATTGGCTCCGGAGCCTGTGTTGACTGATTGGGGAACGCCGAGTTCCTTTACTATCTATCACATCTTAATGAGCGGTGAAACATTTTTTGTGTCAACTGGTTCTATAACCAATCAGTTACTTTTATTTACATGATAACTGAAATATGGTATCGAAATACCGAATTTTTGTTAAATATAGCATTGGAGACCACTAAATGACCTATGTTGTAAAATCAGAATGTGTTGATTGCAAACACACCACATGTGTTAAGGTCTGCCCAGTGGATTGTTTTCATGAGGGAGAAAACACACTAGTTATAGATCCTGATGTGTGTATTGATTGTGCAATATGTGAACCAGAGTGTCCAGTTAATGCTATAGTATCTGATAGAAAACTTGCACCTGAGGATCATCATTGGTTGGAGTTCAATAGAGAAATGAGTCAGGATGCCAAATGGCCCGTTATTACCAAAGTAAAAGATCCTATGCCCACTTATGAAGAAGCGGCAAAATATACTGCTGACGAGAGTTGGTCTAAAGTTAGCAGAATTCCTTTCAAAGAAATAGAATAAATAAACAAACATTTACGCCAATAATCATGGCAACAAAAACTTGACACAGCCACACGAATTTAGTATAATATAATTTATTAATGGAGTTGGAGACATGGAATTGATAACCATAAAGTCAGTGCTACTATCAATGATGGTAAGTTATGCACCATACAATGTGGACGGAGTCAAGATAGACCCTGAACAAGCATTATGTTTAGCGACAAATGTATATCATGAAGCAAAAGGAGAATCCTTAGCAGGTAAAAGTGCGGTTGCTCATGTAACATTAAATAGGGTAAAACACCCTAAGTATCCGAACAATATTTGTGATGTTGTTCACCAAGCAAAGTATTACACAAACTGGAGAGGTAAAACACAACCTGTGATTGGCTTATGTCAGTTTAGTTGGTACTGTGATGGTAAAAGTGATAATATCCAAATAGTATATCTAAATGGTAATAGAGCAGGAAAGGCTATAGGCCCTAATATGGAGTCTTGGAAACAAAGTGTGCAAGTTGCATTATTGGCAATGAAAGGCATGACTATAGATCCTACAACGGGTGCGACACATTATTATAATCATAATATAAGTCAGCCTAAATGGGGAAGTGTGTATCCTGTAGTTGCTATTTTGAGCAATCATACCTTCTTAGTCCGAAACGATTAAAACTGTATATTAAGATAAATACTCTTGTAGGAAACAGGAGTAATTATGTACGAGTACAGATGTAAAGTCATCAAAGTGATTGATGGCGACACAGTAGACGTGGATATAGATTTAGGGTTTGATATTTTACTCAAAGACGAAAGAGTTCGTATTATGGGTATAGACACACCTGAAAGTAGAACCAGAGACAAAGTAGAAAAGAAATTTGGTTTGGCTAGTAAGGCTAGGTTGAAAGAACTTATAGGTGGTAAATCAGGTCCAATTCTAAAAACACAAATCAACAAAAAAGGCGAAGACATGCGAGGCAAGTTCGGTCGTATCTTAGGTGACTTTGTTACTGAGGATGGTCGAATGGTTACTGACATATTAGTAGAAGAAGGTCATGCAGTTGCATACTTTGGTGGTAGTAAAGATGAGATACAAGACAAGCATATGGCTAACCGTAAAAAGTTAATCAGAGAAGGACTTGTTGACGTAACTCTAGAAGAAGCCGGAATTGTTTAAAAAATAGGTTGACTTTCCATAACTATTCTGTATAATATAATTTTACAGGATAGAACTATGCTTATTGAAGTTATTAAAGAGAATGAAGTTGTCAGTTGCAGACTTACAACAGGCGAAGAATTAGTTGCAAGACTAAAAAAAGATAAAAGAGATGACGGATACGTCGAACTTGATACGCCACTGATTGTAGGTAGAAGTGCTGAAGGCTTCGGACTTATGCCATATATGATGACGGTGAATCCAGAATCAACAGTATCAATTAAGATGGAACATGTTTTAAGTATGGCTAAGACTAATGACGAGATAAGTAAAGGCTACACACAACAAACATCAAAGATTGAGACACTATGACAAAAAGATTTTATTCAGGAAAAACTTATGCACATAATACAGGACATTCATGTGCATTTAGACAATGGCGAGCAGACAGCCATTGTAATTTAATCCATGGTTACGCATTACAGTTTGAATTTCTCTTCGGAGGTGATGAACTTGATGAACGTAACTGGATAGTGGACTTTGGAGGACTGAAGCCACTTAAAGAATGGTTGAAATTTATGTTTGACCATACTTATCTACTTGCAAGTGATGATCCAGAGTTTGAAACATTTCAAATGTTAGCAGACAAAGGATTGATTGATTTGAGAGTAGTTGGCGGTGTTGGCTGTGAAAGATTTGCCGAACAGGCATTTGATGAAGCAGACAGAATTGTTAAGGAACTGACTAATGGCAGGTGTTGGGTACAGAAGTGTACTGTTAGAGAACATGAAGCCAATAGTGCCACAGTTGAACTAGCAGACCACCAAAAAGTACGTTTTATAGAAGACGTACAATAACTAACAGGCCCTTGGAGCCGTGGGACGCCTAAAGTCCATTATACGATGATAAAATATATGAGAAGAGTCGTTAAAGAAAGTAGGTACAGACGTGTACCTATTTTTTTATTCGTAAGAAATACCTAATTCTTTCCAAAATTTATCTCTGAAATCAAAATGAGTTAAATTCATAAACCTAATCCAATTTTTCCTACAAATACGTTTTAGTTCTTTTGTATCGTAACTGTCTATATTTTTTATAATTTCTATAATGTTGTCATTTGTTGTTTCAAAATCATCTGTATGATAGTTACCAAACAAACTTGTAAAAGTATCGAATCCTAATTCTTCTAATCTTTCTAATTGTTTAATGTTACAGTTAATTACAAATGGCATACCAAATGCAATTGGCTTCCAAGTTTTTTCTGTAATTGGAGCACACATATAGTCTTGTGGTTGTCCTTTGTATGTACAATGTGTTTCGTGTACTACCCATAGTTTTGTATTCCATAGCCATTGTTTAGCAACAAATCTATCCTTTAAAAAGTTTTGGTCTGTATGATCCTTTTGGTGTTCATCATAATCTATTTTACCATAATCAAACCCACCAATAAATGCTGGTACACCTAGTTTTTGTATCTTACTTTGAAAGTCTGTTCTATGAGGTTTCGTATGGCCCAACAATGCAACATACTTATATTGTTTCTCATCTATACGATTAATGTTATTTGCTACAAATTCTTCATAGTTACTACACCAAGGTATCCATGTCTGATAATGCTCTCTACATTCCATATAAAAATAATGTACTTGTACACATTTTATATCATCTATTTTAATTGCATTATCTCTTATTAATACTGGATTTTTAGCAAGTTTTAAATCCTCTAGTACATCTAAATCATAAACAGATTTATGATGATTACCATAACAAGGCAAACCTCTTAACCATGATTCAGTAAAATTTGTTACAATAATATTTTTATCTTTTACCCAACTTCTATCTTTAAGTAAAAACCAATTACCTATAGTGATTTCTAAATATTGCTCAGTATCAAAGTTTCCTGTTAATACATCTTGAAAGTTTACATATTTTTCTTCTAATGACCACTCTCTATTAAAATTGTTCATTTGACTACAAGCAAGATGCCAAACATCTTGATTATCACCAGATGCATCTTTATCCTTTGCTACATCAAAATAACCATGACTGTTTAATATTTCTTTTTTAAAATATGAGTCATTTTCGAATCTGATAGGAATTATCATTATGCGTTTGAATAGTTACTGTACTTTTCTATCAAACGTAATGCTTCATCTTGTGGTAGTAATTTTCTTCCTGGATTTTCTGGAAAGACACAACATGGTTGAACATTATAAAAGGTATCTTGTTCTGTGCAAAATGGTCTCTGCCAATAATTGCCGTCTGCATCTTTTTCCACCATTATGTGAAACGGTATGTTTTGAAGTACGGTAGTCATATCCATGCCTGTCTGTGTACTGGTTGTTCGTTGTAGTCTATCTAAATACTCACCTGTTTTACTTACACCAAACATAGGAAATTCTTGGTCGTCCCAATTATTATTAACTTTCCATGCATGTTGTTGTCCTTGGTCATATCCAAATTTTGGCTCATAAGCACCTAATGTATCAGAGTAAAATTGGCTTAGCCATTTTTTCTCATCTTCCCAAGGATCATCGTGTTCTTTTTGTGTAAAAACATCTACAACTTTGTCATCTACATATTTCTTAATTTTCTTACCGCCTTTAAAGGCCCTGTAACAAAGGTTGTCGTTAATGATACATTCTAAATAGTTTTTACTAAGGTTGTGAGTCCAGTATAGTTCCATAACTAGTTATTTATATAGATAAATACTAATTACTATGTTGTTTGGTCTATTCACATTGTTCACCGCTATCGCCATCGCTGGCGTAGCCGCTTGGTTTTCCATAGAAGGTCTTATGGCGATTTTCAGTGCCTCAGCAGTTCCTATTGCTATTATGGCAGGTACACTTGAAGTAGGTAAATTACTTACAGCAAGTTGGCTATATAGATATTGGAACGAAACCACTATGCTATTAAAAGTGTATCTATCTACAGCCGTGGTTGTATTAATGCTTATAACAAGTATGGGTATTTTTGGATATTTGTCAAAAGCACATTTGGATCAAGCAGGAGAAAGTAGTTCAGCATTTGCCACAGTAGAAAGAATTGATGGACAAATTGCTAGAGAAGAAAATAAAATAGAAATAATAGAAGATAGAATACTTGCATTAGGCGGATCAACAGATGTAAGCCAAAGTATTAGTCAACAAGAAGAAATTAGAGATGGTGCATGGGCAAGAGTACAAGGTGATATAGATTATAATCAAGAACAGATAGAAAACGTCAGAGCTCAACTAAAAGAAGACCTTGCACAATTAGATAGTAGACTAGCCGCACTAGATAAATCCGTAAATGACCTTAGAGCAAAAGGTGTAGAAGTTGTTACACTAGATGAAGGTGGTGCATTTAGACAAGCGGAAACAGAAAAGATAGATTACGTTGCTCAAGCAAATGAATTGTTTGCAAATCAAAAACCAGAACGTGATACCATAAAAGAAGAAAAGAACACTATAAGACAAACTGCAAGTGCAGACATCAAAGTATTTCAAGATACAATAGATAACTATAGAGCCCAAGCACAAAAAGTTATTGATGATGCAAATGCAGAAATAAACAGATTGAGAAATCAAAGCACAGACCAACAAGACACAAACCTACAGAAGATAGATGAATTCAACACAGACATAGATAATCTTTACGACAACATTGCATTACTAAAAGACGAAAAGTTTGAAGCAGAAAGCATAGTAAGAGACTTAGAAATGGAAGTTGGACCAATCAAATATGTAGCAGAACTAATTTACGGCGGTGATAGTCAAGGCTATTTAGACCAAGCAGTTAGACTATTCATATTGATGCTAGTATTCGTTTTTGATCCACTAGCAGTCGTATTGATTATTGCCGCCAACCAAACATTACTTAGATATGGGATAAACTTAGAAAAAACAGGACCAAAAGGAGATGGTAATGGAAGTAAACAGTATTACACCGATTCAGAGCATTCCGACGACCTCGGTAAAGTCTCTGAGCCAACCGGAAACGTTATCGAAACAGGTGGTTTACAAGATAGTGAACCAAGGGACAACTCAACAAGCGACGACATACATTTACGACAATCAGGGGAGAATGGTGACGAGTTACGTGACACTAGTGGACCTACTAGTGTAGAATATTTCGACAGAGATGAAATGCCATCAGCAGTAGATGATGCGGCTGTGGCAATGGCAGAAGCGGCGGCTAATCAGGCAAAAATAGAAGAACTAGAAAAACAACTACAAGAAAAACCAAAAGAAGTTATAGTTGAAAAAGTAGTCACAAAAGAAAAAGATATCAAACTAGACTTAAATCCGCCCAAAGCAATTTTAGACTTAGAAAAAAAGTTAAAGCAGAGGTTGGACAAGGATGACAACTAAAAAAGAACTGCAATCAGCATTAGACAGTTTATGGGAACGATATGGTAATACATTATCTATGTTAGATGATGCACTAACCAAATTAGAAAAGAAACCAAAAGAAACAATCAGAGAAGTAGTCGTTCCATTATCCACAAAACAAGAACAGATGTATAATCTAAAAATACACGAACTTGAATCACAAATAGCAACTTTAGAAAAAAAGTTAAAAGCAAAACCCAAAACAAAAACAGTAGAAAAGGTAGTAGAAAAGGAGGTGCCTGTCCATGTCGAAGTCGAGAAGATTGTTGAGAAGGAAAAGATTGTTGAGAAACCTGTCGAGGTCGAAAAGATTGTCGAGGTTATTAAAGAAGTCGAGGTCCCAGGACCAGAGCGAATTGTTGAGAGAGAAGTAATAAAAGAAGTACCGGTTGAAGTTATCAAGGAAGTTGAAGTTATCAAGGAAAAAGTTGTTGAAGGACCACGCAGACCCCAGACTATAGAATTGCCTGCTACAGGCGACCTTAAAGCCGCGGCTACATTAATTGCAAACAGTGAAATGAATGTAAACGATTTAAGCACAGAAGAAATACTCACTATGTTGAAGGATTTAAGTGCTGAAGAAGTAAATAATAAGTTAGGCTTTTGGGCTATTCCTTTACCAACGGATGGCGACGATGATAACACTGAAACGAGATATACTATTAAAAAATGACAGACACAACAAATGATAAAAATCTAACTTGTAGTTTTTGTGGTAAAAGTAGAAACGAAGTTAAGAAATTAATAGCCGGCCCTAATTCATACATTTGCAATGAATGTATTAGTATTAGTCATAAGATTATAAATGATGAAAATCCTATAGATGATTTAGACATAGCAGAAATCCCCACACCTAATGAAATAAATGAACATTTGAATAATGTTGTTATTAGTCAAGACCATGCAAAAGAAGTTTTAAGTGTTGTAGCATACAATCACTACAAAAGATTATTTTATGGAGATGAAGAACCTAAAATAGAAAAAAGTAATGTTGTTATGTTAGGACCAACAGGTAGTGGTAAAACTTTACTTGCTAAAACTCTTGCAAAAAGATTAAATGTTCCTTTCACTATTGCTGATGCTACAACATTAACTGAAGCAGGTTATGTTGGTGAAGATGTAGAAAGTGTGATAGAAAGATTATTACATCAATGTAATTGGGACGTTTCGGTTGCTCAACATGGAATTGTATTCTTAGATGAAATAGATAAAAAGGCTCGTAGCAGTGAATCTAACGCCAGTACAAAGGATATTAGTGGTGAAGGTGTACAACAAGCACTTTTAAGATTAATAGAAGGCACAGTTGTAAAAATACCTTCAACAGGCACAAAAAGACCTGACTATGTAGATGTTGACACAACAGATATATTGTTTATATGTAGTGGAGCATTTGTTGGTATAGAAAAATTAGTTAATGCAAGAATTAACAAAAAGAATATGGGATTCAATTCTAAACTTAATACAAAAGATGATACAGCATGGCAGGAAAGCATAGACCACAGAGATTTAATATCTTTTGGTCTTATACCAGAACTGGTAGGTAGATTGCCAAACATTGTAACATTAGAAGAGTTAGAAGAACAACATATGGTTACAATACTTAAAAAATCTGATGCTAGTATAATTCCACAAGTTAAAAAACTTATGGAGTTTGATGAAATAGAATTAGAATTTGAAGAACAGTATTATAAAGATGTTGCCAAATTGGCTAGAAAAAATAAAATTGGTGCTAGAGGACTGAAAAGTATTATAGAAGTTAGTTTACATAACATCATGTTCAGAGGCCCTAAACTAAAGGAATCTGGCGTGGTAAAGGTAAAATTTAAAACTTATCCTACCAAAGATGTTGACACGCACCCAATTTTCTATTATAATAATGGCAATGAAGTCACAGATAAGGATTACAAAATTAAATTAAGAGGTTAACTTGAAAAATAGAAGCAATCAAAATCAAAGAAATAAAACTTATACAAAATCGTTTAATCAACGTAAAAGAGATGACAGACCTAAAAAAGAAGAACATTATTTAGATAGGTTCAAAGCAGAGGTCGAAGTTAGGAATGGAGATGTAAACAAAGCAATCAGAGTTCTTAAGAAAAAACTTGAAAAGTCCGACTTCCAAAAAGAATTGGCAAAACAACAATACTACGAAAAGCCAAGTGAAAAACGTAAACGTAAAAAACAACAGGCTAAAAAACGTTGGGAACGTTGGGTACGTGATGCAGAGGCTCGTGGTGATATGAAACAATATGAGTTGACTGGTGTCAAGTGGATGAAAAGCAAACGCAAGTCTAGAAAAATGCGTGATGCTAAAATGCGCCAACAACTTCGTCAGAGAAATTTAGGGCATTACTAAAATGAAAATATCCGTTGTAAGTGGAGGCTTTGATCCACTACATTCTGGACATATCAATCTATTAGAAAGTGCGTCTGCACATGGTGAAAAACTTGTTGTGTTATTAAACAGTGATGAGTGGCTTACTAGAAAGAAAGGCAGACCTTTTATGCCTTTCGATGAAAGAGCATTAATATTGGAACGTATGCATATGGTAGATTATGTATTCGGTGTAGATGATTCAGATGATACAGTTACAAACGGATTAGAAACAATAAAAGAAGCATTTGATAAACAAGGTGCAACTGAATATGTTTTTTGTAATGGTGGCGACAGAGGTAAAGACAATATACCTGAAATGGAAGTTGATGGTTACGAGTTTAAATTTGGTATTGGTGGAGACAATAAAGCCAATAGCAGTAGTTGGATTTTAAAAGAATGGAAATATCCAACAAGTAGAAGGGTTTGGGGCGAGTTTAGTGACTTGTTCCAAGATGATGTTGTTCGTGTAAAAGAACTAATTATTGAACCTAACAAAGGAATAAGTTATCAAAGACATTTTAAAAGAAGTGAAATGTGGTTTGTTAGCAAAGGCAAAATGAATTTAAAACATAGTTGTGGAGATCCAGATAAATTTAATATCCACACTTTAAGTAAGGATAATGTTTTTCATGTCAAACAAGGTGATTGGCATCAAGCATATAATCCTTTTGATGAACCTTGTCATATTATAGAAATACAATATGGCGAAGAAACCACTGAAGATGATATAGAACGTCTTGAGTATTACAACGGAGAATGATGGAATTGAAAGAATTAAATGAATCGAAAGTATGTGAAATACTTAATGAAATTATCGAGTATGAAATGGCTGGTGTTGTGAGATATGCACATAGTTCACTTATGGTTACAGGACCATATAGAATACCTATTGTAACATTCTTGCAAGAACAGGCAAACGAAAGTTTAGCACATGCCTTACAGGCTGGAGAACTAATTACAGGATTGAATGGACATCCTAGCCAAGTTATTGCAGACATTGAAGAATCGCATGACCATTCTATTTTAAAAATACTTGAAGAAAGTTTAGAGCATGAAACACATGCTGTAAATTTATATAAAAAGTTGTTACAAGAAGTCGATGGTGCTAGTGTGTATTTAGAAGAATATGCCAGAGGACAAATTGGACAAGAAGAACAACATGCATTAGAAATTAAAAAAATGTTAAAGGACTTTGCATGAGATTAAGTTATAAAGATTGTGGCAAAATCGGATTTACTTGCAGTACATTCGATTTGCTACATGCAGGACATATCACAATGCTAGAAGAAGCGAAACATCATTGTGATTATTTGATTGTAGGTTTACAGACAGATCCTACTATAGACAGACCAGACACAAAAAATCAGCCAGTTCAAACTTTAGTAGAAAGACAAATACAGTTAGCGGCTGTAAAATATATAGATGAAATTGTTTGTTATGCGACAGAGCAGGATCTAGAGGATTTACTTTTAACACTACCTATAAATGTTAGAGTGTTAGGAGTCGAATACAAAGATAACGACTTTACAGGTAAAAAGATATGTAAAGACCGAAATATCAAATTGGTATTTAATGGTAGAGACCATAGTTTTAGCAGTACAAGTCTAAGACAGAGAGTTGCACAACATGAAAACACTATTAAAGATTCTTGAACGTTTAGGACGTAAAAGAATAATTTTAGATAGGTTGGACAATGAACCATACCTTACTAGGTACTATTTGTTTTTAAAAGAACGCAAATGGTTCCCTTTTAACATATTCTTACATAATTTTCATAAAGGTGATCCGGATGATTTACATGACCATCCTTGGCCTTATTGCACTATTATCCTTAAAGGAGGATATTGGGAGCACCTCAAAACTGGAGAGCGAAAGTGGAGACGACCTGGAACTATACGCCTTGCAGGCAGTCGTAGCCTACACCGAATTGAGTTAAAGCCTGGAGTTAATACTTGGACTTTGTTTATTCCTGGGCCACAGTTGAGAGAATGGGGATTTATAGACAAAGGTGAATGGAAACAACACGAACAATACTTGGCAGAGAGGTATAAAGGATGAACTTAGATACATATTGGATTGCAATAAATCAACTGTTTGATGTAGGCGTAATAGGCTTAATTGCAGTATTTTTATGCCCTATGGTATTTGGTGCAATAACAATTTATTATTCACTAAAAGCAACAAAACACAATGATATTTAAAAAATTAATAAAAAAGGTTGACTTTCTTTTGAAAAGACATATAATAGTAGATAATGTGCAATTTAGCACAGAATTTAAAAGTAGAAAATTAGGAGGTCATATGACTACAACTACTACATTAACTAAAGAGTCTAAAGTACTTTCGGCTCTTCAAGAAGGAAGAACATTGTCTTCAGCACAAATGAAATCTTTCTTTGGCATTGGTAACCCACAAGCAGTGATTCAATCACTAAGATTTAAAGGTTATTCAATTTACCTAAATACTGTAACTGATACCAAAAACAGAACTCGTAGAGTTTATAGACTTGGTACTCCAAGCAGAGCAGTTATTGCCGCTGGTTACAAAGCATTAGCAAGTTCATAAGTTAAACTTGCAAAAATTAAGGAGCCTCCGGGCTCCTTTTTTTATGGAGAAAAAAAGTTCAGACGTAAGTTACCTATAATAGTGAATATTTGTTTTTGGCTAGTATGTTGGATTATACAAGAACCTTTACATACAGTATCTTTTCACAGAAGAATACAACAAACTAGTGAAATCGAAATAGAAGATTAAAGTAGTAGTTATTCGGTAGATTAGTAACTACTAACCGACTAAATAGAAGTAACATTTCAAATCACCCTATCAGCGGTGTTACATTTATCACACAAAAAAACTTGACATTACACCGTGTTTTATATATAATAATAGGTTGCTGTGGTAAAACAGGCAGTTTTTCTGTCTTTATTTACTCAGCAATATAATAATAAGAAGGAGGATTAAATGAAAAATTTAATCAATATTGACAACGTCTTTAAGGCTCTAGTAGTAATACTACTTGCCACTATGGCGTTTGGAGCCAAAGCGGCTTCAGTGAGTGGAAATGTTGGTCTGGATTCAGACTATATTTTCAGAGGGCAATCTCAGACTCAAGGTGATTCTGCTATCAGTGGAGGTTTCGACCTCGATGCTGGTAAAGGATTTTACCTTGGTGCATGGGCATCGGAGGTTTCTTATGCTGGCAGTGATGCTGACTTAGAACTTGATACTTATGTTGGTTGGGGTACAGATGTTAATGGCGTATCCATTGACATTGCGTATGTCGACTACGACTACTCAGGAGATGCTTCACTCAACGGAAGTGAATATCAGATTGGTTTAGGCTATGAAGGATTTACTTTTCTCCACGTCTTAGGACAAGACGGATTCAACGATTACACAGAAGTTGGTTATTCAATTTCTAACGTAGCGGATGTATCTTACGGTTCTTGGGACAATGTTGGAGACAACTGGTCAATTAGCAGAAGTTTTGATTTACCTATGGGTATTGAAGGAACTATTGCATACGTTGACTTTGCCGCAGAAGACGGCAGTGGTCTTGCTGACGAAGACAGTTTTGTTTTCGGATTAAGCAAGTCCTTTTAAGGGTTAGTAGTCCTTTACGTTATTAATAACTTTGGAAGGGTGTTACTTAGGTAATGCCCTTTCTTTTTGACTCAAAAAAAGTGGTAAAAAAGGTTGACTCATAGTGTATTTTTTAGTATAATATATGTATAAATTAACTAGAAGTAACAAAATGAGTAGAAAAATAACTATAAAAGACTTGATTGTCAAGGCTACAAAGAATCCAGAAAACATCAAAGAAGATGGTTCTGTTAATTGGAATTTTGTTGATGCAGACATTCATTTGGATAATGCAGAACTTAAACTAGGTTTTACTAGTAAACAATTATTTGAGGAATTAGAATCCTTTAATGCATAATGACAAACAAGCAAAAGAAACAAATTAACAATTTTGTGCAAACTACATTGAAAATTGTAGGATGTTCTTTATTGTTTCTTGGCTTGACTATGTGTTTGGGTGTATCTTTGAATCCTCACATGGAACTGTATGCTTATCTTATGCTGTTTGCAGGAACTATGTTAATTATGACACATAGTTTAAGAGATAAGGATCATTTGTATTTGTTGGTATCAAGTGCAGGTTTTTTATTAGTAAGTAATGCTTTTTTAGGCACAGAAACAGCAATCATGTTAGCAGACAGTTATGGTATTGCATTAACAGAAGAACAGACTTGGTTTGCAAAGTATGGTAAATTATTTGTAGAAATATTGAAGGCAGTAGCATAATATGACAATGCATTTAGCACAAGGTCTAACGACTATCAGAAATAGAAAATATAAGCCTAAGATGACCAAGGCAAATATTGCCAAGTGGGAAGAAGGCTTACGACTTAAAAACAAAGAACACAAACGTATGGGTTTGCCTAAATGGACTTTTGAGCAGTATGTTGATTACTGTCATGGAATACAACCTAAGGTAGATCCTAGAAGTAGAGAAGCATTCAAGCCTGTGAAAAGGAATCACTTCGAAAGCGAACGAGCCCATGCAATGAAAGAACATGCTAAAAAATATCCTAGTATGCCTATGACTGGTGGTGGTAACACTGGTAAAGGAGACCTTGAGTGGGAGAAAGAAAAAGCAGAAATATGCAAAAATTATACTATTGCTCCTGCTTATAACAAAGGTGCATATCAAGTAATAGGCAAAAACAATATTAAAGACATTGGAAAATGAATAAGTATATACATGTTTGTAGATACTGAAACACATCCTTATATTGATTTAACACAATTAAAATTTCCATACACTTTAGAAGAAGTGTTTGACGAGCAAGACTTTCAAATTGCATCTGCTAAAAAACAAATAGCAGAAACAACAATCACAAAAAACTTTGTTTGGTATCATAATCCATATGAGCAAGATGCTCCTGTTGGTGCATCATTGCATAACAATAAACTTGCAAAAAATTTAATTGAATGGATTAGAGAACAATTTACCATAGATATACTTACACCTGTAAAAACTACAATACTTGGCAAAAAGATGATGCCAATATCCTGTTTAAAGTTTCATAAAAGCACAGGATGGCATAGGGAAGGATTTCCTTATTGGGTATCCAAAGAACAGCAACAATACCTTACAGGTAGAACTAACTTTGCACTAAACTTTCCTTTATATCTTGAAGAGGGCGAAACTTATGTTGATTTTGCTAAAGGTTCAGACGAATATGAGGAACGTTTTAAATCATTAATAGAACAGTTTATTGACAAAGTTAAACAACACAAAAGAGAAAAACTTGGCACATTAACTGACATCAGCACAGAATATCTTAAAGAAATGGCTTTGCAAATATCAGAAGAGGGTATGACAACTACAACTGTTATGGACTTGATGGATGATATAAATGCAGACCAACTTACTCAAGTGGGCCGTAAGACTCAATATGATTGCCCATACATTATTCCTTTAAGCAGTTGGCACAAAGTTACTACAACTGGAAATAATAGAATGAGTTTTAGATTTTTAGGTAATAATGATTACAACTTTTCACAAATTTGTGACCTTTATGATAAAAAAGAGTTATTTAAAGGTTGACAAAAGTCTTTAAAGACATATAATAGTAAAAGTCAGGTGAGATAATCTTACCATGCATAGGGCAATTAGGCCCGCAATAATAGGACAGAGTCCGAGGAGCATAAAATGACAACATTAAACCATGCCGACAAGGTTAATCGGCAATACAACCAAACCCAAAGTAACTTTGTTACTTTACAAGAACGTCTAAACGAATCTTTAGCATTGAATCCAGTATTCAAAAATATGCTAATAGGTGTAGTGGATGAGTTCAAACGCAGGAACAAGCAATGGAAGAAATTATCTGATATTGCATTGTGTACCTCTGTTGACGCAACGTTGGATCAAATATTGATTGATACTACAATGCAACGCCAATTAAATTTTAGGCACATTGTAAATATCCTATCAACATTTAAGAACACAATGGTGATGCCAATACAGGTGTATGTAGATCCTGATTATCCAGACAAGTATATTGCCTGGGACGGACAACACACCGCAGTTGCTCTTTATATAATTGCAACAAAAGTGTTTGGAGTTCGTGTAGCACAAATGATGGTACCTGTAGTAGTGTATCCAACAGCAGAAAAGTTAGAGATTAGACGTAACTTTATTTTGCTAAATGGTGATGCTAAGGAACCTTTAGATTTTATCGATACTTATAAGCAAATGGTATTCGGTGTTAGAGTCGACGGTGCTGATGACGATGCTTGGAATAAAGCAAACCAAAAACAAGTGTTCTTTGAACAAGCAGGTTTGTTTGCCACCAACAGTAAGTTTGGTGACGAAACTGAGCCAGGTGCATTTACTTTGTTAGCAGATACTTTGATGACAAAGAATCTAGCAAAAGCAAAAGACCCTGTAGTCACAAAATACTTTGCAGGATATTGGAGTATGCTAAACGCAGAACGACCAGTACAAGCAAAGGAGGCTAGGCAGTTGTACGAATACTTTGATGCATGTCATCAACAAGGTATTACTGTTGACACTGACTATATAAGAGAACTTGTAGGATTTACTAAAGACTTCTTTGAAGCAGACTTTAGTGAAACTGGTTCTTTTTGGGACAAAGTGAAAATGTCCTATACCAGATGGTATCAATCTGCAAATCCAGAAAGTTATGCTGAGCATGGACTTAAAGGGTTTGCAACAGAATGGAGATGTGGTGGTCCTTTCATAATTGCACAAATTAAGAAAAGCACTAACCTTAAAACTCCAAAGTATGACCCCAACAATGGTTATACAGTAAAGGCTGAGGACTTATGGGATTAAGAGACCCTAATAAGGACAAGCCAAAGAGTACGGCTCAGTATCTTAAAGAGACTAGAGTAAACTCTACTTGTATGCTAGAGGATTGTAATAATCCAATTAGCACATTTGAAGGGCCCGGTAGCCAAGTGCTATGCAGGGCTCATCAAATCGAGTGTGTGGAATATGGCGGAATGGGTAAACCTGACCGCCCCCACACGTTTTATCGTAACTGGGTATGTGATAACTGTGGATATGACCCACGTGAAGATGACTTACGATTTGGACATGTTGAAGATGAATATGACAAATTAAGAGCAATGCGTGGAGTTATGCATGGAGACCATATACACCTAAAGAGCCAAGGCGGTTCTAATGCAAAGGAAAATATAAGAAGCCTTTGTGTTTTATGTCATATGGCTAAATCATATATTGAGAAGGATTACCTTGGAAACAAAAAACTTTGATACTGGAAGAGAACTACTGTTAGTAAGTTGCCCTGTAAAAGATGATTCAGATTATGAACACATCTATTTAGATGCTTGTAATATTGCAACACAAGATTTGAAAAACTGGTTAGAAGAAAATAATATTCCTGTCGAATATTTTGTTAGTTGGGGTAAACCTTACGAAAGTGAATTTGAAGATTCAATAGATTTTTATCTAAATTACTTTGCTAGAATTTATGCTAGTGACGTTAGTGATGAAGCAGAAATGATTTACAAAATGAGATTTACAGATAAATTCCCAATTAGAAATTTAAAACCATATGTGGAGAAAATATTCAAATGAACAAAAAAATAGCATTCAAAGAAGCAGTAGCAGATACTTTTTTAGCATTTATAATTAACTTTCCTTTGAATTTATTGTTAGTTGCTATTGCATTTGACTTAAATTTTACTGCATTACAGACTTCTCTTTTTCTAACATTAGTGTTTACAACTGTAGCAATTATAAGGAAAACTTACACAAGATTGTACTTTGAAACCAGAAATTTACGAAAAAAGGCAAAAAAAGGTTGACTTTTTGCCAAAAAACACTATATAATAGTAAGAGTTGTATAAATAACTTTGCATTAAAATCATGCAAGGGAAAAAGAATCGTAAGAAACTTGGACCTACTGTAAGATTGAAATGCACAATGTTAACCAGAAAGGTAACACAAGGTAAGTGGATGGTAACTGAAACAAACCGACTGGTGACCAAACAAAGGAAAACATTGTAGTTGGTAGTACTAAGCCTTCGGGAAGAGAGTACCAACATTATTAGGTTACCCAACAAAGGACCAAAGATGGCAACATCGGAGGAAACCAAGAAGTGTAACAAGTGTGTGAGGAGATACAGAAAACACACAAACCAGAAACGACCTCACTTGCGACTTATCCTTTCGCCTTATGGGTTAGGAAAAGTGGAATAAAATAACTTGCTAAACTATAGGAGATTATTATGACAAATAAGCAATTTCGTATCACAACCGATACATTATCCCCACTATTTAAAACAAGCATTGGATTCGACAGATTAGTCAATGAATTTTTCAATGAGCCAGCATTCAATAATGCTACAGGCTATCCGCCTTATAACATTTCTAAAACAAAAGATGATATCTATGAGATTACTCTTGCAGTAGCAGGATTTAAAAAAGCAGATATCGAAATTGAATTAGAAGATGGCACACTCAAAATTTCCGGAACATCAAATGTTCTAGATGGCGATGAGATTGAATACTTACACAAAGGTATTGCAGAAAGAAACTTCTTAAGAACTTTCAAACTTGCAGAACATGTTGAAGTAAAACAAGCCAAACTTGAAGACGGTATTTTGAGAGTTTCTTTGTTTAGAAACGTCCCTGATGCTCTTAAGCCACAAAAGATTTCAATTAAGTAAATTTAGTGGTAAATACTGGGGAGATAGGAAAATGCTTATCTCCCCATTTTCGTGAGTACATATGGCAAAGAAAGATAAAAGAAAAACTATAGTTTACTTGATTCCAGAAGGGGAAACAAGGGACAGTCATACGTTTCATTATACAGCAGTTAAAACAAAAAGGTTGACTTCTGAAAATCAGAAGTTAAAATTAAAGAAGTATAATCCGGTAAAACGCAAACACGAACTGTTCGTAGAAGCAAAATTACCACCACACAGTAAATAAGGCTATGACAAAAGAAGCAGTAAAAACTAGAACAAACACACAACTAGAATATCCACCCAGGTATAATGTTGTCATTTACAATGATGATTATACTCCTATGGAATTTGTTATTAAGTTGTTGATTGAAGTATTTAATAAGAATTTGAAAACAGCAAAAGAGGTTACTATGGAAATTCATAACAACCAAAATGCTGTAGCAGGTAATTATAATTTTGAAATAGCAGAACAAAAGACCAACGAAGCCATTGCCATTTCTCGTGCTAATGGTCACCCATTACAACTTAAGACATTTCCAGTAGAATGAGCATTGATAATCTTAATAAAGAAAAATACGAACAAGGCTTTGTCACTGACTTAGAAAGCGATGCCTTTCCTGCTGGATTAGATGAAAACATTGTAAGAAAGATTAGTGCTATTAAAGATGAACCAGATTGGTTATTAGAATTTAGGCTCAAAGCATATAGAAGATGGAAACAAATGGATGAGCCAGACTGGAGTGAACTAGATTACAATCCAGTTGATTATCAAGAGTTAAGTTATCACTCATCCCCCAAGTTAAGAAACAAAGACGAAATACCACAAGAAATTTTAGACACGTTTGAAAAGTTAGGTGTACCTTTACATGAACGTGATGCATTATTAGGATTAGATACAGAGAAGCCAAAACCAGATAATCTTATACCAACAGTAGCCGTTGATGCCGTATTTGATAGTGTTAGTGTTGCAACTACATTTAAAGCAGAATTAGAAAAGTACGGTATAGTGTTTTGTAGTATCAGTGAAGCAGTTAAAGACCACCCAGAATTGGTTAAAAAATATTTAGGTACAGTTGTTCCTTACACAGACAATTACTTTGCTACACTGAACTCTGCTGTATTCTCAGATGGTACTTTTTGTTATATTCCAAAAGGCGTAAAATGTCCTATGGAACTAAACACATATTTTAGAATTAATGCTCGTAACACAGGACAATTTGAACGTACATTAATAGTTGCAGATGATGACAGTTATGTTAGTTATTTAGAAGGCTGTACTGCTCCAGCATACGATGAAAACACATTACATGCGGCTGTAGTAGAACTGGTAACACATGATAGGGCAGAGATAAAATATTCAACAGTACAAAATTGGTATCCAGGAGATGAAAATGGTGTGGGTGGTGTATATAATTTTGTAACCAAACGTGCCATGTGTAAAGGAGAAAGCAGTAAAGTTAGTTGGACTCAAGTTGAAACAGGTAGTGCTGTAACATGGAAGTATCCTAGTTGTATATTAAGAGGCGACAATAGTGTAGGTGAGTTTTATAGTGTTGCAGTTACAAAAGGTAAGCAACAAGCAGACACAGGAACTAAAATGATACACTTAGGCAAGAATACCAAGTCCACAGTTATATCAAAAGGAATTAGTTTTGGAGATAGTACAAATACTTACAGAGGTAAAGTAAAAGTAAATCCCGGAGCCACCAATGCAACAAACTTTACCAAGTGTGATAGTTTGATGTTGCAGGATAGCAGGGCATTAACAATACCTTATATAGAAAGTAATAATGATACAGCAAAAGTAGAGCATGAAGCAAGTGCTGGAAAGATTAGTGAAGAGCAAATGTATTATCTTGCAACAAGAGGATTTGATGAGGATGATGCATTAAACTTAGTGGTAAATGGTTTTTGTAAAGATGTATTTCAAAAACTGCCATTAGAGTTTGCCGCCGAAGCAAATAGTTTATTAAATGTAACATTGGAAGGAGCAGTTGGATGAAGAAAGTCACAATCAAAGATATTGGTGGAGAAGTTATTAAAGACAATGCCACTTATTTGCTGAAAGACAATGCTTTTGGAAACAATCTAGTATTAAGTAGTACATTTTTACGAGCAAATCAAAAAACAAATGGTCATACACACAAAGGACAAGAGGAAGTTTACTTCTTTGTAGAAGGAGAAGGAGAAATGCAAATTGACGATGAACGTTTTCCTGTAATAGCAGGAGATGTAATTTGCATAGAAGATGGAGAGTTCCATAGAGTGTTTAACACAGGACACTTAGGATTATACTTTGTATGTGTATTTGACGGAGGGAGGAATCACTAATGGCACAAAAACAACAACAGCAAAGACTTAGGTTTGAAGAAAAGAAAATCAAAGACCAAGCACAAACAATTAAAGAACAAGAAAAACAAATAGCAGAGTGGATTAGACAACAACAAGATCCTAGGCATAATCAGGATTGACAAAGGATACAAAAGAACGTATAATACAACCATGCTAAGATTAAAAAATTACTCTGTTAAAGATGTACTAGAAAACATTAGTGTAGACTTTGAACAAGGCAAAGTATATGTTGTTATGGGTTCTAATGGTGTAGGTAAAAGTACATTACTGCATAGCATAATGGGTAGACCCGACTTACAAGTAGAAGGCGACCTATCTTTTATGGGCAGTGATATAACAGATTTGGAAGTTGACCAACGTGCAAGACTTGGTCTATTTGTTGCATTCCAATCACCTACTAGTATTCCAGGACTTAGTAATTTCCAAATGCTAAAGCAGGCATTGAATCTCAAAGGAAGTGAAATAGCACCCACATTGGCTGAGTTCAAAGATAATGCTGGAGCACTCAATCTTCCAGAAGGTTGGGATAAAAGAAATGTCAACGATGATGCAAGTGGTGGTGAGAAAAAGAAAAATGAACTCATACAATTACAAATGCTTGATAAAAAAGTTGCAATGCTTGATGAGCCAGACAGTGGTTTAGATGTAGATGGCATTAAGACTTTAATTACTACACTCAATGACTGGCATAACGAAAACAACACACTTATTGTCGTAACACACTATGAAAAACTTATTGAAGGCTTAAATCCTGATGCTGTAATAGTGCTTAAAAAAGATGAAGTTGTTATCGGAGATGATACTTTAGCACAAACTATATTCAGCAAAGGATTTGAAAGTGTATAAGCAGTTATTTTCATACCCACTATTAAGTAATCAAAAAGAATTTTATTACAATTTAGAATCGTTGTATGATTTTCTTGTGAGTGATGATTATATCAAACTGACTAAACATCACACAGACAGAAATATGTATAATGATTTAACAAAATGTTACATTGATAATTTATTATTTTTAAGAGAAAAAGAATTACCTAGTTTTAAAGATGAACAGTTTAATACTTTTAACTTAAACAAATTATACAATTTAGATATATTAAGTCCTTTAGAATCAAAAGACAAATTTGCTAAATTAGACAGATGGGAGTTTTTAGCAACATCAAATAAAAATGCTATGGTATTAGTTGATGGTAGTGTGTTTACAAATGAAGCAGTTAATAAGAAAAAGCCTTTTGGAATACAAGTATTAGACTACATTAAAAAAAGCAAACACAAACATGCAGAGTATATAAAGTTAATAGAGAACACAGGAAATTTTAGTAACTTTACGTTTGGGACAACATGTTATCCAAATGTAATAATTTTCCCACATGGTTCAAATGATAGATATTATAAAAATCCAGTAGATGTAAGATATGAAAATTCATGTGATGATCCTGTTTTAGAATCTAATACAACAATTTTTGATATACAGTACGATACTCATGTTAAACTAAAAGAAAGAGTAAAACTATTTGCAGGACAATTAAATTATACAACATACATTGTAAGAGAAAACAGCACACTAGAAATAGATAGATATTCAGATGACTATGGCGGCTGGAATATATTTGACAGTAGATTTATTTGTCATGCTGGCAGTACTGTAAAGATAAATTTTAAAAACACAGGAAGTCAATATACACAAGAAAACTTTTATTTTAAATGTAGTTCAGATGTAGAAATAGATTTACAAGGCAGGAACAACATTTCAAAAGGTAATGAGTACTACAATTTTGTAAGGGTCAGAAGTTCGGATCACGACAATAAAAGTACTGTAGATATAAGGAATGTAGGTAACGATGAAACTAAAACATCTTTTATAGGAAAATTTGAAATTAGTTCTGCTAGTGAAGGATTTTCAGGTAGTATGGATAATCCAAATTTAATGTTATCTAAAACTGCTAAAATGCAGACCAGACCTATACTAGATATCTATACCAAAGAAATTGAATGTACACATGGTTGCACTATAAGTAATGTAGACGAAGAACAATTATATTATCTGCAGACAAAAGGATTTGATACAAAATCTGCAAAAAACATTTTAGTGGACAGTTTTTTATGTTAAGAGTTTATCCTAAAGCAAAACGTATTAAGGAAATCAGAAATTGCTTTCCTAGTATTGCATATACTGAATTAGTATATTTGGATAATGCCGCGAGTTCACAAACTGTGGATACTGCAATAAAGGCAGTAAGTGATTATCATTATAATTACAGAGCAAATGTTCACAGAGGAGATTTTAAAACAAGTGGTATAGCATCAGACATTTATGATAAAGCAAGAACAGAAATAGCAGGATTAATAAATTGTGAGGATTGGGAAGTGGCATTCACAGCCGGTACTACTCACAGTATTAATATTATAGCAGAATGGATTCCAATTGAAACTCCTATTATAATCACAGAACTAGAACATCACAGTAACATTTTACCTTGGATGAAGCAAGGCAGAACAGCACTAAATGGATTGCTAGTTGTTGTTCCTGCAAATGATGATGGTACAATAAACATAGAAGATTGGGAAACTGCATGTAAGACACATCCAGGTGCTGTAGCAAGTTTCTTAACACAAAGTAATTTAACTGGAATTGAACTGCCTTGGCAAGACATGTGCAGGATTGCTAAAGAAAACGAATGTATAACAATAGTAGATGCATGTCAAAGCATAGGGCATAAAGCAGTTGATTTGCAGATGAATAATATAGATTATATGGCATTTAGTGGTCATAAAATGTATGCATCAACAGGAGTAGGTGTACTGTTTAGTAGGGGAGGCTTCTTAAATAAAGAGCGAGATTTAGGTGGCGGAACTGTTAGTCATGTTGATTTTGACCATTATGTAACCCATCCAGGACCAGAGCATATAGAAGCAGGCACACAGAATATAGCAGGTGTACATAGTTTAGGTGCGGCGGCTAAATGGATAAAAGAAGTTACATATAAAGATATACAAGAATGCGAAGCAGAATTTTTTAATATGTTAAAAGAAAAAGGACTGTTTGACATACAAGAAATACAACTGATTGGTGATATACAACCAAGAAGTGTATATACATTTACAGTAGAAGATTATCACCCAAGCGATATTGCTGGATTTTTAGATTTGGACAATGTCTGTGTAAGGACCGGACACCTATGTGCCTACCCGGCTAGTAATAAATACTCTGGAGGGAAAGGAGTATTAAGAATCAGTTCAGCACCTTACAACGATGAGCATGATTGTGTAATGCTAGTGGAAGGACTATGGAAAGCGATAGAAAAGATAAAAAAGTAGAGGCATCTGACATGGTAGGTGGTCCTATAAATCTACAAGACCAATTAGTCGACCAAATCATTAATAACCTCAAACGTGTTTATGATCCTGAAATAAATTTGAATGTTTATGATATGGGTTTAATCTATCAGGTAGCAGTAAATCAGGAATATGATGCAAATGTTATAATGACATTAACATCTCCTAATTGTCCAGCGGCAGAAATACTCCCTATGGAAGTTGAATTTGCCACTAGAGCAGTTGAATGCATTAACAAAGTAAAAGTAACATTGACATTTGATCCACCATGGAACCCAGATGAAATGATTAGTGATGAAGGAAAATATCAGTTAGGAATATTGTGATGAGTAGAAAAGTACCCGCACATAGTAAAAAATTAGATGATGTCGTAATTGAAACAGACACTGGTAAAGAATTTACCGTAGGTGAAATTAAACATTCCAACAGAGTAGTAAAAAGTAAAACACCTAAACAAGACCTTTCATGGTATGTAAAATGGATTGCAAGTTCGTTTATACTCGCAAGTATGAGCATACGTGGTGTTGAAGGATTACAGATGTACGATTTGATTTTAAGTATCATAGGAGTATCTGGTTGGATGTGGGTAGGCTTTTTATGGAAAGATAGAGCTCTTATATTATTGAATGGTGTTGGCATTATTTTATTTTTAAACACACTGATAAGAAACTTAGTAGTATGAGCCTAACTGTAGATGTAACCTCTCTCAAAAGCAGTAGAGGAGAAAAATTCGATTTAACTAATCCTAAAGACAGAGACCATGTAATCAATAATGGATTAGAATTAGACATACCTATAAACGACAGAATCTCTGGACATCCTTTAGTATTATACTTTCAAGACTTTGGTACACTATTTTCTATGTACAAAGATACTTGGGAAGAAACAACAAAACCCAGTTTAGTCTTTAATTTTTTTATTCCCACAAGTGGCTGGAATGAAATAGATAGGTTTGGTAGATTTTCTGCTAACTGGAAACTGAGAGAACAACAAGTAGACTTCCTTTTGTCTTACTTTGAACACTGGGACCACTTAAAAGATTATAATTTAGTTATAGGTTTTTGTGATGAAAGTCCTGTGCTAGATGAGATTGTAGAACAAATTTATGATTGTATGAATTTGTATAATATACCAAAAGACTGTGTTATGATAATGGGTCATAACTTTATAGGTCAAAACACAATAAACAAACTATGTGAAGAAAGAAAAGAGATGCCTATCAAGTATATTGTCAGGTGGCATATGACAGGACACATGGATTACAAAAAGATAGAACGTCATGCAAGACATTTTAAGGCAGGCGGAACTTACGAATATATAGACAATAATAATTGGCAATACGACAGAAAGTATCCTATAGCATTTTTAAATAGAAGACCTACTATGTCTAGAACTGCTTTGTTATGGGGATTATATACTCATGGCATATATGCAAATGACATACCTACTATTAGTGCATTTCCTCCATTAAAATTTTTTAAACAAGGGAATACTTCTAAAGATTGGGCAGACCAGGTTGTACATATAGAATATATGGGCCATGTACTTCAAAGGTTTCAACCAGACCTATTGGAAACATTGAATCCTACTAACATGGACGACTTCAAAGACAAAATGAGAGTAGGCAAGACTATTCCAGGCGACTATGATTTTATAGGAGATGTTGAATCTCAGAATGTACCTTTTGAAAATAACTTTTATGTATGGCTCACAAGCGAAACAGCAGGAGATATAGACCAGCCTAATTTGTTTATAACAGAAAAAGTATTAAAGCCTATGAACAATGGACAAGGACTTATACTATTTTCACAACCAGGTTACTTGCAAAAGATAAAACAGTTGGGATATCATACACTAGGAGAAGAGTTTGGTATCAACGAAGACTATGATGATATAGAAGATAATGAAGAACGTATGAAACGTGTTATTAGAGAAACTGTTAAACTGTGTAGACTGAATAGACTAGAACCAAAAGAATTATACACACGTTGGTTGTCTACAAAAGACAAAGTACAAGAAAATCAAAAAAGGATTTATCTTAGTTTAACAAATATAAAACAAAATTATACGGAAAACTTAGTAAAACACTTTACTAACGAAATCCAAAAGCCGTATAATTACAAAGAACTGCTTGATTTTGACGTTGATAAAGAGATAGAAATTTACAAGAATTTCACCAACTTCAACGTTTTTAGTAATAACTAGTAGTATATTTTTAATTTGGAGAATAAAATATGGCAATTGAAATGACTATACCAATGGTCGAATGGAACAGACGAACGAAGCCGGAAGGTGCGGCTGAATACACTTGGGTTGCTGAAAACTCTGAGGATTTGTTTAAAGGCAAAAGAGTTGTATTGTTTGCATTACCTGGTGCTTTTACACCAACATGCTCTACAACACATTTACCTGGATATGAAGCAAAGTATGATGAGATTTTAGAACAAGACGTTGATGAAATTTATTGTTTAAGTGTAAACGATAGTTTTGTTATGAATGCATGGTTTGACAGCCTAGGTATTAGCCAAGTCCAACCTATTGCAGATGGCAATGGAGACTTTACTAGACAAATGGGTATGCTTGTAAAGAAAGAACCTGTATGTTTTGGATACAGAAGTCAACGTTACAGTATGGTAGTAGACAATGGACGAGTCGAAATGATTTTTGTAGAAGAAGGTAAAGAGGACAATTATGCTGGAGATCCGTTTTCAGTTAGTGATGTAACTTCTATGCTTGAATATCTTAAAAATGTTAAAGACTTAAGAAGAAGTCAATTGAAGATAGATGAAGAAGCAACTGACGATACTGTTACAGAGTGAATCAGGCAATAAAACTGAAAGTATAGATTTTGATTTATATGACATACCTATTGTTGACAGATTTATTGAACTATTAGAATATACCAAACCAACATCTTTTGTTGAAGGTCGTATCGACGTTAGAAGGTCAAACACAGAAGAATCTACTTTGTCTTTAGCATCTGAAATGAATGATGTTATAGACAAAGTAAATTTACTAGATGAAGGCTGTAGTATAACAGAAGAACTAAAGTTAGATTTATCCATAGAACCACATAAACAAGTTAAAAAGTTAAACAAGTTACATGAGATTTTTCAACTCTACACAGAAGAATACGGTGTAGATGCAAACGAAACACAGATACAATTAGAAAGAGTAAACATACTAGTACATTTACTAGAAGCAGGCCCTGTTGAAATGGATCAAGTGTTTATGGTTGCAAAACAAGTTGGTCCTATTGCAGAAGAATTAGGATTAACATTAACAGATGAAGACCATATGTTAAGGAAGCCACATGCATTATGGGGTGAATTAGAAATGGATTATCATACTGTAGGAAAAGATTTAGGTGCTTGTTTTTGGACTGATGATTCTGAACTTGTAGCATCAGGAGAACTAAGACAGCAAACAACACTATGTCCTGGTATTGCTGTAAACTTTATGACAGGTCCACAAAATACACCTACAGATGAAGTAGATACGCAAAAAATAAATGAGTTTTATGAATGGTGTGAAAATAGCAATTTAGAGGCTCATATAAACTACACAGACCCTCAGTATAGGCTTGGAAGATTACGTTTAGGGCATATATCCAAGGAATATACTATTAAACAAATACAGGACCTAGTATTATTTTATCCTAATATAAAGGACATTATAGTAAAATCAGATAAATAAGTGTGTTAAGAAATACGTTTAATTGGAGAAATAGATGTCTAATATAACAACACCAGATGAAGCCGCCGTTAGAGCAGTGGATCAAAGTGCATTTGTAGTTGACGATTTAATGGACGGTCTTATTACTGATCCTCATGGAGCAGTTATAAAACTAGTAGTTGAATCTTTGGATTCAGGTGACATTATAAACATACATGAAATGAATGCAGGTACAGGTAAGACTGCTAAATTTATTGTAGATAATTGTTCAAACCAAGCAGACATTAAAATAACTACTACAGATACTTTTACAGACACATACTTAACAACTAGTGAATTTTACGATAACGTGGCTAATGCATCTAATTGTTATAAGAATGATACATCATCTTTACAAAGAACAAACTTTGATGAAGGCGGAACTGCTATTTCAGTAGATTTATTAGATGCCTTTGGTGCTGATGCTAATGTAATTGTAAATACAACAGTACTAGCAGATTCTCCAACACTACTAGGTGTAAATGACTTATCTAATTTCTTACATCCCCAAATTCCAAATTCACATGTTGTAAACCAGGCAGGCACAGCCATTGATAGTAGTGGCGACTATGATGCTTATAACCTAAGCATTTATTATCCTTGGCCGGTTAGCATGGGATTTGTAGAACATGAAAAGAATACTGCAAGAAAAACTATTGCAAGTTTGTTTAACAGATGTGGTTCAGGTGGTGGTTTTATTATATTTAACTTCCATTTACCATTTGTACAAGAAGCATTTTGGGACACTATGAATGCTATGACAAACACTGGTAAGTTTTGGACTGCAGAATACGTTTTAAACAGTGAAACTGACAATACAGGTTATTGGCAGGCGGCTGTAATCAAGAAAACATAAGCCAGTAAATTAATATTAGTAAAATAGTACAGAATAAATATCTGTATGAAACTCGCTATCACCGGAGTGGGCATTGTCTCGCCTTTGGGCAATGAAATCCAATCCGTAACACAGAATTTAAAGGCATTGCAAGTACCAGTAACTGATTATAGATTACCTGGTCATTTTGCAGATCCATTCCTCAACGTAACAAAAGCATTTCACTGCAACATTGATGATTTAGACTTAGAAGGTTTAATAGAACCAAAGAGTAGACGTTGGATGGACCCAACTGTAATAACAAGTATGGTTGCAGTTGACCAAGCAGTACAAATGGCAAATAATGATTTTCCAGACAATACACCTGTATTCGTTGGAACAATAAGAGGCGGAGCACCTAACCTAGCAAAATTTAGTGATATCTTAGTACAAGGTAGACGCAAAGTTCACCCTACAATATTATTAAGCAGTAGTCACGAATATTTAAGTAACCATATAAGCAGTCATTACAAATGGCATGGTATCAGTATGGGTACAAGTGGCACATGTGTAAGTGCTGTACAGGCATTGGATTTAGCAAAAAAATATATGACATTAGAAGATTATGATTGTGCTGTAGTTGTTGGAACTGATTGGATGACTAGTTCAATGAGTTCATTGTATTTTCAACTATTAGGAGCAATCAGTCCTACAGGTAGAAGTGTACCTTGGGACGAAAGTAGGGACGGTTTTGTAATGGGGGAAGGTTCTGTATGTGTAGTAGTTGAACCTTTAGATAAGGCAAGAGCCAGAGGAGCAGACATTAGGTGGGTAGTAGATGGCATCGGGATAGCGAACGATGGTGCTCATCCTACCCAACCTGACCTAGAAGGCACTGGAGCCAGGATTGCAATAGACAATGCTATTAAACAAGCAGGTACCAGTGCCCAGGATTACAATGTGTTAAATGCACACGCCACAAGCACACCATTTGGCGATCCTGTGGAGTACAACGTGTTGAAAGATTACTTCCCAGAACAAAGTCATTTGTACAGTAATAAAGGACAAGTGGGCCATCAAATGGGTGCAAGTGGTTTAGTAGAAGTTGTATTAGGTGCAGAAGCAATGGCTAATGGATTTGTTCCAGCAAATGCTGGACTAGTTAAGCCATTTACTGAAGATGGATATTTTCAATTACCATCCGAAGTAGTAGAAAAAGATTATAACAGAATGTTTAAAACAAGTTTTGGATTTGGCGGCAGAAGTGCGGCAGTGAGTGTGACCCTTGATGGGAACTAATTACTACGGTGGTAACGTAGCAGGTGATTACATTCACAGTAAAGACAATTTAAGATATTCTGAATGGAGAAAGATATTTGCTTTTTTTCCTAAAAGGACAGAAGGCGGAAAAAGAATATGGTTAACATTTTTATATCGTAGAAGGAGATGGTTACATATTGAACCACCTCAATTTCCTAGAAGTTCATTTGATAAAATTCAATATGCAACATGGGACGAAGTAGTACGATTTAGGTTAACAGGAAGATGGACATGAAAGAGAAGTTTAAATATGCATTTATGGATTGTGCAGAAAGATTTGCACAATTAAGTAGTGCTAGAAGAGCCCAAGTAGGTGCTATTATTGTTAAAGACAATAGAATAGTAAGTATTGGATATAATGGTATGCCATCAGGTTGGGACAATAATTGTGAAGAAGAAATTAGATGGAACGATGTTCCACACATGAGAGAAGAGTACAAAAAGCAAGGTGCTACATTTCATGAATCTCCACACGGTAGTACGTGGAGCAAATTAAAAACAAAACAAGAAGTGTTACATGCAGAAACAAATGCTATTGCAAAAATGGCACAAAGCGGAGAAAGTTGTAAAGATGCTGTACTATTTTGTACACATGAACCTTGCATGGATTGTGCTAAATTAATATTTCAAAGTGGCATAAGACATGTAATATACAAAAACTCGTATGATGCTGATAAAGGAAGTGGATTAGATTTTTTAGAAAAAAGCGGTTGCAATATAGAAAAGATTAGTGTAGATAATGAAAGTTGAAGAATTAAGCATAGGTGTAAAAATAAATTGCGATATTGCAAATCTCAGTGAACAAGACTATAATGATATAAATGAATTATATTTACAGCATTTAATTATAGTTTTTGAAAACCAACCATACCAAACATTGCCTTTTGCAAAACTAATATCCAAAATGGGGCAGTTTGCAAACCATGAACAAATGTTATGGAAACAAGATGGTAACAACACAGGTAAAGGAAAACAACCTTATATAGATCCATTTGGTTGGGAAGGAGAAGATAATGATTATCCAGTACAACGTGTTACTGGAGAGAAAACAGAAAAAGGAATGGCAACAGGTATATTTGGTAATGGTGAATTAGATTGGCATAGCAATATGAATGGCGATATGGATAGAGCAAGAGGTGTTGCTCTACAAGGAGCATTGTTTAGTGAAAACACTCATACAGCATTCATGGACACAACAAAAGCATACGCAGATTTATCAGATGATATAAAACAACGTTGTGAGGGTGTTGTAGGTAATTATGAATATGCTCCTGAAAACTGGGCAAAGGGTGTACCTACACCACAACTTATGACTATGAAAGGATTTGGAATAGTTGACCACAAATACACTATGCCTTTATTACATGAAAGTTTTAGAGGCAAAACAGGAATGTATTTTCATTATCATAATAATTGTACATTCCCTAAAGATCCAGAATTAAAAAATATATTAATGGAACATTGTTTTCAAGACAAATATGTTTACAATCACAAATGGCATCCAGGTGATATTGTTATAAGTGACCAAGTATTAACTTTACATAAGAGAGTAGAGTGGGAGCCTGAAATTATTGCTAAAAGAGTTTTACACAGAATAACTTTTCATTATGATAATATAATAGAAGACTATTTTGATAAACACACAAAAGTTAAAGAATCAGATAAATTTGAATACTAATGATTTTCTTAGATGAGCCTAATAAAAAAGTAATTTTAAGTGTGCGAAAGTGCGGACTGATAACTTTAAGTAATGCAGTTACAGAAGTTTATAAAAATAGAAGCGGCTCTAAAAAATATATGCCACATAATCTTGATACATTTGAGTGGTGGACAGATGACCAAAATACTAAAAGCGATTTTACTTTTTGGAAAGATTACGATGTAACCTTAATTATTAGAAATCCCTACCAAAGATACGTTAGTGGTCTAAGAACAATTTGGACTGAAGATAAACGTATAAAAAGAGAAAAATTTGAGGATTGGTGGAACGAAAAATTTAACGATGATTATTCTTTTGTAAATCCACATACTTCAAATTGGTTAGTAAACACAAAACATTTAGAATTTAAGTCGTTAGAAGTTGTAGATACAGCACATCTTAGTGATTGGTTAGGTAAGAATGGTTTTGAAGAATTACATTATCATAAGTCAAGTGATGAAAATTTATTAGAAATTAACTTGTTCATCCAAAAAAACCATAAAGAACAAATAGATAAGTACTTACAAGTGGAGGCAGAAATTTATAATAATTGGTTGACTTCTCCATACTATTATAGTAAAATTATATCATGAGAAAAAAATCTAAAACACAAATGACTAAAAGTGAGTTAATAAACTTACTGAAAGAACGTGAAAAAACTATTAAAGTGCTAGAGTCTGAGATTGAGACATTGAGAAATGATAGAATAGCATTAGATACTATTGTTACTGATACAGATACAAGTATGCTAATTGCAGGACTAAGTGCTAGAATAAAATCACTAGAAGAAAAAGTTGTTGATTTGGATAATAGGAAAGAATATGAATAGAGTATTTGTATATGGCACACTAAAAAGTGGCGGAGAGATAAGAGGACTTAATCAGTTTGAAGACGCAGTAATTGT
>Ga0163179_10000288_pt1 | contig 35351 bp, 27 predicted proteins | sample AtlANTMetagenome_FD_109643 | JGI IMG/M metagenome (GOLD analysis project Ga0163179, IMG submission 109643) | Marine eukaryotic phytoplankton communities from the Atlantic Ocean - Atlantic ANT 2 Metagenome | ecosystem: Environmental > Aquatic > Marine > Oceanic | place: North Atlantic Ocean... | reverse complement strand
TCTTATACATTTACCTTGCCCCATACTGACCATGATATAAAAGAGCTTGGATTTAGAATGGCAGGAGTAAATGAAAACTATACTATCCAATACAACTATTCAGACAGTACTAGCGATACAGTTAGTTACAATGCTCAAAACAGTTCTACTTACGAAGATATAGTTAGAACTATTACAGATAAATACTTTACTACTTTTGTTGTTACTGTTTCTGATTGGTCTGGTATAGATACAATATATTGGAAGTATGATTCAACACCTGTTACGACTACAACCACAACTACAACCACCACAACTACTACCACTACAACTGTTCCTACTGTAGGTGTTCCAACAAATTTTACTATTACAAAAAATAGTAATGGTTCTATAACAGTTGATTGGGACGCACCAACAACCGGGAATCAAACACCAGACAGATATACAGTTCAGTATGGTGATAATGGAGTACTTGATCAAAACCCCACTACAACTGATACAGAAATGACTTTAACTAGAAGTCAATTAGAAACTGCATTAGGGTTAAGCAATAGTGAAGGTATAGCTTATATGTTTCACGTTAAAGCAGAAAATGTTTCTCAATCAATTGAATCTGCTTTTACTGATGTTGAAACAATAACTATAAATCAATCACCAGACAACTCTGCTAGTACTTATTCTGTTACAGAAACTACTAGTGGTATGAAAATAGAATGGACAGCTCCAACAAGTAATTGGGTTGATGTTGCTGGATATAAAATTATTTATGCTGAAGAAGATAGTGATGATTACAATTCAAGTGTTTGGCAATACCTTTATGTTAGTACGGATACAAGTGTTACTGAATATACAATACCTTGGACTGATAACTTTGATAATTATGACTATGGAACTATTAATGGAGAAAATTATTTTAGAATATCTACTTGCTCTGCAAGTTGGTGGTGTAATGATGTAAAAGACAGTTTTACAGTAACTAATACTTTAGGACCTCCTATGGAACCTACAGTAGAAAATGTATATGATACTGGTATTTTAGTAGAATGGGATGCACCTAATACTGGTAATAGAACTGCTCAAACATACGATTTGTATTACAGAATAAATGGTAGTCAAGACAACACTATTGTTACAGGAATTACTGATACTGAATACACAATTCCTTATAATGCAATAACAGATAATACTTATGTATTTAGTATTCAAGCTAAAAATACAGATTACAATGTAGCATCTGGATACTCTACTGAGCCTTTACTAAGCGTAGTAAATCAAAAAGTTTTAAATGATAATGCAGCTGCTCAAGCATTAGCACAAGAACAAGCTGAAGCACAAGCCGAAGCTGACAGAGTTGCTGCAGCTGTTCAATGGGAAAGAGATCAAAACTATGCCGAAACAGGAGTTTCAGAAACTGATGCAGAACGTAGAGATAGAGAGTCAAGAACTTTTGTTGTAGGTGGTGAAGAAACTGAATACACTCAAGGAGAAGTTGATGATGGAACAGTTGAAAGAGATCAACAAAGACAAAAAAACTTAGAACTGTATGGTGTAGAATTAACTGATGAACAAATTGAAAGAGGTGATGCAGGTGACATTGAACTTATTGAAGAAGATGAAAATCCAGATACCAACGAACAGCTTCTTACTGATGGCGATGTGGTATACAAAGTGGCAGATGACGTTGAAAATCAAGAATATGATGATGATATTGAATGGATTGAAGAAGAAATTATTTACGAAGTTTATGATGAAGATGAAGGTTGGGTTGAAGTTTCTGAAGAAGAGTTTGAAGAAATACTTGAGTTCGAAGCTGAGCTTGAGGCAAAAGAACTAGAAGTATTAGAAACTTACGACCTTGAACAATTAGAAGAACTAAATTTATATATACCTGAAGATGAACTTGAAGGACTTACTGAAGAAGAAATCTTAGAAATTGAAAGAGAATTTGAAGAGTTTATTGAAACAATAATAGTTATTGAAGAATATTTAGAAGAGTTTGAAGACGAAGAATGGCTAGAACCTGTAATTATATTAATACCTGAAGATATTGATATAACTGAAATAGAAATAATAGTTGAAGACCGTGTAACACCTATACCAGAAGATGATGAAGTAATAATTATTGTTGAAGACTTTCCAGATGAAGGTCCTATAGAAGTAGTAACTGAATTAGAAGAAATACTTGAAGAAGAAAGATTAACTGACGATGAGTTGGAATCGCTTACTGAAGATGAAGTTGAAGAATATAGGGAAGAGCGTAAAGAAGTTGTTGAAGCTTATGTCGAAGATTTAGAAGAAGAAATTCTTGAAGAGGTTTTACCTGAAACAGTTACTGTTGAAGAATTTGAGGAAATTAAAGAAAAAGAAATTGAAGAATTAACCGAAGAGGAAATTGAAATAGTTGTTGAAGTTGCTACTGAAGTTATTGAAGAAGTAGTTAATACTGAAGAACTAACTGAAGTTATTGAAGCTGAAGATTTAGTAATTCTTGAAGAAGAGGAACTTGAAGAATTGTCTGAAGAAGAAGTTATTGCCTATGAAGAAGAAGTTGAAGCTGTAATTCAAGAGTTCGTAGAAGAATTAGAAACTGAAGAACTTGTTGTTGTTGTCGAGCAAGTAGCAGAAGTTGGTGTAGAAAACTTAGCACAAGCTGATGAGCAAACTGTCAAAGTTATTCAGGCTGTTGTTACAGAAGTGGTAGATACAGAAACTGTTGCTGAACTATCAGAAGAAGAAGTAGAAGCAGTTGCTGAAGTTTTAGGTTTTGAAGAAGAAGAAGACGTTGCAATTATTGCAGAAGTAGCAGCTAAAGATGAAAATATTCAAGAAGCCGTTGACGAATACGTTGAAAGAGCAGTAGAAAATGCTGAAGTAGAAAACTACACACTAGCAGATGTTGTTACAGAGGTACAAGTAGAAGCTTTCTTAGAAAATCCAATAGAATCTTTTACTGATGTTGACTTTTCAGAAATAACAATTAGCAACATAGGGTATGATATGACTAATGACCAGAAAGAGAAAGCTCAAGAAGTTGTGGTCCCGGTTATCATAGTTTCACAAATAGTTGCTCAGGCTGGTGCCCTTTTTACTAGGAGATTTTAAATGATTAAAAAGATAATAAAAGCATTGTATGATGCTCTTGGATTACCTTATTATATTGTGTTAAACACATTAAAAGGTTTATGGTTCGGTGCTAAAAAAACTTATAAAGGTTTTATAGTTTCTAGCAAATGGACTTTAAGAAAAATTGTTAAAGCAATAAAAAGCATTCCAAGTTTATTAAAAATGTTTGGTAAGTGGTTAATCGATGCAGTAAAAGAATCAATAGCTCAAATTTTTACTCTATTAGGTTTTTTTATAGCTTGGTTTACATTGACCGGAACAGCACAAGATATTGTAGGTATAGCGATAGTCGTATCTACAGCTATTTGGTTATTGACTATCAGATTGCGAGACTAGTTATGGATTGCTGCGGAAGCGGATGTTGTAACGGAGGTAAATAAGTTTACCAATGGCTAGGAAAAAAAAGCGTAATGGTATGTCTACTTGGGCTAAGATAAAACAAATATTTTGGCGTATGATAGCAACCTTTACAGCTAATGGTTTAGCAACTATTGGTGCTGGAACATTAGTAGGTATAGAAATAATAGATGCCATAATCCTAGCCGGTACGCTTGGCTGCGTTAAAGTAGCAGAAGATTTATCACGAGCATATTTAGATGATGGTAATTTAAGTTTAGAGGAAATTAATGAAGCGTTCAGCAAACTAGATCGGAGAAAAAAATGACAGAAAAAAGTAACGGATTTACACAAAAAGAAATGTTAGTAATGATCTTAGAGGGTCAAGATAAAATTAATGAAAGAATAGATGACCTTCACGAAAAAACTAATACAAAAATTTCAAGAGCAGAACTAAGTGGTTGGGTAGTAGCTGTATCAGCTTTGGTAGTTTTAGTTCAAGCTGTGATGTGAACTGCCCCGTCTGTCAAATTCCTTTATTAGAGATTCACGCTGGACTTTACTGTTATAATAAAAAATGTATTGTTTATAGACAAAAAGCAATAGCTTGTTGCGAAGGAGGAGAAATTGCCGGAGAAAGCTGCCGATAAAAAAATTAGGAAATTATTAGAATATGCTGCTGCAATGATGATGATGTGGATACCTAAAGAAAAAAGAAATCAATATTTTAGTTACTTATACACCTTATGCGAATTTAAAGAAAAAGATGCCTAGATACGAATACAAGTGCCTCAGTAACGAATGCGAACAAATGTTCGAAGTTACTCATAAAATTACTGAAGATCCAGTCATTAAGTGTATACTTTGTGAAAGTCACACTCAAAGACAAATTTCTAGAAATGTAATGTTTGAAACTCCTGTTGATGTAGATTGGCAAGGAGATCCTAAAGATTTAAGTCCAAAATCATTTCAACAATATCAAGAAGCTAAGAAAGTAAAGTATAAATGGTAATGCGTTAGTCACGCGTTATTAACTCATATAGATAAGATAAGAGGAGATAAGAAGAGATAAGATGAGATTAGAATATAACTATAAGCAAAAGTCAATAAGAAAAGGTGTTGTATGTTAGAATTATATTTGTCGGTCTTCCACTCCGACTTCCTCCCATCAATGGCTGTCTTAGGATAGCCATATGTCAGATAACACTTTATATATTCCAAAACTTCCTCCTTTACACAAATCACAGCAAAAAGTATTTGATTCTGATGCTCGTTGGAAAATACTTTGTGCTGGTAGACGATTTGGTAAAACTAGACTTGGTGTTCAAATGTGTATGGAAATAGCACTTAGAGGTGGTAGAGCTTGGTGGATAGCTCCTACTTTTGCTATCGCTAGAGTTGGTTGGAGAGATATTCAAGCTACAGCTCAATCTTTTCCTAAAGAAATAGAACCTGTAATTTCTATTGCTAATATGGAATTTAAATTAGCAAATGGTGGAGAAATAGCTGTTAGATCAGCTGACAATCCACAAAGACTTAGAGGTGAAGGTTTAGATTTTATTGTTATGGATGAGGCTGCATTTGTTAAGCCTGAAGTTTGGCAAGAAGTATTAAGACCTACATTAACTGAAAGAAAAGGTTCTGCTTTGTTTATTAGCACACCTATGGGTATGAATAATTGGTTTTTTAATTTATGGGAAACAGCTGAAACTGCAGATAACTGGGAAAGATTTAGATTTTCTACTTATGATAATCCAAGAATAGACCCGGATGAAGTTGATCAAGCAAAAACAGAAGTTGGTTCTATTGTGTTTGCTCAAGAGTATATGGCAGAATTTGTTGAAGCTGGTCAAGGTATGATAAAACCTGAATGGATGCAATATTGGTCATATGATGAAAATGGTGATTATTTATTAAATGGAGAAACTTATTTAAAAAACGAATGTACTATTTTTTTAGCAACAGATATTGCAACTTCACTTGACGAAGATGCAGATTATACTGCTATAATAGCGATTGCTTTAACAAAAGATAACAAGATGATTGTTCTTGATTGTTTACGTGAAAGATATGAAGGACCAGATGTTCTTACTGCTATACAAAGAATGATAGATAAACATCAAGCTGGATGGGTAACTATGGAAAGACAAGGATTTCAACTTTCTTTAATTCAAATGGCAAAACGTCAAGGAATGCGTGTAAAAGAAGTTAGACCAGATAAGGATAAAGTTGCACGAGCATTGACCTTATCTGCTAGGATGGAAGCTGGAGATGTCTATTTTAAGATAGATGCTTCTTGGCTTGACGATTTGGAAAGAGAGTTATTCACCTTTCCTGTCGGAGCACACGATGATATGGTAGATGCACTCGGGTACGGTGTCCTGAACTTGAACGAGCGTAGACAATGGACAGCTTATTAGTTTAGGAGATGAATGGCTAACGAATTAAACGCGTTTCAAAGATTTACAAAACGCTTAACTCCATCAGGACGAGACGAGTTAAAAAGACTAAATTTTAATCAATCACTAGCTTCAGCGCTAGATAGATCAGTATATGGTTACAACACACAATCAGGATATTTTCCTTCAGATAAATTAGAAGATATTGGTAATGGTTCTGGTAACTCCGCAGTTGCTGCTTGTTTGTCAGTATTGGCAACAGCTTTTGCAGAACCTAGATTACAAGTATTTAGAGAAGATGAAGCTGGGCAAGACAAACAATTAGCTAAACATCCTATTTCTAAATTATTTAAAAGACCTAATCCTTTTATGTCTGGTGCAATACTTTCACATTATTTAGTATCTTCTATCAGTGTTGAAGGAGATGCTTATCTTTATAAAAATAGAAATAAAAAAGGACAAGTTGTTCAACTAGTTCCTTTAATGCCTGCTTTTGTAAATCCAAAAGGTAATACAGAAAGATTAATTACTCATTACGAATACACACCGGCAACAGATACAGTTGATTTACCTACTGAAGACATAATACACATTAGAACAGGTATAGATCCTAACGATCATAGAAGAGGTTATGCTCCAATAAAAACAGTTCTTAGAGAAATACTTGGAGATGAAGCTGCAGGTCAATACTCAACTGCTTTATTACACAATATGGCAATACCGGGAGTTATTTTATCTCCATCAGGTGACGCAATGGGTGGACCAACAAGAGAAGAAGCAGAAGCAATATCAGAAATGTATAAAACAAAATTTGGTGGAGCAAATAGAGGACAACCAATGGTCTTAACAGGAGCTATGAATATAGATGTAGTTTCTTTTAGTCCATCAGATATGAACTTAATAGAACTTAGAAGATTACCAGAAGAAAGAGTTGCAGCTGTTATGGGTGTTCCTGCTGTTCTTGCTGGGCTAGGTGCTGGTTTAAATTCAGCAACTTATAATAATACAAGAGAATTAAGAGAATACTTTACAGAACAAAAGCTTGTTCCTTTATGGAGAACAGTTGCAGATGAATTAACTTATCAACTTCTACCAGAGTTTGACACAAATGACAATATTTACTGTAAGTATGATGTTGAGAATGTAAGAGCATTGTCACAAGATCAAGATGAATTATACAAGAGAATGAACTCTGCTGTAAGCGGGGGTTGGGCAACTATAGGTGAAGCTAGAAATCTTGTAGGACTACCTGCAGATGACTCTCACAATGTTTACCTTAGACCTCTTAATATGCAACAAGTTAATGCCTCTGAAGTTCCTGCACAAGAGGACGCAGAAGATACTTCTATACCTGTCGGACAAGATGATCCGTTAGAAATTCCTCAAGCAAGTATAGATCAAACATTTGTTTCACAAGAAGAATTAGAAAAAAAAGATATTATGGACACAGGTGATGGAGCTCCAGAATCTACAAGACAAGCCATAGCTGTTACTCCTACAAGAGGTATGGATATGTTTACTACACAAGAAGCTGCTGAAAAAAGAGCAGAACAAATAGGATGTGAAGGTTCACATACACATCAAATAGAAGATGTAACTTATTATATGCCTTGTGCTTCTCACGACTCTTATGAAAATACAAAAAAATCTTATATAGACAAAATGGTTGAAGAACTTAAAGTGTCATTAGAAGAAGCTGAAGCAATGTATGAACGAGGTGACGATTTACATAGTCCAGAAGAAAAAGCAAAAGATGATACTAACTTTCCAAGTCCCGGTGACAATCTAGCAGTTAGAATAACAAATTCAAAATATAAACAATTTCCATTTGGTTATGCTAAATCTTTAAAAGAAGATTATCCAGAGATTTGGAGACTAGCTGGTAATGGAGGTAATCCTCCAACTTCATTTACTGGTAATGATGCTTTTAGAAGATGGTCTGCATATCAATCAGGAGACAGAAGTGAATCTGTTCTTAATTGGGTAAGAAGAAGAGAACGCTATATGGGAAGACATCAAAACGATAAAAGATTAAATGGCACTATTGCTGCTATAAAGTGGGGTGGAGTTCTAAACATAGGAGTTCCTGCTATGAAAGCAATTATTAATGAAAGAAAAAAATTAGTTAGAGAACGTAGAAAAAAAGCTGCCGACCTAGCTGATGAAATGGCAATGAAAGCTGTATCTGCGAGAATTAGAAAAATTTTAAGAGATAAAGTTACAAAACATAATGCAGGTAATCCTAAATTTAGAACAACTACAGGAACTTTAGCTAAAGTATTTAACAGAGGTGTTGGAGCTTATAGAACAAATCCGGGTTCAGTTAGAGGTAACGTAAGGTCTGCTGACCAGTGGGCATTAGCCAGAGTTAACGGGTTTTTAAGAGCATTAAGAACTGGAAGATTTAAAAGAAAACCTTATGATACTGATCTTCTGCCATCAGGACATCCGTCAAAATCTAGTAAAAGTGAATCTAAAGCAGAATCTGTAAACGTAGGTGAATCTGTATCTTGGAGTATAGACAAAAGTCCACAACCACCTTCAACAGTTCACGGTGTTGTAGTATCTGTAAATAGTGGTGATAAAGAAGCTACTATGCAAGTGTGGGCAATAATGGAAGATGGCTCACACGAAAAAACCGATAGAAGAGTCACAATGCCTATTTCAACCCTAAGAATCATATCTGACATAACTAAATAAATCTAGTAAAAGTAGTCGTTAAGAATTAAGGTCTACTGATAGAATTAATATGAAATTGGCAATTTTATATATTTAGGAGTTTAAGTGTCAGAAAATTTTGATATTAAGTCAATAGACTTAGAAATAAAAAATGACGAAAAGGGCGAAGTCGCTGCCGTCTTTTCAGTCTTCGATAAAATAGATTCAGATGGCGATATCGTAACAGCAGGTTCAATTAAATCAGGTTTTAAATCAGGTGATGTACCTATGGTATGGGCTCATAAATGGGATATGCCAATTGGTAAAGGACAAATTTCACAAGATAATGATAAAGCGACATTCAAAGGTCAGTTTTTTATGGATACAGAATCTGGCAAAGAAGCATACAACTTAGTAAAAGCTATGGGCGATTTACAACAATGGTCTTTTGGATTTAAAGTTGATGATTCTGAATATGGAAAACTTAAAAAAGACGGTGAAGAAGAGCAAGATGTTAGATATCTTAAAGGCTTAACTGTTTACGAAGTTTCACCTGTTCTTGTCGGAGCTAATCAAGAAACATACACAATGGCTATTAAATCTAATACTGAATTATTAGAAGAACTTTCAGAAGAAAAAGCTGTTATGACTACAGAAAGTATGAATGAACCAGACCCTGAAGAAGAGTCTGTCGAAGAAGCTCCTATCGAAGAAGAAACTGTCGATGAAATTGATACTGAGTTTGAAGAAGTTTCTGAAGAAGAAGCTCCAGCAGAAGATGTAGAAGCAGAAGAAATTGCTGAAGAAACTGCTGAAGAAGAAGAAAAAGATTTAAAAGTTTCAGAAGAAGTCAATAAGACTTTTTCCGAAGAGGTCAAAGATGTGCTTGCTGCATTAGAGAACCTTATAACAAGGGCGAAAGCAATTTCGTCCCTCCGTGAAAAAGACGGTAGAAAATTAGGCACAAAAGCTACTGAAGCACTTCGCACGGTTCAGGACGATCTTAGCGATGCTTGGGCAGAATTAGACTCATTTGTCGATGAGTTCGGTGATGAAGTAGTTTTAGAGTCAGAAGTAGAAGAGCAACCAACTGATGATAGTGAATCCGATGAGAATAACGGTGTAGTCGAAGAAGCTATCAATGATGAAGTCGAAGAAGAAATTCAAGACGAAAACAGTTCTGAGGAAGAAGAAGCTGAAGAGACTCCTGTCACTGAAGCATCCGAAGAATCAGAGGATAACAGCGAATCAACTGACGAAGATTTTGATGCCGAATGGGTCGAAAGTCAAAGGCTTATAGCTGAGACTGTAGACATAGAAGTATAAGTAATAGTTATCATAGGAGATAATAGTGAATAAAGTAGACAATCTTAAAGAGCAGATTGTAAAGTCTCGTGAAGAACTTAAAACTATCTTCGAAGGTGCAGACGAAAACGGTAAATATACTGCTGATCAAAAAGAAAGCATTGCAAAAGCTAATGCTGACTTAGCAGGTATGGTTGACGATCTGAAACTTGAAGAAGCTAAAGTTAAAAACGAAAAAGCTTTGGAGGTTGAAAACGAACCTGTAAATTCTATTCCTAATGCAATGCCTGAGCAAAAAGGTCCACAATCTATTGGGGAACAATTTGCTGATTCTGATGCTTACAAAGCATATACACAGAATGGCGTTAAAGGTGTAGATTCACACGCAGAGTTTAAAACAACCTTAAACACAACTGGTTATCCACCTGAGAGCTTAAGAGCTCCGGGAATCCTAGAAACAGCTCTTCGTAATCCAGACAGCGTTATTGGATTGTTTGATCAAATTCAAACTAACCAAAATGCATATGTCTATCTCGAAGAAACAACATTCACAAACAATGCTGGTTCAGTTGCTGAAGCTGCTGACATTAGTTCATCTAATGAAGGTGCCTTAGCATTTACAGAAAGAACAGAATCCATCAGAAAGATGGCTACTTTCTTACCTGTAACTGACGAATTGTTAGCTGATGTTGCTGGTATTCAAGGATATGTCAACTCTCGTCTTTCAACGATGATGAAGTTGAACTTGGACAACCAATTAATTAATGGTAACGGATCAGCTCCTAACTTAACTGGTGTATTAAACAAATCAGGTATTAATACCTTTGCATTTGGTTCATACTCAGGCAAGTTAAGGAAAATCGGTCAAATATATCAAGCCATCACAGAAATTAGAAAAGATGCATTCGTAGAACCAGATTCTATTGTTATGCATCCATCTGACTGGTACGACATTGTTACAGAAGAAAGTTCTGTAGAAACAAGCGGTTCTAGAAACCCATTGTTTGTCGTTGCAGGTGGATTTGGTGCTGACGTTGCTCCAAAAATTTGGGGTCTTAACGTTGTACCTTCAACAGTTATTGCTGAAGGAACAATGCTAGTCGGTAAGTTTGGCGGAGGTGACGCAGCTCAAGTAGTATTGAGAGAAGGCGTAGACCTAGCTGTTTCCGATAGCCATAGCGATTTCTTTGCAAAGAATCAATTGGCAATCAGATTGACAATGAGATTAGGATTTGCAATATATCGTCCAACAGCATTCTGTACTATTACAGCGATGTAATTAGACAATTTGGTTTTTTAAGGGCGGATTTATATTCGCCCTTTAAACCAAGAGGAGAAAAATGAAAAGAGTATTAAACCCACAAGATGTAACAGACCAACTAGAAAGATTTGGTATGGTCGTTAGAGATAAAGATTTCTTTAAAGAATCTGAAGAAAAATTAAAAGATTTTATTATTGAAGAACCAAAAAAGGCAAAAAAAGATAAAGTATCTGATGAAGATCAAGTTGAGAAAGACGATTCTGAGGTAAAATAGATTTATGTACACAATACCAGAAAAGAATATTTGGAAGCTCCCTGATGGAAAAATTTGGGAAGGCGTTGCTGCAGACTTACCTGTAAGTCAAGCAGATTTAATTGCTAAAGCTGGACACGAGTATCCAACTGATTGGCTCAAAGAGCAAGGTTGGGGAAAGAAAGCTCCTGCTAAAAAAGCAGAGCCTAAAGCTGCTCCAAAAAAATCAGTAGAAAATAAAGCTGTAAAGCCAAAAGATACAGAAGATAAGTAAGGAGTCTTAATGGCTCTTTGCACAGTTTCTGATGTAGAAGCAATAAGTCAACTAGACTATGAATCTGGTTTAGAAACTGATATAACAAATGTATTTATTCCATACGTAGATTCAGCAATAAAAAGATTTTTAGGTTATGACGTTGAATATAATGCATCAATTACAGAAACCTTTGACGGTCGTGAAAGAACACATTTATTTTTAAAAGTTGTCCCCGTAGTTTCTATTACATCAGTAACAGAAGATGGTTTTACTTTAACTTCAGGAAATGACAAAGATTATGTTCCTTATCTAGAAGAAGGTTATTTAGTAAAAACAGGTAAATCTAGATGGTCAGATGCACGTATGCAAAATATAACTGTTGTTTATTCTGGTGGTTTTCAAACAATGCCAAGTGTTATAACATTTACTTGTGCAAGAGCTGTGTCAAGATTAGTTAATAGTGCATTACAACTATCTTCACAACAACCTAAAGCAGAAATAAAATCACACAAAAGTGATACATCAGGTAATGATGGTAATTTTTATTCTGTACAAAGTGAAAGCATAGCAGATTTAAGTTTGGCTTATGGAGATCCATTAAATGCACCACTTGGTCCAGCTTTAACCGCTTTTGATATTACGGCTCTTATGCCTTATAAAAGAATTTTCTTCGATTAAATAACAAGGAGGAGGAATGCCGAATAGAATAGCACCAACAGTAGAAGAAGCTAGAAATTTATTTTTAAAAGATCCTCATAAGAAATTATCATTATGGGCTAAAGAATGGGGCGTGTCTGATGAAAGAGTTAGACAATTAAGAGAACAAGCAGGGGTTGCACCTAGATCAGCTTACAATTCAGAAATTGCACAAATTGTTTTAGATAGAATTGCTGAGGGTAAAGGTTCTTTAACTACTTCAAAAACATACGAAGAACTACCTATAGGTTATGAAAGATTTAAAGCTTGGATGAAAGATATGCCAGAGCTTGTAGAAAGAGTTAAAGAAGCAAAAGCAAAAGCTGATAAATTATCTTGGAATCCTAATTGGAAAAAATGTTTAGAATGTCAAGAAGAAAAAGATATATCAGAATTTGAAAAATCTCAAAAATACAAAAGTGGATACACATTATATTGTATAGATTGTTTAGTAGGTCTTAGAAACACAACTCACGAATATAAAGAAACTATAAAATCAGAAGAAAACAGTAAAATTTGTTTAGTTTGTCAAAAAGATAAACCATTAAATAAATTTAACAAATCTAAAAAAGATAAAAATAAAAGAGAAGCTATTTGTTCTTTATGTCATAGAAAATCAAATAGAGAAAAAACATCTTAAAAGTTTGGTATATTTTTAAAAGATAAGGTAAAATAAAAGCTGGTTATAAATGATCTCAGGTAATTAACCATTACCTTCTAGAACATAAGTAGCCTCCTTAATTGATTGCTTAAAAGCTGGGTGTAAAAACCCGGCTTTTTGCATTTGAATATGTATAATTGATTATGGCAGATGACAAAATGACAAAGCTTAGATTATTTGCTTTTATTAGAGCTAATAATCAATGTGAATGGGCTGAGTGTAATTCAAGGTCACAACTACAACTTGCACACATACAAGCAAAAGGTATGGGTGGAAGTGATAGTAGAAAATATGATCCTGAAAATGTTGCTGTTTTATGTATGACTCATCACGACATTTATGATGGTCGTAAACAACAGGGCAGTTCGTATGCTATAAGAATGTTACTAACTGCTTATTTGAAAGGAAAGTGGAAAAATGGACAAAAGTGATAATATAGCTTTTTTATATCAATATATTGAAAGTGCAAATCCAGAAGCAGAGTTTTTAGAGGGACACGATAATGCAATATTAGGAGTAGCTACAATACCTAGATTAGGAGAATGTATTGCATACTCTACAGGAATTATTGTTAATAATTTATATCAAGAATATATGGATGATAAGTCAATAGATTGGAAAGAACAAGACCCGGATATGACTAAAGATGATCAAGCTTATCAAATGGCTTTAGATTTCTTTGGTCATAGTATTTATTCTGTATCTTATGGTGAATATGGACCTATCTTCATAGACGATATGTTCTAATCGGTTGGGTGTATAAGCTATGATAATTATATGCCCCTTAACACACACATATTAAACGATAGCGTAGAGATACAAAGAATTAATGCAACTGGTTTAGATTCTAGAGGTAACACCTCTGATGACTGGGCTACACTTGCTGCTTCTACAAATTGTAGAAAAGTTAGTGGTGGTACAGCAGAAGACAGAGATGGTAGAAACACAATAGTTGAATCACTTACACTATATTTTGGTGAAACTGTTGATGTAAAAGCTAGTGACAGAATAAAAGACGGAACAAAGTATTACGAAATAATTGCAATCAATACTGTACGAGATTCTAAGGGAGATGACTGCTATACCGTAGCTTCCTGTTTATATAGGGAGTAAAATTGGCAGGGAGAAAAACTACTAAAAAAAATCCTAATAAAATTAGAGGTCAGTCTGTATCAAACAAGATATCTTCTACTGTTATTACATTATCCAAAGCAGCAGGTTTTGGTTTATCTTTAGCTCCAAAAAGTTTTAGAGGATTAAGAGTAGCTCGTGGTCGTGCACTAGGTTTACAAAGATATGGTAGAGATATTAACTCACTAGCAAAAGGTAAAATGGGTGCACGTATTAACAACCGTATAAAAGGAAGGTTGGGTGGTTTGGCTGTTAATGCAGTCTTGCCCAATACTAACAACGTTATACTTCGTTTAGCTCGTGCTCAAATAGGTAGTTACTTAAATAAAGCTATTCATAAAAAAACTAAAGGTTTCAATATGTTAGAAGTCTTTGGTCCTAAAGCAACTGCAAAAGCTCATCAGCAAATATTTAATATGGAAACAGGAAGTTTATTTATTCAAATGCAAAATCAATTAGCTTTTTCTTTAAGAGCATTAGCACCTAGAACAGAATTTACTATGAATATGGGTGGAACTATTGTACAATTTGGTCCTAATAATTTATCAGAATCTGTAATGATACATCCTGTACAAAGAAATCCAGAACAAAATGTGATAGCTAAATGGGCTGTGTCTGTAGGAGGAACGACACCAGAAGGTCCTGCAGATAAAGCACCTTATGTTTGGATAGCTAATTATGGAGGTATGATGTTTAATCCATTAGAACCTACAAAAAATAAAGCTTATGGTCCTACTTTTTTTGCAGAGCGATCTCTTGAATTTATAGAAAGAACTTATAAACCAGTAATTAAAAAAATGTATGAAGTATTCACTCCTAAAAAAGTATTAGATGAAATAGCAGCTAAAAATATGAAAATGGATCCTTCTAAATTTGTAACTAGGTCTTATTCACAAACACACAAGCGTTTACAAAAAATATGGCTATCTAAAGATGGTGAAGCTTTAGAAAAACAAATTGAAATGCAACAAGCTAAAAAAGGCGGTAAAACAGTAAAGACATCTTATTCTTCACGTGAAGCTGGAGATCAAGACTTTATGGAATATTATGAAAAACATTTTGGTGTAAAAGAATATGATAAAACAGGAAGAATGTTTCAAGACGCACAAGAAGATGGTGCTATGGCTGCTATGAGAGTAATGTATGGTGATGAGTATTATGAAAAAATTACTGAAAAAGAAGTTCTTAGAAAAACAAAACCAACTAATAAAAGACGTACAAGAGTTAAAGTACAAACTACTGAAAAAATTCCTTATGCAATAACAACAGGAACTGGTCGTGTTCCTATTTATGCAGATATGAGAGAACTCAAAAATAAAAATGGTAAATTTTTAGCTGGCAGAGGAGCAAACAGTCATTATAAGAATACAGTAATAGAACCAGCAAAAGTATCTATTCAAAAAGATTATAGATTTGATTTAGGTGAAGTTGTGTTAAATGAACAAGTTCAAACTAAATTAAAAGAAATGCAAAGAAATGGAATTATTAGATCAGTCAGAGATGAAAAGACTGGTAAATATGAAATTGAGGTTCTTGATGTAGATAGGTTTGTTAAAGAACTTGAAATAGAATCTTTAGGTCGTGGTGCTGTAGGTGATACTAATTATCTTGCTAGAGGTGAAAGTGCTGAAGATATTGTTAATAAAACACTTAAAGCTAGTGGTCAAGGTGGATATGTTACTGGTTCAAAAGTTAGTGGTAGTGGTGCAGGTGGACAAAAAATTATTGCTACTAATTTAGAAGATGATTTAAGAATAAAAGCTGAAGTAGATGCTGTTAAGGAAATAGTTAACGAAGTTAATAAAAAATTACCTTATACATATCAAAACAGAAAAGTTAACACTACAGGTGGGGGACAAAGACTAACAGGAAAAACAAACAGAGAGCATTTACATACTATTACTAATGCACAGGAAAGACAAAGATTTAGAGCTCAACTAAGAGCAAGAGGTCAAGGTTTAAGCGATCCTCATTCTGAATTTATTCAAGCAACAACTAAAACTGTTAGAAGTAGAAAAGGCTTCTTTGATGTAAAACAAGATAGTGAAGGCAGAATAACAATTGTTAGCAACACAGATAAGAAAATTACATCATCACAAACAAAAATTCAAAAATTAGAATCTAACTTAGCAAAAGCAGAAGATAAAGTAAGAGCTGAATCAAATAGACTTGATGATTTAGTCAAACCAACCAATACGGATAAGATAGATGTTAGAGCAGCAACAAACCGTTTAAAAAACCAAGGTTATGTAAAGCCTACTGATTCTGAAGTAGATCAAGTATTTTGGAAAGTTGGAAAGCATAAAGCAAATGCTAATACATACATAGATGATTATGGTCCAATTAAAAAAGGTGATGCAATACCTATATTAAAACAACCTCAAATGAAAATATCAGACCTTACAGGTGAAAAAACTATTAGTAAGAGTGCACTGTCAACAACAAAGTTGAAAAAACTTGAGAATGATCGTAAATCTATAGCATCTGAACTTAGGAATGAAAAGAAAACATTGACTAATTTATTTAAAGAGAGAGATAAAGAGCAAAGCATATTTTCAACTCAGTCTAGCGGTGTAGTTAGTATTCAAGGTAGAAAACTTGGAACTGGTAGAGGTGCTAAAGCACAAAAAGCAGGTATAAAAGCTATAGATGATTACAACAAAAATAAACTTCCTTCGATATTTAAAGGTGTTAATGTTTCAGGAACATCTGGAGTTATAAAATCTAGAGGAAATATTGTAAATAGAGATATGGTTCAGTCAGATACGTTAAGACTTATTGCAATGGCAGATGATCAAGGAGAAGCTTTACCAACATTATCTTTTTTCTTTAAATCAGGTGTATCAAAATCTAGAGCTGAAGAATTAGGTTTATTTGCCTACACTGCAAAAATAAATAAACCAACATTAGGTGGAGGTCACTCAAATAGAGGTAGAACTATTAAACCAATTGTAAGAAAAGGTAAAAATGGTGCAGTAGATTTAATTTATAAAGATCCGCAACTACCAACTGCACAATTAGTCTTAAGACAAAGATTTTCAAAACAAGGTCCTAAAACAACAGTAAGATACGAAGATCAATCAGGAAGTAAGATTACTAATGTAACAAGTAGAAAAAATTCTGATGATATACAAACAGCTTCTTTAATTGAAGATTTAATGTTTTTAGAAAGTGGTTTAAATAATGAAAAAATTGAAAAACCAAGAAAAAGAACTACAGGCGGGTTTGCAACCAATTACGCTAACGATGGAAGTATTGTGATAAGATTTGAAGATAGGTAATTATGGTATACGGTAATCAAAATTCAGCTCCTGATGCAGAAGTAACATTTAGAGCTTGGGCAATAAATAGAACACCTATAACTAATATTTGTGGTACAAGAATAGCAACTAGACTTCCAAGAAACGCTACGTTACCATTTTTAGTGTTTTTTCGTGGAGGCGGTCTACCTGTTAGTCCAAGAAGTCAAGTTCTTATAGAAGAAGCTATTATTCCTATAAGTTGTTACGCAGGTAGATGGGGTGGTGACGCAACAGATACTAATGCTGATTATTCTACTGCTTATTCGCTAGCTTCAGCTGTGCAACAATCAGCTTTTAATGAAGAAAATATAGCATTAACACTTTCTGATAATTCAAAAGCATTTATTTATGGTATGGAAATCATTGAAGGAATTTCGCGTGTAGAGGAAACAGAAACTGGGTTGGGGTTGTATACTATAACTATTGGAATGACATATAGGTATGACACATAATGAAAAAAGTACAAGTTAACCCATTAATGCCTTTCACACAAGTGTGGTGGGATATTAATGGAGAAGAAACTCTATTTACTAAAAGTTCTTGGGTAGAAGTCTCAGAGAACACTTGGAAAGATATGAGCAAGCATATGAAGCCTATGAGCGACACTATGCAGGGACAAGTCTTCATTGCTGAAGATGAATCTATTGCTACTAACCAAGTGATTGAGCGCGTTGATCTTACCGACAAGGTTGAGGACAACGAAGTCGTGGAAGAAGACTCTTCTGAGGAATGGTATTCTGAAGAAGAATAGGTAACTGATGTAAGTCAGTTGTCGCGACAATTGAAGTATAAGATATATAGTAGGAGAGTATAATGCCAGCTACAAATGGTTCAATATCTGAGGTATTGATCGGTACTGGGGTCCTTTATTTAAAGGATCGAACAACAGCTTCGTTAGCTTTCCCAACAGATGCATCTGGGGCGTTTGATACGCCAACAGCTATGACACCTGCTTGGGAAGAAGTAGGCTATTCTGAAGATGGTTGGACTCTTGAAATGGATAAGACTTTTGAAGACATTATGGTGGCTGAAGAAGTAGATCCAATTAAAACAATTAAGACTGCTCAAGAAGTAAGATTAACTGGTGAACTTTCACAAGCTTCACACGATAAGTTGATTATTGCTCTTGGTGGTGGATCAGCTACTTCCGGTAAACTTGGAAGTGGTCTTAATGGTGGAGCTGGTGCAACTGCATCAGGATACACCACTTTAGTTCCCCCAACATCATCTGCATTCAACGAGTATGCAATGTTATTGGTGGCTGATGGTCCAAAGGGTACAAACGGAGTTGCAACAAGACACGTTAGAATCCCTCGTGCTGTAAGCACAGGTTCTTTCGCTATGCAACACGCTAAAGCCCCTCAAAAAGTTGTTTTGAGCACAGAGTTCAAGATACTGGTACCTGACACAACAATTAATGTTGGTTCAGATAGCAATGGTTATTTCTTCCTGTTCGACATCGTTGATAATACTAACGCTGCCGGTTCAGGTGGATCAAGTAACCCATAATATTAGATAGGAGAAAGACGTGAGTGAGAAGACAAGATTTATGGATTTTGATGCTGCAGTCGAAGAGTCTGACAAGAAATCGATTACAGTCAAAATGGCGGGTAGAAATTATGAATTTCCACCTGAACTGCCTGCAAGGGTAGTATTAGGACAATTGCGGTTTATGGATGACACTGGTCAACTAGCTGCAGCACAAATTCCTGAATGGTTAGCTACATTGGTAGGACAAAGTAACCTAGATCAAATGTTAGAAGATGGAGCATCTTGGGAACAACTGCAAAACCTTTTAACATATCTTTTAAAAGAATACGGAGTGTCTGCTGAGTTAGAAGCGATAGATGAAACTGTAGAAGATGAGGGTGATAACCCAAAATAAACTTCACTCCAGTTGAAATAGTAGAACGCTGGGGTTCTCTGGAAGCAGATTTTTTACGCTACTACAATATAAACAAACCATTAGACGTACCTTGGAGAAAATTTTTAAGGTTAATGTCTAATATGCCGTTTGAAGACTCTGTATTTTTCTTACCTTTGTATCAATCCTTAAAAGCAGGAGAGGATTATAACCCTGAAGATAAAGACCGTAGATGGTACAAAAAACAACTTGACAAAATGCGAGGTCGAGAAGGTAGAGAAAGAAAACAAATTTCACTAGATAATTTTATGAACGAAGTACAGGATAGATAAATGGCAGGTGTAGATCAAGAGATGCAACTGAGGCTGGCTATTACAGCCCAGCTAGTTGACATTGATGAGATTACAAAAGGTATGACTAAAGACCTGCTCCCTTTACAGAGAGCCGGTCAAAGTATATCTAGAATAGCAACTGTGGGTATGGTTGGTGCAGCCGGTGCTTTAGCTACTGTAGCAACAGCTACAGTTATGGGTGTAAGGTCTTTAATAGCTTTTGAAGACGCATTTGCAGGTGTAAGAAAAACTGTAGATGCAGATAATGAAACATTAGAAATGCTTGCTGGTCAAATTAGAGATTTAGCAACAGAACTTCCAATTGCTGCAACAGAGCTAGCTAGAATAGGTGAGCTTGGTGGTCAGTTGGGTATTGGAGTTGAATCACTCGGAGCATTTATAGAAACAGTCTCTAAATTAGGAGTTGCTACTGTATTAAGTACAGAAACTGCTGCATTAGCTTTAGCTAGATTAGCTGCTATTGCCGATGTACCTGATGAAGCTATGTCTGACTTTTTTGAAAGAACAGGTTCTGCATTAGTAGATTTAGGTAACAACTTTGCAGCAACTGAAGATGAAATTATTACAACTGTTTTACGTATCGCTACTGCAGCTAAACAAACAGGTGCTTCTACTGCTGATGCTTTAGCTTTTGCTACTGCACTTCAAGCAATTGGTGTCCCGGCACAAGCTGGTGGTACTGCTATATCTCGTGTATTTCAAGAAATAGAAAGAGCAATACAAAACGGAGATGAACAACTTCAATTATTTGCAAGAGTAGCAGATGTTGAAATGAAAGAGTTTGCACAACTTTTTGGTGAAGATGCAGCTATGGCTGTAGCTAAATTTATACAAGGACTTGAAAATGCAGGAGATAGAGGTCTTAAAGTACAAGATATTCTTAAAAAACTTAATTTATCACAAAGAAGAACACAGTTAGCAATAAATGGTTTAGCAGCATCAGGAGATTTATTAGTACAGACTTTACAAACTTCACGTACAGCATTTGATGCAAATATAGCTTTACAGGTTGAAGCAGCTAAAAAGTTTACAACAACAGCTCAACAAATGATTCTTCTTAGAAATCAAGTAAAAGAATTAACTATGAGTATGGCAGACGAGTTTTTACCAGTCGTAAGAAGGCTTATCTTTTTCTTACAAGCATTTACACAAAATATCTCAGGTGAAGCATTAGTCAATCTTGGCAAATTGTCTTTTAAAATAGCAGCAGTTTCTCTTGCATTTAGAGCATTAGGTGCGGCTATGGTAAGAAATGCTGGAATAGTATCAGTTGTTACAAAAGGTTTTGCACTGTTACAAGGCATATTAAATCCTACATCATTATTAGTTATAGGTGGAGCAGTTGCTACAGTTACTTTAATGTTTCAAGGTTTAAAAAAAGAAATTGATGATTTAGATATAGGAGGTGCTATGGGTTCAGCAGCTTTTGCCGATGCAATAGGAACTGCTGAACAATTTGGTGAAGGAACTTCTAAAGCTTTAAAGGCTTTACAAGAGAGAAGAAAAGTACTTCAAGCAGAAGCTGATAAGTTTCAATCTGATAATCCAAATATGACAGCAAAACAAAAATCAAACTTAGATCAATTACAATCAGATATAGATTTTATAGATGGTCAAATAGAAGGTTTAGATAACAGTATTGAATTTATCATAGGAAATCAAATAGAAAAACTTACTGGTTCAGGTGGAGCAATAGGTAGCTTCTTTACAGGAATACAAGCAGATACAACTCTTGATCAAAGTCTTGTTGATCAAATGTTAGAACAAATATTAATAGGAGGTCAAGACCCTGAAACATTAATTGAAGCATTTGGAGCTGAACAAATTCAACCTGCTATTGATAAGCTAGAACAAGAATTAGCAGATACAGACTTTGAGCAAGTAATGCTTTCTTTTGGTGCAGGTTCAGTATCAAAAATTTCAGATGAACAACAAGATTTAATAGATAACATAGAACATTTAAAAAAATTACAGGGAGATATTGTTGATTTAGAAGATAGCTATGCAGCAGTCTCAACAAAATCTGCTGAAATAGCTGCAGAAAGAGTCATACAAGCTGAAGGTCTAGAAATTTTAAATGAAGGAATGATGGACACTTTAGTTGTAGACATAGCAAAGGAAAGAGAACGAACTAGAGAAAAAATGTTGCAAGAAGGCTTTGATAAGAAAATGTTGGCAGGTCTAGAAATGTCCGGAAGAGTTTCTAGAGCAAATGCAAAAATTGAAGCCGATAGATCAGCAGCAGCTCGTAAAGATGCACAAGATACATTATTTGAATTATCTCAAAGAGAAATAGCTATAGCAAAAGTAGAAGGAATGGCTAAAAAATCTTCTGAATCAATTGTGAGTTTATTTCAAGATATACCAGAGCAAGTTAACTTTACAGCTTCAGAAGTAGTTAGAAATTTACAAGACCAAGCTGTACTAGGTGCTCAATTTATGGCAACTATAAATCAGCTTAACGAAGCTGGTTTTGTAGCTCTTGCAGGTATGTTAGCAAAAGAAGGTCCAAAAGCTCTTGCAGTAGCACAAAACTTTTTAGCAAGTCCTGAATTAGCTAAAACAGCTGAAAAAAACATTGCTGAAGCTAATATAAGCTTTATTCAACAAATGACAGATATGTCTGATGAATTAGGTGCAAGTGATGCTGAGATAAGAGATGCTTTCTTCGGTACCGGTGAAAATTTAGTAGACGGTTTGGCAGAAGGTATCAGAGCTGGAGAAAAAGCTATAAGAGAAGCTCTTATAGAAAGTATTCAATCAGGAATAGAAGGTCTTGAAGTAACATTTGCAATAAGCTCTCCATCTATGTATATGTATCACCACATAGGTCAACCACTTATAGATGGTGTTATTTCTGGTATAAGAAGTAAAAAATCAGAAGTAGAAGAAGCTTTAGTTGAAACAATAGGAGAAGGTGTAAATAAAGTAGAGGCAATTGTAGGAGACAGTAATATAGACTTTAGTAGTTCTACTTTTAAATCAGGAGTAGCTGGAACAAAAACTCAGTTATCAGAAGTATTTAACTTATATACAGGATTTATTGAGACATTAGATAGTGTTGCAAGCGGAACATTAGGACTTAGAAAAGCTGAAAGAAATTTAGAACAAACAAGAAAAAACGGTATAAAACTTACTGAACAATTAGCAGACGCTAATAAAGAACTTGCAGATGCTATTAAAAAGTTTGGCAATGTAGGTGTTCAAACTGATTTTGAAAAACTTAATTTAATGAAAGAACAATTAAGTCTTTCTCAAATGATTGGTGATCAAAATAAAAAGAATACAGCTAGTGAAAGACTTGCAATAAAAGATGCTAAAAGAGATGTAGAATTTTTAGAGCAGGCTGTACTTAGAGGTGTTGCTTCTGAAGATGAGCTTCAAGCAGCTAGAGAAACTTTAGCTGAATTACAAGGAACTACAGAAGGTATAGATAATTTTAAAGATAGAGAAGATTTTGAAGCTAGGCTTACTTTACAAAAAGATATTTTAGAACTTCAAATACAGTTTCAAAAAGAACTTATTGAAAATATGAAGACAATGCAAAAAGAAGCTTCTGATGAAGTTGAAGATGCTCAAGGTAAAATTTCTGATATACAAGATGACATTACAGATCAAGCAGATAAAGAAGCAGTAGCACAAGCAGCTGTAAACACTGCTAAGTTTGCACAATATCAAACTCAGTTAAAGTTAATGGAACTTGCTGATGAGCTTATAGCTTTAGGACCTAAAGGTGAAGATCAATTTAAAAAGATAGCTTTAGCAGTTGGTATGCCTGAAGAAGCAATTAATAATTTAATTGATAGAGCTAAAACTAAAGGTAATGAACTATTTAACGTATTAGACGGAATAGCAGAAAAACTTTACGAAATAGATTATATACAAACCCAACTTGCTTTGGGTATTAATGGAGATGATTCTGGTATAACAGTACCTCCACCTCCTAATAAATCAAGCGTAACTATTAACGATATGCAATATAAAGGTGGAGTTACCGCAATAGGTAAAAGAGCATTAGTAGGTGAATTTGGTCCAGAAATTATTAGTGTTGGTCCATCAGGAACAAGAGTCACACCTACAGGTATTGGTGGAGTAGGTGGTGGAATTATTGTAGAGAACCTTAGTGTTAATGTCACAGGTGTTCCTTCAGATCCTCAGTCAGCAAGAAAAGCAGCTATGTCTATAAGAAAAGCTTTAGTTAACTTAGAAAAGGAAGGAAGTAGCTCTTCTATATTAGGACGATAATGGTTGATAACTTACAAACAGATAAAATGGTTTCTTGTTTAAAAGAAGGTTGTAGTGATTATTTTTACCAAATGGCAAATTATGATAACTGCCCAAGGCATAGGATATAGATGGCTAATACAGTAACAGTAGGTAGATTAACATTCACCTCTCCGGGTGAACTATCTTTTAGTGGTTCCACTAATCAACCAAACAATCAAATAAATATTAGTGGTAAATTAGCTGTAGATGATTTAGACGATGCAAAGTCTCTAAGAGATGAACTTATATCTATGGCTAAATTAGATTGTCCAGTAGCTTTTACATATACTGGAGATTCAACTCTTAAAGGATATTGTTATGTTGAAAGTGCTTCTATAGATATAAGTAGATATAGTATTGGTGGTATAGATTATAATTTAGATTTACTTTGGCTTGGTAAACCGGGAGAAGTTAATTTAGAAAGTCATTTTTCTGGTGCATTAATAGAAAATAGTCATTCTATAACAAGTACAACAATGCAAATGCATTCTCCTCCAAGACAACATTACACTTATTATCACACAGGTACATTAACAAATACATCTAGAGAACATTATCAAGATCAAACAACAATTGTAAAAACTGGTGGTAATTTAAGAGCTAGTAATGCTACTTATAATGTTGATCCAGAAAACTATTATGAAGGTGCTGTAGAAATAAAAATAAAAGATTATCACGATCAATTAAGACTTAGAGCTGGTAGAGATTCTGATAATAAACCTACAGATGCAATTATACAAAATGGTTTGATAAAGTTAACTGTTCTTGGTGATAACACATCTCAATGTAGATTCACAACACATTTATATGACCCTGATACTAATGATTACACATCAGCACAAACTTGGTCTATATCTGCTACTAATTCTGCTACTGAATGGCAAAGCTGGCAGTCTATCCAAATATTAAAAAACGAGCCTCAAATCGCAACTATAAGGCTTACAACACACTATGACGCTACTAATAAAGATGGACGACTAGTTTTTGATGTAACTATGAAAAGAGGAGCTAGACATTTAGAGTTTGTTGCTTCACAATGGCAAGCACAACAATTAAATATAAAAGCTGTTACTTCTTTAGCGGGAACTAATGCTACAGGTTATGTTAAAGCTACTTCAGCAGATGGACAAGGTAACAAATATATTATTGGTACACCTTCAGCTTATACAGCTAATACATCAAATTTAGGAATTGCTGTTTCAGGTTCAACTGCAGTTAAAGGTTTCATTGGAGGTGAAATAGGTTCTGCCTCTGGTGCTAATACATCAGATAATATAAGAGATCAATATATAGATTCTATATACGAAACAGTTAGAGTAGTTAAGTCGTGAGTATTCAAGAAAAGGTTATGGCACCGGGTACTTTTACAGTACAACTTAATGCAACAACAACACCAAACTCAATAATAAATTCTATTGACCCTTGGGGACAAATATTAGTTCACAGTACTCGTGTAGATGAAAATACCATATCTAATCAAGATATGATTGCAACTGCTCGTTATGTAGGTGTAGTACAAAATTTACAATATGATTTAGATTCTTTTCAAGTTAGTGGTAAAGGAACTATGGTTTATCTTGGAGATAGTGATTCAAGAGGATTAGTAGTTGCTGAAACAGCTGGCTCTGGAGCTGTAAGAAGTTATACAGCTGATTCATTAAGTAATGTATTAGATAGGACTACGAGTACACCTTATGGAATACTTAGAACTGGTGATTCTGCAGCACAACAAGCTGTAAGAACTAAAGCAGGAAGTATTACTAATCCTACTACTGGCACAACAACTTACACAGGAGATCATTATTTAGAGTCAACATATAGAGCTGTTAAATATGTAGTAGAACATTTTGATTGTGAATTTTATGTAGATAACGAAGGATTTATATACGCAGGTAGACCAGAAGTATTATTTAATGGACACAATACTAATCCTGATGCAATTATTATTAGACAAGGTCAAGGTGAAGATCCAAACATAGAAGGTTTTATTCCTGCTGGTATTACTACAGGATTTGATGCAGAAGAATATGTTACAAAAGTTGAACTTATTCCTACAGGTGCAACTAAAGAAGTTTCAATGGCTGATGCTGCAGTTTCTACTAATGAATATAAAGATTTATTTAATGCAAATTTAAAAAGAATACAAGTAGTTAAAGATGCAAGTGCAACAGAGTCAAATTATCAAGCAAGAGCTAATAAAGCTTTAAGTGAATATAACAGACTCAAAAAAACAGTTAACGTTTCTTTAGAAGGTTACGATATTTCTGGTTCTTTTCAAGTTGGAGATAAAATATTTATATATGATCCACAAGTTGGATTTGAAGATACTTCATCAAAAGCATCTCTGGAAAGTAGAGATATACACCAAGTTACATATCAAGGTTCTACTATAAATCCAGAAAAAATAAGAGTAGTTGGTATGTCATATCCAGTACAAGACGGTATGGGTGTTTACTATAGAAACAGCTCAACTGGTGTAATTACAGATTTAACAGATTATATTGTTTTTGAAACAGGAGATATAAGTTTAGAAATAGGTGATGTAGGACAAACTTTATCAACAGATTTTTCTACTGCAGCTGCTGTTATAGCAGTAGATAGTAATGATGATTTTACCGTACCAGACCAACCTACTAAACCGTCCAATGGTGCAGTTGGATTTGATAATTCTGTAGGTACATATCGAGATGGTGCTGGTGCCGTAAAAGGATTTATAAAATTAGACTGGACAAAACCACAAAATAAAAATGGTACAACCATACTTGACGGAAGTCATTTCTTAATACAATGGCGAATGGTTTCCGACAGAGATGGCAATAGTATTTTAGATAGCAATGATGTAGCTTTAGATACATCTGATTATCAATCAGCTTCTGTAGATTTTGATCAATCAAGATATATTATAGAAAACTTAAATATAGGTTTTACTTATACAGTAAGACTATTTGCTTTTGATTTAAAAAATCATAGTTCTGATGTTGTACAAGTTGCAGCTATACAAATACCAAGATCAAGTATTGCTCCTAATAAACCTGCTAAACCAGAAAACACTTTTGGTAGTTTAGCTAATGGATTATTAAGAGCTCAAATAGAACATAAGCTTGCTCAAGTAAAAGATGATGATGGAAATGTTATAGGTTCTCCTATCAACTTTACTTTAGATAGAGATATTTCACATTTAAATGTTTATGGTGCTAAAGCAACATTTAATTTATCTTATGACAGTACTAACAAAAAAGTAGCTGACTCAGATAGAGATACTTATTACTTGGGTATGTTACCTGCTAGTAATGGAAATATAGACTTAAATATTCCTGTTGTAGGAACTGTAAACTTAGATTCTTTAAATCTTGCGAGTGATGATACAGTTTTTTATAGAATTTCAGCAGTAAATATATCTGGTAGAGAATCTGAACCTTCAGATGTTTTTAATAGTGGTGCTGCTAGTTCATTAATTGATACACAGCACATAACGACAGCAGCTATTACTACAGCACTTATAGGAACAGCACAAGTTACTAACGCAGAAATTAGAGATTTAAATGTAAATAAATTAGATTCTGGTTCTATATCTGGTAAAACAATTACATTAGCTGCAGACTCAGGAACAAACTCAACAATAGAATCAAGTAACTTTTCAAGTGGTTCAGCTGGTTTTCAAATTAAATCTAATGGTGATGTTGAATTTAATGGAGGTAACTTTAGAGGAGACGTAACTGGTGCTTCTGGAACATTTACTGGAAACTTGTCTGGTTCTACAATAACTGGTGGAAGTATAAATATTGGTAGTGGAACTTTTACAGTTGATTCAAGTGGTAATTTAAATGCTTCATCCGGTACTTTTGGTGGTAATATTTCTGCAAATCAAATTACTGCCGATACTTTAAATTTAGATAGAATACCTACTGGTATTCAAGCAAAACTAGATGCACTTTCTATTTCCGCAGGTAAGATTGCAAATAATGCAATTGAAGAAGCAAAAATAGCAGCTAATGCTGTTGTAGAAGCTAAACTTGCTAATGCATCTGTTTCATCTAATAAAATTACAAATGCAAGTTCTGCTGGTTCTTTTGGAACTAATGGTAATGATTTATTTGCAGATTTTCTAGCAGTTAATTCTGGAAACATAGGCAATAGATTTGGTGCTGACAACACTGGTGTTACTTTGACGGGTGTAGTAACTATAAATCCAACTTCTGGAAATATAGGTAACGGTAATACAACAGGTAATTTTACCAACTTATATGGAGATTATATAGAGTCAAGCGGAAATATATTTGCTAGTGGTACAGTTAGGTCAAATAGCTATCACTCTGCAACAAGATATTATGACATAAATTCTTCATCTAATATGGACCTTGCTTCAAGCTTTGTTTATTTAAAACCCGGAGATAACTTTGGTTTAAATGTTAGTACAAGTACATCAACAATATATTCAACTTTTCAACCAAGTACTAACGGTGGAAAAAACTTAGGAACTTCTAGTAAGAGATGGGCTACTGTATTTAGAATTGCTGAGTCTTCAACTTCTGATGAAAGATTAAAAGAAAATATTATAGATATAGATTATGGTTTAGATTTTATAAATGATTTAAGACCTAGAGAATTTACTTGGAAATCTGTGTCAAGTGGTTTTTCCTGTGATGTTTGTGGTCAGATATATGAATCAGTACAAGAATGTAATTCAGAAATAAAGTCTGTAGATGAGAATGACGAAGAAATTTTAATAGACTGTACAGGAACTGTAATAGAACAATTTACTGAAGCAGATGATAAACATACTTTTGGTTTTATTGCACAAGAAATGCTTCCTGAATTAGGTACAAGTAAACTTTATAATTTAGTAAACCACGATACAGAATCCGATGAATATAATTATTCTCAAGAAAATTTAATTGCACCATTAGTAAAAGCAGTACAAGAGTTAAGCACACAAGTTTCGGACTTAACTGCTAGAATAGAAACATTGGAGGGATAATGTCTGAAGAAGATAATAAATTTAAGTATAAAATACTTACTGTAGAAGCTAAGATATCTATACTTTATCAAATGCTTACTGAATTAGAGCAATCTTTATATCAGCAATCATTTGATGAACCAATAGTTGAAGACCCTAATCATCCAGAATGGGAATATAACTATAAATCAACAGTATTGGAAATAAATAAATTAAGAGAGGAATTTGATAAATTAGGTGGCAACTACGATTTCAATAGAATGAAAAAGAGTAAGTAATGCCACAAACTACACATACGCATTCAGCACAAATAGCTACTGATGCAAATTTCGAACATTCGTTCGAAGGTTATCAATTATCCGATTTTACAACAAAAATAGCTTCTGCTAGTGAAAATCTATATATGGATGGTAAGACTATCATATCTGATAAAAGTCTTGCTATTGGTACTCAAAACACAAACGATTCTTTATTTTTAGGTACAGTAACTACTCCACACGTTGAACTAGACCATAATGGTGTTTTAAACTTATTAACAGCAAAAATGTCATTAGGAGCTGGTAAAACTACTGGTTCTTCCGGGCAAGTACTTTCTACTGATGGTAATGGTAATTTATATTGGCAAACAGTAGATTATACACAATTTGCAGTAGGTAGTTTTGCAGTAAGTGGTCAAAACACTGTTTCTGCTACTAGTACTTCTCAACAAGTTACTTTTGCAGCTGGTTCTGGAATACAGTTAACAACAAACAATACTTCAAAAACAATTACGATTGCTAATACTGGAGCAGCAGCTAACGCATTTAAAAACTTTGCAGTTACTGCTTCTGGAGGTTCTGCCTCTGGTGCTCAAGTAATAGCTGATACAGATGGTGATACTTTAACTTTTGTAGCTGGTAGTGGTGTGACATTAGCAACCTCTCCTACTAATGATCAAATTACAATATCATCTTCAACTGCAGGTGAAGCTAATCAAAATGCTATAACCAATATTACAGCACCTGATCAAACAGCAGTTACTGCTGCTTCTGCAACAGATACTATAACTCTTGATGGTGGTGCTGGTAGAAATAGAATAACTGTTACTACAGACCCAAGTAATAAAACAGTTGATTTACAAGCTAACATATCTGAAAACCTTTCTCACAGTGGAAAAGTACCAGTTACTACAGAAGACGGTACATCAACAGGGGGGAGGTTGTATAATCATTTTATAAACACAACTATAGGTGGTAGTACCTTTGGAGCTAGCACTAGAGTTGTTCGTGTTACTAATGAAAGCGGTACTGTAGAGAATCTCACTATGCAGGCAAAAACAGATGGTACTTCATTACTTTTACCTGTCACAGATGAGAATGGTTCTACAACTAATTTAGAAATAGATATGGCAGAGTAATGGCAGCAAAAACACCAATCAGAGCGGTTAAAGACGGAAGCGGTAATATAACCGGGTTTTCCGAATATCAATCAGGTGAATTTTTATCAGTTGCACAAGGTGGTACTGGTGCAATAACTGCAACTGCAGCAAGAACTGCTTTAGGTATAGACATTGGTAGTGATATACAAGCTTATGATGCAGACTTAGCAGCAATCGCTGCACTTTCTCACGAAGATAGCAAATTTATTGTTTCTGATGGAACTACTTGGGTTACAGAGTCTGGTGCAACAGCCAGAGCTTCACTAGGTCTTACTATTGGAACAAATGTTCAAGCATTTGACGCACAACTTACAGACGTTGCTGGATTAACTCCAAGTAATGGAAATGTAATAATCGGTGATGGAACAAATTTTGTAACTGAAACAGGAAGCACTTTAAGATCAAGTTTAGGACTTGCAATAGGAACGGATGTACAAGCATATGATGCTGACTTGGTTGCTATTGCAGGTCTTACACCTACAGCAAATCATATTATCGTTGGAAATGGAAGTGCTTGGACAAGCACAATATCTCCAACATTTACAAACCTAACTGTTACTGGTAACTTAGATGTACAGACAGAAATATTAAATACACAAAGCACAATAATTGTTATAGATGATGCTTTTGTAAAATTAAATACTGGTAATGCAGAAGTAGACGCTGGAATAATTGTTGATACTTCTGATACAGATGATGCAAGACTTTTTTATGATGTATCAGCTAACAGGTGGGTGTTAGGAGAAAATCAATCTTATGATGAAATTCTTACGCAAAGCTCTACCGATACGATTACTAATAAAACAATTAGCGGTAGTTCGAACACTTTTACAAATATTGGTAATAGTGCTCTTTCCAATAGTTCTCTTAGTGTCACTGATGGTAGTAGTTCAACTGCTGTCGCACTTGGAGGTACAATCACTTTCACTGGAGGTAGTGGAGTTGATATATCAGAAAGTTCTGGCACACTTACTTTCACTACTGACTTATCTGAAATCACTACTGATTTAAATGAAAGAGTAGATGATCAAGTAGCTGCTTTATTAACAGATGCTACAACATCTGGAATAGATATAACTTATGACGATAGCGGTAATGAATTAACGCTTAGTGTTGATCTATCAGAAATAACAGAAGCATTTACTGATAAAGTCGGAGGAATGGTTTCTGGTGGTACAGAATCATTTATAGATGTTGCATATGATGACACAAATGACAGACTTGACTTTACAGTAGCAACTAAAGACGAAGATAATATGGCATCTGATAGTGCCACTCATCTTCCAACACAACAATCTGTAAAAGCATACGTAGATACAGAAACAGCAAATGTTGCTTCTGACACTATGACATTAACAAATAAAACTTTTGATGTTGAAGGAACTGGCAATAGTATATCTAATATCGATGTAGCAGATTTAAAAGCTGGTGTATTAGATACTGATATATCTTCTGTTAGTGGTAGTGATGATACTTTAGCTTCTGCAAAAGCTGTAAAAGCTTATGTAGATGCACAAATACAAACTGAAGAAAGTATTGAAGATTTTGTAGCTGGTGCAATTACAGCTGGTACAAATGTTTCTGTCACATATGATGACGCTGCAGGAACAATAACAATTGCTTCTACTGATACAAATACACAACTTACACAAGAACAAGTTGAAGATTTTGTTGGAGGTATGTTAGATGGAACAGAAACTTTAATAACTGTTTCTTATGATGATACTGACGGAAATATAGATTTTGTTGTTGACAATGATTTAGCTAATTACTCAAATACAAACTCTGCATTTATAACTTTAAGTAGTTTAAGTGCTGGTACAGGAATAACTTATAACAGTGGTACTGGTGCAATAGCATCTAGTATCACACAATATGCTGATTCTGATGTTCAGTCTTACTTAAGTGGCGGAACAGGTGTTACTATGTCAGGTTCTGGTGAATTTAGCATAGGTCAGGCAGTAGCAACTACAGACAATGTAACTTTTAATAATTTAGTATTAGATGGAAACTTAACAGTAAATGGAGCTACAACAGCAGTAGAATCTACAACTGTAACTATAAATGATCCATTAGTTAGATATGCAGATAATAACTCTGGTAACTCCGTAGACTTTGGTTTTTATGGTAAGTATGTACAATCATCTACTACAAAATATGGTGGTTTAGTTTGGGATGCGTCTCAAACAGATAAGTTTAGATTATTTCACGGTAATCAATCAGAACCTTCTACAACAGTAGATATAAGCGGAACAGGACATACAACAGGTACATTAATTGCAAATCTTGAAGGTAACGTTACTGGTAATGTTACTGGTAATGTAACTGGAAGTTCTGGTTCAACAACAGGAAATGCAGCAACAGCTACAGCTTTAGCTTCTGCACAAAACTTTTCTTTAACCGGTGATGTAACTGCAAGTGCTGTCAGTTTTGATGGTTCTGGTGCAGTAGCATTAGCTACTACAATAGCTGATGACTCAATACAAGTAGGAAATATAGACTTCTTAGTTGATGAAGATAATATGTCTTCTGACTCAGCAGTTAAAGTTCCTACACAGCAATCTGTTAAAGCGTATGTAGATTCTCAAGTAACAGCACAAGATTTAGATTTCACAGCAGATAGCGGTGGAGCATTAGCAATAGACTTAGATAGTGAAACATTAACATTTACAGGTGGAACTGGTATAGATACTTCTGGATCTGGAAATGCAGTTACTTTTGCAATAGATTCAACAGTAGTAACAGAAAGTTCTACAGATACACTTACAAATAAAACAATAAACTTTGAAAATAATACAGCAATAGTTGTATACGTAGTAACTGTATCTGCTGGTAAGTTTTTAATTGATGGAGAATCACAAGCAACAATATCATTTAGACCCGGTGTTGTTCATAGATTTGATTTATCTGATAGCTCAACTGCTACTCATCCATTTGTATTATCAACAGCTAGTGAAGGTTCAGCTTATACAACAGGTAGAACTGCTAGTGGTACTCAAGGACAAGCTAACGCTTATATAGAATTTACAGTTAACGCTGCAACTCCAGATATTCTTTATTATTACTGTTCATCACACTCAGGTATGGGTGGAACAATTACAGTATTCGGTTCAGCTTATGGTGATGCCGATGTACAGTCTTACTTATCAGCAGGCACAGGAATATCACTTTCTGGATCTGGTGTAATAGCTTCGACTATAACACAGTATGCAGACTCTGATGTGCAAAGTTACTTATCAGCAGGAACAGGTATAACATTATCTGGTTCTGGTGTAATAGCTTCTTCCATTACTCAATATGCTGATTCAGATGTTCAATCATATTTAAGTGGTGGTACTGGTGTAACAATGTCTGGCTCTGGTGAGTTTAGTATTGGACAAGCAGTAGCTACAACATCTGATGTAACATTTGCAGATGTAGCAGCAACAGGTAATGTAACTATTACAGGCAACTTAGATGTAAACGGAACAACTACAACTTTAGATACTACAAACTCTACAATAGCAGACAGACTTATAGAGTTAGGAACAGGAACATCAGGAACACCAGCAAATGATATGGGTATTGTTCTTGAAAGAGGTTCTTCAGACAACGCATTTATAGGTTGGGATGAAAGTGCAGATAAATTTATTGTTGGTACTGGTTCATTTACAGGAGCAAGTACAGGCAACTTAACAATATCAACAGGCACATTAGTAGCAAACTTAGAAGGTAATGTTACTGGTGCTGTAACAGGTAATGCAGATACTGCTACCGCCTTAGCTACAGGTAGAACAATAGGGATGACAGGAGATGTTGTTTGGACATCTGCTTCATTTACTGGTGCAGGTGATGTAACTGGTACAGCAACAATACAAGCTGCTGCTGTTGAAAGTGGTATGTTAAATGCTAATGTTATTACAGGTCAAGGTTCTTATTCTGGTTCTGTAGATAGTGCTAATGACTTTTTACTTATATACGATGGTTCAACATCAGCTCTAAAGAAAGTTAATGTATCCTCAGTTCTTTCTTCTGGTGGTACAGGAACTATGGATGACTGGACAGTTGCAGCTGATTCTGGAACTTCGCAAGCTATTTCAAATGCAGAAACAGTAACATTTTCTGGTGGCACTGGAATAGATTCTTCTATATCTTCTAACACAGTAACTATGGCTCTTAATACAGAAGCTGTACAAGACATAGTTGGTGCTATGTTTACTAGTAACACTGAAACAGATATTAGTGCTACATATCAAGACGCAGACGGAACAATAGACTTAGTAGTATCTGGTGGTGGTACTGTATCTGAAGCATTTAAAACTATATCCGTATCGGGTCAATCTGATGTAGTTGCTGATGGAGCAACTGATACTTTAACATTTGTAGCAGGAAGTAATGTAACTCTTACTACAGATGCTTCTGCAGATTCTATTACTATTGCTTCTGCAGACACAAACACACAGCTCACACAAGAACAAGTTGAAGATTTTGTTAATGGAGTAATAGTTGCTGGTGCAAACATTACAAAAACTTATGATGACTCAGCTGGAACTCTTACTCTTGCAGCAACTGGTGGTGCAGCAAATGCTTTTTCAACCTTAGCAGTTTCTGGACAATCAAATGTTGTAGCTGACGCAGCTACTGATACCTTAACTCTTGTAGCTGGTACAGGAATGACATTAACAACTGATGCAGGTGCAGATAGTATTACATTTACTTCATCTGGTGGTGGTGGCGGTACAATGCCATTTACAGAATTTGATGGTTCAACAGATGATATAATTTTAAGTTCTGCAGCAACAGGTGGTTCTTTACCAGTAACATTATCTGGTGGTTCTTCAGACCCAATAGCTATGACTGGTACTACTTCAACTCTTACTTCTTATGCTGATGCTGATAACGATACAAAAGTTGAAGTTGAAAGAACAACTGATAACGATACTGTACATATTAAAGCTGGTGGTACAGATGTTATAACTGCTACAAGCTCTGGTGTAACAATAACTAACTTAACTGTAAGCGGTACAACTACACAAGCTAACGAATTAAAAATTACGGATACTTTATTTGAATTAAACGCTGATGGTGGTTCATTAACTACAGATGCTGGAATGATTGTAGAAAGAGGTTCTACAGGAGATAACGCAGCATTTAT
>Ga0163179_10000286_pt1 | contig 35592 bp, 30 predicted proteins | sample AtlANTMetagenome_FD_109643 | JGI IMG/M metagenome (GOLD analysis project Ga0163179, IMG submission 109643) | Marine eukaryotic phytoplankton communities from the Atlantic Ocean - Atlantic ANT 2 Metagenome | ecosystem: Environmental > Aquatic > Marine > Oceanic | place: North Atlantic Ocean... | reverse complement strand
TGAAAGAAAATAGGCAATATCACCCCTAAGCAAAGCTTCTTGCTCAATTGCTACAAGTGACACATTAATTTTTCGAATAGCTGGATCTATATGCGCTGAATTACCGAGTGTGTTTACAAGAAAGCGCTCACCTTGTATCCAGCGTTCAACGCCTGAATCAACCAAGTCATTGCTGGATGTTTCAAGTAGAAGTCGGTAGTACACATTGGTAGCGCGGTTAAGGACTCGTACCCAGGATTCTCTTAGACTAGAAAGGGGTCCATCTTTATTTAGCCATACATCTTTGTTCGCAGTAATCGACTCATATGCTTTCGTATATCCATTGGCAACGTCAGCTCTGTGTTTATTGGGATCAACAAATGTGCCATCTTGGAGTTCAACTTTTGACTCATGTTGGAGACTTTCAGTTGGATCTTCGCCTTCAAGAAACACCCAGCGCTGGAAGTCGGTATTTACATTCATAAGTTTTTGGTATGTTTTTATCCCCATTCCTCCTTCTACCTCTACTCCAACTGCACCAAGGCTTCTCATACCTTTGCGACCCCTCATTGCCATCACTGAAGGAAGTAGAAGTGTTCGCAGAACAGATTTTGAAATCTGCACAACGGCCATGTCTGTTTCCAAATCGCCTTCGTCTACAAGTGGCTCAGGGACCGAAATTGTTTCAAGATCAATTGCAATTGGATGAGCGCCATGGGCGACAATATTTTCAAGGTGGAAGTCGTTGCCCTGTAACGCATGTACGAGTGCAAGAAGTGCGCCCATTCTGTTGTAGTATTGGGTCACGTCTGTTTCGTTTTTGCAAGGTTGCCTTTTTGCAAACTCCATCCAGCCGTGCCCTTCTTTAGAGAGCACTTTGAGCGGTGTAAGGTGGATTGCTTCTTCTGCATTTTCGTTGAAGGCATTGACGATATTAATCCAAGCAGCATCTACTTTCATATCTCGTGGCTTATAGACAATTTTAGTGCCTGATTCAAAAGTAGATACAATCACTGCACGTCCGCCATTGTGACTGTCTGATACGCCTCTTCCGCCCTTTATAAGTTTGCCAAGTTCTTCACCTTTGTTAAAAAGTGTTTCTAGTTCGGCGCGATCTTCTTCGAGATGTGTTGCAAATTCTACTAAAGTTCGTACCCAGAACTCGACGCGAGTTGCAAGCAAACGAGCAAGCGCGGGTTTGGCTCTCATGAGTTCTTCGTGCCCATTTTTGCAGGTTTCAAATATGGTCTTTTTATAGACAGTGTTAGGAGGTTTAGGCGATAGAAGTCCCGTAACAAAGTCGTTACCCGAGTAGCTACCAATTTTATTGAAGTTGAAACTGTGTAGCATTGTTGATCGCGCAAGCATGCACAGATTTTCAAGAAGCCCGCGTTGTTCCTTACGGAGAATTTTTTCGCCAATAATAGAATCAATCGTAGGTAATTCTGCATGCAGTCGTTGATTTGCAACGCGTATCCAGGCTGCAAGGGCGTGTTCAAATGGAATTTGGTCTTCGTCCTTATTGCTTAAAAAGCTATCTTGCGGAAGAGTATCCTCTTCAATTGAAGGTTCGCGATGCACAGCTTCACAAATAGACCACCATGTTGGAGTTTGTAGATTTTCGTAAGCATGGGATGAGAAATCGCCAAGAATTAATGAAATTTCAGCTTCTGCTATTCCTAAATCTTCAAAACGTAAATCAATAGAATCACATTCTTCTACACCAAGGCAATGTTTCCATTGCAAGATTCTTGCAGTTACTTTTTCTTCATTATTCCTGAACGCGTGTGGTTCTTTTTTGAATAAGTCGATGCGCTCTGGCACGGTCATAGATTCAAGAATAACGCTCTGCTTTAGAGTAGATTTTTCGAGCATGGTATTCATCCTCGTATTATAGATAAACTAATAATACTACAAAGATTGCAAAGAGCATTACTTGCAAGTAACAGAGGAGCATTGGAGACATGCTGCGACTGGTGAAACAGCAGATCAAAAAAGTGCATCAAAATCCGCATCAGTACCCAGCGGTTTGGGCATGAATCGTCATGCACAGAGTTTTCGTAGTAAATCTGTAACTGTAGACGGTGCAATGAGAAACACCTACCTGCATAAACAGGTAGGTGTTAAGGGATGGGCGAGACAGGATTCGAACCTGTGAAGGCGTACGCCAGCAGATTTACAGTCTGCCCCCTTTGTCCACTTGGGTACTCGCCCTATTAACTTGAATTTGGTATAGTACTCCCCTCGTGGTCTGCAGGCAAGCGCATGCAAGCTAAAGACCACAATGCCACCGTAGCTCAACTGGTAGAGCGCATGATTTGTAATCTTGAGGTTGCGGGTTCAAGTCCCACCGGTGGCTCTTAGCCTTGGCGTAAGCCGAGGTTTTTTTATTGAACTTGGATACAATTTATATCATTCAACTAGTAAATGGCAGTAAATTTAAATCTGCCCAAAACGAATAGGAGTTTAGTAATGTGGCAATTACTTTGTTTAGTTTTAGCGTTTGGGGCTGATCACCGAGAGACTATTGTTGATGGGATTGATTCGATACCTGTTCGCGGTATTCCGGGAACCATAGCGGTGTGGGGAGAAGGCGCCTTTCCAATTGTCGCAGGTCCAGATAAGTCGCAGCCAATTTGCGCAGGCGCAATATTTGGAAAGGGCAGGCTTGTTGCAATAGCTCATGGTGCATATGTTAGTGGTGTACATAAAGGCACGCCAAGTTCCTTTATGCAAAACGTTATTAAATGGGTTGGTAAAAAGTCACAGCCACGTATTGGTTCGGTAATGATCGATTCAAGTTCCTGGGGCAATTTTGACATCTTGATGTTTGGTCACAATGATGTACTTTCTTCTCAGAAGGAAGAATTATTGTTGCAATGGATTGAAAATGGAGGGGGAGTCATTGCCAGTGCTTGTCCTTGGGGCTGGGTGCAAGTCACTGGAGGAGACTTGCAAAATTTTTCACAGAATCGAGTGATGTCCGAAGTAGGCATTCAGTACAGTGGAAATTATTCAAATGGTCAAAATGGTGTTTTTGCAATTACCTCAATCCCGGCGGAAGTGAATGCGACCGTTGCTTTGAAAGCGATTGTAGAAGGCGAGGATTGTTCTGAAATCGGTTCTTCTGCAGTGCAATTTGCCGCACAGGTTTCGCCAATTTTTAGAAATGAAGTTAATCAGGTATTAGTAACCAAGGGCCTCAATGGACCTACGTTAGAGAATGTAATCAAAAAAAATGAAGTTAGAGATAGGCTGTTTGTTACTAACTTTACCGCGGATTGGAAAAATAAAATGCCGGAGGATGTAGCGCCAGCTCCAGGAAGTGAGGTTTTTCCAGGAACAGTGGCAAACCAAGAGCAATTTTATGTTGAAGAGACAATCCGCCTAGATTCATCAGTTGATGGCTGGCAATCTACAGGCCTTTATCTTTGCCCGGGAGATGCAATGAATATCGAGGTGGTGCGCGGCTTGCCGACAGGGTGGCGCATCCGGATTGGTTGCCACAAGGATACGCTTTGGCATAAGGATGCATGGCAGCGATGGCCAGAGATTACATATGAAACAGATTTGCATAATCAAGGTAGCATTGCAACACCCTGGGGTGGTCTTATATATTTCATTGCAGGGAAACAATCGAATCCCATTGATGTAAAAATTGAATCAGTTGTTGAGGCGCCATTTTTTGATATTCAAAATATTAATGAGTGGAGTAAAGAGCGTTTGAAGCCTGCGCCTTGGGCTGAAATTAAGGGAAAACATATGATTCTTACCGTCCCCTCTATCTCAGTTCGCGAATTAGATAATCCTGAAGAGGTTGCAAATTTTTGGGATGAAATGTGCGTAGTGCATTGTGAACTGGCTGCTGTTCCTATGCATGCTCGCCCAGAGCGATTCGTTGCCGATCAACAAATATCAGCTGGTTATATGCACTCTGGATATCCAATTATGACATGGCTAGATGTTGCGACTCCGGTAAATGGAAAGCTTGCCAGGGTTCTAGATGTAGATGATTTAAAAAAGCGCGGGAGCTGGGGTCATTTTCATGAGGTCGGCCACAATCGGCAGCGCTCATGGTGGACATTTAGCGGCACAGGCGAAGTGACTTGTAACTTGTTTTCTCTTAGGGCTGGTGAAGTACTCTGCGGTATTGAGCCGTGGGAAAATTCTTGGTTAAAAAATCAGATGCGATCGGCAAAAAAATACTTAGATAATGGATCTAATTTTGAGGAGTGGAAAAAAAAGCCTGGAGTCGCCTTGATGACGTATGCCATGCTGCAAAAGCAATTTGGTTGGGAGCCATTTACAAGAGTTTTTGCCGAGTATGAATCGATGCCTTCATCACAAAGGCCATCTGCAAACCAAGATAAAATGGATGAATGGGTGCGTAGGATGTCTCTTGCGACTGGATATGATTTGCGTAATTACCATGAATGGTGGGGTATGCCACTTTCTGAGTCATTGAAATCAAATACAGAGTTGAATCAATTACCCGTCTGGATGCCAGAAGCGCTATGAATATGAATACTAAATTTGTGTGGAATGCTTCAAAATAGAAATAGAAGTACCATAGACAATCTATGCAACCAAAACGTAAAACTCGTGTGACTTGCGCACCTTCTCTTGCCCCATATCTCAAACAGGAATTAGAATCGTTGGGATTCGATTGCCTATCAATGGATAAGACAGGAGTTGAAATCGAAGCATCTACTGAAGATGCAATGTTGCTTAACTTACGTTTGCGAACGGCATTTCATGTATTGCAGAGGTTCGCTGATATTAATTGTCATAACGCTGATGAGCTCTACAACGAAGCAAAGCGTTTGCCATGGGATAGGGTGGTAGATCCCAATGGTTTTTTGTCTATTACTTCCAATGTGCGTAATGAATCAATCACAAATTCGATGTTTCCAAATTTGCGTTTAAAAGATGCTATCTGCGATAAACTTATCGACGCAGTTGGCAAGAGACCAGATTCTGGTTCTAGCACAGACGGCATGGTTGTTAGCATGCATTGGGTAGATAACAAGGCACGAATCTATCTTAATATGACCGGCAGAAAACTTTCAGATCGTGGCTATCGCAAGATGCCCTTCCTTGCACCAATGCGTGAAACAATTGCTGCTGCGGTGCTTATGGAAATGAATTACAGCGGCGACAAACCACTTGTTGTTCCAATGTGCGGCAGCGGCACACTTGCCATAGAAGCCGCGCTTATGGCAAAACATCGTGCTCCAGGATTACTTCGAAGCAATTATGGTTGTACGAAGTGGCTTGGTGTAGATAAAAATGTTTGGTCTCAGTCTCGAGCTGAAGCAAAGAAGCTGCAGGTAAAAAATGACCCCGCGCCTATTATTGCGTCAGATATTGAAGAAGAAGCTGTAGAGGCAACTCGAAAAAATGCTGTGACGGCGGGCGTAGATCACCTTATTGATTTTCATGTGTGTGATTTTATGGAGACTCCAATGCCTCAAGAGTGTGGAGATGTTGTGCTTCACGGAGAGTATGGTGTTCGATTAGGAGAAGAAGATGATTTGCTTCCAACATATAAGCGCATCGGTGATTATTTGAAAACAAATTGTGCGGGGTGGAATGGTTATGTGTTTACTTCTGGTAAGCCGCTTATAGGTGCTATTAGATTAAAGGTTTCTAGGCGCACACCATTTGTCAATGCTGAAATTGATTGCCGCCTTCTGAAGTATGAACTTTACAAGGGTTCTAAGATTACTGAAGCATCAAGTAACTTGTAGGATTGTCCGGGCACTGATTGATTCCGCATTCAAGGAATGTTGTTACTACATTACAAGCTGTGATAGTCAGAACTAACCAAAATGCAAATGTCGCTATTTTTGGCATTTGTTTTGGGTTCATTGATGTTTCTTTTGAATCATACTGATTGTCAAAAAGCATGAGAATGCCGAGAATTAAAATTGTTGCCGCAAAGATAAGTAGCGCCCAAGTATACAAGTGCATCCCCATGACTGGTGACCCATAACCATGGTTGTCAGGTGCACGCACAATGTGTAAGAGTATTTGTCGTATAGAAACACTTGCGCCGAACATAGCACTGATAATGCACATTCCATAATGCATTGGTCGAATGCCATATCTAAGATTCATGACTACACCGCAGGCAATGCCAATCATGCCCAGCCTTTGGATTAAGCATAGCGGGCAGGGGAATTCGCCCGCTATAAATTGAATGCCATAGGCACCAATCAATGGTGTGCAAATCATGAATAGGAAAAGAATGTTAAGTTTTCGAGCAAATTGTGGTGACATAATTAAAAATAAAGATCCGGTATTGGGTCAGTGACGTGGTGTTTAAACCAAAAAATGCATAGGGCTATATTAATTAGGAAAAGAACGAATGCAGGCTTCTTTTTCCCATACCAGGCAAGTAGTAGTACTCCAACAAATAGTAAAAATAAGATCATCATCATGGTATTTTGATATCGGAAGAACGGCTCATGCAAAACCACTTTATAAATGCAATTGATTTTGCATGGTTTTTTGGCTTATTAGTGGTGATAAGCCAGTCTTAATTTTGCCTCTAACTCTAAAGGACTTGCGTTGCTCTCGGGTAGGATCCAAGTACATCAATTGTTTTGCAATATTCAGATGCGTTTTGCACGGCTGTTTTTAGTTCGATGGAATCATGGTGTGCATCGGCATCAATATAAAATGTATAGTCCCAATTTGTTCTGCCGCTGGGTCTTTTATCAATATGACTAAGGTTGATTCCGCTGTCGCGGAATGTGGCAAGGACTTCGACTAATGCACCTGGTTCGTGGATGGTAGTGAACATAATCGTAGATTTATCATCTCCCGTTGGTTCTGCGGCTTCCTTAGATAAAATCAGGAAACGAGTGATATTTTCATCTCTGTCTTGTACATCGGAGTTAGCGACATCGACACCATGTTCAAGGCCAGCGAGTTTTGAGCAAATGGCACCAACTTCAGGATTGTCTGAAGCTAGTTTTGCAGCTGCAGCGCTGCTTGAAGTTTCGACTATTTCAACATTAGGGTACGTTGCTGAAAGCCATTTTCGACATTGCGATAAGACTTGCGGTTTTGAGGCAATTGTTTTAATTAGTCTTGGATCACCATTGCAAATTAAATTGTGTCGAATATCAATGAGCGCCTCAGCATAGATAGTAACTTCGTGATCTCTGAATGCGTCAAGTGTGTCGGTGATGCTACCACTAGTTGAATTTTCGTAAGGCACAAGGCCGTAATTGCAATGACCAGCAGCTACTTCACGGAAGACCTGTTCGATGGATTGGACTCCGACGCAATCCACACTTGAACCAAAGTGTCGAATGGCTGCGATGTGGCTAAAAGAACCCCTTGGTGCAAGGTGAGCTATTGCAAGTGGCTTTTCTAAATGAAAACTACCAGACATTAATTCGCGGTAAATCGCCTCGATAGTTTTATCTGGTAGTGGACCGTTATTTGCTGCAAGTACTCGGTCAAGTACAGCTCGTTCCCTATGCGGGGCATAAATTGGTGTTTCTGTATTTTGTTTTAGCTTCCCGACTTGAACTACAACGTTTGCCCGTTCGGACAGTAGTTCCATAAGCTTTATGTCTAGTTCATCAATTTGATCGCGAAGTTTGTCTAAGGAGTTTTCTGCCATATGATTTGCATAATAACAATGAAGAGTCTGATAGATCGTTAGAAGTGCAAAGTAATTCTCTTTGTATACAAAAATCTAAAATGCCACACAGAGGCGCTGATGGGAGTCATGGCCTCTGTGCGGACGGGTGGATGGCTTGTTGGAATTCACTTACGCTGATTGTTTTATTTCTTCAGCACGATCTTTAAGTTTGTTAAGTCCTCGATACTTCCAATTATTTACAGTTGATACTGGAACTCCAAGTGAAGCGGATGCTTCTTCGTAACTTAGTCCTTGGCAGATCACAAGTTGAACAGCGTCGCGTTCATGCCTTGGAAGTGAAGAGAGTGCGTTTTTGATTTCATTACTAGTCCATTCGGATTCAGATTTTCTTAGGTTTCGCAAATCTCGAACAGCCTCTTCTCTTTGTGAATCGATGTATTGATTCTTGCGTTGCTCTTTGTTATAGCGACGTTTGATTAGGTTGTCCGCAATCTTGATTAGATAGCTTGAACTTATTTCTTTGTCTTCAAGTGCTTTTACTTGAAGTAGTCGTGTGAATACTTCTTGAGCAATGTCTTCAGCAGCTCCTGGCGCAAGTGATTTGCGTGTGAAGCAGTAGACACGTTTGTAGTATGCGTCAAAGAGTTCAAGAACTAGGTTGGCTCGGCTTGTTGTTACTGGCACGGCAGTCTCTCCTTGCTTAAGCGGCTCACGACGATCTTGGTCGTAAAAGTCCACGGCTTGTACAAGTCTCAAATTGCTACGTTGCATATTTGAGGACCCCAAAAAGATTATTTTGAGGTCGATGTCTCGTTCAGGGAGACATCTTCATGGTTCCAAATTGTCAAAACTAGAGCCTAAAAAGTAGCTCCAGTTACCCCATCTATGAGCAATATTCGTTTTTGTGAACGCAATTGTTCAAAAAATACCGAAAAGTTTCTTCACACGTTAGACTGTATGTCTTAAACCCTCCTTATATGTATAAAAAGGCACAATAATGTCCCAGTCAAATAAACGTAAAAACGAGAAAAATCACTCGCATCACTCTAGCAAACCAAAATCGACAACAAAGCAAGGCCATATCATGCGGATATTCTTGATGTATTTCGTAATTTTTGGGGTGATATTAGCCTTCATTGGGTTGATTGCTGGCGACAGTCTGCCAGGGTCAGGATTCTTCATTTGGATGCTCGTTGCTTTAGATTTTGTAATTTCAATCATTGCGACTGTTTCTCATGCAAAGAGTGGTCGTCGCTCAAAGATTGATGAAATCTCAGAGAAGTGGTAAATCAATGACAAATGTTTTGGTATTCGGTGCTGGGATAGTCGGTTCGGTTATTGCTGAGGATCTCGTTTCGAGTGGATATGACGTTACGGTTGCGGATCTTTCCAATGATGCTTTAGCACGTGTGGTAGAGCGTAGTAATGGGGCAATTGCTATTGAATGTGTGGATTGCAGTGATTCAAAAGAGCTTACGCGATTGGCAGAACAAGCGGACATCGTCTTTGGTGCTTTACCAAGTTGGCTGGGCTTGAATGCTCTTGAAACTGTTATACGCTGCGGTAAAAATTATTGTGACATCTCCTTCATGGCAGAGGATCCAAGGCAGTTTGACGCGCTTGCAAAAGAGTATGGCGTCACATGCATACTCGACTTCGGCGTAGCGCCAGGTATGAGTCATTTACTTTGTGCGCATGCAGCACATCTGCTGGACTCTTGTGAACGCCTAGAAATCATTGTTGGTGGATTGCCCCGTGAAAGAACATGGCCGTTTGAATATAAAGCCTCCTTTAGCCCACGTGACGTTATAGAAGAATATTTGCGTCCCGCTCGATTAGTGGAGCATGGTAAAGTCGTTACGCGTGCTGCGCTAAGCGAATGTGTTTTATTAGATCTTCCTGGTATTGGTTCGCTTGAAGCGTTCAATTCTGATGGTCTCAGGACCCTCTGCGATACTCTCGATGTGCCATTTATTCGTGAACGAACTCTTCGTTATCCGGGGCATGCGGAGCAAATGCGGATGCTCCGCACAGCGGGTTTCTTTAGTGAAGTGAAAATGCAAATTGATGAAGCAATGGTAAGTCCAATTGATTTGACTTCTAAAATACTCATTGATAGCTGGAGATATAAGCCAGGTGAAGAAGATTTAACAGTGATGCAAGTAGAGGCTGAAGGGATGTTCGGAGAACAGCATGTTAGAATTCGTTGGGATTTGCTTGATTACTACGATTCAGTGAATGCTCAATCTAGTATGGCACGTACTACCGGTTTTCCTGCTGCAGCAATGGGTAGAATGATTATTGATGGAACGATTACTGCCCCTGGCGTATACCCTCCGGAGTTTTTTGGAAGTAATGAAATGGTTGTAGGTCGGTTGCTCGCAGAGCTAGCCGAAAGAAATGTGGAGTATAAGAAAACTATGGAGCCAATAATTTGAATTGCATTGGGATTATAGGTGCTGGAATGATCGCGCATGTGCATGCTGAAGCGGCAGGCGCTGTTGGGACAAACGTCGTTGCAGTTTGTGATCCAAGAATTGAAAAAGCCAACCTATTCAGCGAAAAATATTCATGTGATTTGATGAATAGTGTTGATGAACTTTTAGAACGAACAGATATCGAAGGGGTGGTCATCGCAGTGCCAAATGACCAGCATGCTTCTTTGGCAATTCGAGCACTTCAAGCCGGCAAGCATGTGCTACTTGAAAAGCCAATGGCAATGTCAGTAGCAGAATGCGAATCTATTCTAGAAGCTCGAGACCAATCAGGCAAAATATTACAATTAGGTTTTGTTTGCAGGTATTCGCCTGCAGCTGTGCAGGCGAAGTTGTGTATTGAACAAGGGCTAATTGGTGAGGTCTGTCAAATTCAAGCCACGTTACTAAGGCAACGGGGGATACCTGGATTAGGTGGTTGGTTTACGACAAAAGAACGAAGTGGTGGTGGTTGCCTAATTGATATTGGCGTGCATCTTATTGATGTTTCTATGCATATTACCGGGCTCCATGCGCCTGTTTGTGCAAGTGGTATCTGCCAACAGTTGTTTTCAATTGATTCATACTCTTATGATGAGATGTGGTCCAGCCCCATTGAAAATGGTATATTTGATGTAGAAGATCGAGTTTTAGCGATGGTTCGAGATATTAGTGGCACTGTATTTACATATAACGTTTCATGGGCAACTCACCTTCAAGAAGGGGCATTAAACGATGGGCTAGTTATTGAAGGAACAAAAGGATCACTTACAATCGATTTGTGGACAGATACGATTCAGCACGGAACGAGTGAGAATGGAAAATCGGTTACTCATGAAATTAATGTCGAAGTGACTGAGCCTTGGGATGATGCGTTCCAAGGAGAACACAGAGCATTTGCAAGGGCAATGCGCACGGGGAGTGTAGAGCATACTGCAGGTACAGGAGAGGATGGTCTTCTGGTGCAGCGAGTTGTTGATGCAATCTATGAATCATCTTCTCAGCAGCAAGAAGTCAAGATTTAAAAAGGTCATGCGAAGTAAAAACTCCGCATGACCTAAAACTAAACAGCTTTGTATTTACTCATCTACATTGGCCAAAGATGTTTGGTAGTCATCAAGCGTTGCTTGAATAGATTCATCCATCTCAGTCCCAGTAGGGTTTGCAACAGCTTTCTTTTGCCAGGCAATGGCTTTGTAGTGGTCGCCCATTTCCCAGTAGCATCTTGCAAGTGTGTCAAGAATCATCGGATCTTTATAATCGGTGAGTTCGCAACCACGCATTGCAACCCTAAGTGCAAAATCGAGGTTTTGGCTTTCTTCTGGCATCTCATCAACAATGCCCCAGGCCATCGCATTCATTGCCATAGCATCATTCCAGTTTGATTGGACAATATCTTCGGCGCAGGCGTATGCCGCGACTTTATCTTGTTTGCCTTCAAGCAACGCTCGGAATTTCATATTCATTAATTGCGGGTTTGGACCGAATTCATCAGTGAAATTATCAATTGCGATGATATAGGTGTCCCAATCACCATCTTGTTGTGATTTTCGTAGAGTCATGTTGAACTCTCGCATGGCAAGTTCTTGTGCTTGTTCTTGTTTAAAATCTGCTGCAGCTGAAGCAATATCCCAAGTGCCGTTTACGATTTCTGAAAGAGGTTCATCCATTGTCATTGGGTGACCTATCCATGCAACCTTACCTTTTTCATTGATAATAAACGCTGTAGGAATACCGTTTTGTCCAGCTGCTTCCATGAATACTTTTGATGTACTTCGGTCCGGATCGACGGCAACTGTGTAGCGCATTCTGTCAGTGTTAAGAAGGTTATCAGTTTTATTAGTTTCTCCAAGGAAGGCTGTTACTGTTTCGAGTTCTTTTTCACTAGATACGCCGATGAACTTGACTTGTTCACCGTATTCTTCTTGTAATGCACTAATGTGTGGCATGGAAGTGATGCAAGGCCCACACCAGGTTGCCCAGAATTCCATGACGTAGACTTGCCCATCTTCAAAATTTTCAATCGCTGCACCCTTTACCCAGTGGTCAATCGAAGCCGAAGGGGCATCATCGCCTATGGCGAGCGAGTTTGGCTCACTAGTATTGGCAGCAACAGGTGGTGCTTTTTTTGGTTTTTCGAGTTTAGCCATAGGAACAGAGTTTGGACTATCAGTGGCTGGTGCAGCTTCGATTGCCGTTGCTGGGATGGCTTCTGTCGTTTGCTGTGAATTGCATGATGTTAATAAACATGCAATAGAAGTTAGGCAGAGTTTGGTTACAATTTGCATTTGATTCTCCTTCTTTTCTCAAGTGCTACTACAAAGTGTAGCGTTTATTGCGCAAGAGAGGCGAGAAGTGCCGTAGCAACAACGTCATAGGCTGCATGTGTCCCTGCGGCTATGCCGAAATCTCTAATTATGTACAAAAAACCAAGGTAACAGCCAGCAGCAAAGAAGAAGAATAGGATTGGTGCAGAAAGTGTGCCGGCATTTGGTAGGTCGTGATATAAGGCAAAAAGCAAAGATGAGGCGAGTACTCCAGTACAAAATCCCGCAATATCACTCCGATTGAAAATATTTCGAACGATAGTATGTATTCCTCCGATGAGAATCATTCTAAAAATAAGTTCTTCATAAAGTCCAGCGCCGATGCTTATGGCAATTTTGTCAAATAGCGCAAGTGTGGGGATTGAATTTTGGCTCGCTACAAGATAGCCGCCAAGAATCGAACCAAATAGAAGAAGTGGAATTGCAAGCGCAACGGATTCGCATGCCATGAAAGCGAGTACGTATAACTTTATTGACCACTTATTCTTTGTAGCAATATGCCAGATAAGAAGAATGGTAATAATTGCGATGCCACCCAGCCAAAGCCCTTGAGTAGTAGGGAAATCAAATTGTTCTAGGAATTGAAGAAGTTGGGCATGTGCCTTGATTTGGATGTTGCTTGATGAGGAATATAGTGCAACTTCATAAAAAATAATCAGAGGTAGCAGAAACAAAAGCATATACAGAGGTTGCTTTGAGAGCTCACTATAACTCTTCTTATTTGGGTTGCTTTGTTTTGCAAACCGTAGTGGCTGTGGCATAGGCGCAATGATAACGTTGCCCCTAAAAAACTATTTTGAAATTTCTAGGTTAACTTTGCTTTAATTCACGAAGTCGACGTGAATATCGACTTTTTCGACGAGCTGCAGTATTCTTGTGCATTGTGCTCGTACATGAGAATTTGTCAAGGAGGCTGCAGTATTTGCTGAATTCAGTTTCTGCCAATGAAACATCCCTTGCAGTAAGCGCATCAAGAAAGGACTTTGATTGCTCTTTCATGCGTCTCTTACGCCAGTGATTAACCGCTCGGCGTTTTGCATTTTGTCGAATGTCTTTTTTAGCTGATCGTGAATGAGCCACAGTAAATCTCCAATATCTATTCATGCCCCAACTGAGGGGCGAACAGGGAATTATCCCAAAAACCTGAAGGAAGTCAACCCTCATGGACTGCTTAGATGTAGCGATATTGTGGCTCCTGTGGTATTCTTCCCATCCCTCGCGGGTGTAGCTCAACTGGATAGAGCGTCGGTCTACGAAACCGAAGGTTACAGGTTCGAGTCCTGTCATCCGCGTTTTTGACTAAACAGGTCCGATTTAAACCTAAAACTGAGAAGACTTATTGTGGATTTGGACTCCCGAGGCGTGGTATAATGTTGTGTTAGGGAGATATGGACCCACTTATGATAAATATTGACACAGAACCCCCCCAGAATTCACAAGGCAGTGGCTCAAGACAAGCTCGAAGTTTTGATTCAGCGCCTCTTCCAGAAAAAGAAGTACTTCTTGGCTGGTTGCGTCAAATGCTTCTTATTCGTGAATTTGAAGTTAGAACAATGCAGGGCTATCAAAATAGATTGATTGGTGGCTTTTGCCATATCTATATCGGGCAGGAGGCTATCGCAGTCGGCACAATTGCAGCAGTAAACCCTGATGATCCAGTTGTCCTGGCTTACCGCGATCATGGGCACGCTCTCGCAAGAGGTATGGATCCTAAGTATTGCATGGCTGAAATGTTTGGCCGAATTGGCGGTTGCGCTAAGGGCAAGGGTGGGTCAATGCATATGTTTGACGCCGAGCATTATCTATATGGAGGGCATGGCATTGTAGGTGCGCAAACCCCACTCGGAACTGGATTAGCATTTGCAACGAAGTATGAAGATGAAATTTTGCATGATGGCAAGTCTAATCATGTCACACTCTGTTTTATGGGTGATGGTGCGTTGAATCAAGGTTGTTTCTATGAAACAATGAACCTTGCAAGTCTTTTGGATATCCCCGTCATCTTTGTAGTGGAGAATAACAGGTATTCAATGGGCACATCAATTGAACGTGGCACTTCAATGGCTAATGATTTGCATGTTAAATCTGAAGCTTTTGGCATTGATCACGCAATTGTGGATGGGAAAAATGTAACAGAGCTCTATAGCCAGTTCAAGCCAATTGCTGACTGGTGTCGTAAGAATTCGCGTCCTTACTTTGTTGAAGCACAAACCTATCGATACAAAGGTCACTCTATGTCGGATCCTAGAAAGTATCGGACGAAAGACGAAGAGTTGGTGGAAGAATCAAAAGATTGCATCGCATTTTTGACTACGCAACTTGTTGAAGAGTACGATGTGGTTGCTGATGCAATTAAACAGATGACCCATCAAGTTAAAGCTCAAGTGAGAGAAGCAGTTGAGTGGGCAAAGAATTCGCCAGAGACTCCGATCGAAGAATTGTATAAAGACGTCTTCACTGATTCATGGGGTCCATTCACAGGGACTTCGGCCCCAGAGATGTTGCAAGATAGAGGTGAGGCATGAGCGTAGCAACTGCATCAAGAGTTATTGAATTCCGAGAAGCTCTTCGTGAAGCGATGAGCGAAGAAATGCGAAATGATAAGCGCGTTTTTCTTCTTGGTGAAGAAGTTGCACAATATGACGGCGCTTACAAAGTAAGTAAGGGAATGCTTGAAGAGTTCGGCCCTCGAAGAATTATTGATACGCCTATTAGTGAGAGTGGTTTTTCTGGCATGGCAATAGGCGCTGCGATGCGTGGCTTGCGGCCAATCGTTGAGTTTATGAGTTGGTCATTCAGTCTTGTTGCCGCAGATCCAATCCTCAATAATGCTGCAAAAATGCTTTATATGTCTGGCGGTCAATTTGGATGCCCCATCGTTTTTCGTGGAAATGACGGTGCCGGAGGGCAACTTGCATCAACTCACTCTTGGTGCGTCGAGTCGTTATATGCGAATGTTCCAGGACTAAAAATGGCTATTCCTTATGACCCCTACGATGCAAAGGGCTTGCTTAAAACGGCAATACAAGATGACAACCCAGTATTTTTCCTTGAATCAGAACGGCTGCTCTCAACTACTGGCCATGTTCCAGAGGAGGAATACACCATTCCATTTGGCAAGGCGCTTATTCGTCGTGAAGGAAGGGATTGTACTATTATTAGTTTTGGTCGCCCGTTGCACTTCTGCGAAGAGGCGGCTGCGGAGCTTGCTAAAGAAGGTATTGACTGTGAGATTATTGATGGACGAACTATTCGCCCACTTGATATTGATACGATGGTTCAGTCAGTTCAAAAAACAAATGCATGCGTTGTAGTAGACCAATCATGGTCATTTGCCTCAGTGGGTTCTGAGATTGCTTCACAAATTCACTCCATCTGTTTTGATGAGTTAGATAATTTTGTTCATCGCGTACATAGTGATGATGTGCCTACCCCTTACGCGCAAAACCTTGAGCAAGCTTATTTGCCCAATGCAAGGAAAATTTGCGAAGCAGTTCGTGCTGCTACTTATAACGCATAACAGTAGAGATTTACGAATGACTATTGAAATTACTATGCCAAGACTCTCTGACACTATGGAAGTAGGGACAATACTTCACTGGCATGTTGATGTTGGTGATGAGGTTTCCTCTGGCGACATACTCGCAGACATTGAAACAGATAAAGCAACCATGGAGTTGCAAACTTTTGACGATGGGAAAGTGGTATCACTTGTAGTCAATGAAGGTGAACAAGTTAATGTTGGTACGACTATTGCCACGCTTACTGGAGATATACCTGCTGGCGGAGAGGCTCCGCTTGAGGAATTGGTTCAAACTTCAGTGCCAGAAAATTCTGAAGTTAAATCGTCTGCTTCTGTTACTGCGTCAAAAACGGAACATTTGGGTTCTAGGGTTAGCCCTGTCGCTCGTCGTTTAGCAGAAGAGCATCGGATTGACCTGGGTACAGTCACTGGCTCTGGTCCATCTGGTCGAATCATTAAGCGAGACATTTTACAACTGGTTGATACGAAAACAGAAACCACGGCAGCTGCAACGACAACGCAGTCTTCAGTCGTCGCTGGGCAAGTGTCTACTGCGGCGCAGCCGATTAAGCCGCTTGCTCCAACAGCACCTTGGCAAGAAGATAAGGTTGTGCCTCTGTCAAACATGCGGCAGATTATCGCTACACGTTTGGTGGAATCGAAGCAAACCATTCCCCACTATCAGGTAACAATGTCTTTTGATATGGATCCTTTGTTGGAAATGCGCGCAACACTTAATGAGCAACTTGCTTCAAGTGGCGTCAAACTTTCAGTAAATGATTTCCTTGTTCGCTGTTGTGCACTGGCAATGAGTTCGAATCCAGAATTTAATGCTTCCTTTGGTGGAGATTGTATTTTGTACCATGGTCCTGTGAATGTTGGCATCGCTGTTGCTGTTCCAGAAGAGCGCGGCGGAGGTCTGGTGGTTGCCACTATTCGTAATGCTGATACAAAAAGTCTTCGCTCCATTAGTCAGGAATCGCAGTATCTCTCAAATAAAGCTCGTACGAGTGGGCTCTCGCCTGATGAAATGGGTGACACAACGTTTACTATTTCGAATCTTGGAATGTTCGGCGTAGAGCACTTTACAGCAATCATTAATCCGCCAAACAGCGCAATTTTAGCGGTAGGTGCTGCAATTGAGAAGCCTGTTATTCGGAATGGCGAACTTGCTGTAGGGAATGAAATGTCGGCTACATTGAGCTTAGACCATCGAGTAATCGATGGTGCAATGGCGGCGATGTATTTGAAAACACTTAAAGAGTTGATGGAAAACCCCGCTTCATTGCTAGTGTGATACTAAGGAGTTAACAAAATGGCAACTAGACCAAATATAGGTTCACGGCCACGCATCTATGATGGCGATGGCGATTCATTAATGGAAGCAGATCGTCAAGCGAATCGATTAATCATTATGCCAACAGGTGACCCCCGTAAAGTAACTAAAGAGCGAGACCAGATTCGAATTCAATGGGGGCAATTTTTACTCGCTGATTTAATGGATCGTCGTTATAGAACAGTTGTTTGTAGCGTGAATCCTGAAGACAATAGCCATGGAATCATTAGCACCCTCGGTGAGATGATCCCCACAAGCCAATGGGACAATGAGAGCATTACAAAATATGCAAGAGTTTATGCTGAACGATCACCAGACAAAGTGCTCGTGTTGAAATACGACATGGATGAGATAAACGTACTCGCATTGCTTCGGCCATTAAATGCAGAATCATTTACCCTCACTGATTTACAGAAAGGCTTCTCAAAAGTAGCAGAAATGGTTGAGCGCCGTTGGGATAGAATGCCCTGTGCAAGCGTCAGTTTTCTTGGTGCGAAGTCGAATCATGTTGTAGATGAAAATGGCAATGAGCCATCATTTGAAACAATTTTGAGGACGATATATGGCTCAGGATATCGGGGTGATATATACCCATCGCTAGGTATGTGGGAGAGCGCGCCAACAGGTCTGTATGCAACCTATCCATTTCCAGATAGTTTGAATATTATGCGAACAGGTGGCTCCTAAGCATTCCCCGCAAGTCGCCGTACTGTAACTACAAATGACGCGGACATTGCTCTTAGTAGCCCAGCACTTGCGCTCGACCAAATTGCTCCAGCAATAAATGAACCGATGCCCAATTGTACGTTAGTGGCAAATAGTGTCGTTTTGAGAAGCTGTTTATTGGATGTTATTTCAAAAATAGCAAAGAGGCTGTTTACGGGAGAAATGGAATTGAATATTGCACCTGCAAAATCTATGCGTCCAAATGGAATCGAGCACAGCCCTAGCCCAGCAGTAATTACACACACAAAAAAGAGTGTGGTGATAATAGCTGATATTGTCCCTTTGCTACGCATGGACCATAATAATCCAAGCGTCATGCAAAACGCAATATATGGAATAAAAACAATTGGGAAGAGAAGTGCTGGTAAAAAGAAAACTATTGGCGTTGGTATTTTCGACAAATCCAAATCGTTGGTATTTAAGGGTATCATGTCTGCATTACCAGCGATTGAATATGAATCAGGGAGTAAAGCTATTAGCGAGCCAAGCATTACTGTGGTGCAACATGGAACAAGTACCATGGGCAACAAATGCATAGTTAATCCTCGAATTTTTCCACTAAGGTAAAGTTTTGGTGTTATAGCAGTTGTCAATAGTAAATCAAGTGAACCATCTTCTCGCTCTTTGGCGATTGATGAAGCAGCCAATGAAATTGAAGCAAAAGTCACAATAATTATTTCAGACAGAAGAAGGAAGAGTAAGAGCATCTGATACATCTCTTTTGGAATCATATTCGTTAAAAACAGAGTGGTTAAGATGATGAAAGCAAGCAGGCAGAGTGCAACGAATCCCCAGCGGGCAATTATTGAACCTACGTTCCTATGTCGAGTGACGCGTTCCCTCCAAGCAATTGGGTTCCCAGAAACGGCATGCCCCTCGCGTTCAGTCACCTTGGATAATTTTGATATTCCAAGAATATTGCTATTACATCGATCGCCCATTTTACGTACTTGATTAGCTGAAAATGCAATAACAAAAAAGCTCAATATACAAGTAACCCAAATCCAACTGCTGACAGGGTTAGTCGCGAACGATGAAAGTGGCCAAAATAAATTACTTGTTTGTGGAATTACATAGCCTGAGGGTTGAAGTAAGGCTTCTAAAACAAGAAAGGGATTTAAAGGTGTTATAAGAGTTGTCCAGCTGCTTGTACTTCCAGCTGTGATTGGTGTTCGTAAGAATCGATCAATAGCCAGTGTCACGAGCAGATACAAGACAGTTACCACGAAAAAACTTACCGCAGCTTTTCTTCCTGCTGTACGAGTAACACTCATGCCAATGGCGGCTGTTGCCACGATTAGAGCAAGTGCAACTGAAATAATTTGTACTTGAATAATTGTTTCTAATGATACTCCTCCAAAAAATTGGGTCACAATCATCATTGGCAATGTTCCAATGAGTAAAGCTATGATGAAGAAGAGGCGCCCGAATAGATTCCCTAATATTATTTGTAATGGTGAAAGGGGAGTAGTTAGCAATATGTCCCATGTTCGTGGATTTGCTTCTTTCGATATTGCTCCAGCCATGAACATTGGTGTTAGGACGCAAATGAGTATTAACTGAGTAATTGCAACAACACCGAATACACTTGAGCTTCCTGCTGCTAAATCTCGAAGTGAAAATCTACCTGCCGCGGTTAGGCTTAATAGGCCAAGAAGTAGTACAACTCCTAATATGGCAATGTAGCCAGATCGAATATATAAATCCCTACGTCGGCGAGAAGCTGCGCCGATTAGGCGTGTGCAGATGGGGTTCAGTATGCTGAACCGAAGAAACCATTGTAAAAGTCTTGGCATATGAAGAAGAATCGGCGAAAAACTTGCTTGACGGCAAGCGTTTACTTTGGAATACTACAGTTTCTTACAGAAGTTGTCATGAATCGTTCATGGCGACATAGATTTCTCGGTCAATGTTTCATTGCCGATCGTTCTGGCCAGTAGGCTGGCAACTGCAATCAAGTGCTTTAAAACTGATTCCTGCAGTTGAATAAATTGATTTTGTTTATGGTTATGTGCATATAGCACACAGACAATGGCATATTGATGCCTCCAAAAAACAGGCCTAGCAGGCCTTGTGTTATAAAAGGCACTATCGGTTCATTATCTCCGTGTAATTACTCTGCGTATTACATGAAGACGATCGGAATTTAATGGTAAATATTGGCTTTCACTCCTTGTGAAAGGCTGCGGTTTATGCCGCAGATACAATGATGACTGCAAATATTTGGTTACAGCTAGGCATTGGGGCCGTAAGTTTAATCGTTGGTGTAGCTCTTGGCTGGTTTTTACTACGTGTGATGACAGGTGGGACAATTCGATTGGCCAAACGTGAAGCAGAGCAAATTGTTTCTGCAGCAAATACAGAAAGTGAATCCATTAAACAAAAAGCGGAGCTTGATGGAGAACGCGAAGCAGCAAAGCGTCGAAAAGAAATTGAGATTGAGTCAGGGAAAGCACAAGAAGAAATTAAGATAGATCAGGCAAGAATTGCAAAGCGTGAAGATGGATTAGACCAGATGCTTGATCAATTGACGGAGCGGCAAACAAAACTTGATGAGCTGCGTTCGGAAATAGATATGCAAACGGATAGCCTTGATAATGATCGGGCTTTACTGGATAAAGATAGAAATGCGCTTCGCTCACGTTTAGAGGAAGTTTCTGGTATGTCATCTGATCAAGCTAAACAACATCTTCTTGAAGATGTTCGACATGATGCGAAGCATGAAGCAAACGAATTAATGCAGGAAATTATTAATGATGCAACTGAAAAGGCGCGAAGTAAAAGTCGAGAAATTACATTGCAAGCAATCCAGCGTTATGCTTCTGAGCATGTTGCTGAGACCACAGTTCGCGCAGTCCGTATCCCCTCGGATGACATGAAGGGTCGCGTGATTGGTCGAGAGGGTCGAAATATTCGAGCTCTTGAGCAAGCAACGGGTGTAGATATTTTGATTGACGATACGCCTGGGGTCATCTCAGTTTCCTGTTTTGATCCTATTAGGCGTGCCATTGCTGGAAAAGCACTTGAGAAACTGGTCGCTGATGGCCGTGTGCATCCTGCGCGAATTGAAGAAGTGGTCGCAACAGTTAAGGAAGATATTCAAGAAAAGATTGTGAAAGCTGGCAATGATGCAGTAATGGAAACAAACATTCGGGGACTTCATCCAAAGATTATAGAAGCAGCAGGAAAAATGCACTATAGAACTAGTTATGGACAGAACGTGCTAAGGCATTCTGTCGAGGTGGGTTTTCTTTGCCAAGTCATTGCAGATGAACTTGGTCTTGACGGTGAGCTCGCTCGCCGCTGTGGTTTTCTTCATGACATTGGCAAAGCGATGGATCATGAGATGGAGGGGACACACCCTCAAATTGGTATGGAATTCTGTAAGCGCTATGGAGAAAAAGCAGAGCCTGTGCTAAATGCGATTGCGGGCCATCATGGTGATATTCCTGCGACCACACCATACACGCCAATTGTGATGGCTGCAGATGCAATAAGTAGTGCTCGACCAGGTGCACGGCGCGAATCTATGGAAATGTATGTTAAGCGACTTGAACAATTAGAAACTCTTGCAAAAGAGCAGAATGGCGTGAAGGAATCTCATGCAATTCAGGCAGGCCGTGAGGTTCGAGTGATTGTTGATGCGAAAAAAGTCACCGATGGAGAGGCTTTTGCGATTTCGAAACGAATCGCTGAGCGCATTGAAGAAGAAATGACATTTCCAGGAGAAATTAAAGTGACTGTTCTACGTGAAATACGAGCGGAAGCAACTGCTCACTAATAAAGAGGAATAACGATGCCTATTAAATCAACAGAACTTAAGCGGGGCCAAGCACTCATTTTTGATGGGAAGTTGCAAATTGTTATTGATACTGAACATGTTAAGCCTGGAAAAGGGCCAGCATATGTTCAAGTAAAAATGAAAAATGTTGAAACTGGTACTATTAAAATAAACAGAATGAACTCATCTGATAAGGTTGAGGATGTAAATATTGATAAGCGGTCTATGCAATTTTTGTTCGACAATAGCGGTCAGGGCAAAGGTCCATGGACGTTTATGGATAATGAAACATTTGATCAGATTGAACTTAGTGATGATGTAGTCATGCCATCGCAAAGTCAGTGGCTTAAAGATGGCCTAGAAGTTACAGTTCTTGTTTTTAATAGCAATGCGCTGGGGATTGATTTACCTGCTTCTGTAGAGCTTGAAATCACAGAAACGACAGATCAGCCCAAAGCAGCTACTGCAACAAATCAGCTCAAGGAAGCGACTGTTGAGACGGGCGCTCGTGTTCGTGTGCCTCCATTTATTGAAGTTGGCCAAGTAGTCAAAATTAATACTGATACCGGGGATTACCTCGGAAAGGCATAGCTCTGCAGTCTATAAAAGACATTCGGTCGTTACTTGATCAGTATGGTTTATCTCCACTTCACCGACTTGGTCAGAACTTTTTGCATGATCAAAATATGATTAATAAATTGGTGGATGCTGCTGCAGTACAAGCCGGCGACCTCATTGTTGAAGTTGGCCCAGGAACGGGTGCATTGACGGAGTGCTTGCTTGAAAGAGGGTGCAAAATAATCGCCTGCGAATTGGATAAAGGTTTGACTGCATTGCTTCGAGATCGCTTTGGCGAAAAAATCACTCTTGTTCACGGTGATTGTTTAAAAAAGAAACATTTTAACTCCGACATTGTTGAAGCAATAGGCGCTCAATCTTGGAAGCTTGTAGCAAATTTACCTTATCAAATAGCTAGTCCACTAATGGTTGATTTGTTGTCTAATTTTCCTAAATGTACCGGGCAGTTTGTCACGATTCAATATGAAGTTGCGGAACGGCTCATGGCCAAGGTGAACTCTTCGAATTGGGGAGTATTGTCGATTTTGGTTCAGCGTCTTGCTGACGTCCAATTAATCACAAAAGTGCCACACTCTTGTTTTTGGCCACAGCCAAAAATTCAAAGTGCTTGTGTTGCGGTTAAGCCAAAGAAACGAGACAAAATAGATTTGAACGATTTCGCCTTATTTATCACAGCATTATTTTCTAAGCGACGTAAACAAATCGGTTCAATTGTTGGTCGTTCGACGCCATTGCCATTAGGCGTTACTTTTGATATGAGGCCTTCTACTTTGACTATCTTTCAGTTAGAAGAGCTCTATAAGGAAGTTAGAACTTTAAAAGGTTGAATCTAAAACCAACTGAAGTTTCGTCTTGGATTTGGTTGTATCGAACTTGACCAACAAGATCAAAATCAGGGTAATGTCTTGTTAGCATAAATCGAAGTGACTGCAAATCATCTATATTAAAATTCCAAGAAGGCGAAAAATCAAGGGAATACCTTTTACTCAAGTTGTAACGCATTCCGAGTGACAGGAATTGATCATTAGTCACATCAATCTCTCGGTACTCTATGTAGGTCCTGACATCTTTGCCATGATCAAGTTCTGCTCCAACAGAACCTCGTGAGAAGCGCCCTCCGTCGAGACCCCATGTTCCATTTCCAATGAATGCAACTCCATCGCTATATTGCCATTTGCCGTTTAGAATAGCGGCGTCTTCAATGGAAGAGTACTCGGGGCGCCAATCAAAGAACTGTGGGTTATCGTATCGTTGCACAGCGCCACTATTTGCGAACATAAATGCTGTATCAATGGTGAGCCAATCTACTTGGTACCATCGGCCAGGTCCACCGCGCCATGTTTGGAGTTTATTTTTTACACCAAACCATGTGACGGTTCCTGTTGAAAGGTTATCGAGCTGAGCATCGTATTGAGGGATTGTAGTGACGTCGACATTGCTGTCCCCATTCCATACGGTCATATAAGGCTCGATAACATGGCGGAGTCGATGTAAGTCAAGAAGTTCATTATTGACAGAGTTAAAAATGCGCTGAATCTGAGTTGAAGCGCGAACACCAGCTGTTCTGAACCAATGATTTGTTTCACGCGCTTGGCCATCGTCTTCATTACCTAGCCCCCATTGCGCCTGTATGCTTCCAAATGGAACAACTTTAAAGGCTCCCAGTTGCAAGGGTATTGACAGTTCGTGTCTTGTTACAAGCCGATTTTGGTAATTGGATTGAAGACCTGCACTTGTTAAATTAGACTCGATTGGTGTGTTGGCATTTGAAAGATTGAATGCTTGGGGGCGAAGTCCAAGTTCGTTTGGAGTGCCGCTTTGAAACACCATGCGTTCCCGGGTAATCTTTGTTTCTGATGACCAGGTTATAAGATTTTTAAAGAGTTTTGTTCCGTAGTTGTATAAACTAATCTCGGGTGTTTTATCAACTTGATATTGCCTGGAAGCCATAAGCCAGCTATTTGAAATGAACTGATTTAAGTCTGTTGAAGCATATGCAGTAAATGCACTATTATCTTTTTGATATTTCGCATAAATGCTTGTTTCGTATTCGAGTGCATTTTTGTAATCATCTTGCCGCCAAACAGACATAAATGTTGGATCGCTGATGTATGAAAGTTTTGTTTGCAACTTCCAGTACGAATCAAGTTGAGTCTGGTTTTCCCAGAGTAAGTAACCGCGTGTTGAGTTCGTTACGTCCGTGTCAATTCCAGAATCCGTTCGTTGTGTTCCTGAGTCAGAAAGTAAGTATGTTTGAAAAATACCTTTGTTTTTTTCAAAGCTATATTTGAAGTCTAGGCCAACTCCAGCACCCCGTTTTGTAAACCCATCGATTCGTATGTCGGCATCAACTTCGTTTGGGGAATCTTTTCCTAGGAGCGTGTAGAGATCCCATTTGGTTTCGATAACAGCGCCGTAGGTTTTTTTGTATCCAAGTTTCGCTCTGCGTAATGGGATCTCTCCTGCTTTGCCCTCAAAGTTGGGCCAGTACATTACAGGGGTGCCTCCGAATTGAAGTGTATTGTCTTCACTTTTTACATACGTATTTCCATCATCGCGTTGCGTGATAGACATCTTCGTTGCACCTATTGCCAAATCTGGTGTTGCAAAAGCACTGGTCGAAGCTTGCACACCTTGCGCTAGCCATTGATTGGTAGAGATTTGCCGGAGTTCATCAGCACGGATGAATAGCGGAACCTTGCCATCTTTAATGTAAGTTCGTAGTACAGCTTCAACCATGACTGCTTTGCCGGTTTGGAAGTCGTAATATATTTGCGGTGCACGAACAAGGTAATTTCCTTCACTTGCAGAGATCACTACATTCCCTTCGAGATATACGCCATATATCTCATTAAGACTTACTCTTCCTGAGGCCATATCACGAACACTGCCTGGGTTTAAGAAAATCACGCCACGAGTAGCAGACATTTCCATGTCATCAATACCTGCAGTAGAGCGAAGTGCTAACTGAACATTCCCGGTTAGTGTCACCGCATTTTCGATTGTTTCTGGAAGTAATTGAACGTTATCTGCTGAGAGCGAAACAAAACCTGATTTTGGTTTGAGCCAAGCGCGCTTATCGTCTTTTGTGAGCGTTGCTGTAGCAAGTTCTTGCTCGATTTGTTCTGTAGGTGCAGTAATAACTTGTGGATGACCATAGAGAAGTGGTTTATTTTCTTCAAGTTCATATAAATAAGCAGCAAGCCGAGTCTCAGCCTTGTGCATTAGGGATTGAGATCCCTTTGGCTCTGAAGGTGTCATCAATGCTACGTCAAGTGTTACCTTGCCAAGCGTACTGCCAACAACAAGTAAATTTTGACCTTCTGCTCCAATTGCGGCATGGTTGGAAGATTTTGAAAACTTTGGTAGGTACACGGCAGCTTGAGAAACGATGCCAGCATCCGTGGGCATTCGGTTTAACCATACGACTGCTTCTTCCGCTTCAAAAGTGTAGGCTCCAATGGTAACCAGGACATTTTCTCTCAGTAAAAGTCGTTTGGTATCGTCAATTGTCCATGCATTTGATTTAAGGGCTTGGATCGAAATATCAGTCGCCCTAGGTAGAACGGGAAGTACAACACCAGAAAGCCTGTCACCTCGTAACATAAGTTGGGTGTTGTCCGCGGGACTTGCTATAACGGTTGAGTTAATGAAAATTAGACCGCATAAAATGAGCTTGTAATAATTCACTTGATGAAGATGATACCCCCTAGGTGTGGTTTTGGGGTTATTCTCAAGGTCTTATTGGGCGACTTCGATTAGGGCGTCTACGAACGTCTTTGGGTCAAATGGCTCGACATCTTCGGGGCGTTCGCCAATTCCGATTAGCTTTACAGGAATACCGGTTTCATCTTCAATTGCGAAGATGATGCCTCCTCTAGCAGTTCCATCAAGTTTAGATAAAAATATGCCAGTCACATGGATCGATTCAGCAAATCGTTTTGCTTGGGCGAGTGTATTTTGCCCTTGTGTTCCATCCAGAACGAGCAGCACTTCATGTGGTGCGCCTTCGATTTTTTTCTTTGTAACCGAGTATATTTTCTCCAGTTGCCGCATCAGTGGCTCTTGCGTATGTAATCTCCCTGCCGTATCGATAAGAAGAACATCTACCCCTCGAGCGACTGCGGCCGATGCAGCATCAAAGGTAACCGCTGCGGGATCAGATCCCTGTTCACCTTTGACTATGTCAATTTCAAGGCGCTCAGCCCATGCGGTCAGTTGCGAAACGGCGCCTGCTCTAAAAGTATCAGCAGCTGCAAGTAGCACACTGCGGTTTTCATCTAGGAGCGCTTTGCCAATTTTTGCTACGCTCGTGGTTTTGCCTACCCCATTTACTCCAGCGACCAATATGGCAGTAGGAGCAGTTTGTGCGACAGCAAGAGAGCGGTCTTTATTTTCTAATCGAGCAATCAGGGCTTCTCGGAGTACTTCAATTATATCTTTGCCTTTTAAGGAGCCTTTTTTGGCTTCATTTCTTAAATCTTGGATGATTATTTCAGTTGTTGTTATTCCAACATCAGAAGTAAGAAGAAGGTGTTCTAATTCATCAATCGTTTCACTATCAATTACTCTGCCGCGAAGTGAATCAAGCGGAGCTGCTATGGCGGACCTAGTTTTTGAAAGCCCGCCTTTGAGCGCTTTAATTGTTGCTCGGAAAAGTCCCATTATTCGCTTTATTTTCCTTGGGCTGGCTCGTTACGGTAGAGATTGTCAAGAACACCATTGACGAATGTAGCAGATTTTTCAGTCGAATAAATTCTGGCTAACTCAATCGCTTCGTCGATTGCAACAATGGGTGGAGTTATTCCGCTCACAATTTCAAAACGAGCTAATCGCAAGATATTTCGATCAATTAGTGGTTGTCTGTGGATTGGCCATTCGGGCGTGTACGACTCAATGTGGCAATCACCAGTGGTTCGATCATCCCATATTTCTTTCGCAAGCCTAAGAGCTTCTATATTTGGTTCGAGTGTTGATGATGAGTCTTCATCAAATTGAGGTTCTGTAATCATAGCCACATCCTCATTTCCCGAGTCGTACTGGCAAAGGAGCTGCAGTGTTTGCTCACGTGTTACGCGTTGATTATTTGATTTAGTTGACATTAAGATTTTAAATCCTTTATGGACCAAGCAGTGTTTATAGCGGCGTGCATGGATTCCACCCCTTTGTTGCCAGTATCTCCGCTAGCCCGTGATTTTGCTTGCTCAATTGTCTGGCACGTTAAGACTCCCATGGAAATAGGTTTTCCCCAGTCAATAGACAAAGACATAAGACCATCTGCGATGGCTTGACCAATGATTCGATCATGCGTAGTTTCACCAGTTAGTATGCAGCCCAATGCGACAATTCCATCGATTGCAGGATTTGATGAGAGTGTTTTTGCAAGTACAGGCAATTCCCATGCTCCTGTAACATGGTGAATAGGGCAATTACACTCGATTCCGCCCGCTTCTATAAACGTTGCTAGTGCCGCTTTGGCCATTGAATGGGTAATAACATCGTGATAATCACTAACAATTACGGCAATATTAAGTTTTTCAGCTGACTTTTTGACCAGGGTTTTTGATTGCATAGTTTGTGTATGTTAAACGAGGTCAGGCAACGGTGCCATCTATAGGTACGATGTACATATGCAACACCCAGCCAAGCAGGTCGTAGCCGCCCTTAAACTGACTCGATTTAGTGTTGCGATTGGTGCTATTGCTGATATTTGGCTTGTTCTTTTTATTACAAAAAGTGATTCTGCTTATGTTGGCACGAGCATCTACGCGGTAAATTGGTGGCCAGCAATGTTTGCAACTTTTATTGTAGCAATGGGAATGTGCGGTTTTGCTGCTTCGTTGAATGATACGATTGATGCGCGTCATGATGCAACTTTTAAACCCGCACGACCGATTCCAAGTGGTTGGATTCCGATAGCTCAAGCGGTGGTCCTTCTCGTTTGTTCTTTACTCATAGCATTGCTTGCGGCTTCTTTTTTAGGAGCATGGCCAGTTCGTATGGGCCTATTAACAGCAGCGGCAATCCTCTTTTATAACACAGTTGGTAAACATATTCCTGCAGTTGGATTAGTCAGCGTTGGCTTGATTTACGCGGCGCATATGCTCATTGCAAATATAGAGTTGACTTTTATATTGCCAGTTTGGTTAATCATGACACATGCAATGGCATGTGCAATTTTTATCTACTATCTTGAAGCTAAGCGTCCTCGAATCTCTTATAGAGGCTGGATAGGGATTCTTTTGGGCTGGTTTTTTTGGTCTATTGTTTTGCTAAGTGGTCCATTGGCAAAAGATGGTTTGTTGCCATCGGATATACACATCATTCGATTGTTTCTCCCCTTTGCGGCAATTATTGGTTTCGTTGCATTGATGCGTTGGAAAATTTTAGGCGCTAAATCGAATTTGATCGCTGCAGAAAAAGTGAGACGTTATGGCGCATTGTGGGAATGTGTATATGCAGTAACATGGCTTGTTGTATTAGAAATGTATATTCCTGCCATTTTCATGTTCTGTTTTGCTTTGTTCAGTGCAATAGTAATGACTTTAATTAAAGAAGCGGCGGGTGCAACTGGCCAGCCCATTACCTGGAGAGCGTAGTGAGTTATTGTTGCTTTGCGATAGCAAGGTAATCGAGGTTTGGCTCTACACCAAGGTATTGAAGGGTGTCATCGATGACATCTCTGACAACTGGTCCTGCGACAACACCGCCATAATGGGCGATTGATTTATCAGGGTCATCAATTACGCAAAGTACAACCAGCTCTGGCGCTTCGATTGGAGCACCAGCTATAAAACTAGAAATATATCGATCTTCAAAATATCCTTTGCCATCTTCCATGGGCAACTGTGCAGTTCCGGATTTTCCAAACAAATTATACATTTTTGATTGCGCTCGTCTTCCTGTTCCCTCGGTCATAACTTGTCCCATAATCTTACGAGTAAGTGCAGCGACTTCGGGTGATATTGCTTCGCGAACGATTTGGATATCATGTTTATTTGTGTGGGAGAGTTGTAATTGTGGAACGGTTCCATCTCGAGCGAACGCACTGAAACCTTGGACCATTTGTAGTGGTGTAACGGCAATTTCATGACCCATAGAAACGGAAGTTTGTGTGTAATCACTCCATTGATTTGGAGGAGTTAGAATTCCGGAAGTTTCGCCGCCGAGTCCAATTTGAGTTAGTTTTCCAAACCCGAAATTAAAAATTGCATCTTGCATCTGAGAGTGTGACAAGCGTTGCGCCACAATTGCCATGCCGCTATTCATGGATTTAATAAGAACTTTCTTCCAAGAAGAAGGCCCGTAATAGTGCGCATCACGAATGCTTCTGCCAAAAGGTGTTCGATATGGTTGGTTAGATGGCGTTTGCAATACTTCTTCAACCTCAGCGAGACCAAGTTCAGTTGCTTTTGACCAAATAAAAGGTTTAAAAGTAGATCCTGGTTCGTAAGGGTCTGTAATGCACCGATTTCGACCAAGGCGTGGATTCAATTCTCGATTCGGATCGCTTGGTTGTTGTGACCAGCCTTCACGTGGATTTAAAATATCGGCCATCGCGAGTATGTCTCCAGTATTTGGATTGACAACAACAATTCTTCCTCCGCCAGCGTTGCATCTCAAGACTTCCTCCTGTAGTCGACTGGCGGCAATATCTTGAATTACAACATCAATAGAAAGCACCACATCTTCACCATTATTTGTGGGTAGGTATTGGTCTGGGGAAACCCAGATCGTTCGTCGTTTAGAATCGCGCTGGCGGGTCATTGTTCCTGTTTGTCCAGTTAGGAGAGTATTAAATTTATTTTCAAATCCTGCTAGACCCGTGTGTTCGGTTCCAACGAATCCAATCAGAGAGCCGCCGATATCGCCATGTGGATATTCTCGCACAAGCTTCTCTTCAATGCCAATGCATCTATGGTGGAGTTCTCTTGCAGCGGTAAGTTGCGATTCTGTGAGAAGAGGTTCAATTACAACGTAGCGCCCATTTGATTTGCTGCGTATTTTTTCTTCAACGGTTGCGGGCGATAGTTTGACTTTTTCATGGAGTTCAAGCGCAAGCTCTTCAATATTTTCTATGAGTAGCGGATCAACAAATAGTGCGTGTCCGATTCTGCTCGCTGCTAATATTCTTCCTCTTGTGTCAAGAATTCGTCCGCGCTTCGCTAAATTATTAAATGTGCTGTTTAATGGTGAAGAGAGCCGAACTAGTTCACTTGGTGGATTTGTTTTTAAATTAACCACTTTATATAAACTTACGCAGAGTAGAATTGTTACACATGCAGCGCAAGCAAGTGCTATTTTGAATACTCGTGTTGGGTTGTTATTTGCTTGCATTGAGGGGTTCAATGGCGGCTAATTTAGTTGAGAATTGAATAGGTGAGCAGGACCTCTCAATTTCAATTGACAAAGCATTAATGAGTTCATTATTTTTGTCTATTGCAATATGTAATCTAGTCATTTCATTGACCGTATTAATTTGCGCTTGCCTTACTGCGAGGAGCTCAAGAAGCGCAAAACTGAGTACTAAGATAGAAAGAATGAGTTTTCTAGACATAATTACTTAAGAGGTTTTTTTCGGGTATTGAAGAACCATACCCGGCCGAATAGAGTTAGGGTCTGGCATGACATCTCGATTGATATCAATCAAGAGTTGTGTTTTTTTTGTAGAACCCATTACTTTTTGTGCTATTTCAGATAGGGTGTCGCCTTTTTGAACGGTATAGGAATTCATTGCGACAGCTAAGGAATGTTCATTTTGTGTTACTTCTATTTTTTGTGCAGTAATTGCTTCGAAAGTAGAACTCATATTAGATGCAATTAGTACTGATCGTGTTGGCAGTGAAATCATTTGCCCGATTTCAAGTTTGTCCGCATTTTGAATATTATTCCATTCCGCAACACTTTTGGTTAAGCCAGAATCTCCATAGTGTGCACTGCAAATCGATCGTAGTGTTTCCCCTTCGAGCACAGTGCGAAGGATATCTCCCATGCTGTTTGTTTTGTTGGTTACGCTTGGTGGCGGGGGGCCATCAAGCAGAACTGTTGGGCTTGCTAAGGGGGGGGTGGAGATATTGGATCCCAGTTCAGCAACTTCACGATGCGATGCAATTGAAAAGTGATCCGCGACTAGCATTCCAACAAAAATCATTAACCCAAAAGCAATGACTATGGAGAGTTTATTTTCACGAGTCATAGTGTGTAGCACGTCCTTCTTCTGCTAGGCTTCTTGCAAAAGGTGAAATGCTCGAAGCTTTGCTGGTCGAGATCGTGGATTCATCGCGATCTCTTCATCTGATGCGCAGATTGGTTTGCGAGTAAGACGCTTAGCCAAGCCACGCTTTTCAAAATCAACGAATGCATGTTTGACTCGACGGTCTTCGAGGCTGTGAAAGCTAATCACCGCAACTCGAGCGCCATATGCAAGCCAGCCATGTTCATTGACTTTACGGCAACCCGACAGCAAATCTGATAGAAGGGCATCCAGGGCAGTGAGTTCGCTGTTTACCGCAATTCGCAATGCCATGAAGGTTCGAGTTGCGGGGTGCATACGTGACGAGCGAGCTCTTGCCCCATACGCGCTTCTAACAAGCTCTGCGAGACGGGCTGTATCCAAAATCGGCTCTTTTTGTCTCTCAAGTACAATTTTTCGCGCAATTCGTCTGGAATATGGTTCCTCGCCAAGTTGGTAAATGAGGTTTGCTAGTTCAGTTTCGTCCATAGAATTAACTAATTCCGATGCAGTAACGCCGCTTTCAGTGTTTAAACGCATATCTAACGGTCCTTCACCTTTAAAACTGAGCCCTCTTGAGAGGTCATCCATTTGATTTGAAGCAAAGCCTAGGTCTGCAAGGACACAATTTGCTTGGAGCCCAATCTCTTGCATTGTGTCCACGACCTCTACAAAACTCCGGTGAAATGCATGAACAGTGCAGCCTGTTTCAAGTACTCTTTTTGAAGCGAATTCTAGGTTCTCCTTATCAAGGTCGAATAGAACAACAGTGGACTTACTGCTTGCTTTTTTAGCCAATTCGCTTGCATGCCCGCCTCTGCCTGCGGTGAGGTCGACAATCACATCACCCGATTTAGGGCTGAGTAACTCCCCAATTTTTTGGGGCAAAACGGAGATATGGCCATATTCCATTTTTTGCTTATAGCCCAAGCAGCAATCGTTCGGGATCTTCAATGCAATTTTTGACATGAACCAGGAAACTTACTGCGCCTTCACCGTCAACAAGTCTGTGATCATAACTAAGAGCTAGATACATCATGGGTCGAAGTATAATTTGTCCAGGGTTGTCCGGGTCTTCGATTGGTCTGTTTTGAATTCGGTGTAGTCCAAGGATGCCGCTTTGAGGTGGATTCAAAATTGGCGTAGACATCATTGAGCCATAAACACCACCATTGCTAATAGTAAATGTTCCTCCTGTCATATCATCCATCGTAAGTTTTCCATCCCGCGCTTTGGTTGCCAAATCTTTAATGCTGAGTTCTATTTCAGCAAATGACTGACGCTCAGCATTTCGAATGATTGGAACAACAAGACCACGATCAGTGCCGACAGCTACTGACATATCAACATATTCATGGTATTCAACTTCACCGTCAACAAGTGAAGCATTTACCGATGGCCAGGTGGCTAATGCGGATACACATGCTTTTGTAAAGAATGACATGAAGCCGAGGTTGACACCGTGCCTATCGTTGAATTCTTGTTTATGTAACTTTCTCAGTGAAATTACTTTTGACATGTCTGCTTCGTTAAATGTCGTGAGCATTGCAGCAGAGTGCTGTGCTTCAACGAGTCTTTGCGCAATCCTTTTACGCAGTGGGGACATTTTTTCTCGACGAATAGTGCGGAATTGATTTTCCGGTGCTACTGAAATATTTCCAGAGTTACTATGGTCATCCGATTTGAGGATGTCTGATTTAGTGATGCGCCCTGAGGGTCCAGACCCCTCAATATCCTCAAGAGAAACACCCATGTCACTAGCCATTTTTTGTGCTAGAGGTGTTGCCTTGCGAGTTTGAGCTGCTGAAGCAACCGTTTCAGTAGTTACTTCAATCGTATCAGAAGAACTAGGCGTTTCTAAATCTTGTGAGTTGTTAGGTTTTGGAGCACTTTCATCAATTGTGCCAATTGAGTCTCCGACGGAGCACTCTGATCCAGAGGGTTGGTCAATCCGCAATATGCCAGCTATTGGTGAAGGCAATTCTTGAGTGACCTTATCAGATTCGATCTCAACAAGCGGAGCATCTCGTTCCACCCATTGACCTTCTTCTATGAGCCATTGTCCTAGAACAACTTCAGTAATCGATTCGCCGAGACTGGGGATATTAATTGGAGTAGTCATGAGTTATCCGATGGTAATCCAAACGCTTCAATAAGAATGCGATGTTGTTCAATATTATGCATTTTGTTTGAAGCGACTGCGGGTGAGGCGCATGGTCTTCTGCAAACGCGTCGAAGAGAAATGCTAAGTTCATCCCTAAAAGCATCGTCAATGTAGTGCCAGGCTCCCATATTTTCAGGTTCTTCTTGAACATACATCATTTCAGCATCGGAATTATATGACTGTAGAATTTCACGAATTTGCTCTGTCGGGAATGGGTACAGTTCTTCGATTCTTATCAGAGCGCTAGAATCTAAATGTATATCAGAAGTAGTCTCTCTATACTCTTCTAAGTCATAGTAAATTTTTCCAGAGCAGAAAATAATACGATTTACTTTGTTTTTTTGGGCTATGCGATCATCAATGACCGGTTGGAAACTTCCATCAGTCAAATCGCAAACTAATGAAGTAGCTTTCGGATGCCGAAGTAAACTTTTAGGTGACATGACGATCAGGGGTTTTCTGAAGTTCCATTTAATTTGACGTCTTAGGGCATGGAAAATTTGAGCAGGTGTTGTTGGGTTCATAACGGTCATATTATGATTTGCGCATAGTGATAAAAATCGCTCAAGTCGTGCTGATGAGTGTTCAGGCCCTTGCCCTTCATATCCGTGTGGTAAAAGCAAAACGAGACCAGAGGCTCGTTTCCACTTCACTTCTGCTGAAGCAATAAATTGATCAATGATGACCTGTGCGCCATTTACAAAATCTCCAAACTGCGCTTCCCAGATGACAAGCATCTTTGGATCACCAAGTGAATAGCCGTACTCAAAACCCAGGCAAGCACTTTCAGTTAAAGGGCTATTGTGCACACACATTTTTGCCTGATCATCGCTGATATGGTTTAGGGACATATATGATTCATTTGTTTTGGTATCAAATAAAACGGCATGCCTATGACTAAATGTGCCTCGTTCAACATCTTGTCCTGTAAGACGGACGGGGCTTCCTTCTTCAAGTAAGGTGCCATATGCAAGTAGCTCGCCTAACCCCCAGTCAATTTTAGTATCGAGTTCGACTGAATTACCGCGAGTACTCAAAAGTTTTTGAAGTTTTTTGTGCGGAGTAAACTCTTTTGGAATGTTTCCTAATGCGGCAGCAACTTTGGATAGAAGTGGTCTTGGCGTGGTGGTATTGACACGGCGTTCTGTGGGGTTTCCATTAAGTTTTTCCCAAATGGCCGAGCTGTATGGCGGGATTGTTGGTGTGACAGGGCTTTCTTTTATACGTTGTTGCGATTCGTCAAGACGCGCATTAATTTCTTCTCGCATGTTTCGAAGCTCATCGTCATTGATCACATGTTCCGAAAGAAGTCTTTCTGTGTATAACGCAGTAACAGATTGCTTTTTGCGGATAATCTCATACATCTCTGGCTGAGTGTAAGCCGGTTCATCGGTTTCATTGTGACCATGTTTCCGATAGCTCCATAAATCAATGACAATGTCGTTGTGGAATTTTTGCCTGTATTTCACAGCAATTTTGACTGCATGTATACACGCTTCTGGGTCATCGCCATTGACATGAAGAATTGGTGCTCCAACCATCTTTGCGATATCTGTGCAGTATCTCCCGCTGTAACTATCTCTCGGATTCGTGGTAAATCCAATTTGATTGTTGATAACGAAGTGAATACTGCCGCCAACAGTGTAACCGTCTAGGTGTGCCATATTGAACATTTCAGCAACGATTCCTTGCCCCGGAAAACTTGCATCACCATGAAGCAATAATGGTATGCACATCTCACGATTGACATTGTGTTGAGTTCGTTGTCTAGCACGTGCTTTGCCGAGAACCACTGAGTGGCCAAATTCAAGGTGAGATGGATTCGAAGCAAGGGTTAAGTGGATAGGTTT
>Ga0163179_10000285_pt1 | contig 35649 bp, 22 predicted proteins | sample AtlANTMetagenome_FD_109643 | JGI IMG/M metagenome (GOLD analysis project Ga0163179, IMG submission 109643) | Marine eukaryotic phytoplankton communities from the Atlantic Ocean - Atlantic ANT 2 Metagenome | ecosystem: Environmental > Aquatic > Marine > Oceanic | place: North Atlantic Ocean... | reverse complement strand
TCTTGCCAAGGTAGCTTGCTTCCGGATGGTAGACCTTCATAAAACCATTGGACTGCATGATTGGCATCACTAATAATTAACCAATCTGGCAGGTAGGGTAGAAGAAGGTTATGCCATTCATTTTCTGGTGAATCGAAGTAACGAGGAGAAATAATTGCCGCTAAAAAAAAGTAAATCAACCAGATAGAAGTTGCATTAGATACTAAACCCATAACAAAAATAACTAGTAATTCACTTTGGGTTAAACCAAGTTTTTGTCTGATATTTAGTATTAGTGCATTAATCGCTATCAGTAACAGTACAGGGATAGCGGCTCCTTCCGGTAGATAGCTCCACGAGAAATTGCTGAAACCTACGCTTTCAGCATATGGAGACGCTAGATTAATAAAGATTACTACGATAACTCCAATCACTATTGATCTGGGGGTTATCTGTCTTTGGTCATTTTTTTTCATTTAGTAAATCGGATTTGTAAGTCTTCTATCCTTATAGAGAATATTATCTTTTGTCTTCTTCATGATTCTCGACTTCTGGCTTATAAATTCTAAATCTACCAACTATTTATCGTTTATTGTAACCTCTAATCAAGTTATAGCTTACTGGTTGAACTACAGAGACCTTCTGTCATCCAATATTTTGGTATAAAGGTCTCTAGAGTAATCTTGATGGCTTAAACGAGCCAAATATAACTACTTGTTCATGATTTCATCTGTGGGGCAATCAGATAGATGGCAAATCTACCGCTCGTGGTATATTCTGTCTGCACGTGGGGATATTTCAGCTTAAACCTGATCACTTCTCTGCATTCAGTACTATTCTGTCAAGCTAAAAAGTTTTGGGTGATGGATTGGCTCAACGGGAGATATATTCAAATTTTAACTGTCATGTTATACCAATGCAGAATCAACACAGAATAAGTCGATGAAAAAGAAAAAAACGATTAGGAAGGGAAAACTCAATAATACTGAGCCCTTACATCTTTATCAATTATCAGAAAGATACTCAAAAGAAAGATGATCACAAAAATCATAAAAGTTATCTATTGTAACAAATGAGGCAGAATGAGACAGCCTGCAATCAAGGAGAGAATAAAAAGAAAATCTCATGTTGTTAATGTGAGTTTGATATTCACGGAGATAAACTCATTATGGTCAGTTTTCAATGGACATTCTGCTATTTCCTCATCATACTTGGAAGGTAAAATTAACATGCCATCATGATAAGAAATGAGTATACACAAGCGATCTTTTTCTAATCATTTGGGAAGCAAATTTGAAATGAAGAATAGCCATGATCCTTCTGTGGACAGAAAGGATTTTCGGTGTTTTAAGACAGAATAAAAATTGATGCTAGTTTTAATATCAAATCCAAAAAACATATGTTTCGGAGTTTCCGATCACACCAACAATCGTCCATATGCTCCCCATCACGAACTCACCCAATATCAGGCCGAGAAAAAACGGAATGGAGCGCCGATAGGACTGCAATCCGCCATGCTTTAATACCACCCACTTGATGAACCAACTCAAGAAAAGTGGAAACCAGATTAGATTCATTGTCCAACTACCAGACAATGCATATCCAAGTGGATGAAAAGGCCAGCCCAAAAAACGTGTTCTCATCCACATCAAAATGTATGTCAATGTTACACCCATTCCCATGAATCCCATACCAAGATAATCTGTACCCACGGGACTATTGAGCCACCCTTCTAATCGAGTGAACGCTTCTCGACCAACGTGTATTCCATTTGCTTCTGGCATACGATAAGTCATGATAAGATACAGAAAAAAAGAGGCAAACGAGCCCACAAAAATGGCTGGGATTGTGGCGATGAATATACTTTTGCTTTTGAGCTTCATCAAGTCCGCCATTTTAAATCCCTCTAACTGATGTGGTTGTGGATGGTTCCGGTAATCGCGGTTAAAACCATAAAACAAACTGATAGTAGTTAGGTTAGCTGGTCCGAGCCGTTTGGTTCCAATCATATTAACCATGATTGTATCAGGCCCCGAGGCCCCCGCATACCACAAGTCGTGTACAGGTGTTCCTAGTTCGGCCCGCATACGGGTAATGGCAATTGAAATCGAGAAATAGGAGACCAGGAAAATTGCTGATGCCCAAAGTGTCAATCCCGCCTTGACGCAAAATACCAATAACAAAATAGAAACCACAATAGTTGTTAGAGATACTAGCCGATATTGACTTGGTTCCTGACTATCATCCGGAACTCTTGAAAGTGTAAGTATCTTTCGAAATACGGACCAAAGGTGCCTGCGGCTGCTCCACAAGGCTAAGATACACAAGCCGATATAAGCTCCCACTGCTTGCTCATTACCATATGGAAATCGTGGCAAACCACGTAGCCCAACCGCGCTGCCAAGAACTAACTGCAGTTTATATATCAAATAAAAAGACCAACAAGAAAAAGAGAGATCTAATGGAATCAAAAATCCTAGTCCAATGATGAAAGGGTAAAACCGAACAGGTAACCAGCTAACTGCTGACCACGGTTTTTCAGTTAACAATTGCCTAAGGTCATATCCACGGATAGGAATTACCGGAATCACTGGATAAAACACACCTAGGCCGTTTAACACGTTAATACCTATAGCCACCAAAAATCCAATTATCAGTAGGCGATTGCTCAATAATCCACCTAAGTCTTGGTGTCGTATCATTTCTAATGGTAGCTGAATGATGGGATAGCTCAGTTTTTCGTGTTCTATCCACTGTTTGCGTAGAATGACATTGAGGCAAGTCATCATTACAACCAGAAGACTGATAAATCCGGTCCACATCAGGCAAGGAACCAGCCAAGCCTTGAGGTGTCTTGGAATCAATAAAGTCGAAGATTCTTGATAATAGCCTCTAAGGACCTTTAAGTCATCGACAATAAGGTGTTTGGGTAAATAGCGCCAAAAAAGCTGCTTCCAATCATTTTCTGGCGTTGCATACCAGAAGGGATGGCCCAAATTTGCTACTACATCCTGCATCATATCCAATCCGCTGATACCAGAGGCAATCGATAGCATAGTATAGATAATGAGTAATTCGTGAGATGAAAAAGCCAACTGAGGCAATAATCGGACAAGCACCAAATTCATCACTTGTAGAACAAAAATGGTAAAAATGACATTAAAAAAAAGAGAAATGCAAGTTGGATAAGCTAAGTATCGTCCCAGTTCAATGGTCACAATCCAGTAACTGTTCAGTGGAATGAGAACACAGCCAACAAGGATTGCTTTAGTAATTGATTTATTTGTCTCTAACTCGGCTGTGGTTTTTCTATTCATTCGATAGACTATTCCGTCTTGATCGACCTAAGAATGGAGGCTAGTTTCGCTTAGCCTAAATGCTAAAGCGTTGACTATACTAGTTTTTGTTGCTCCGTCGACAGTGAGTTATGACCAGACAACAAGAGGTTGTCTTTTAAAGGGACACCTTCATTGCTTTTGGTGCCCACTGGCATATAATGGATTACCATGGCTCGACGGTCTTGGTCTGACCTGTTTGGATTTGTCTGATGCAAGGTCAGACAGTAGTGGACCATGGCATATCCGGCTTTGAGTGGTATGGAAACAGATTGAATCAAATTCGACTGATAATAGGCTAGGTAATTCTTGTTGTTCCTATTTAGCTCGGCTGTGATTATGTGGTTTCTCTAAATGGCTACCCGGCAAAACATTCATGCAACTGTTGGTTGTATCGGCGTCATCAAGGGCGATACAAATACTAATCAGTTCAGCTGGCTGACAACGCCAATAGCCATTGTCTTGGTCCTAAGGGACAGACCCTCCGACTTTAGACGGTTTATAAAGAGCTTGATCGTGAAATAGTTGCACATTTGGACCAATGAGACTGGTGGCCACATCAAGTAATGGCTGATGGAAAAGTAAGTCACGGAAGATATCATTCTTTTGCCACATCTCACTGACTTGTAACATTTTGTTCTGTTGGTCGTTAGCTTTTTCGGCTGTCAACGAGAGATTTCGTCACTCTTGTTCGGTCGTTTGATCAAGTTTGTTAAATACTTGATCATAGGATTTACGCAACTGTTAGAGATGGTCATACTCAATCACTCGATGTGGAATTTCTAGATACCCAAGTTGTTGAAAGGCTTTGAATTTCGATGGGGTTAATTTCAATTTTTCACCTCAATAATCCAATTAACTTTTTCGGGGATCAGTATATAGAAAGAGCTCTTGCTATCAAAATAATGATAATTGAGCAAACCAAACGACTCGAACTACATTTCAATTGATAAGGCCATATTCGAGAATTTGTATTTGGTAAATAGTGGTTTTGGATCAATTGATTCATTAAGTTCATTTTGGTAGGCTAGAGCTGAAAAAGCCCCGTTTAACCAATAACGGGGCTCAAATACACTCTAGCTGATTGAAGGTTTTAGTTAGAACCGTGAACTTCTTTGATTTGCCCCCACGAGGTGGCTAGTTTATTCTTAGATTCTACGTTGAGACCAATAGTTGCCAATCGCATAATCTCGTCCTTGTTCAGGGTTCGTTCAAACATCATTACCTCATCAAGAATACCTTGATAAAATCGCTGACCACAACAATCATCTTTACCAAAAACAAAATTGCTGGGAGCCTGCTCTATATGAGCAATTTTGTTTTCAGCTATCGCTAATTTTTTAGTGGCAGCTGTATAGGCGTAAGCCGTCGCTTTTGTTTTTCCAATGGCAACTGCTATTAAAGCCCAAGTGTCTTGTGGAATCTTAATTGATCCCTGCCAATCCCATGTTTCTTTACTATCATTATTCCAGACATAGGCTAGTGTGTCATCAGGTCGATATCCCATCCAGTATGCTTGCTTAGCTGTTCCCCTAGCAGAAACAACAGCCGCCCAATCTTGGGCCTTATGGCCATTGATCCAAGTTACCACAGTAAACTCTAGTGTTTTTGGCATTAAATCTTTTTGGGCAACTTTAATGTGGCTACCTTTCCCGTCAAATCGCGCGCCGCCATTAATTCTACCATTTGCTTCCCACTTGACTTTTCCATCCAATTCACCATGATAATTATTACCTGACATATCCTTGGCATTACCATCCAATGGCCAATAACCAATCATGCCGTCAGTAATATCAGCCGCTTGGGTGTTAACATCAACGACAAAGAATAAAATTAGAGTCAAGCATATCACCTGAAAAAATTTAGCTTCAAATGTATCATCTGGTTTCATTTTCGTTTCCTCGTATTTGTGCGCTGAGCGCTACATAATTGTGGCAGAAATGATACATAATTGGAGCGTTTGTGTCAAAACCCATTCTGATTTCACAGTATTGATGGTTAAAAGTACAAAATTGTTTTGTACTTTTAACCATAATTTCATTAACCATTAATACAATAAAATCGGTCCAACACAGATAAAGAATCCAATAATCACGAGCTAAATGGGAAATATTGACTAGGTAATATATGACTTACTCGATGAACTTTTCCTTGATGAAAACCGAGACATAGTAAAATATTCCAAGAATAATATCTAGTTCGGTTTTGAATGGTCTTCTAGCTTGGAATTGAATTATCGTTCAATTTTAGTGTTAACACCTATATCTAAAGCGAGAATTTCTTTCATGTCTCGAAGGTAAATCTTTCCACCAGCTAAGGTAGGCACAGTCCAGGCGCGAGAGGTTAAGACTTCTGACTCAGCTAGTACATCAAAACTATTAGGGTTAGCTTTGACAATTGCTAATTTACCGGCTTCATCCAGAACAATCATTTGTGTCCCTGCCATAATTAGGTTGGCCTTACCAAAACCTCGCTGTTGGTTAGTAACCTCTCCTGTCTTAACTGAAATAGCAGTTAAAAACGCTGGTCCATGGCCACTAGAAGCGTAGATAGTCTCATCGACTCGAACCGCTGACCCGTGTTGCACTCTTAACTTTTTGCTATACCATAATTCTTCTACCACTGTTTTGCCGTCCTGAAGGGACAAGTGAAGTGCTCGACTACCTGCATCATAGGCAGAGGAAATAAACAGGATATTATCTTTTCCCCAAATTGGGGTCGAAGCATGGATTTGATACTGGGTATTATGTCCATGTTGCCAAAATAAGCCTCCAGTATTAGGATCCAGTGCTGCTACCTTTTTCTCTACAAAAGCGATAAGTTGATCTTGACCATCCACATTAATGATAATGGGAGATGAATAAGAATTAATGAAATCTTGCGCCTTCCAAACAAGTTGTCCATTTTTCAGATTGAAAGCCATAACACCATGACCTTTACCACCGGCAAGAACAATTAATAATTCTTTGTAAGCTATTGGGCTAGAAGCATAGCCGCGATCACCTGGTTTTGCACCATATTCGTCCCATAAATTATGGGACCAGATTTTTTGGCCATTGTTTTTATCTAGACAAGTTAGTTCAGTTCGAAAACCGATACTATAAATGTACTCCCCAACAATCAAGGGTGTAGAATGTGGGCCAGGTCCATATTGCTGATTAAATTCTCCCCAAGGTAGTGAAGTATAAGCATATTCCCAAATTGTTTTTCCTGTCTTAGCACTTAAGGCAATGACAACATCCTCACTTCCACGGCGAAACATTGTATATAAATTATCCTGATCAGCACAAATAGCCGAATATCCTTCTCCAAGTTGTCGTTTCCATAATTGTTTTGGTTTTTTCTCAGTCCAGTCCGTTTTTAGACCTTCTGAATCAACCTTAAAATTTCGATTAGGCCCACCCCACTGTAACCACTGCGAGTAACTTATCTTCGGACAAACATTTAAGCAGAGTAGCAGCAAGAATATTCTTTGAAACAATTGATAAAGATGATTTAGAGATTTAATTTTCATCGGAAGACTCCTTAGAGAAGATAATAAATAACCGTTTAATTTCTTGCTAGTCAATTTTTTTAATCCATGATTTAACTTACAAAAACAAAATATCCACTGATGAACGATTTTCTTGGAAAATATCTCAACTTCTTTACTTCAATCAGTCAAGAATACTATGAATGAAAATTCTTCGCGTCTGGTATTTCGTAATCCTACCCTGTCTAAAATCCTGTGAAATAAGGAGCTAAAAGACTGTAGTAAATACAAACCCGGAATGTGCAGGGATAAAAATATTGTTAATATCCAAACATAGAATTTGAATGTCTAAGTAATTAAATCACATTTGTAACATCTTGAACATACCTATTTAAAAGCAGGAGCTAATAACAATTGAGTTAGTAAAAATCTGATTGATTTCATAGAATGAAAAATTATCTAATTGACCTGTTCCCAATGAAAGTCTTAAAATATAGCTAGGTCGGTTGTAAAAGAATTAGCTTGTAAATTCTAAAAAATTATTTTATTTACTCCTAAGAAAAGGATTCTATCTGACTAGGCTGTTGTGATTTTGATTAATGTTACTGCGATTGGGTTTGTTCAGGTTCGGAGTTTTTGATTAACTTCTGATTATGGATTTATTAGCAATAACCGTTTACTGTTTCTTAACTAATATGAGGAATTTTTATGCGTTTCATCACGATTTTGATTCTTATTTCCGGACTCCTTACGCCACGACTATTTTCAGATGATAGTTCTGCTTTACCTCAGGTAATAAAAGAAGAAGTTGAAGGGAATTGGCCAACTTGGCGTGGCCCAAACCGAGATGGTATATCAGCTGAAACGGGTTTGTTGTCTTCGTGGGAGCAAAAAGAGCCAAGTTTAGCTTGGAAAGTCAGTGGGTTGGGAAGTGGATTATCTAGTGTTGCTATTACTGGAGGACGTATCTATACAATGGGCGAAAGTGATGGAAGTATCAAAATGTTCGCTTTAAGTAGTAAAGACGGTTCACAAATTTGGGTCTCAGAAATCGAGTCGGATTCAAGTGGTTACGATATTAGAAGACCAGCTCAAGGACCAAATAGTACCCCTTCAGTTGATGGAAATCGTGTGTATGGCTTAACTCACGCTGGCTTGTTAGCATGTGTCAGTACTGTTGATGGATCGATCTTGTGGACAAAGGATTTTTCGAAAGATTTCGAAGGGCAGATGGAATCTGGTTGGGGGTATTCTGAGTCTGTGATCATCGATGGTGAAAACCTAATTTGCACACCTGGTGGGAACTCTGCAGTCCTGGTTGCTCTAAATAAAAAAACGGGAGACCTTATCTGGAAAACAAAAATGCCAGAAGTTATTGGTGAAAAAGGGCAGGATGGTGCAGGATATTCTTCGATTGTTATTGGCCAAATTGCTGGTCATAAGCAATATATCCAGTTGACTGGTCGCGGCGTAATCGGTGTAGATAGTGAAAATGGCGATTTACTTTGGATTTACAACCGTATTGCAAATGATGTTGCTAATATTCCAACCCCCATAGTGAAGGATGATTATATCTTTTGTAGTACTGGATATGGCACAGGAGCTGCCCTGATCAAAATCCATAATAAAAACGGAAAATATGAAGTAGAGGAAAAGTATTTTCTGAAGGGAAATGAATTACAAAATCATCACGGAGGAATGTTGCTTGTTGGCGACTACATTTACTGTGGGCACGGCCACAATAAGGGATTACCTATTTGTTTGAATATGATGACTGGCGAATATGCCTGGGGACCGATTCGTGGCCCTGGTACTGGTAGTGCAGCAATTCTATACGCAGATGACCATCTTTATTTCCGTTACGAAAGCGGCGATATGGCATTAATAGAGGCTACACCAGAAGAATATAAACTCAAGGGAACTTTCAAGATTGACGAAGTCAATGGTAAAAGCTGGCCACACCCAGTGATTGCCAGCAAAAAACTATATCTGCGCGATCAGGGAACCTTAATGGCTTATGATATCGCTAAGTAGGTGGGTTTTGTCCCTTTGAACATCAATCGGTGATTAATTTTGACTCTGCGATTATCAGGTCCAAGATCATCTGAATGGCGCCCGATGACCTTGGGCCTGGAAATTGGGGTTGGTGGATTGTTTGGCGGATATGTAGTTTTTTCTTCAGATAAAAAAACTTCCATTAATCACTTCTAAAAAACGCCTGACATAAAATACCAATAGGAAAGAGAAGATGCGCCTTGTTTTTTTGAATTATCCTCGAAAGAGAAGACGTGTGTATCACCTTCATCTTGAGTCAAAAGATAACACTATATCCATCAAATTTGCATGAAAAACCTTACTCGTCCACTAGAAATGATTTGGGCAACCATCCCCGCCGGAAGTTTTATTATGGGATCAAGTAAAAAACAAGTTGATCAGATTAAACAACTTGACCCGGGTTATTCTGATGAATGGTTAAATAGAGAACAACCCCAACATGAAGTCTATTTGTCTCAGTTTGAAATTAGTATTTATCCTGTCACCAATCGTCAATTCAGAGAATTTGTTAGTTCTACTGGCTACCAAACAGAGCGAGAACTAGATGGACTCAAAAAATCGGTTTGGCACCAATTTCCTTTCAATAAAACCAGAAATTCATCATCTATGGAGGAAATATTAGACCACCCAGTAGTTTGTGTTACAGTTTCAGATGCATTGAATTACTGTCAATGGTTGGCCCAGCATACCGGAGATAACATTAACCTGCCAACCGAGGCCCAGTGGGAAAAGTCTAGCCGAGGAGGAGATGATCGGTTATGGCCTTGGGGGAATCAGTTTGACGAAAACAAATGTAATATTACTGGTAGAGGAACAACTATAGTTGGTAGCTATCCTAGTGGCGTATCTCCTTATGGAGTGATGGACTGCGCCGGTAATGTATGGGAATGGTGTAGGGACTGGTTTGATCCTGATTACTATCACTACTCACCTAGCTGCGACCCATTAGGGCCGGATCATGGGAAGTATTATGTAGTCAGAGGAGGATCATGGTATCGAGGAGGAAGAAGTATCTTGAGCGTTAGAACTTCATCTCGTTTTCGTCATTTCGTGGCGTGTTACACCTTTGGCTTCCGTTTGGTTCGTGAAAGTAAATAGGTATTTCGTTATTCAGAATTAGATCAAATTGAGTTTAGACTCTCACCTGAAATAGAAGGGAAGACATGAGTATTAAAAATTTTGTCCTGCAATTATTTCCGTATCTCATAGCTATCGTAGTTTGTCTATATGTGATGAAAAGGAATAAAAGTTAAAATTACCAAGCGACAACCTACCCACGCTTTTTCTATTGTCTGTTAGGAGTGCTTTATATAAAATCTTCCGGTACAGGTCTGTTTTGGTGTACTCTGGCGATATTGATTTAACGATTTTTGACAACAGGAAGGTATTCTGAAATTCGGCTGTTAGTCAGATGATATTTTCAACCGTTTGTGACTATAGTTCGATTTTTCCGATAATCGAGCTAGGAAGATGTAGAAGTAGTTTTTTCTAAGGATAGTAGAAATTTGCAACGGATATGACTTACAGAAAATCAGAGATTCGTATAGAGAGCAAATTTGGAAGCTTAAGGTCGTGATTTTTCTTTGCCTGAAGCGATTATTTCCTTAACTTATTCATCTCATATATTCGTCTACGACACATTCACGGGAACAAATTGGTCGATACACAACTCTCGCTTTAAAACCATATTCGGTATTAAGCTGATAATTGCAAGTGATGAATTTGAAATCTCAGGCTGGATTAGTCGTTTGATATTGGCTATTCGTCCCACCACCCGATGGAGAGTGTGTTATTCGAATCCCCTTAGTCCGATCGAACATGACATCCAGATATGCCGATCAAACAAACCATAGAAAAAAAGAAATTGGTAGCGAATCGGTGGCAGATGGCGAAATAACGCATCTCCATAATTAGAACTGAAGGTTAGTTGTTTCTCATCATTTATATGTCGAACTGTACTTTGCTCATTATGCCTCTGAGTACAAAATTGTGTCCAATTTAAATTTTTATCCTGGAAATAGATGCTTTTATCAAAAGGTACATTAGTATAGCTGGCCTAGAACAAACCGATGTAGTTACCTTTAAACACGTTTCTGTGGGCAATGAAACGAAAGCTAATATCAATGGTTCGACGAATTTAAAGTGGGTCCAATTTTCAAGCTGAAACGTAGGAGTTGGAGGTTAATAGAGTTCAGCTTCTACGTCTGAAATACATCGCTACAGACCGTAGTTCATAGAAGACTTCGGGTGAACCATTGGTGTGCCCATCAAAAATGTGCTCTAAATTCCATCCAGCAAAGTCAGGAACAAACAGATTTCGAGAACTAGATCACTGTTGTAACTGCCAAATCCCATTGTAGCCAGCACAATGATGACCAGTAGACATTGTACTGGCTACAATGGTTGCAGTTAATTCTCCTACTGAGAATATTGCTGATTCCGTATTCATTGTTCCTTTCTTAATTATGGGAATTCAAAAATCTGAAAATTCCAGTCGATATCGAAAATGAAAAGTACTTTATGACATCCCCTATGTCGGCTATAATTATTGAAATCAGGCAATCACCATTGTAACCTATCTTTTTAATTTACCCTTGTTGTTTCAGCATGAATAAACCTTTATTTGGGTAGAATGTTTTTTATTCCTCATTCTACTCAAAAGTTATCGGTTGTTTGGTTTCGGCACTTCGTAGTAGCCCTTCCATCATTTTTTGTACAGTAAGGCCATGCTGTAATGGAGCTTCACACTCAATACCATCCAAAATACACCTGATGAAGTGATCAGCGACCCGCTCCCAAGAATCCATTCGATCTGTTGGCTTCAATTTGATGTCTTCTTCTTTGTCATTATCGCAACGATAAGCCATTAGTGGTTTAAGTGTAGCGCCAGCTTCGGTTCCAAACAGTTCCATTTGGAACTCGTTTGGCTGGTGTGAGGCCCAGAAACTTTCGATTTGCAACCCTACACCATTCTCGAAAGTAATAAATCCACCCGCGTAGTCATCAGCCTTAAACTGCTGAAACAGCTCATCCGTATATTTCCGTCCCCAACCATAGCCGCGACCATAAGGTCCGAACTTCGCTCCAGCAGTACCAACAACATGTAGCGGTTTGGGTGTACCCAGCACCCACCAAATTGCATCTAAAGCGTGAACTCCCATATCTCGAAAAGCCCCACCGCCTTTTTGGATGAAGCCCAGATTCCAAGCTGGTATACCATTCCTGCGTATACTGCGTGAACGCGCATAATATAATTCACCAAAATAACCTTCTCGAGCAAGATGACCTAAGTGGCGGCAGCCATTACCAAAACGTTTAGAGAGTGACATCATATTGACCACACCGGCTTCATCAGCTGCAGCCACCATTTCCTTCGCTGCTGGTTCCGAATCAGCCAAAGGTTTAGTAATCATCACATGTTTGCCATTCTTGACCACTTCTAAGCCAATCGGTACGTGCCACTGGTTAGGTGTACCCACAAAAACGGCATCAATATCTGGGTCTTGACACATTGCTTTGTAATCAGTGTAGTATTTAACCGAATCAGGTAGCTCTTGAGCAAAATCTTCCATTCTAGACTGGTCGAGGTCACACAGAGCAACCACTTTACCCCTGTTATTGTTAGCTAAAGCTCTTCCGTTAGGACGACCAATACCCATGCCTACAATGGCCACATTAACACAACTTTTGGACATAACAGTTAACTCCGAATTTTTTAGCGTATTAAACGAATCTAATTCTAATCGATGATCTTATCAAATAAGACCAACTAAGTATATATTACACAAAATCTGATTGTAGAGCTGACATTTGAATTAGATAAAACTAGTTTGGCTGATCTCAAGTCTAACAAAAAATTACGCCCACCAAAAACTACCCTGTTTTAATTAACAAAGCCATTAGTTTACGTTGAAGATAAATAGATAATTGGCTGTAAACGTCCAGAATTTGATAGAACCTTAAGAAACAGAAAAAGCTATAAAGACCTGAACCATGATAATAAGTACTTATTTGATCTAGCTCATATTAAGATAATAACATGGTAAATGACGGAACTTCCCACCAAACTAAACTGGGTAGACTAGATTTCGTTCATCATCATACTAGGATGACAGATTGTTTAGTTTAAGATAGGTTAGCTGATCTAATGTGTATAAATCCCATCTTCCGGTATCGTCGAAGCAATAGTAATCTTCAAGCAAAAGAGGAAATAAACAAAGTTATCATTTGATATCAGGCGTTAAAAAAGCGAAAAAATGATTAAAAGAATGGCAAATAAAACAAAATTCTGTGTAGAGCGGCAAATTCCGCGATTAAATGATAAGATTAAATGCAAAATAAGGGAACAAACATGAATAAGTATGGAAAACTATTCATATTGATTAGTCTTCTGGCCGTTGCTTGTGCTCACGTCAATTACGTTGGTAAATCATTCGAACCAACAAATGAAGTTGATCTCTATTTCTCTAAAGACGATATCAAAAAAGAATATACAGTTGTAGGCCATGCAGTTGGTGGTGGGGTATCTGACAATGAAGAAATTCAGGCAGCCCTCATCGAAGAAGCCAAGGCAAAGGGCGCCGATGGTATCCTAATAACGGAAATAAATAATAAGCCGCTACTAGTAGAAGAAAATATTACACGTGAAAGTGAAATCAAAGCTTCATTTTTAAAGTATAAATAGAAATGGGCGAGAATTTTCGTATGCCTGTATACTTCTCTTGATTAATCGAACGGTCCATTTTCTGTCTACTTACACACTCAAGAATGTAGATTCTGTAGTTCTTTTTAGTACTATTTAGGTTAGGGGCCTTTCCCGAATTACAGATTCACCACTCTTGGGAGTTGCCTCTCGAGTTTTCCTAATTCTGGAAATACATTTTTACTTTAGAATAAGCGAACAGTAGACTTGAGTTTTATCTCTATCCTGTCACAAATTTTGATCGGATGATTATCAACATATGTCTGTGGGCTTGTCTTCTCGAAAAAGATCTAATGTCATCTTATCGCACCCCTGAGGTGCCAATTAGATTTCAGGCGGTGAGAAAATATAACAACAGGTTAGCTGGGCTTGGTTTAAAATAAACAAAGTCAAATTGGAATGAAATTTTCTAATTGACACAAACTTTACACAAATGTCGAAATAGGACATAATGCCGAGCTAAATTAAAATCTTAGGAGTATGATGATGACAAAACGTTTAATTAGTAAACTATTAGTTTTTTTCATATACCTCTGACAACCACTTTAAGTATTCAAGCAGCTGATATTAACGAAGGGTTAATTGGTTATTGGCCATTAGGCGGTAATGCCAAGGATGAATCAGGTAATAATTACCATGGTGAATTGGATGGAAAGGTCAAGTAGGAAGAAAATAGTATGGTTAATGGCGGTGCGCGATTTGACGGGAAAGGTAACTACATTAAAGTCGCCCAAAAAGATTTAGCACCAAAAACACTAGAGTTTACTGTGGTAACTTGGATCAATGGCCATAAAGCCCAAAATTGGGCGGCTGTTGTTTCTGCCAGGGGAATGGTTAAGCAAGCATACTGGATGGGATATCGACCTGATGACATACTAGCCTATGTCTGGAATAATAATAGTAAAGGAACATGGGATTGGCAGGGATCAATTAAGATTCCACAAGACACTTGGGCTTTAATAGCAGTTGCCATCGAAAAAACAAAAGCGACGGCTTACGCCCATACAGAATCCACTAAAAAATTAGCGATAGCTGAAAACAAAATTGATCATATTGACAAATTTATGTTTGTTGCTTCTTTCTACTTGTTGGTTTTTCGTATTCGGTCAATGAAAGTCTCGTATTTAACAAAGCCACACTCTTGGTCAATCATCATCTCACATTTATATTGGAGTAACCACAGTTAATATGAAATTAACACGACGGAGCTTTATTCAGAATAGTACTATAGCCATAGCGTCAACTGGATTTTCAACAGTCAGTCGTAGTGAAAATAGTACTAACCAGACAAATGTCATTGTCATTCTGTTAGATGATTCTGGCTGGGCAGATTTCAGGCCATTTGGTTCTCCTGCATATCCCACTCCAAATGTGGATCGATTAGCTAAAGAAGGATGTGCATATCGAAATTTTTACGTTCCACAAGCAATTTGTTCAGCATCTAGAGCTGCGATGATGACAGGTTGCTACCCAGGTCGGACTAAAGTCTTTGGTGCGCACGGACCAAATGCCAAAGGTCTAGATCCAAAATTTTCTACCATGAGTGAGGTTTTGAAACACAATGGGTACACGACAGCAATGTTTGGAAAGTGGCACATGGGAGATCAGCCTGACACAAGACCCGCGGCTAGGGGATTTGACTACTCTTGTGGTCTTATGTATTCAAACGATATGTGGAAATACCATCCAGAAAGACCTGATTTTTGGGGACAATACCCTCTTCAATTTTGGGAAAACAATGAAGTCACAATCGAGGAAGTTTCTAAGAATGATCAAAAGAAACTAACCACCTGGTATACAGAGCATTCAATCTCCTTTATTCGACAACAAAAGAAGCCATTTTTTCTTTTTTTATCTCATTCTATGCCTCATGTACCACTGTTTTCTAGTCGTAAATTTGATGGAAAATCAGGAACTGGATTATATGGTGATGTAATGATGGAGATAGACTGGTCAGTTGGCCAAGTGATGAATGCTTTGAAAGAAACAGGTCAGTCGGATAATACTCTGATCATCTTAACTTCTGATAATGGACCTTGGGTTTCCTACGGAAATCATTCAGGAAAAACTCCGTTCCGGGAAGCCAAAGGAACAAGTTTTGAGGGGGGGGTACGAAGTGGATGTCTTGCTAAATTACCTAATTTTATTGAAGCTGGTAGTATTTCAGACCAATCTTTTTGTTCTATTGATTTGCTACCAACTATTTGTCACCTAACTAATACTCCGCTACCCAATAACCCAATAGATGGAAAAAACGTATGGGATATAATGATAGGGCGACCTAACACAAAAAACCCTCATGAGTATTATCCATTTTCAACTGGTTCCCGTTTTGAAGGTATCATTAGTGGTGACGGGCGTTGGAAATTACACTTGCCTCATAATTACAGAACACTATCCCTAGCTGGTAATGATGGACAAGCTGGTAAGTACCAGCAAAAAGAAATTGAACTTTCTTTATTCGATTTAATAAATGATCCGTATGAAACCCTGAACGTCGTAGAAAAATACCCAGAAGTAACTACGAAATTAAAAACTTTTGCGGACACACACCAAAATAAGTTTTACAGTTAAAACTGAAACCTATTAGGAATATTTACAAGTACTAACTAATAAAACAGGGGTAAAGTCTTAGCTAACTATCAGAAACTAATCTTTGTCTTCCATTTGACCAATAAACCAGCAGAGAGAACCAGTTACTTACCTAAGTAATCCGATTTATTGAAAATCTTTGCCACTGAACCTCGTTCAGTCTTCTTCTCAACAAAGATATCTCCTACATTTTTGGTAGAATGGAAGACAAAAATAGCAAGTTGCTTATAGCTCAGTAATTAGATCTTTCAGTGATGGTATTGCTAATGATGGTGCATAGGGGTATTGATCTAAGTCATGAGGCTGAGTAGAACCACTATAAACCAACACGGTGCGATAGCCCATTTGTAGACCACCGAGAATATCAGTATCCATAGTATCACCGATCATGGTCACCTCTTCTGTTCTCAAATCTAGTTCTTTGCGAGCCATTCTCATCATGATTGGACTAGGCTTACCTAAGCTTAAAGCTTTTCGGTTGGAGGCTGTTTCTAGAAATGCTACGATGGAACCACAACCTGGACGTATACCGCCATCAATCGGACAATTTGGGTCTAGGTTAGTGGCTATTAACTTAGCTCCGTCCATGATCAGCTGCAATCCTTTTTCTAACACTTCGAAATTAATCAGCCTTCCTTCACCAACAACTACGTAATCTGGGTTGGTGTCGTTGATTGCATAACCATGATCATGAAGAGCCGTTAACAAACCAGCATCACCAATCACGTAAGCTGAACCAGATGGTTTCTGGCTGGCCAGAAAACGGGCTGTAGAAATAGAACAGGTGAAAATATGCTCAATCTCCACATTAATCCCTAGGTTAGCTAATTTGAGGACTACATCACATCTACTACGTTGACTATTATTAGTCAAAAATAGAAAAGGTATTTCCTTCTCCAGTAGAGACTGAATAAAGTAGTCAGAGCCGGGAATTAGTTTGTTACCACGATAGATAACACCATCCATGTCAATTAAATAACCACATTTCTTATCAGGTGTAAGAGGCAATTTGGTCTCGGTATTGACACAGACTTCACTCGGGGTTGCTAATACACTCATCTTTATTTATCCTTAAATGTGAGAAGTTGTGTTCTAGATTGGGCGTTTTGTCGACGAAAAACCCAAGCGAGGGCTAGATTCCGATGGGAGAGGACGGTGATGAGTTTATTGTTCTGGGTAATAACCCAAACAGTATATTTACCTCGTTTTTCTTGGTGAATTTTATAACTGGGGGGTTCAGGGTCAGGATCAATGGCTAACTGTGATTCCATTATCTTACTCCTAATAAATGAAAAATTTTGAATGTTTATTCTTGAACCAAGCATGAGCAGGGGCCCAAAAACGGACGCGAATTGTAGTGGGTGGTTATGAAGAAATTGTTACAGATTAATGTAAAATTAGTTAAATGTGAGCGAGAGAGATACTTTGAAACAAATGTTTCATATATTCCAATGAAAACAAAGTAGGACCTCAACAGGGATAACGTTCGAAATTAACCGAATTATCAAGAGTGAAGGTTAACAGTTAAACAACTATGAAACATGGTGGCGATACTACAACTCAATTGATAGTATGCATTTTAACTAAACTTGATAAATAAATTGACGTTCAATTGGGGTTCCCTTGACGTTGATATGACAACAGATATTTTTCAAAACAGAAATTGTGTTCAGTAATTTGAAATCAATTATTGTTAGCTCTTCTTGAGAAGCAATCAACTCGTGACATTTGGCCAGATATTACTTCGTCGATTCGATATTATTAATTGAATCAATCTGAATACCTTGCCCATCTTCTTCAGTGTATAACCGAATCTTTTGTTCTAGTTATAGTTTCATCTGAGCCGTGAAGGATAGAAAAACAGATTCATTGTAAATTACCTCTATAATTTCCTTTAAGCGGACCAAAAATCATTTTCTAAATTGGAAAGTGCTAGTAGTAACCTAGAAAAATAATCTGGTGTATTCTACTTGCTGGGTTGAAGAGAACCTTTCTATTCGTTGATACTTCCACGTTTATTGGTAGCGAAATGAATTAAAATAATCCCTGAATCGACAGAACGAATATAACAGCCATATTTTTAGCTTGGATGTAGTACATCCAAATTTCATCTGATCTTCGTAGCCGTTTGTTGTTAAAAATCATGAAAAGTACAGTCTCATCAATATTGTTTTAATACTGTAATCTATGTACCCAAAAGGATTAGACCGTAAATGGACAAGAAAATTAAGAATGTTCCAAGAATAATAATCAACTTTTTGTCATTTAACACGTCAAATGATCGGCGAACGTTTGTATTTGCCCTTAGATCGGTTCTTTTAGGTAAGAGACTGGAAAGAATTTAAAAACTGAAAAAGAGGGCGGTCCTAACTAATTCAAGCACAGCCACTTATACAAATAACGATAATGACCACCTGGATCGTATGAAAGAAATTCCATTACGTGAAAGAACGATGGTCATCTGAAACTAGATTTAATGAAATTAGAAAATAAAACGAAGCACGGAACAAACCTATATAAATTAGCACTGTTGCTAGCCCAAGCACAATCGCGAAAAAGCGAAAATAGAGGGGAAAACTTCATTGATAATTTGGCCCGAATCTGCGATCAGTTTTCAAAAAGCAAGCCATAAAACATCTTTTAACGGGAACAACGAAGTTAATTTGTTTATATTCTATCTACCTAATCGGAACCAGCTTTGTTTGGAGTAGTCCTTTATCATTTTCAGAGTTGGATTAATAGCCGAAAATCAATCCTAAACAGCTAGAGACTGAATGACTATTGGTAGACAACCACATTTTTAGACTTACAACAAGTTCGGTTTACACAATCTGGCGAGTGATCATACATCAAACGTATAGTTAATATTTGCAATTTAACCAACATAGATCTAAGCCCAGGAGACAGCGGCTAATGGGCAATCTAACGTGTTGTAAAACAATTAAAATATCTGGCATAACAGTATCTGTAGTACTAGGCTAGGATTGTTTGTAAACTTATAGACGTCGTCGTTCCAAAAAATCCATGTATGTGTTTCTGTTTGGTGTTTTTGCACTATACCAAGCTCTCCTTATCTTCTAAATCACATTTATTCTTCGTTCGATCTTCCTGTTGAGTCCCCTGAATTTCGCTTGGGACATTTGTACGGTGTGAAAAAGAAGCAATGAGGACTTGGTATAGTGCAAAAAACTGTTCGTCCAGTTGGCAGTAAATCTTGATTTTTTAGTGAATTTTATCCCTTTGATTTAGCTAATAGCCTTAAGGATAGATTACCCGTTTTTAAATAATAGTAAATTGGTCGATATCGATATTAGAATCAATTCTGTTCAAAAGCCAAAATTTCGCAAGATGTGACCGCTTTGGAATCTATATTCATATATCTACTTACTGTTTGTTACATTTTTACCGATCCAATTACTTGTGATTTGATCAATCCACTTTTGTGAGATTAAAACTAATCTTCACCAAAACAGTAACAAAGACGATCAGGTGCAACAATAAAAAACATACCGTCTTCATTAATTGATGTGGATAGAGACGAATCGTCAAGGTTTTTAAGTCCGTTTGAAGAAAAAAAATCAAATGCTTGCTTCACTGAATTAACAGTGAAATAGACACCTTCTTGTTCAGGATCTCCACCATTCTCAGCCAAGCCTATTTTGACTTCGTCTCTAGATAAAATGGCTAACTGATAGGGTTTCGTCTCTCGACGTATTACTTGGAACTTCATAAATTTTTCATAAAAGGGAATTGATACAGATAAATCATGAACCGGAAGACTAAGGACATCATCCTGATAAGGAGATGCGGAGATAAAGCGTAGATTAGGCATATTTCATACCCTCGACCGATTAACGGTAAAAATCCAAATCACCTACGATCCTATCAAAAAAGGGTAAGATTTATCAATCAGTAAATCTCATCAAATGGTTGTGGTTTATATGTCAATAGGTAATTGATAAATTTTATAAATTCTCTAATTTAGACTTCCTCTCTTGGCTCTTTACGGAATATATCCAATCAAAGTTTGAGTACTTGGTTTGAGACTCTAATGTTTTTCAATAGTACCTAAGACCAAATTGGCTTACACGCTCTGAAAAGAATATAAAAGTTGGTGCGACTGCCGGAGTCAATAATTTAAAGCAACTAGTCATGCAGAGTGTAAGTTAAAAGATGTGGGAAACAAAATTCCGATCTTAGAAGTTGAAATTTCATTTTTGTCTACCAGAAACTTGTTAACAAAAACGAAAATGATTTAAAGAATTGAAAAGAGATTAGATCTTTTAGTTTTCACGATAGCGATCGGTACCCGACCATTAAGTGCTGTAAATAAGTACAACTGTCAAGACGTTGATCCTATAAATGTGATTTCTCGGCATGTAAAATGGACGTGGTATGCTAAGACACGTCAAATTGTTGAGGAATAGCAAATGAAAAAGATTGGTAAAAACTTAGCTGATAAATCTAGATTATTAGCTAAGTTTTTAATGGTGTTATTTTTCATATTATTGCTTGGTTGTAGTGATCAAGATAGCGACCTAACTAAAGGGTCTAGTTCTAATCAAAACTTGGATACACCACCTCTAGGTTTATTAGAAAATACCTATAGGAATCAGCGTTTTTTGTTTAAAGTATCAAATTTACCAACGGACGGCTGGTCAACCTTCATCATGGAAACAGAGTATGGGAAGAAGTTCATAGATGACTTTCATGGTGAGAAAGATGTAGATGAGCACGATAGTTACCATGTTCTGGTCTCTGTTCCTCTTACGATTAACGAATACCCTGACTTGGAAAAAATAGAAGACGAGGCTAACCGATCTGGATTTTTCCTAATTGATATCGAAGTTATTTCTGACGCTGAGTCTCAATTCATACAATCTGCTGAAGATTTAGCTCAAATGTACAAAATTCAAAGAAATGACGCAGGGCTACCAATCAAGTCCGAGAAGTCAGTTCGATCGGCAGATGGATTTTTAGGATACAGCATTTATGGACAACTAATTGAAGACAACAATATTGCCGAGTACGGTTATGCTTTTTTCACTAGGCCATCAGGAATAAGCAAACGTATATACCGTTTCACATATTTCGAATCCTACTCGTCTGCAGGGGTCGGTAAATATAAAGTCAAATTTGACCAGATAATCCAGTCCCTTGAATTCAATGTTTTGTAGTGATATGGTCTGTATAAATTCAACTAAAAAATATCTAAGTCTAGATCATTATGTTACCAAAAATTTGATAATGAAAAGTTGGTAATAACAGTGTTTAGTAAATTAACTGACACACATACTTTTAAAGTTAGCTACATGACCATATCGAAATAACTGTGGACATTCAGTATAAAATAATCCAATATTTCGGGCCAAAAAGTGAAAATTGGATAGCTTATATTAGTTAAAAAAAAACGAATTTAGATAGTTTTGACTCGGTAGATGGTATATTCCGGCCTGACTTATTTCTTCCTAAGTCCGAAAGAGATTGGGCCAATTGTGTCAATGAAGAATTTAAGCTACATCTGATTACCGAACTTAATTACGCCAAAGAGATCATATCTCGTTATCCAAATGGAAATATTGTCGGAGTTCAGCCCGAAATAGATAATGACCATATTTGTGAAGATGGACTCTCAGGGTACGATATTATCGACAGTCATTGGTATATTTCATTGATCACCAACTGGGAAGCAAACGCTGACCATTCGTTTTGTTTTTCCCTGATGGATAATGGGTTAATTGGTGATTTAAATCAGGCGTTGCAAATCCGTGATTTTCTACACAGAAAATTTCCTGATGATCCACATGCTAAAAGGTGTGCAGTGTGGGCGATTTATGGAATAGATATTTAGCCCTATATCTATTTTAACCAAGTTGGATTGCTAGGGAAAATTCATCGATATTATCACCATAAATACTTTTACCTTTTGATTTTCACGTATCTTCAGTGATGAACTGAAAACCCCAATTAGGGCAGAAGATCATATTGAAATATATCGGACCATAATTCTAAAGTGACAGCACAACTAAAGACGCGTATAGGTTAGAAATTTGTACCTGAAATAGATCAAGCAGGAGATAATTAAGTTGTTACAGAAATCATTTTAGCTAACTTTATATTAGTTGTGATTTCATGATGTATTTCAGGTCTGACCTGTTTATTTAGTTGTTTATTCACAATGCAATTCTTAAGAGTTCACAATTATATATAATTGCCGCGAAAAATATCGTATGTTGGTCTGTAATCGAGAACTGCTTTACAATAGGGTTTGTCTCTCCTAGGCAATAAAAATGGTAATGCAATATTCCGAATCTATCCGTAAAGCTTCTCTAATATAAGGACTTTTATAATTCGCGTATTGTGCACAGTGAACCAATAGGATGGTATTATCCGTTGTGATTTTTTGTCGTTTTTTTATTGAGGAAATTTATATATGAGAATTGGCACCTATAATGTTCTTGGATTAACAGGATATCCGTATGAAGAATCTTCATCTGAGATAGGTAAACCAGGTGAAGATTCCAACACAGCTCATTTTGTCCGCGTTTTTTCAGAACTCAACTGCGATGTACTAGCTCTACAGGAGGGGGTTTCTATCCGAACAGCTCAACATATCGCACTTCAAATGGGCTACTATTTGGCATCAATTCCATCACCTATCAACTGGCCCGGCCATATCTTATCAAAGTATTCTATTTTAGAATCACGAGTTTTTAGCCATCTAGATCCCAAACAGGAGACTCCCCCATTTAGTCGTACGTCAGGCGCAGCTTTATTATCGGTTGGGGATAATACTCTTTGGGCTGTTAACGTTCATCTACACCCCAGCAATGTAGATTTACGCCGGCAAGAAGCGAACCTATTGAAGAATTATATCAAGCAACTCAAACATACTAGCGAAGACATAGTTGTACTGGGAGACTTCAACAGCGAGGTTGACGAGTGTGTACATAAATATTTGGTAGATATGCAGTTTGTAAATGCAATGGAAACTGTGGGCGGTGGTATTCAAGCCACGATGGATACAGTGGGAATTGAGACACACTGTATTGATCATATCTATGTGAGTCAATCACTTGCACCACAATTACATACTGCAAAAGTCATCCGACACCCTGGATTTCGCCACGATGGCCCACAAGAAAAAGGTGTCTGGGTACACTCCGATCATTTACCAGTCATTGCTGAATTGTGATGGCCGTGGACCAAATCAAAAAACTCTATTGAGAAAACTAGTTATTAGTTGTACTTACGATCAGGGTACCACAACATTATTTTCAGTTTGCCCAAATACTTTCTTTCACACTTACGATGTACTTTAAACTAAGTTAGATAAAAGTTTTTTCTTATCTAACCGCTCATCAAAAGACATATGTTTACAACAATTTATCATATCCAAGTTGAGAATCTGGAACAGAAATATTTGCTGTTCTTAGTTGAATCATTCTCTAGTATTCAATACCTGATCAACGGGTTTCACTCTACAGTTGACGAATGAATTAGGATACATGTCAAATGAGACTAAAAATTAAGGTAATATTTATAACAACTTCAAGCTTACGATTTTTGAAGACAGCCTATTTGAAAAACCAGGGAAAAACCAATTGCTAATATCTGACATTCAATCCCCAACCCCCTTGTATCCTGTTCCGTCTCACCGACAACTACGCTGGCATACCCACGAGTTTTACGGATTCCTACATTTTGGTTTAAACACTTTTACCGACAAAGAGTGGGGGTACGGGGACGAATCTCCGGAACTTTTCGCCCCAACAAATTTCGACGCTGATCAGATAGCATCCACCGCAAATGAAGTGGGGATGTCAGGGCTGATTCTGACTTGCAAACATCACGATGGATTTTGCCTCTGGCCATCTCGGTATACAGATCACTCGGTTAAGTCTAGTCCTTGGAAAGGAGGACAAGGTGACGTCGTAGCTGAGATGGCCGATGCTTGCCAGCGTTATGATATTTTGTTTGGTGTGTACCTTTCCCCTTGGGATCGAAATCATGCAGAATATGGACGCCCCGCATACTTAGAATACTACCGTAAACAATTAATCGAATTAACAACTGAATACGGAGATTTGTTTGAAGTTTGGTTCGATGGAGCTAACGGTGGTGATGGGTACTACGGTGGTGTACGTGAACAGCGCCGAATAGATCGTCGTACCTACTACGACTGGGAAAATACTTGGAAAATCGTACGTCAGAATCAACCCGATGCAGTTATGTTCAGTGATGTCGGTCCCGATGTACGTTGGGTAGGCAATGAAAATGGAATAGCCGGAGCCCCTTGTTGGTCGACTCTTTCAACTGCGGGTCTTTATCCTGGTTTTGGAGGAGACGATTGGACAACAGAACTTGAAACCGATATGGTTCAAGCTTGGGCGTCCGATCAACAAATGTTAAATCAGGGATACCGTCAAGGTGATAGTTGGCTACCAGCTGAGTGTGATGTTTCTATTCGACCAGGTTGGTTCTACCATTCATCAGAAGATGACAAAGTAAAAAGTGCAGAAACATTACTAGACTTATATTTTAAGTCGGTAGGTCGTGGAGCATCACTTCTGTTGAATATCCCACCTGACAAAACAGGACAATTTCATCCGAACGATGTACAAAATTTACAAGAATTTCGCCGTCTACGTGAACAAATATTCAGTCGGGACCTAACTTCTACTGCACACATTGAAGCAAATAACATTCGTGGCAACTCTCATCGATTTTCGGCTCAGAATCTTGTCGACAATAATACGGATACGTATTGGTCAACCGATGACAATATAAGTGAGGCGGAGGTCATTTTCGAATTTCAAAATACAGTAAGTTTCAATACAATAGGTATTAGAGAATATCTACCGCTTGGTCAGCGGGTGGATAATTTTACTCTTGAAATTGAGAAAGGTGGTGTATGGCAATCATACTACCGAGGAACCGCTATTGGTAATCTGTGTTTGGTTCGTGAACAAAAGTGTAGTACTCAAAAGATCCGATTCAGGTGCAAGAGTAATTTTGTCTGTCCCGCTATTTCTGAATTTAAAGTTTACTTAGCCCCATAAGTAGTAAGATAAACAACGGGCAACAAGAATCGATCCTAGAGCAAAATTCATCATTGTTGTCATTTTTAATCAAAAGAGCATGGAAAATATTAAAAATTTGATCTAAGTGTAATTAGAGAAGCTTCGGGTAACTTTCTATTCCGAGTAAAACTAAATAAATCCGTATATTGACTAAATTGAAATTCGCGTAAGGTTGATTATTACATGAAGTCGTAATATGCGTCAGTACCTAGTAATTCTTTCTGTTCCAACCTAAAATTCTGTAATCAACATGACTTATCGGGCGACATTGGTACCGAAATACGAGTTAATAATGGTTGGCATCTATTACCGTTCTGGTCCAGTAGGTGGCTGATTTTCTCTCTATGGCACGCTTTTAGTGTCGTATATACCAGTTAGATTCCAATTTTTCAGTGACATTACTTTCTTGATATTATAAGTTGTGTTTAGCAACCCATTATTTTGTAGAATGTATGATATATTTTATTCTTTTGATTCTTATATCAATATGTGCTAATTTCGACTACAGTCATAGGGTTATTAGTACATTGTAAAGTTGCCGGTATAGAGAAAGTATGTAGCGAAAATCCAAAAAATTCGGATCGTGAATAGGAGAAGACAGTGAAATATAGAGATCTTGCTTTTATATGTCTAGGTGGCTGTTTAGTATTATTTGGGACGCTCGTAAGTCATCTGGCAGTTATACCCGCTGAAGCTGACTCCGATATTCAACAACTCCGGGTTATAGATCAAGTAGTCAATTATGAATATAAGTGTAAGTATTATACGATGAGATTACGAGAGGTAAATGCGGCTACCAATTCGATTCAAAACAGCCTAAATCAATTATCAGAGGAAGGTTGGATCTTAGACGAGACAGTTCTCCATCGGGATAATGAAGAATGGCAGACGATATTTCAAATTTTCAAACGTCCCAAAAAATAGATTATAAGGGAAAAGACTGATCTGTTGGATTAGAGGTTGCTCTAATATTATTAAAAATAAGATGATGGGGTATAAGACTGTGCCACGTTACTTACTCATTTTACTGATTCCATTTTTTACGATTAGCGATGTTTTTCCGAGAGAAACTATCAATTGGCCACAATTTCGAGGAGAAGGAGCTCGCGGAATTGCTGAAGGTGACAAACTTCCAGTAGTTTGGAGTAGTACGGAAAATGTAAGATGGCGTGTTTCTATTCCCGGTCGAGGTTGGTCCTCACCAATTGTTTGGCAAGATAAAGTGTTTTTAAGTTCCGCGGTTAGCTCAGGCCAAGAAAAAGAAATCAAAAAGGGGCTCTATTTCGGAGGAGAGGAAAAGAAACCTTCACCTAATCGGCATCAATGGATGATTTACTGTCTTAGCTTTGAAACAGGAAAAATTCTTTGGCAGGTAGAAGCAGAAGTAGATGAGCCAGAGATGCCAAGGCATATTAAGAATAACTACGCTCCGGAGACCCAAGTAACAGATGGCGAATTTGTCTACACTTACTTTACTGATCAAGGACTTTTTGCTCACGACTATGATGGCAACTTGAAATGGAAGAAAAAAATGAGAGCATACAAAACTCGTTATAATTGGGGTAGTGCTTCTTCACCAGTCTTGCACGGAAATGCCATTTACATCATTAATGATAATGAAGACAATTCTTTTATTGAATCAATTGATAAAAAAAATGGGAAAACCCTATGGCGTAGAAGTAGGGATGAGAAAAGTAACTGGTCAACACCTTTTGTCTGGCAAAATCAGCTTAGAACCGAAATTATTACTCCTGGTAGTAGCAAGACCCGCTCTTATGGGTTAAACGGTGATATTCTTTGGGAATTAGAAGCTGATATGTCTTCAATTACCATTGCGACTCCTTATTCTGCTCATGGGTTAGTTTATATTACCTCCGGTTATGTTGGGGACAAACACAAACCAATTTATGCAATTAGCCCGGGAGGACAAGGTGTAATTAAAATTGAAAAAAATAGACCAAACGATAAATCAATAGCTTGGGTGCAGCCAAAAGCTGCCCCATATAATCCTTCGACCTTAGTCTATAAAAATCTGCTCTATGTACTGTACGACTTTGGTTTTCTAGCCTGCTTTGATGCTAAGACAGGTCGTGAGATTTATGGAAAAGTTCGAGTAAGGAGCCGTCAGCGGACTCCGTTTACGGCCTCGCCATGGGCGTATAACGATAAGGTATTTTGCTTGAGCGAGGATGGAGATTGTTTTGTTTTCAAGGCTGGTGAAAAGAACGAATTACTTCATGTCAACAAGTTAGATGAATTATGTATGGCCACACCAGCCATCGCATCAGGAAGTCTTTTGATTAGAACTGCATCTAAGCTATATAGAATTTGTGACTAGCAAAGAAATACTATCTATAAATAACAGTCTAAATCCCCTTCCGTGCTGAAAAACTAAATAGTCTTCAAAATCTGTAGTTGACCGACCAAGTGATTTTGGTTTCTTTTTTCACTTTTGTCTCTCGGATTATCTAGAATTGATAAAAGGTCATCTTTATTTGATCTAAATTGGATAAAAAATAAACTGATAATCGAGATTGCTACATCGTACACGTTGGTCAATATAATGAATACCAATTCAAGAAATTTGGGAGTCAAGTAAATGGTGAAGCTAATTCAAGTTGGTGTCGGTGGATATGGTAGTAGTTGGCTATCGACTGTTATAGAGAGTCAACGTGCACAACATGTTGCACTAGTGGATCTTAACTTAGAACATCTGAAGCAAGCACGGGAAATAACAGGTCTACCAGATTCAGTTTGTTTCACCAATCTAGAACAGGCACTGATGAATGGAATTGAAGCCGATGCTCTACTTTGTATCGTTCCACCCGCTTATCACGAGTCAGTTATTAGAATTGGAGTTTCAGCAGGGATGCATATCCTGTCAGAGAAACCAATTGCACATACAATTCAATCGGCTCATCAAATTCTGCAAAGATTTAACAAAACTGATCGTATTTTTATGATTGCACAAAAAGCACGTTTTCATCCTTGGGTGAGAAGATTTAGGCAAATCGTCAACAGTGGACAATTGGGCCAAATTAGCCATGTAACCCATTATTTCCGAGCTCCATATTATTCATGGGGAGAGTTTCGTCACCAGATGCAAGACCCACTCTATATAGAGATGAGCATTCATCATTTTGATTTGCTCCGTGCTCTCTTGGGTTGTGACCCAGTACAAGTTTGGTCAACTAGTTGGAATACACCCTATAGTACATTTGCTGGGGATATTACTGGGGTAGCCCACTTTGTAATGGACAATGGGTGGCCAATTACTTACCATGCTGATGCAATTGCCTCTGGAGATATGACTGACTGGTACGGTGAAATCCGAGCCGTTGGCGAAGACGGTACATTAACTATGATATATCCTGAACTTTACATTGCTAAAAAAGGAGCCAACCACACCGACCGACAAGCCCCCCAAGAATTTATTATGAAAGTTTCAAACCCACAAGAAGGCCAGTTGGTAGCGCTCTATGAGTTTCTAGACGCAATTAAAGAAAACCGTACACCAGAAAGTTCGGGCCAAGATAATTTAAAAAGTTTGGCTATGGTATTTGGTGCTATTGATGCCAGCCGTGATCAGGAATTCAAACAAATCGATGATTATTTACTCTAATATTGAATTTCTGCCCGATTCGTTTGTATGTCGCCTTTAAGCATCTAATCAAGTTAGACTTGATTGTTAAAAAAACGAGTACAATGCGACTACCAAGGTAGACAATCATAACTTATTTACGAATACCTATCGCCTTTGAAATCAATTCGATAATATCTAAGTGATCAGAACGTTGAGGCGCCCCTTGAAATTTTGTTCAAACATTATCGAGCTCCGTTTGTGAAAAGTGAATTTTGATTGGAAATTTTTCACGCGGTATTGGTTATTTGAACAATTAAAAGTCGATTATAATATTCATTACCTTGCGAAATCTGTTCACGTATCAGCGAGCTATTACTAATGGATGACACCAACAAATAGGGAAAAAACGAAAGGCCAGTTGATAGGCCTGATATACCGGAGATTGGCAATTTAGTAATCCCAAATAAATTGCTTCAGCAATTGATACAAGATATGGTACGTATTTCTAACGCACGAATGAGTGGTACTGCACTTGGTACAATTGTTCCACACATAGCGCCAAAGTCAACAATTGAAGGACCTTTGTCCCTGGTAGAAGATGGAGGCCTGATCGAACTCGACGTTAATAATCAGAAGATACACCTATATATACCTCAATCTGTATTATCTTAGCGACGACAAAAGTTAATCTTTGCTGGCCTTCATTTCCAGTGAGGGTACGGTAAGCTGTTTCAAAATCATGTTGAACATGACGCGTTTAGGTTGCAATTTTGATTTTTTGTATTCTTATTTGGGTGATAAATTTGTTGGACACTGGATGAAAAATAATGCCAACCCAACTACTAAAATCTGGTGCTAAAGAAAGTTTATAAATTTTGTATGGAGTTTCCCTGAACAATAAGCTATTAGCTAGTGTCTAAAGAATAATAAAAATGTAGGTGTGTCCACCTGAAAAGAGAAATCCTGACATGATAATAAAAAGATTTAATACGTTAGTTTTTTCAATACTTTTTCTATTTATATCGATAAAAATAGATGCACAAAAAACTTCTTCATTGGAAAATCATGACCTAGAGCGACAAAATCTAGAACGTTTTGATACAGACGGTGACACTCAGCTAAGCCAAGAAGAAATTGATTTAATGTTTGAGGTCATCACCATTGAAGTCTTCACTGGACAAACACTAAGCCAAGAAGAATTGAGAGATATTGGCCATACTCATGGTCGACGAGGCAGAATTGGCCCCAACCGACCGCAGCAAAAACTCACTCGAAAGTTTGATGCTGACAAAAATGGTTTTCTAGATTCAACGGAACGTCAAGCAGCTCTCAAGGAAGTTCAACAAGATGATCGTGTCAGAGGTCCCAAGGGGAGAAGGCCAAGAAGAGAGAACTTTCAGTCCAGCACCCCTGGCTTGAAAGTTTCTCCCGAAGACGTTAAGGGTTATCCTACATCTAGTCTTTATGATCCAGCTGTCCTACGTACAATTTTTATCGAATTTGATACAGAAAATTGGGAAAACGAGATGGCTAAACTCAAGAATACTGATGTCGAAATGCCTGCTACAGTCATTGTCGATGGTAGAAAATATCCAATGGTTGGAATTAAGTTTCGTGGCCAGTCATCCTTTGGCCACGTACCGGCGCAATCGAAACGTTCCCTGAATCTTTCGATGGATTTAATTCATCATGATCAACGACTCTATGGTTATAAAACTGTTAACTTGTTGAATTGTAACGGAGATGCTTCCTTCCTAAGTAGTATTTTGTATTCACACTTAGCGGCCGACTATTTGCCAGTTCCCAAAGCAAACATGGTGAAAGTCGTTATAAACAACGAAAGTTGGGGCCTTTACTGCAATGTTCAGCAATATAACAAGGATTTCCTGAAGGATTTTTATGGCACTACATCTGGTGCACGCTGGAAAGTTCCTGGTAGCCCTGAAGCGGATGGTGGTCTGCGTTATATCGGAGAAGAGATAGGCAAATATCGACAACGTTTTGAAATCAAGTCGAAGGAAAATGAAGACGCTTGGAAAGCATTAATTAATCTCTGCAAGGTTCTTAATCAAACGCCTGCTGATGAGCTACCAGGTTCGATTGAATCGATCTTGAATGTCGATGGTGTCCTGAGATTTCTGGCCATTGATATTGCAGTCGCTAATAGTGATGGCTACTGGGCACGTGCTAGTGACTACAGCATCTATTTAGATGATTTTGGGGTCTTTCATATTTTCCCACATGATATGAATGAAGCCTTTCGCCACAGCCGTCGTCCACGGGGAGGATCGCCTAACAACATAGGACAAACTGTTGATGAAAATAGTAATAAACAGCGAATTATAGAAGGTAAAAGAACCATAGATACTGACCTGTTATCTGGTAATATCTTTGAAAGAGATCGTCCTTCACGTGGTCGTCCTAGGCACGGTGGTCCGACGCTCGACCCTTTACTAGGATTAGATAATGAAAGAATGCCCTTGCGTAGTAAGTTACTATCTGTTCCAGAATATCGGGCCGACTATCTACGGTATCTCAGAACTATCGCGGAAGTAAGTATGGACAGAGAAAATCTTGCTCCAGTAATTGAACACTACCGGAATTTAATGATTAATGAGGTAAAAATCGATACTAAGAAATTATTGTCCTACGACGATTTTGTCCAAGCAACATCTGAACCGGAAGATGATAGGACCTCACAAACTGGAAGTCTCAATCACTTCATCGACACACGGCGAGAATTTTTGCTAAACCACAAAGAAGTCAAAAATTTTGATGTGATCGATATGAGGCAGAAAATTGTCACCAAAAAATTCACACGAATAAACAACCCACAGATTACCGTATCAATTAGTGAGTTTCTCGCTTCTAACAATTTGATTAATAGAAATTCGAGCGGTCAATTTGCTGACTGGATTGAGCTCTTTAACTACGGAAGTAAAGACATAGACTTGTCGGGAATGTACTTAACAAATGATCCTGATAAGATGTGTAAATGGCAGATTCCGTCTCGAACATCGATTAGATCCGGTGGTTATCTACTCATTTGGGCCGACAAAAACAAAAATGGTGAAGGGTTACATACTAACTTTAAACTCTCCAAAAATGGTGGATCGATTATTCTTACATCCGATAATTATGTGGTAGATGAGATCAGTTTTGGTCCTCAACAGCCCGATGTCTCTAGCGGTCGAATTTCTAGCCCAGAAGGGCAAATCAAAAAATTACGTCCTACACCCAACGCTCCTAATCAATTAAGATACTAGACCTAACTGGAGATGACGGTTTTTGAATTCTTTTTAATCCGCCACTATCACTAAATTTATTCTTAACATAGAAATCGGATATCCTTAAAAAATAATTTGACATTAATCATCTGGAGGTATTAGTCCTGATAGAGCAGCTAACGATTTCATCTAGGCTCTTGAGTATCTTGTCTACTATAAAAAATCTATTAATAAACTACCGAGGAAAAACATATATATAGAATATAGTAGTATTTATTGCAAGGAAAATTTATCATGCGATCTGAACCTAAAAGTCAAAATTCATCTTCAATGGAAAAGATTCCAAAAACCCCGACATACCAGCAACGATTAAAAGCTGCCCAAGAAAGGTGGGTTCACCTGAAACCACCTTGGCATCCTCACTTGCCTGGTCAGGAAGTAGCGGTACCTGAAGCCAAAAACATAGCTGGGGACAATATGAGCCCAGAAGAAAACTATGGGTTCGAAGTAAAGGGATTTTTAATTGTACGGAACGTATTAAATAAATTGGAATTGATGGAATGTAATGATTTGATCGATCAGGGAAAAATGCCTTTGGGTTTATGTGCAAATCCTATTTTGTTGCGTTACATTGAGCAACTCTGTGGTCTTGCTTATAGGTTAGATAAGCCTTTGACGATGCTTGAACAACTAGAAATACACGAATTTCGCCCCTTAAAAGGTGGGGATGAGCCTCGTAACCCAAGTCGTGGCTACTTCCATCAGGGAACTAGTCGGTTTTGTCAAGGGGTACGAGCAATTTGGGCTTTGGCAGATGTTCCTAACCAAGCGGGAGGCCTGGTCTTATTACCATGCAGCCATACCGTTAATGTTTCAGTACCTGATTGTATTCGAAATGGAGAAGATACTTATCTAAAATCCATTGGTATGTCTCTTCAACCGGTATTACAAGCAGGAGATCTCTTACTCCATGCTAGCACCATAGCTCACGGACTTCAGCCTTGGATCCACAAAGGCAACCAACAACGATTGGCCAGTTGTGAGTTTATTAGTGTTTATGCTCGACCATCAGACTTTTCATCTGATGCGGTCACTGAAGGTGGGCGCGTAAAAGAATTGCCATGGATGAAACAACTAAACCTGGAGGAACGTGTGATTCTTGGGCTGAGTGATACTAATAAAGATTTAGCTCCGCCGCTCTTATCAAATGGCTATAGAAACCGAATCGGAACTAAATTTCAGAAACGAGATAAGCCTTATCATCCCGGAATATATGAAGAAAAAATCGCTGATCTCGAGGAAGTCGATCCTCTAGAATTCTTTTACTGGGAATTGACAGGTTTTTTGGTCGTTAGGAAGGTAATGGACCCAGATTGGCTGGCAGAAGCTAATGATATCATAAATGCGAATCAAAACCGAATCGATTATGAAGGAGCAGCTCAGCATCAAATAGATGGGAGTTCGAAAATGAGAGGAACTGGGCGACCAAGCTTATCTATCATTGACTTACCAGATGAAGAAAGGAAACCATTTCAACGCATGCTTGCTCACCCTGCACTCGTTCACCGACTCAATTGGATGCTTGGTGGCCATTTTCGAACTGAGGGGTTGGGTAGTATAATTGCTACTCGAAGAGGTGGTGGTGGGCAAATTCTACACGGAAATGGGGCACCAATTTACCCTAACATTAACTGGTGGCCCTATCTTTATCGAAATGGTAGATGTCATACTGGTCAAGTAAACGTCGCTTGGCAACTTCATGATGTTACTCAAGAGGAAGGAGGGTTTGTTGTTGTCCCCGGATCTCATCACGCCAGATTTCCTTTGCCTTCGAACGACTCCGGTGACCCAGCGGGACACAAAGGATTAGTACACCCACTGATGCAAGCTGGAGACTTATTATTTTTCATGGGGGGAGCTACAACTCATGGTGCTTGGTCGTGGAATAGTGACGTAGACCGCCGTTGTGTACTGAATGCTTATTGGAGTAAGGACATAGCCCGACTAAGTTGGGTTAATAAAACAAATGCAACAAATAATGTTGAATTAACCAAAGGTCTATTAGACGCGGAAGAGTAAAGTAGACATGAGATCGAAACTTCTACTCTCAGCAAAATAAAATCATGAAAATCACTGGGGAGTAATCAACACCACCAATTACATTCTAAAAGAATGTTAGCGACGAATATTCATCCAATCCCAAATTAATTCGAGCTCAGATTGAATGGGCCTTCATTGGTAAGTTTCCTTTCAGATTTTGATTTTCTATTCATTTCTATTGTCTTTTTTTGAAAAAAATTACTCCATATTCATGGAGATAATATCTTGTTTTTAACTTATAGGTTAATGCTCGATAATTCTCAGTTTCATCTAAGTTCGCCTAGGTGACATGTAATTTTATTTCAAGAGAAATGAGGTAAATAAGAAGATCTTTTATCTCTGTGATAGATCTTCTTATTATATTGAAGAGGACATTAGTATTATATCTGGCGGATCGGCTGCCGATTGAGTTAGTTCGAATGGGTCTTTAGCCTCAATCACTTGATCCTTCTCTTTTCTCAATATATGGTGCGAATCGGCTTACTAAATCTGGAAATCGCTTTGAACAGATTTAGCCTCATACATTCTTCAGTTTTATCAGTCAGACTGAAGGTACAGACATTGCCACTTTGTTATACCAAAAAGTAATTAAAAGTGATCATGAGGGGTTAAAAACTATACATTAACCTCTTGCCTCTGTGTATTTTCTTAAAAATGAATCAGAAAAAGTAATACATAATTTACTAATTATTTAGAAGAAAATCACAAAAAACTAAGAAAATTAGCGAGAATGACGGGAAAGATTAAAAAAATCAGAAAGTGAGGATAGTAGGTAGTGTTCTTTGTGAAGGCTCTCACCTTTGGATATTTGGTACTTAGACATCTAATGATTTTAACTTAACAGACTAGTTTCTACCTTTATCTTAGGCTCATAGACTTGATCTATTCTTGCCAATTGAAATAAATTAGCAAGAATAGATCAAGTCTATTTCCTGTAGAATGAAAGTCTTTGACCAGTGATTGGAAATAGTTAATTAGAGATAATTTGAGTAGCAATCGCTGCTGACTGAGAATTGATCCTATGAAGATAATCGATCAAATCTAAGTGTAGTTGGCTCGTGGTTTCAGACTCAGGAATATTTCGACGAAGTCGATCATAGTGAGTGTTACGGTAGACGTTCTCTAAGTCTACCAAATTTGGCTTTTCATCAATCACTGCCTGCGCAGCTACCCGATCCTGAGCTGAAAATGCTTGAATAGTGAAATTATAAAACTCGACTATATGTTGGTGATAATCGTTCAACTCAGTTTGTCCTTGTTCTGAAAAAGACAAACCCATTTTAGATTTTTTCTCTGCCAAAGTAACAAGATTACTATCAATGATTTGACTTATATGTTCTAATCGATCGAGAATGTTGAGTTGTCGAACGACTAGTTCAGATTGTTCCGAAGTCAAGTTAGTTCGCAAAATTTGCAGTAAAAGCTGGTCAATCTGACTTTTATATCGTTCAATTTTCAAATGGTACTGACGTATTGCACTAAGATTTGAATCAATCGAATTAATCGTATCTGCATCTGCAT
>Ga0163179_10000284_pt1 | contig 35680 bp, 26 predicted proteins | sample AtlANTMetagenome_FD_109643 | JGI IMG/M metagenome (GOLD analysis project Ga0163179, IMG submission 109643) | Marine eukaryotic phytoplankton communities from the Atlantic Ocean - Atlantic ANT 2 Metagenome | ecosystem: Environmental > Aquatic > Marine > Oceanic | place: North Atlantic Ocean... | reverse complement strand
TTCCCCGTCCCTTTCGGGATCGCAGCCATTTCTGGCCGAGGTTAGTCCAGTGGGCATGATCTATAGCCAGCAAGATCAACTATCCATGATAGCACTCCTTAATTTCCGCCGTTACGGCGCACCGTTGAAGACGACGTAATGGCGAAGAAAGCGGATGTTCTTCTCGACCTCCCTGCCGGTTTCGGGATGCTCCTCGGTCTTCTTGAACGAGGAATAATAGACCGAGATCGCGCCGGTCTCGCCGCGCCGGACATTGGCCCCGAGCGCCTCGGCCTGGCGATAGGTCATCCAGAAGCGCGAGCGGTAGCCCATCGCGTCGCCGAGCGCCCACAGGTAGAGCGTATTGATGCCGGTGTAAGGCGTTCCGCAATGCCGCAGCGGCCGCCCGCCGGCGCCGGTGCACCGCCAGGGTCTCGACCAGGGCGGCACCCCTTCCTCGAGCTTGCGAATGATGAGGTCGGTGATTTCCGCGGCGACGTCGCGGCTGGACCGTCGTGAAGCTGACATGGTGGGAACTCCGGTGCGGACGAGAAGGAAGCCGCCGACGCGCGGGGTGCGCGCCGGCGGTCAGCTATCCAGGAGGGGGCGGGCGTCAGGCCGCGAGCGCATCCTGATTGTCGAGTGGGTGTTCGACATCGCCTTCATTTGCGGCGACCAGCTCCTCTGCGCCGCCCCGGTCGTCGGTGCCGTCGTCGACATCGAGATCGTCAGCGGGCACCTGGTCGAGGAACTTCATGACATTGGGCACCCAGGCCAGCGCCGCGTCGCGAACCTCCGGCTCGACGATCGCCTCGCCGGCGAAGAGCTTCGCGCACGATTCCGAGATCTCCGACTTCTTCATCGTCGCGTGACGCGCGGTGAGCGCAGCGCCGCCGACATCGGCGAGCAGGGTCAGGATCGACCCCTTGCTGACGCGGTCGAAGAAGTTCTCCGAAGTCGGCCGCCACCAGCTCGCGACGTCGATCTCCATGATGGTCGCGAGACGGTTATGGAGCGGAGACTGTTCGGCGCGGGAGTTCGGCGCCTCGAGCGACATGGCGACGATATAGGCGAGCCAGGCCGCCTTGCCGTCGTCGTCGAGAGCGCGGAACGCCTCGAACCGCTCGACCTGCGAGGGATATTCGGTCCAATCGGCATCGAGCCCGTCATGCGCTTCGGCGAGATAGCTGCGGGCACGGGTCGCCGGCTGCTCGCCGGTAACCGGGTCCTGCGGCGAGCGCGCGCGAATGGTCGAGCCATAGGCACTTTCGGTGCTCATGCGGTCGTCGATCATCACGAACAGCGCATAGTCGAGCGCGAGCGCCGGATGGCTGAGGAGGGTCGCCGCGAGGACATCGCGCCGTTGCATGGCAAGCTCGTCGTAGAGCCTGGCGCTGAGCGGCTTGCCACCGGGTGCGACCGCTTCGGGCCGTGACACGGGAGCCGCCGCTTCCCTGCCGGTGCCGCCCGGCCGGCTGCGCGTCCCATTGACCGGGCTGTCGCCCGTTTCTTCCTCGGTGCCGCCGACCCGGACGGGCTCCTCGCTGTAATATTCGGCGTCGAGCACCATTTCTCCCTTGGGGGTGAGCTTCAGGAACGCGCCGACCAGCGGCCGCAGCTCGTCCGGCAGCATCGGCGCGACGTTGCGGATCGCCTGCTCCTCCTCGCTGAGCGCGTCATATTCCTGGTCGAGCGCCTTGTAGGCGTCCTCGCCGATTGCATCGTCGTCCATCTCGACGGAGATGACCTCCTGCCGCGCCGCGATCTCTTCGATCCGGGCCTGCTGTTCCTCGGTCAGCTCGGCTGCGGGCAGGATGACGCGGTAGAGGCCGGCGGCGGCGCTATGCGTATAGTTGGACGCGATCGGCCGGATCCAGCCGAGGCCGAGTTCCTCGCCGACGCGCTTGGCTTCCGCTTCCATGATGTCCGCGGCGAGCCGCTGGGCGATCTCGGGATTGACCCACTTGTCGCCGCTGTCGCTGAAGAGGTCGCGGTCGACCTTGCCGCCCGCCTCCGCATAGCGATCCTCACCGACCAGGATGGCGACGGGGTCGGTCGAGTTCATGGTCTCGTTGGCGATCACGCGGCGGATCGTGTCGGCGTTCGAGTAGCTCGTGCCGTAGCTGTTCCAGACGAGGATCTGCTTCTCCTGGTTCTCGGTGGACGCATAGGCCTTGGCGACGTCGAGCGTGATCGTGCCTTCGCTCAGCGCCTCGAAGATCGGTTCAGCGAGTGTCGCGAGCCGAAGGCGGCCCTCGACGAAGCGGCGGGTGAGGCCGAAGCGCTTGGCGACGCCCTCGATGTCGCCCGTCAGCCCGATGAAATACTGGAACGCGCGGCATTCCTCGGCCGGGGTCATCTTGAGCTGGTGGAAGTTGGCCGCGGTCGAGGTTTCGGACAGGGTCGCCTCGTCGCCGACCAGGACCTTGACCGGCACATCATAGGTCTCGGGGTCGATGACGCCGCGTTCGGCGAGCATCCTGAGGCCGCGCAGGCGGCGACCGCCGTCGAACACCTCGAAGGTGCCGCGCGGCCTTCTGACGGGGGTGACAAGCAGGTTCTGCAGAACGCCGCGCGCTTCGAGATCGGCCGCCATTTGCGGGATCTCGAGCAGCTCATCGGGTCGCTTGCGGACGTTGATGGGCGAAAGGGTGAGTTTGGCGAGCTTTACGGAAGCGGTCATGGGAAGGAGCTCCATCTGGCGTCCGGATCATCCCGGACACCAGCTCCGTCCCCCCTTCCCTTTTCTCGATCGGCTTGCGGCGAACCACCAGGCCGCAGAGCCGCCGAGCGATCGCCATCCGTTCCGGCCTCGATTTTTACTGTCGGTGAACTGGCGAGCGATTAGGCTTGAACCAAGGGGGTACGTGTGAATCCGCTCGATCTGATCTCGGCAGCGCCGTGGAAGCGTGCTGCCTTCACGACCTATGCGCTTTCGCTGTCGTTCTTCGAGGCGGCACTTCTCGACGCGCTGCTTCGCGGGGGTGGTCGCAATGCTCTCATCCTGGCCGATCCGGAGGGCGTGCGCGCCGGTCTGAGCGAGGAAGGTGCGCGCAGAGTGGGCCGCGACTATGAAATCGAAGCCGTCGCCTGCGCAGATCATGGAGTGTTCCACGCGAAAGTGAGCGCGCTCTTCGGCGAGGACGATGCCCATCTGCTCGTCGGATCGGGCAACCTGACTTTCGCTGGGTGGGGCGGCAATCTGGAGCTGGTCGAGCATCTGCATCCGAGCTTCGCGGCGGACGCCTTCGACGATGCGGCCGAATTTTTCGAGCAGCTCGCCGCGTCGGCTCAAATCGTCACGGCGGCAGGGCCGGCCTGCGAGACGATCGCCGGGGCCCTGCGACGATCGGCGCTTGGGCAGTCGCGGGCGGGCACTATCCGGATTGTGAACAGCCTGGATGCGCCAATCGCGGAACAGCTCGCTCTCTATGCCGACGATCTTGGCGGCGTGACCCGTCTTACGGCGGTTTCGCCCTATTACGATCTTCGCGCCGACGGGCTGGATGCGCTCGCGGCACTGCTGGGCATCGAAAAGGCGCACCTCCATGCGCATCCCGCAGGAACGGTCCGCGGCCAGGGCTCGAATGCCTGGCCCTTCGAAGGCGGTCCCAGGTGGCAGCCGGTCGACGTGGCGGACGCGTTCGGCCACGATGACAGACCGCTCCATGCGAAGTCGATCGAGCTGGTTTGCCGCAAAGGACGCCTGCTTCTCAGCGGCAGCGCCAATGTCACTCACGCGGGCCTGTTCGGGCGAAACGTCGAAGCGGGGGTGCTCCGGGTCCAGCGGGGCAGCAAGAGCTACTGGGTGACGGCCCCGGGAACGGCTCCTGCCCGGCTACCGGCAGACGCACTGGACGAGAATGAGACGATGGGCCCGGCGATCGGAATCCTGAGCGCCTCGCTGGAAGGAGACAGGATCGGGGGCCACGCGCTGACCCCCAGGCTCAGCGGGAACGCAAGCGCCGTTCTGCGAACCCCCAGGGGATCCCATGCGCTGGGTCCGGTCCTGATCTCAGCCGACGGCCATTTCCAGATCGACGCGCCCGGCATCGAATTCGAAAGCTGGGAGAACGGGCGCCTGATTCTCGGACTCGAGCAAGGTGGCCGGCGCTGGGAAGGCTTCGTGTCGATCGCGGCGGCTCTCGAGCTGATCCGGCGCACAGGTTCGATTGCCACGCGGCTTATGGCAATGCTCGCCGGTACCGAGACACCGACCGACGTTGCCGCCATCCTGGCATGGTTTCGCGAGGATCCGAGTCGCATGCCCACATCGTTGAGCATCGGCGGTGGCGGTGGTGACGGCCGGCCAGGCGCCAGTGAAAGCGTGGTGACGCTCGCTGACCTCAAAGCAACTGGCCTCGGCGCCCATCCGCTGTCTGACCCATCCGGGGAGGAAACATCGACTGCGTGGCGCCACACCATGGCCCTGATCCGTGCGGTGTTCAGACAGTCGCGCGGTCCCTGGGGCGCCGGCGGCGAAACCGACGACGACGACAACGACGACGAGAAGGACCGCGAGCGGCGAGCAAGATCGGAAGAAGCTGCGAACCATCGGTCACTCCAGATCTTCGACGATCTCCTGACGACCATGCTGGCGCCCGAGGCCGCGGGCCGCAATGCACTCATGGCGTTGTCGCTGTCGCATTTCCTGGCCGACCGGATCAGGCCGGCACCCGCCAAGGTGCAACTCTGGCTCGACAAGGTATTGCCGCAGATCGCCGTGCTTGACGGCCCCGAAAGCGAGCTCGCGGTCGCCTCCATCCTGCTTCATCATGCCGCCGACCGGCGGGACGACAATGCCATTCGGGCGAGACGCTATTTTCTGCGCCGCGGGATCGATCCGAGCGCCATTGATGTCTCGTCAGATGTGATCCCGGCGTTCATGGCGCTGCTTGGCCAAGGAATCGACCTGGGCGGCTTCCTCGGCGAAGTGCTGTTGGCAAGGACGATGGGCGAGCAGATCGACGCCTATCTTGCCGCCGGCGGTGGACGTGGTCCCGATGCAGGATTCGATAGCCTTCGCTCTTCGCCGCACTGGCCCAATCTTGATCGGGCGCTGCGCGATCCTGCGTGGTTCGGCAAGCTGATGGTACTCGAGACCTTCAGAGCGTCGTGCCCGCGTTGTCACATGCGGCTTCCCCTCGCGGCTGGAGAGGATCTGCGGCTGCGGGGATTGGCGAGCTGCTGCGGCCGAATCCTGGTCAATCGGGATTGCTGAAGTGATGGATATGAACGAACTCCTCGATGCCGCACGCGCCGCCGGCGAGCCGCGGCCGGTCGACCGGAGCAAGATCGGCATGGGCGGCGTTGATCCGCTCGGTCTGCGCCAGATCAATTTCGGCCTGATGGATCGGGTGCTGCCTGACCTCAACAATGTGGCAAGCCACATCCGGCCCTATACGTTGATGGCCTGGGCGTGGCGGCGTGTTCGCCATATCCTGGAGCGCGGAAGGCGACAGAGCGCTCAGCCCGAGGAAATGCGCGATTTCGTCGACCGGATCGAGGCTATCTACGCATGGTCGCAATTCCTCATCGATCCCAAAGCCGACATACCCGGGGCGCAGGCCATGCGCCCGATGCTGGATGCCCAGCGTTATCGGTTTGGCGGCGAGGAATGGGAAGCCCGGCGCAACATGCGGCGCTATTCCACGGGTTTCATATCGCCGCTGAACTATGGCCCGAGCCTGCGCACGATGGGCTGGTTGATCCCGGTCGAAGGCGCCACTGGCATATTCCAGCCCGATCCTGCGCTCGAGGCGGTGCTCGATGCTTTCGAAAAGCGCTTCGAGGCGGAGCTGGATCACGAGGCGTTCAATCGCTTCGGGAGTGTCAGCGTGAAACGGGTGGACGCCGAGCGCTGGGGTAAACTCTGGACGATCGACAAGCCTCGCGCGGCCGAAGCGAAGGCCATGTTCGCCAGGCTGGGGGGCGAACGTGCCGCCCCAGCCCGCCAGAAAGGCGTCGCTCTGATCCAGGCTGCCTATAGGGATCTCGCGGACGAGGAGGCGACGTACGAGGACATCAGAGTGCGGATGGGCGATCGCGCCGACGCATGGAGCAGTGCGATCGACCGTCCGCAGGCGGCGGACGAATGGAGAGCGGTTCAGATTCGTCAGCTGTTCCGGCTCGCGCTCGAAGGCCTCTTCTATTGGACGATCGGTGCGCTGCTGCCTGGACCTCGTTCCACCGGGCAACTGGCGCAGGCTTTCATCGATGCCCTCGATGAGACGTCATTGGCCAATAGCGCTGAAACCTGGATTCTCGCGTCGAAGGACACCGCGAACCCTGTCGAGCATCTTCGCTCCCTGCAGAAGGTCCTGCGCGACCAGAAACAGCTTCCGGCGGCGATCGTCGCGGCCCTCGCGCTCTGCCTCCGGGAAGCGCCGAACCAGAGCCATCCGTTCGAGAATCCCGACCGATTGCCCCTCAGCCGGGCCAAGAGGGAGGCGGACAGCTGGCGTGAGCTCTCGCCGGCCGGGTTCGTCGGGCGTGTGCTCGAGATCTGGGTCATGGCGCAGCATGCCTATTGGTCCGTGGGACGGGGCCTGGCCGACGCCCGCAATCGGGGCAAGACCATCCTCCGGTTGCGAATCGTCATGGATGAGGGCGGATGGACGTTGACGCCTGGGACAACGCGCCAGGGCAATCCTCCGGAGCCCACGCCGGACCGCCTCGAAACGGCGACTAACCTGCTCGTCGAATCCGGGCGGCTCTAGCGAGAGCCAGTGTCGCATCCGTGCAAGGAAATGGAGGCGTGCTGCGATACAATCTTGCTGCGACCCGAGGGGCCTTCGAGTCGAAAGTTTCGTGGGCCTCCCACTTCCAAGCCTGCCTGGTCCTGCCGGGCAGGCTCTTTTTTCAGGCAAGTGCAGCGGGCTTCAGCCGAACGCCGCCTCGTAGAAGGCAAGCCTCAGGGGCTCGTCGAGATAGCCTTCCTGCTCGATCCTGAGCGCGGAGGGGAAGACATCGGCGCCGGCGAGCCAGGCGGCCTCCGCATCCGGCACCGAGACGGCATCGGCGAGCCCGGTGGCGAGATCGAACCTGTCCACCGCATAGCCGGCGTTGAGCATCGCCCCCTGCAGCGCGATCTCGAACACCGCGCGCAGGGCGACCGACGCGAGCGTCGAGGGGATCAACGCCTCCTCGGGGTCACTGCAAGCGAGCCGGCACTGGTCCGCGTCGAGGGACATGGTGGTGCGGCAGACGATCGGTCGGCTCGGATGCGCGGTGCAGAGGCCGTCGGCGAGGACCGCGCAGGGCGCCAGGCTTTCCAGAAGGGGTCGATCCCAGCCGTCATGCCGCCGCGAGGCCAAACCTGGAATGGCATGTTTTGCCCCGGCGGGTAGGCCACGCGCGAGGAACAGGATCTCGGGTGCCGTCGCCGAGACGCGGGTGTGGCAGCACCATGCGCAGCGCGGACCGCATGCGGCGTCGGTCCTGACCTGCTCGGGCGTCCGCCGCTCTATGGTGGCATAGAGGTAGCCGAACAGCCGGTCGAGGGTGCCGGCAGAGCGCGCCTCGTCGATGATACGCCGTATCGCGCGCATCTCCCGAACGATCTCGCTATCCGGGCTTATGTATGGGCGAGCCTCGCCAACAGACGAGGAAACCACGTCCGTCACGGCATGTTCTCCCGATTATGTTGTCGTTATTTGCACGCAATGAGATAGATAAATCATATCTCCCAATACTGCTACGTGCCGGCCCTCATTTCTTGCAATTTTACAGTGTTTTACAAGTGTAGTCCGTGGAAGTAACCTGCGTAGCTGAAGGACGTCGAATGTTCAGCCCTGCGTTCAAACCAGACTGGCCTGCAGCCGCCGAACTCGGGCGGCAACTTCGCTTCGTCGACCCAGTGGCGCTCATGCACCTCTCGCGCGGCCTTACGTTCAACCCGCTCCGGTCGGCCGAAGTGCTGGACGATGTCCTCATCCACTTCAATGAGACCAGCGGCTACGTCGCCGAGGTCGAAACATGGGTTCGCGCAGGGGGGCTGCAGGCCGGGGCTTGCCCCGTTTATCCCGGCGGGCGGATCATCGCCGATGTAAGAGAGGCGGCGAACGCCGAGGGAAAGGCCGCGCACACGGCGGCGATCCTCAAAGAGACGCGGGAGGCGGGCATCGCGCCCGCCGTCTTCCTCAGCATGGTCTCGCCTCTCCTAGATGTCGCCATGCGCGTCGAGCTGCCGATGCGCGCAATCCTGCACGGTAATCCAACTCTCGCGGGCACTTACACACTCTATCTCCACACGCTGTTTACCAGCGAGGGGGAGGCCTATCTGTATTACGGGATCACCAAGCGGGGCTGGAACATCCGTTTCCACGAACACACCCGCGCGGCAGTCGCGACAGCGTCCAAACGCCTTTTCGCGCGCACGCTCAACGCGCTGATCGATGCGCGGATCGCTGAGCGCACCGGCAGGGCCGACGATCGGCCCAAGCTGGCGGGGCTGGTCACCACCATTTGTGCCACCGGGCTCTCTCGCCGGGAAGCGCATGACGCCGAGGCGGCTATGGTCGAGAAATACAGTCTTGCGTCGAAATATCCGCTTGGCCTCAACATGATCTCCGGCAGCGCTACGGGCGCTCGCAGGACAGGTCAGTCCCCATCGGGGAACTGATAGACGAGGCGTTCCGGCATGGCTCGCCAGAACGCTTCGAACGCGCCCGCGAAATCGTCGAAATCGCTGTCCGTGATTTCCAGCCAGCGATGGTCGAGATAGAGCGTACCGGTCCAGGACTGGACGCCAAGCTTGCTCATATAGCGCGGATAGGTCTTGTGCAGCCGGGTAAGCGCGGCGCCCTTGCCATGTTTGTAGACGTTTACGACGAGGTTGCAGGCATCGATCAGCGGGTAGAAAGTCTGCTGCTTTGCGTGCCACCCGAACTCGCCGAACATGTCGAAAATGTCGAAAATGTCGACGGTTTTGGCATTCCAGATGTTCTTGTCGATCCATTTGGTTTCGACATAGTGCCGGAATTCATTGGCGAGATATTCGCGCAGCTCCTTGTCCCACTGATGGAACATGGCGGCCGTGGTGGCGAGGCGGACCTGTTTGCGCATTTCATCGAGCAACATGTAATGCCCGGCGGCATCACTGGTCACCGCATCTGCGATGTCGCCCATATCGGGCTCTTCGCCGTTATAGGGCGCCTGCATGGCCGCTTGCCAGGCATCCTCCTGATAGCGCTCAGCTTCACCTTCGATATCGTCGAACTGGGTGAGCAGGCGGCTTTTCGCTTCGCGCACAAAAAACAGATGCCGCTCCACAATCACGGAGCGGATATAATCGTGCAATTGCAACTCGACGGATCGTCGCCGCGGCACGGGAGTCACCGTATCCTGGCGCGATAGGCAGCGATCGCCCTGTTGCAGCCAGCTAGAGTGCCAATCGTGGATGGATCGGAAAGCCCCTCATCAAATGACCTGGAATAGTAGTTCCGAACGCGGGGATCATCCGACTGGCCATATTGCCTGACCAAAGCGTCCGACCGCAGGGCTCCGATCTTCGACCGGCAGGTGCCGGCCAGCATCATCAGATCACCGCGCGCCTGGATCTGCGGGGTCTGCCAACTCGCCAGGCCCCCTGCCTCCAGCATGCTGTCGGCTAGTTCGGTGGCGGCGGTCTCGAGATCGAAGCCTGGTGGCGGAACGATCAGGGCAGAGAAGATCGGGTCGGCCGAGGCGGCCATGCAGGTGCGGCCATAGCCCAGCAGTATCTGCTTCACGCGGCGGAGCTGGGCGTCGGTTTTCGCGCCGTCGGCCGCTGATTGAAGATCAGTCGCAAGCATGCGGCTCTGACGGTTGACCGCTTCGCCCTTCAACCGAGCCACCGTTGCGGGCGCCACCCCCCAGGCCGCTGTCTCCGCGTTCAGCGCGGACTCCGCCTTCACCGGCAAGTCCGGGTCGAGCTTCATCCCGAGCCTTTCGCACATGGGAGCCGTCACGACGAACTGCCCGACGCGATTTAGCCGGTCCTGCTGCGCCTGGGTTTGCGCCATGGCCGGTAGCGACAGGCCGAGCCCGATCACAAAAACAAGTATGCGCAATGCCTTCCCCCGAAACTGACCAGCTCGGCCTAGCCCAATGAGACACGACAGACCATCCCGGCTCACATGCGTGAGGCAGCGTCGCCGAACGCGGTCATCCTCCTTGGAGGAGCTGACCGAGGACCGCTTCCGCCGTCGCCATGGGGACGAACATCCGGGTGCGATACTGGATGATCTCGGTGAAGCAGCCGATCGACTTGAGCCAGGGCAAGCGGTCGTGCGGACAACCGACGAGCTCGATCCGCTGGGAGCCGTTCACGACCGAGCGCTTGATGGTCATCGGGAAGGGGTGCGAAACGTCGACACTGCGTCCCGCGGCAACCGCCTTGGCAACGGCATCCGGCGGCAGCGTATCCGAGCGAGCGATCCCGAGCTTGGTGAAGAGCTGGGGCACATGATCGTCGAAGACGAGACGGCCGAGCCAGGAGTGCCCTTCCCCGTCGACGATGCGATTGACCGCCATGTGATCGCTCGGAAGCGCCGACCAGATCGGCAGCAGCAGCCCCGTAGCCAGCCGGATCGTCTCGCTGTCGACCGTCTCCCGGGCGATCTCGACCTCATCCGACCAGGTTGCCGTGAAGGCTTCGCGGGTCACTTCCTCCCAGGAAGATTCGTAGAGATCGTCCTCGCGCATATATTCGTTGCGCGTGGGGCGCATCATCTCGACGCGCGGGATCGGCGTGCCTTCCTTCTCCTCCATGAGTGATCGAGCGCGGGTCCTGAGCGCCGCCTTGCCGGACTTGCGGTTGATCATGAAGCCGGCACTCGCATCGCCGTCGGCGATCCGCAGGATGCGCTCGAGGGAAACCGGGTTGCGGCGCCGGGCGATCTCGATGGTGAGAAGATGCGAGGTCGCGCCGGTGCGCGGATCGGTCCGCAGCACGACGTCGTCGATCAGCGTGGCCTTGTCGACCAGGATCGTCTCGACGCCGACATCGAGGCGACCGGCCTCTCGCGCGGCCGAGACGCGGGTTTCGATCAGCGACAGGAACTCGTCGAAGATGCTGTTCTGCAGCGCGATCGGAAGTGCCAGGATCCGGTTGAGCCAGCGCTGGATCGGCGGCATCTCGTCCTTGAGGACGCCATCCTTGTCGCAAAGCTCGAGACCGGTGCGGTGCTGGAAGTCGTCGAGCGTGGTGCTGGAGAGCTTGCCGGCCGCGAGCAGATCGAACCACGAGAGCAGCGCCGCGCAGGCATATTCGCTTTCGAGATTGTCGGCAGGGTCGAACAGCCCCTGCCCGCCCGTCTGGCGCTGGCCGCGGGTCAGCGCGCCCAGGCTGTCGAGCCGCCGTGCGATCGTGCTGGTGAAGCGCAGCTCGCCCTTGCAGTCGGTGGTCACGGGCCGGAACAACGGCGTGGTCGCCTGATGCGTGCGGTGGGTGCGGCCGAGCCCCTGGATTGCGCGGTCGGCGCGCCAGCCCGGCTCGAGCAGCAGGTGGACGCGCTGCTCCTGGTTCATCACGTCGAGCGAGGCGTGGTAGCTTCGGCCGGTGCCGCCGGCGTCGGAGAAGACCAGCATCCGCTTCTTGCCGGCCATGAAGGCGGCCGCTTCGGCCTGGCTGGTGCGGGCCGAGCGGCTTTCGAGCTTCTGGCGGCCGTCGCTGGCCGTGATGAGGCGCTTCGTCCGGCCCGTGACCTCGGCGACATTGTCGTGCCCGAAATGCTCGAGGAGAGCGTCCAGCGCCGACATGATCGGCGGCATCGCGCAGAGCTTCTCGATGAGATCATCGCGCGCGGCCTGAGCCTCGGGATTGTAGACCGGATGGCCGTCATCGTTCACCATCGGCAGCGAGCGCGGCGTGCCCGTGTCGTCCTTGAACACGCGCATCTGACGGGTCGGGAAAGCGCGCTCGAGATAATCGATGATGTATTCTTTGCAGTCGAGATTTATGTCGAGCGGTTCGCGTGCAGGCGCGGATTTGCGTGATGAAGACATCGATTCTGCTCCAGATAATTAAGGTGGCCCCAGCCCCAACAAGCTGGAGGAACCACCATGTTGCCAAAGACGATTGTTTCATTCGGACGTCCCGAGCCTTGGGTCGGAGACGCTCCCAGCCCAGATGCTCTCTCCACCGCCTTCCACTCTTCTCTCCAGGGGAGCGTGGCGGGATCAGCGGCGCTCTACAGAGCTGCCGCTCGTCATTTCCTGTTCTGGATCGAGCAGCAGGGCGTTGCGGTGTCGGCAGTCGATGACGCCGTCGTTCGACGCTTCGAGAAGCACAGGTGCCATTGTCGAAGCTTTTCCCGCCATGAACCCAACCGGCCGGCGTTCACCAGCAAGGTCCGGCGTTTCGTTCGCTTCCTGGAGGATCATGGCATTGTCGATGTGCCCGATGACGTTGACCATCTGGACAGGCATCTGGCGGACTACGCGATGTTCCTCGTGGAGGAGCAGTACAGCGCGGTAAGTATCAAGAACTATCGGTCTGAAGCGGCGCACTTCGCCGCTTGGGTTCGGATCTCTCGCCTACGCTGGGAAGATGTGTCCGGCGAACATGTTGCCCAATATGCTGATCATGATTGTCGCTGCCCGCTATTGCGCAAGCGCGGAACGCTGGTCGGGCACTTCGGGCCACTGCGCCGCAGCCGCGGCGCCCGCCGCCTCCTCGGCTTTCTTCGTGACCGGAACATCCTTTCGCAAGCGGATGGTCGGGAACATCGGGATGACGATTTGGCCGCTTACGAGGCATGGCTGAAGTCCCATTGCGGGAGCTCGGCCGAGACGATCCGGCGCTACTGCGGAGAGGTGAAGCGCTGGTTCCCGGCGCTGGGCAAGCCATCCGAGCTTGACGCGGCCGCCATCAGGCGGATCGTCAGCCATCGCATCGTCGAGGCGCCGGGTTCCGGCTCGCTCATCGCAGGCATCATGCGCAGCTATGTGCGCTTTCTCGTTTCACGCGCAGAGTGCGAACCGGCGCTGCAGCATGCGTTCCCGCCCATCAGGCGTTATCGGCTCGCAACTTTGCCGCGCTACATGGACGACGCGACGATCGAGAAGATCGTTGCATCCTGCCAGGCCGATACCGCGGTGGAGATCCGCGACAAGGCCATCGTCCTGCTGCTGGCCAGGCTCGGATTGCGAGCCGGCGATATTTGTCAGCTGCGTTTGATCGATATCGATTGGAACGGCGGATATCTTCGGGTGAGCGGCAAGAGCAGACGGTCCGACCGCCTGCCATTGCCACAGGACGCCGGCGACGCGATCCTCGACTATCTCGAGCGGGCTCGCCCGTCGGTCGACGAGGAGCGGTTGTTCGTGCGGGTGCAACCTCCGTTCCGGCCATTCAGGTCGTCGGCGGAGATAGCCGGCATTGTGGCTCGCGTGCTCGATCGAGGCGCCATCGCGGGGGTGCCGACAGGCTCCCATACGTTCCGGCATTCGCTCGCCACGCGGATGCTTCGGGCTGGCGCTGGCCTGGAGTCGGTCGGCGCGGTCCTGCGTCACCGCTCCCCAGTGACAACCGCGGGCTACGCCAAGGTCGACATCCCAATGTTGCTGATGGTTGCCCAGGAATGGCCGGGAGACGCGGCATGCTGAAGGATAAGATTGCACGCTATGTCGCGCTGCATCGCAGCTTCGGCCGGAAGTTCGACGAGCAAGAGCGAACGCTCGATCTCTTCGGCAGCTATGCCTCCGGTTATGGCGACCGGCACACCAACGTCGCACGGATCTATGATTGGTGCCGGACAGCCAGCTCCCAGAACGTGGCCAGGGAGAGATTCGACCGCATCCGCCGCTTCTGCCTCTATGTCCATGCAGAGGATCAGGAGCATCAGGTGCCGCCGGCAGGTGTCTTCGGCAGAGGCAAGCGACGGCGCCCAACACCCCACATTCTCGAGCCCGAGCAGGTTCGTGCGATCATGCAGGCGGCTCTCGATCTTCCACCCCGAGGCAAGATCAGTCCTCATACCTACCATTATCTCTTCGGGCTGCTCGCAGCGACCGGTTTACGCCTTTCGGAAGCACTCGCGCTGCAGCGTAATGATGTCACTGGCGATGGTCTCATCATCCGCAACGGGAAGTTCGGCAAGCAACGCCTTTTGCCGATCCAGCCTTCGACGCGTGCGGCATTGGAGGCTTATTTCACTATCAGGCGGGACCTCAACGCTCCCGGTGACGATCTATTCGTGCACGTCCGAGGACACGCCCCCAGCACAACGCGCGCCTATATCATCTTCGTCAGATTGGCGCGCGAGTTGGGTTTTCGCGGTCCTCCTGGCTGCCCCGGCATTCGCGTTCATGATCTGCGACACACTTTCGCCGTTCGGTCGCTGGAGGCCTGCCCGCGCGATCGGGAGGCGATCGCCCATCATATGGCGGCACTCAGCACCTATCTTGGCCATACAGATATCGCCCACACATATTGGTATCTCGAAGCAACGCCGGTCCTGCTTCGCGACATAGCCGCCGCAGGTGAGCAGCTCTTCCTGGGAGACGCCGCATGACCGTGCTCGCGCCCCATCTCGCCGCGTTCCTGCGCGATCATCTTCCCCGTGAGCGTAATGTCAGCCCACATACGGTGACGACCTACGCGAACTGCTTTGCGCTGCTGGTCCGGTTCGCGGCCAACTGGCTCAAACGGCGGCCCACCGACCTGACGATCGAGGATTTCGATCCCGAGCTGATCGTGGCCTTCCTCGACCATGCGGAAGATGCACGTAAGAACAGCCCCAGAACCCGTAACGCCCGGCTCGCGGCGATTAGGTCCTTCTTTCGCTACGTGGAGTATCGCGTCCCCGCCTGCCTCGATCTCGCCCTGCGTGTCCGTTCCGTGCCGACAAAGCGGACCGACACGACCCTGATCGACTATCTGACCCGCGACGAGATCACCGCGCTTCTGGATGCGCCTGATCCCCTGTCCCGCCTGGGCACCCGAGATCGGGCGATGCTGCACCTAGCCTATGCCGGTGGCCTGCGGGTCGCCGAGCTGCTTTCGCTCCAGCTGCAAGACCTTCCGCAACGCTCGCTCGCCACGGTTCACATCATCGGCAAGGGCCGACGCGAGCGTGTTCTGCCCCTGTGGCGTGAGACGCAGGCAACCTTGCGGGCCTGGCTCGCTGTCAGGCCACAATGTCAGGCGGTGGAGATATTCCTCAACGCCAATGGCGAGCCAATGACGCGCGACGGATTTGCGTTCAGGCTAGCCAAGCACGTCGCCACGGCCGCTAAGAAGCAGCCGACGCTTCTGCGCAAGCGGATCACCCCGCATGTGCTGCGGCATTCCTGCGCAATGCACACACTCGCCGCGACCGGCGACATTCGGAAAGTGGCGCTCTGGCTTGGGCATGCCAGCATCCAGAGCACGGAAGCCTATCTGCGCGCCGACCCCGACGAAAAGCTGCAAATTCTCGCCGCGCACGGGTCGCCGACGGTCAAACCGGGGCGCTTTAAGCCGCCCACGGATCCGCTGATCATGATGCTCAACGACGTTCGGAAACGAGCATAGCCCTGGGGGCGTTGTGCCCCCCGGACATCCCACCACTCTAAATTATCTGGAGCAGAATCGATGTCTTCATCACGCAAATCCGCGCCTGCACGCGAACCGCTCGACATAAATCTCGACTGCAAAGAATATGTGTTATCTGGATCTCAAGATAACACGTACTCACGCGGACTCAGATCGATTTCCAGGTTCGCGCGCTCGTCGGGAGAGAGGTCGCCGAGGCGCCGGTCGAGGATCGATTCCGCGGTCGTCACCAGCTGAAGGACCACCGACTGCCCGGCGGCGAGATGGGCCTTTGCTGCCGCGATCACGGTCGGGAGCTTCATGGAGAGGAGGAGCTGGCCGAAGAAGCGCTGCTTGGTCGACTCGAAGCGCGAGCGCGCCGATGCCTTGGCGCCGCTGTTGAGCGTCGCATTTTCGAGCCCGTCGACCACCGCGGTCAGTTCGAGCGCATGCTCCATGTTGCGATGGATGATGCCTTATCGCGAGGAAGCGATAATGCGCAGGAACGCGGCGTAGGCCCCGCCAGACTGCGGAACATTGCGGCATTTCCTGCGCATTATTTCACAGGGTGTCGAGCCACTCCATCAGGCTGGCATCCCGTTTCCACGAAGGGGGTACGTTGCTCGCCGCCGGCGCACCCACCTGTTCCAGCGCCTTTCGCTTGGTCTCGAGATTGGCCTGTGCGTAGTGGTTGGTCGTGTCGAGGCTGACATGCCCCAGCCAACTGCGGATAACGGTAATGTCCACTCCGGCTGCTACAAGGTGGACGGCGGTTGCGTGCCGGAAGCTGTGCGGCGTCACATGCTTGGACCGGAGCGACGGCACAGCCTTGGCTGCCTCGTCAACATAGGCGGCGAGTTTGAACCGCACGCCCGACGCGCCCAGCGGCTTGCCATATCGGTTGACGAAGATGCGCTCGTCTGGCGCACGCGGTTGGCGTTCCAGTAACTTTTCGATCAACGTCACGGTTTCCGGCCAGAGCGGACAGATCCGTTCCTTGCGCCCCTTGCCATTGAGGCGAGCGCAGTGGGGTGCATCGAACCGGATCGCGTCGGGGCACAGATCAAGCGCTTCCTGGATCCGCGCGCCGCTGTTGTACAGGAACGAGAGCAACGCATGGTCGCGCATTCCCGCGACAGTGCTCCGATCGGGTTGGGCGAGAATCGCCTCGACTTCCGCCGGCTCGAGATAGCACGGCGCGGATGTCGGTTCCCGCTTGAGCGGTACGGTCAGAACCTCTGCGCATTGCGCGACATATTCCGGATTCCTGTCCGCCACGAAGCTGAAGAAGCTGCGGATCGCGGCGAGCCGGCAGTTACGCGTGCCGATCGTGGACCCGCGCCCATGTTCGGTATGGTGGAGGAACGCGCGCACCTCGTCGGCAGAGATATCGGCCAGTGCGACTCGCGCGACCCCGCCGCCTTTTCGCTCGGCGATAAAGCGCAGCAACAGCCGCCAGGTGTCACGATAGGACCGGATCGTATGGACCGAAGCACTGCGTTGCTCGACCAGCCATTCCTGGAAGAACGCCCGCAACAGAGAGGGGAACGGGTTGCTTCTCGTCATGGCCGCGCCTCCATGGTGAGGCATCGGGCGCCGACGGCACGGAAGCGTTCGCTTGCTTCCTGCAGCAGATCCTGCGTGACGGTGATGTAGACCAGCGTGGAGTTGATATCCCGGTGGCCCATGTAGGTGGAGAGGAAGTGCAGCTTGTCCTGCGGATTGACGCCGGCCCGGTACCATTGGAGTATCCGGTTGACGACCATCGAATGGCGCAGATCGTGAACGCGCGGCCCCGTTCGCCCGGTCGGGGCCTTGAACCCGGCGCGGCGCATGACATCGGTGATCATCGTCGAGACAGACCGCGGCGTGTAGCGATCATTGAAGTGCCCGTGCCAGAACAGACCTGATTCCGGATTTTGCGGCGCACCTGCGCGCTGCCTTGCATCGATATAGGCGCGCAGTTCGGCGAGGACGCTGCCTGTCAATGGCAGGATCCGGGTCTTGTAGAACTTCGTTTGCCGGATCGTGATCGTGCCCGACTGGAAGTCCACGTCGCCCAGATCGAGTCTGGCGAGTTCGCTGCGGCGCAGACCGGCACAATAGGCCAGAAGCACCATGGTGTAGAGGACCATCGGTCGCAGCGGTGCATTTGGCGACGGGTAGGAACGGGCAACATTGAGCATGTTCCGGACATCGGACGGGCTGAAGATATGCGGCCGCCGATGTTCTCGCGCCACTTCCCGTTCGGGCCGGGCGTCAAAGCGTTTCGGCGGGATGCCGGGATCGAGGCGATGCCGCGCCTTGGTCAGGAGGCGCCCGAGCTTCTGGCATTCAGCCGCGTGATTGCGAGTTGGTTTGGCCGCCTTCCAGCACGCCAGCATGGTTTCAAGCGATGACCCGGCAAGTTCGGGGTTCGCCTGAAGGAACCGGTCGAACCGCAATATCCAGTGGCCCTGCGTTTCATACTGATAGCCCCGGCTGTGCATCAGCGCGACATGATCGCGCATGAAGTCGCCCAGCACGCTGCCGAAGGGTGCAGGCTGTCGCAACGCGGCGAGTTCCTCATCGGGATTGGACGACGCCAGCGCGCGCCAGATCGGCTTGCTGTGTTTGACGTTGTACCGACGGCGAAGCGCGACAATGGGATTGTCGGCGATCAGTCCGATTTCGGCGAGGTGGTCAAGGAAGCGATCGACGATGCAGACCTGGTTCAGCAATGTCGACATTCGCCAGCGTCTTGCCATTTCCTTCAGCCAGGCCTCGAGCATCTGCCGGTCCACCGCCGGATGCCGGCGGGCAACATCTTCGAAGGTGCGAAGGAACCAGCGATAGGTCGGTACGCTTCCCGGCCGGAACTGCGATTTTACCAGGAAGGCGTCGACGACGGTGCGATCGGGATCGTGCCAGGCGCTCATGACAGCACCTCCATTCCAGGCACATCGAGTGCCACGGCTCGGAGATCATCTGTTGCCAGTTTGAGATAAGTATTGGTGGATTCGGTGGATCGATGCCCGAGCACGTCGCCGATAATCTTTTGCGGGACCGACGCCCGCAGCATTTCAACCGCACGGGCGTGACGGAACACATGCGGTCCCCGCTTCCCGGGCGGTTCGACGCCTGCGGCCGACAACCGTCCCCTGACCATGCCATACAGGTTCGTCATCGCGATATAGGGCGCGCAGGACCGGACGAAGACCTCCCGCGCTTCGGTCCGGGGCCGCCCATGGCGAAGGTAATCGAACAGCGCCTCGCCAACCGGCGCCAGGAGCGGCATGGCGGAATGCGCATTGGTCTTGGTGTGGCGGATATGCAGGGATTCTTCGCGCCAGTTCACGTCCTCAAGGCGCAGGCGACAGATTTCGCCTTCGCGCAGGCCATATGTCGCAAGCAGCTGAAGTATCGCATGATCGCGCAGCCCTCGCGGCGACAGGTCCGTCTTCGCAGCTGCCAGCACCGCCGCGATTTGCTCCGTGTCCAGCGTCGAGGGCACATCTTCATAGGCGTAGAGCATGGGACCGATGATGTGCGGGGTGAGATCGGTCGGGATACGACCCGTCCGGTGCAGATAGCGGACCACCGAGCGGAGCCGCTCCGCAACATCCGCCAGTGACTTGCGCCGCAGGCCAGGCCCGCGCATGTCCATGTAGAGATCGACATCCCTGACATTCAGTGTTGCGAGACCAGCTCCGCCGCCGCGATCGAACTGCCAGCGCAGGAAGTTTCGTGCCTCCCACATCGCCGCCGCAATGCTCGCACTCGCCAGACCGCGTTCGTCGCGCAGCCATGCCTCGTATTCGCAGCAGATCGCATGGCGGAACGCCGCGTCGGGTCCGGTCAGTTCCGGTTCGGGAGGCCATTTGCCCTGGGCAAGCCGAAGCAGCTTGGAAATCGCCGTGCGCGGCAGCTTGTGCCAGCGTGGGCTGGGATCCCGGCCATACCGGGCCTGAAAATCCTCGATCGCATAGTGGAAATACTGATCGACCTGCCCGGGCGTCACGGATTCCACCCGGATATCGCATTCGGCCAGGTAATCGAGAAACGCACGAGCATAGAGGCGATGGTTCGCAACCACCACGGGATTGTAATTTCGCTCCGTCAGGAAATTCGTGAGCTTGGCGATCAGCTCATCGTGCAACTTCAACATGATTGTCTCCTCGGTTGGTCCAGAGACCGCCGAGGTTCGCAACCAAAATAATGCGCAGCAAATTTGCGCCAGATAACGGAAATTCCGCGACTACGCCGCGTTCCTGCGCATTATCGCTTCCTCGCGATAAGCGATCTGATGCGCAGCTGCGCATAAGACGGCCCAGGCATCGGCATATGCGTCGTAGATTGCGATCTGCTCGCGGGTCAGCTCGTGGCGCAGGATGTCATATTCGACGCCGGCGAAGCTGAGCGCCCGGGACGTGTAGAGGCCGAGCGCCTTCAAATCGCGGGCGACGAGTTCCATAGCCGCGATTCCGCCCTTGCGGATGCCCGAGATGAATTGCTCGCGGTTACTGAACGCCGTTTCCGGACCCCAGAGCCCCAATCGGACGGCGTAAGCGAGGTTGTTGACGTCGGATGCGCCGGTCGCCGAGGCATAAAGCACGCGTGCCTCGGGCAGATGGTTCTGGAGCAGCACGCCGCTGATGCCCTGCTGCGAGCCCTCCTTCTTGCCGAGCGCACCCTCGCCGCCGGCGACACCGCCCATTTCATGGGCCTCGTCGAAGCCGATCACGCCTTCGAAGTCGTCGCCAGCCCAATCGATGACCTGCTGCAGGCGGCTATGGTCGCCCCGCGCCGAACGAAGCGTCGGATAGGTGACGAAGAGTACGCCCTGTTCGAGCGGGATCGCCTGGTCGATCTTCCAGTTGGCGAGAGGCTGGATGTCGGCGGCAAGGCCGCCGAGTGCGGTCCAGTCGCGCCGGGCATCTTCGAGCAGCGCCTCGTTCTTGGAGATCCAGATGTTGCGGCGCCGACCGGCCAGCCAACTGTCGAGGATGCAGGCTGCGACCTGTCTGCCCTTCCCCGCTCCCGTGCCGTCGCCGAGGAAATAGCCCATCCGATAGGCTCGGCCGTCCTGGGCTTCCTCGAGACCGACGCCCTCCTTGGCGGGCCTGAACTTGCCCGGCAGGAACTGATCCCAGGCGTGGCCGGCATAGACGACGGTTTCGAGCTGCGAGGCCGACAGCAGCCGTTCCGATACGGTCCGCTCGGGCAGCCTCGGGATGTAAGCGGGGATCGGCGCCGCGATCGAGCCCATCGCGACCGATTCGACGAGCGCGGTCGGATGTTCGCCGGCGGCGTCGAAGGTGATCCGGCTCGGGCGATAGGGCAGATAGACGCCGACCTGCTCGAGCAGCGGCGCGGGCGTGTCGAGCGACATGTAGTCGACCGGCAGCACATTGTTGCGCACGTGAGCGTGATAGGGCCGCGGCTGCGCGCGATTGCTCTTCATGGCGCGGAACAGCGAGGGACTGCTCGATCGCTTCGGGGCGGGTGCCGAAGCTGCGCCGAGCATCCCGCGTTCGTGGATCGAGAGCGCGCCGATGAGCTCGCGGATGGAGGTTCGCTGGATCGTCGCGGGAATGATCGTCCCCGGCACCTTGTCGATGACGAAGAGCCGGACGGCGATGCTGGTGCCGTGTTTCAGATAGCATTTTTCGAGGCGCACCGAGGTCCGCACGCTGACATCGCGCAGCGTGGTCTCGAAGAGATCTCGCATCCGGGCATTGGGTCCGAACCAGTCGGGCATGATGGCGACCAGCCGGCCACCCGCGCGCAGCCGGCGAAGCGCTGCCTGAAGGTGACGCACTGCGGCATGGGCGTCGGCGCCGAGCCCTACCGAGCGCGAAAAGGGCGGGTTCATGAGGATCAGGCTGGGACGCGGTGCCGCGGCCAGGCTCGAGTTGATCGTCGCGCCGTCGTGGCCGGTGACGACCGCGTCGGAGAACACGTCGGCGAGGCGCGCGCGGCGGGCCGGCGCATATTCGTTGAGCTGCAGGGCCGCGAAGTCTCGGCAGTGCGCTACGAGGAGCCCGTTACCCGCGCTGGGCTCGAGGATGACGTCGTCGCTCTGGATGTTGGCGAGAAGGACCGCGATCGCCGCAAGATCGACGGGTGTCGAGAATTGCTGCCATTCGATTTGATCCTCGCTGCGCACGGTCTGTGTTGGCAGCCGGTCGAGCAGATCGCTGGCGGATGCGACGTCATCGAGCGAGCGGAGCGGATAGGGGCCGAACTGGAGATAATGGGCAAGCGCGTATTCGAGGATCTCGAAGCTGTCGCGCTGGGTCCAGAGCCCGTCGGCGTCCGTCCCGCCATAGCCCGCGATCATCGCCGCATTGAGGTCCGACCGGGTGATCGGGTCGCTCGACCGGAGACGGTCGACAAGGAGCGTGGCCGCGCGGCGTTCGGCCGCGGTGGCGGTATCGAAGAGATCGGACATTGTGGGGTCTCCGGACTGGCTGCCCCATCGGCAGCATCAATCCTCCGACCCCCCTTCCCTTTTCCCGATCGCGCGACTGCGGCGAGGTTTGGTTGGCGCTGGCAGGATCGGACCTGGGCCCGCTGTCTGCCGATTGCTATCGTGCGTCTCGGCCGAGCTCGCGGACAAGTCCCAACCAGTGTTGCCGGTCGCCATCGCTCGCCTCAACGCTGCCGATGATCGAATGGCGAACGGGCGCGATCCCGGTGAAGCCTAGCAGATTGCGCGCCAGGCTCTTGAGGCTGTGGGCACGGTAGTAGTACCGATAGAAAGGCGCGGGCATCCCCATCGTCACGACGACACGTGCCGATCGGCCGCAGAGCAGCTTCGCCTTCCGATCCGGCACGGTTTCGTCGATCGCGAAGCCCGGCCGCATAGTCTGCTCGAGGAAGGCCTTGAAGAGCGCAGGTACGTCGCCGAGCCAGAGCGGAAAGAGGATCACCAGATGGTCGGCCCATCTGATGTCAATCTGCGCGTCGTGGATGGCTTTTGCGGGAGTGGTCTCGCGCCATTCCTTTGCCGAGCGCAGGATGGGGAAATCCAGCGTCGCAACGTCGATCCGCCGCACTTCATGGATTCCCTCCTCGGCCCCGGCGGCATAGGCGTCCGCGAGCGCATGGATGAACCGCGCGGGGTCCGGATCGGGGTGGCCATCGATGATCGTGATGCGTGCCATAGGCGCCTCCGGGTAGGGCATTCCCCCGAAGCGCACCTGCCGGCAATCCGTATGGTTCCGAATGGGCGATCCGACCTTCGGCGAGCGCCTCCTGGTGGTCAGCGCCGGCTCAGTTCGAGCACCTTGGCCCAATCCTTCACGCGGTCGGGCGGCATGCTGGTGATTTCGAGGCCGGGCCGGGCGTAGCGCAGCGTGGCGCGCTCCGCGGCGATCGCCCCTTCGGCGTCGTTGTCCGCCGCCAGGATCAGCGAGGTCAGCGTTTCGGGCAGAAGGATCTGGTCGAGACGGCGCGCACCCATGCTTGACCAGCAGGGGATATCGTGGAGGAGCGTGAACGCCCGGGCCGTCTCGAACCCCTCGGCAAGCGCCAGGACGTCGCCCCGCCCTCCCCCTTGCCAGGCACCGCGCGCCGGCCGGCCGAGCATGAGCTTCATCCGATAGCGGGCGGTGATTGGGTCGAGGAAGATGCGCTGGATCGCTGTCAGGCACCGTCCTTCGCGCACCGCGACGAGCAAGGCGGGATGGTACGTCGTCCAGGGTTTCGGCCGATACGGGCAGCGCGGATGAAAACGCAGGTCCTGGCTGATCGGCAGAAGGTGCCTGATCCCAAGATAGCGTTCGGCGAGCGTGCCGGTGACGGACAGGGCTTCGTCCCAGAGCCGGTTTGCATTGCCCGACTGTGCCGTGGGGCTGTCCTCGTAGGCGAAGCGCCCGCGGCTGGGCACGCGGCGCAGTTCCCGCAGGATGTCCTCGCGGTCGCAGCCGGCAAAGCAGGTCACGAGGATACCCCGGTTGCCTTGCCGGATGGAGAGGCTTGGCGTGCTGTCGGCATGCGCCGGACATGGGCACATGGCTGTGCGGCCGTGCCAGCTCCCGCCGAGCGAGCCGACAAGATCGACGAGTTCCTGGGATGGTTTGAGCGCGACAAGGGCCATTGGCTGCTCCTTTCGCGATCCCTGCTCCCCCTTGCCTCTCTCCCCTGTCGCTCTATCCTGGCAGCCAGCCTGTTGGTGATGCGGAACGGTCGACCTGTTCTTCTCAAAGAATCCAATCTTAAAAACGCCCAAGCGGAGCGCGGGAGCTTCATAGATTCATGGATTCTAAGATTCGGGCACCATTTGTTACGGCAAACCAATGGGTTGAATGCTCTCCTTGTGAGGATACGGGGGCTTCTGCGTGAGTTCTCGGGGGCGTCTATGCGAGGCGACGGGGGCAAGAGCCTGAGCGATCGGGGGATAATGTGAGTTTTTGGGGGAATCAGGCGAAGCGGGCTTAAGAGCTGCCGCGAAAGGTCTGAATCCCTGCGTGTTTGGTCGCGTCCGTCAATGTGGTGTAAAATCGTGTGTGGCCAGGGGGCAGCATTTTCAGGCGGCCTTGGGTGTAATCTGTAGCGGCTGAACCTCCTCGATCATTGGTGTGGCGAGGGCTGCCATGCCCTCGATCTGCATGTAGCGGTGCTGGAGTTGGTATTCGTCATTCTGCTCGAGGAGCACGGCGCCGACGAGGCGAACGATGCTGTCCTCGTTGGGGAAGATGCCGACGACGTCGGCGCGACGCTTCACCTCTTTGTTCAGTCGCTCCAGAGGGTTGGTGGAATGCAACTTGACCCGGTGCTGCTCGGGGAATGTCATGTAGGCCAGCACGTCGTGCTCGGCGTCGTCCATGCAGTTGCCGAGCTTCGGCCAGCGGTTGCGCAACTGGTCGGCGACCTGGCGCCAGACCTGCGTTGCGGCGGCATGATCGGGCTGGAGGAAGACCTGGCGGATGGCAGCGGCGACCACGGTGTTCTGGCCCTTGGGCACGTAGGCCAGGGCATTGCGCATGAAGTGAACTCGGCAGCGCTGCCAGGTAGCGCTGAACACGCGGGTGATCGCCGCCTTGAGGCCCTCGTGAGCATCGGAGATGACCAACTTCACGCCGGTCAGACCGCGGCGGGCCAGGTCCTTGAGGAAGGTCGACCAGAACGGCTCGGCTTCGGAGGGGCCGATGTGCAGACCGACGATCTCGCGCTTGCCCTCGGTGTTGACGGCAACGGCGATTATCGCGGCAACACTGACGATCCGGCCGCCCTCACGCACCTTGAGGTAGGTGGCATCGAGCCAGAGGTAGGGCCAGTCGCCGGCGAGCGGGCGCTTAAGGAAGGCATGGACGCGCTCGTCGATGTCCTTGCACAGCTTGGATACGGAGGACTTGGAAATGCCGGTCATGCCCATCGCCTGCACCAGCTCATCGACGCGCCGGGTGCTGACGCCGGCGATCCACGCCTCCTGGATCACCGCGACCAGCGCCTTCTCGACAGTCTTGCGGGGCTCCAGGAAGCCGGGAAAGTAGGCGCCGGTCCGCAGCTTGGGGATCTTCAGGTTGAGCGTTCCGAGCCGGGTATCGAGGCTTCGGTCGCGGTAGCCATTGCGCCAGGTTGTGCGATCGCCGGAGCGCTCGTGCCGGCCCGCGCCGACGAGGCCGTCGACATCGGCCTCCATGATGATCTGCAATACGCTCTCGGCGATCGTGCGCAGGAAATCTCCATCTCCGGTCTTCGCCATCAGCTCGGCAAGCGGTAGTCTGTCGTCGGTCATCGGGATCAACTCCTCGGTGGGCGTGTGAAGTGTGGTAACTCCACCTTACCGATGAGCCCGGTGGCCACCGAGATCGAAATCGCATGGGGTGGGGCATGCCCCACCCCATGCGATCACCTCAATCTACACCGGAAATTACACCACGAGCGCGGACGCTAACGCGTGTTTTGCCGCGGGCGCAATGCTCGGTGGGTGGACCGGTTGTTTATGTGAGCTTTTGGGGGATCGAGGTATGGCCTGGCCGATCTTTGTGTGAGCGCTCGGGGGCGGCCCCGTGGACGGGCGGGTTCGAAATAAGGAATTTTCCCCGCTCTATGTGAGTCGTCGGGGGAAGCCAAGAAAAGCTAATTAAAACAGCGGGATGCCGGGCTCTATATGTGAGTCGGCGGGGGCGGTGCGAAACAGGGGCGAATTCCCCTCCCCTTCCCGCCTGCCCCGACCAAAATCTTTATGTGAGTTTTCGGGGGAGCGAATGCGACTCGGCATAGCGGCGCGAGTCGGCCGTCAGGGGCTCGTCGTCTTTATGTGAGTGCGTGGGGGCTGGCGGTCGGACGGCCCTTACGACGTTCATATGAGCGTTCGGGGGTGCGTCTATGTGAGTGAACGGGGGGCTGTTCTCTTTATGACAAGCTGATGTTATGCAACTCACATGAAGCTCGATTCGGACACGGTAGAAATCGAGGTTCCGCCTGACCTTGAGGGTCTGAGCCGGACGTTGCGGGTCGCTGACGTGATTCGCCGCCGCGACCTCGACTTTGTAAGTAAACCCGGAGAATTAGTCGAATCCGAGTTCGAGACCGGGTCGTTGAGCGCCGCGGGAAGAAAGGCTTTTGCGTTGATGTTGCGCAAGGCCGGACCCGAAGCCGGGGAAGACAGCAAGACCTTCACGATCACCAAGAAGGAACTGCGCGGCACGCATAAGGGCAACGAGCGCATTCAGCCGGTGATGGATGAGTTGCTGCGCGTCATCGTGCGTATTCGAACGACCTCGAAGAAGGGCAAGCCTGCGATCATGTCGCAGTCTCTGCTGTCTAGCTGCGTGGAGGAAATCTCCGAGGACGGCATGAGCGTCGTCGAGTATCAGTTCTCCGAGAGCTTCAAGCGCGTGATCCAGCGTTCGGATTATTATGCGCGGGTGAACCTGGGTGTGATGCTTGCGCTCCAGTCGCGTTATTCGCTGACCCTCTATGATCTTGGCTGCCTGATCATCAATCGGCAGAACCGTGTCGTCAAAATGAACGTCGATGAACTGCGGCGCCGTCTCGGTGTGCCCGATGGGAGTTTCAAGAACTTTGCCGAGTTCCGGCGTGACGTCCTTGCCAAATCCAAGGCCGAGATCGACCAGCTCGCCGATTTCATCGTCGAATGGGAAGAGGCCAGGGGATCAGGGCGCGGACGGCCGGTGGAAGCGGTCAAGCTTACCTTCAGTCCCAAGGATCCGGTCGAGCAGGAAGAGACGGCAAAGGAGCTCGATCGGCCGAAGGTCGGAAGGCGGGCCAGGCGCGATGGCAGCGCCGAGGAGATCGCGGCGATCCCTGCGGCCGCTCCGGTGGCGGCTCTGCCGTCGAGCAAGCCCTTCCCGACAGGATCGCTGCATTTCTGCCCGGATCAGCGCTTGCTGACGATCGTGGCCGATTTCGGGGGTGGTTGGGACAAGGACCTTATTGCCGGCGCGTATCGCGAGAAGATGGGCGACCGGCTGCAAAACCTGACCGGGGTGCCGCTCTACAGATCGTGGGAAGGTTTCTGCAAAGCTTTCGTCGGGTCGCGGGGGCGGCCCTAGAGGTTGAGAACCCTCCCCCGTTTCCTCACATAAAGCGAGAGAGCGACTATTCGGGTGCCCCCCCCTCCCCTTCAGCCAGATCGATCAGCGCCATGATCCCGTCCGGGAGACTGAGGTTGCGGTCATCGCACCAGCGCACGAGGCGGTCGCGCTCTGGGGGAGACAGGCGCATGCTGATATGGAGGGTTCGAGCCGGTCCGCGCTGCGGTTTGCGTTTCGGGGTGACACCGACTTCGGCCGGAATCTGATGGAAATAGTTCGCCGGCACCGCGGATCGCGAGGGCTCGCGCTGAGCTGGCGGTATTCCGGCGGCTTTGGGCGCAGCGGTGGCTGCTACGAGGCCCCGCAGGCGATCGGCGGGCTCTTCCGGCTGCTCCAGGCGCTGCCGCGTCGATCCGATGATGTCGCCCATGCTGCTCACGGGTGCCTTGTCGTCAGGCATCCACTGCCTCCTTGTTCTGAATTTCGCTGAGGATGTCTGCGAGGATGCTCTGCGCGATACGCCGGGCCTTCTCGGTCTTGGCGAGGTTTGCGTCTTCGACCTCGGCGAGCGTCATCCGGTAGTTGGACATGGCGCGAAACGCGTCGAGCGTGAACATCTGGTCGTTGAAGGTCGGAAGAGCCTTCCTGATCTGCCCGTCGATCTCCCATTCCGCCTTGGACCGGGCCACCTGCCCCGTCTGCGTGATGAGAACGCGGTATGGCACGCCCCGGCACATTTTCTCGAGCATGTCGCTGGTTTCAACCGTTCTCTCGAGGTCGAGCCGCGAGGATCTCGTCGGAATGACCACGAAATCCGAATCCATCGCGGCATAGGCGGTCTTGAAGTTCGAGGTTCCCTCGGAGTCGACGACGATTAGCTGGGCCGTCTCGCGGGCCCTCGCGATCGCCGCGCCAATATCGGAATCCCGTAGCTGCGAGGCATCCTCCACCGCAATGCGCGAGTCCCCTCCCCTGCCCGCGGCGATCCGATCCCGGTGCCAGTTCAAGAGACTGTTCTGACGGTCGGCATCCAGCATGAAGACGGAACCGCCGAGTGCTTCGAATTCTGATGCCAGGGCCAGCGCGAGCGTCGTCTTGCCTGCCCCGCCCTTGCTCTGCGCGATTGTGATGACTGGCACGAACGAACTCCCTGTGGGTCGAGGGCGCGGCACCCGTGTGGCGTAGGACGGGCAGCGCGGCACAATTGATTTGCGCGGTTGATAGCGCCTGTGGTTGCGCTGTGCAAGGCATCCGCGCTGGCAAACGCACCAGCGCATGGTAAGGCGACCTCACAGGCGCTAATGCCAGCGATTATGTAAGCGCGACCGAACGCGCTGTGTAAGGTGCGGCAGTACGCGCAAGCGCGCTGCAACGTGCGGCAGAAATACACTGCGAGCGCGCGGCACCCAGCGCGTTACACAACGCGGCACATCATGCGGCACATAAGAAAAACGGCAGAAAACCGCCAAACGGCGGTCGAGACTCGACCCTCTACGCCTCGTGGAGTGTAACTGTACCTCGATCAGTGCCGGGCAAGAAGGCGATCGATCTCCGCCATTTCCTCGTCGAAAGAATCGAAGACGGCCGACAGGCTTCGATCTGCGGGAAGGGGAGGGGGCTCCGCCTTCGGTCGGCCGCGTTTCGGAGACGCGTAACCAAACGCAATGGCAAGATCGCCCGCGAGGAAAATCCGCCAGGTGCGCCGCCGGGTCACCTCGACGAGCAGACCCGCGGCAACGCCGCGCTCCAGGAGTTTGCTTGCTCCGGCCACACTCAACTTCAGCGCCTCCGACACGAACTGTGGTGACAGAAGGGGCCGATGAATAGAGAGAGCCGCCAAAGAGGGGAGGGCGCCTGGGCGAAACTCGCGGACGATAGCCCGCCTGGCGTCACGATAGAGGCGCTCAAGCTGATCGAGCCGCTCAACTCCCGAAACCGCAGCATCATGGAGCGACCGCACGATAGCCAGCCAGTCGGTAGCGGTAGGTCGTTGTTTCAACCGGAAAGCCTTCGCGCCGCCGCAAAGGCAGGGGAGGGGGCCTGTCGACAAACCCTGATCCCGGATCGCAAAGGGCAATCCCAGCCACGGGGCAATCGTTCCATCGAGCCTTGAATACTGCCGAACGCGGTCAAGGGCGCGAATAAGGGGAGGGTGGTCCGCCGCCTCGGAAGGGTCGGCGATCGCAGTGGGAAGAGCATCGTGTCGGATGCCAAAGTTGACGGCAACCGCATTTAGAGACGTATTTTCAATAAATTAGATGGACTTCAGGGCCGGTAATTCTGGCGCGCTGACATTTCGTGTCGAGCGTCCTGCCAGAAATGATGTCATCAAATTGGTCGATTCTCGGCCGGGAGGGCGAGTGATCGAGCGCAAGCCGAGCCGGTCGAAGGTTGCTTCAACCGAAGCCCTGGCAACAGGCGCGGAACTCTATCCAATTTTTCGCCAGCATATCCCACTAGAGGGGCCCCTGACGGCTTCGATGCTGGTCACGGTTTCCGAGTTGACTGGCCTGAGCGATCGGCAAGTTCGCCGCCTTGCTGCGCGTTTCCGTGCCAATCCGGTCGCGGCCAGTTTGGCACCGACACCGCGCGGACCAAGGGTGGGCAGCCACCGTATTTCAGAGCCGGTAAAGGGGGCGATTGAACGCCTGACCTGCGAAATCTTCCTGACGCGGCCGGCTCCATCTGCGGCGCTGGCCGCTCGAGAAATCCGCGGCCTGCTGATCGCGGAGGATGGGGATTTCCGGTTTGCCAACGATGAAGTGCCAAGTGAGCGGACGCTTGTCCGGCTGATCAGCGAAATCTCGGAGCCGCAGCGGGCCCGCGCGAGTATGGGCTCCAAACAGCGCAGCGCGCATGAACCGCATCCTGGCGCCTACGCCAGCAATGGTCTGCTGGACCTGGTTCAGATGGACCACACGCGCGCCGATGTGATCCTGGTCGACAGGATGCATCGCGAGGAGCTGGCGCGACCCTGGGTCACGCTGCTGATCGAGGTTTGGAGCCGCAGCATTCTCGGGTTCTACGTGAGTTTTGGGGACCCTTCGATCTTCCGCTGCGGCCGCGCGGTTGCCAACGCGTTGCTGCCCAAACAGCCACTGATCGAAGCGCTCGGCATCGATGTGACCTATCCCATGCACGGCCAATTTCGGCGGCTCCATGCCGATCATGCCGCGCCGCACCGCGCGGAGAGCTTTCGCCGGGCCTGCCTTGCCAACGGCATCGATCCCGACATTCGGCCCCGCGGACCGGCGCATTTCGGCGGCCATATCGAGAGGCTGATTGGCACGATGGTGGGCAAGATGCGGCTGCTCCCGGGCGCGACCGGCGGCAATGTAACCGCGCGCGACGGTTACGACGCAGGCAAGGCGGCGGCGATGACGCTCGAGGAGTTCGAGCGTTGGCTCCTGTTCCAGATCGCGATCTACCACAACGCCCCGCACAAGGGGCTGGGCGGCAAATGCCCGGCGCAGGCTTGGAAAGAGGCTGTTTCCGGGCACTCATCGCTGCTCCCGGTTTGCCTTGATGTGGCGCATCTCACCCGGCAGTTCCTGCCCGCGCGCGAGCGCACGGTGCAAGCCTATGGCGTGCAGATCCTGCACCGCCGTTACTGGCACCCCTTTCTGGCAGCGCGGATCGGTCAGCCGATTATCATCCATCAGGACGAGCGGACGCTGCAGGAGGTCTATGCCGAGATCGATGGGGGCTTCGTCGCCTTGCCGGTGGTCGGCAGCTACCCGGACGTAAGCGAGCCTGAGTGGGAGGCCGAACGCCGGCGCCAGCGCCGGGAATCGGCCGCTTACCAGGCCGACGGGGCCAAGGCGGCGACGGCGCGCTACGTCCAGTCAGCGCGGCGGGAGGTGCTCACGGCGCAGCAACGCACCGAGCGCAGCCGCAGCGAGCGCAAGCGCCAGGAACGCGAGGGTCTATCGCACGCTCAGCCCCCAAAAGGTCAGGCTCCAGAGACGCCAGTTTCATGGCTCGCGGTCGCCGATCTGTCCGAGGATGATTGGCTCAAATGGCGCAAATGAGCGGAAATTCGGCCTTCTGGATCGACTTCCAGGAGGCGCGGAATGCGGTCGAGACACTGGTCGATCTGGCGCACGACGAGCCCGACGAGCGGCCGCCCTGTGTCATCCTGGTCGGCCAATCGGGCATGGGCAAGACCTCGATCCTGCGCGAAGCCCAGCGGCGCATCGCGCTCGATTTTCCCGAGCCGGAGGGAGGGAACGAGGCGCGCCACGAGCCGATGCTGCGCACCGTCATCCCCTCCGGCTCGACCGCGCTGAAGATCAATCTGACGCTGCTATGGAAACAGGGCTGGCCAATCACCGGGAAGACCCACCGCATCGCCGACCTCAAAGTCGTCGAGCTGCTGCGCCGGCAGCGCACGCGGCTCGTCGGCATCGACAATGTCCATGCGATCCTCACCGCCAGCGGCCGAGCGCGCCGCGACACGCTCGACGCGTTCCGCTTCCTGATGAGCGAAGGTAACGTTCCGATGGTCGTGGCGGGCCTCGATGTCGCGGCCGACATCTTCTCCGAAGACGTCGAGCTCGCGTACCGCTCGATCATCGTGCGGCTGTCGCCGTGGCCGCCGGGCGAGGCCTCCCAGCGACTGATCCGTGTGCTCGCGCGCGGTATGAACCTCGTCGAGCCGGACCGGCTTGCCGAACCCGACATCGCGGCGTTCCTCTGGCAGCATAGCCTCGGCGTCACGGGCAATTTCAAGCGGCTGTTGCACTGGGGGCAGAAGGTCGCCCGCCGGCATGGCCGTGAACGCGTGGAATTCGCCGATATCCGCGAGGCGGCGCAGCTTTTGCCGATGCACCTGGCGCGGTGATCGACCTCGGTCTCGAGCCCGAGCCGCTGGCGTTCCGCGTGCGCCCGCAGGCCGACGAATGCTTCGATTCGTGGGTCGATCGGCTCGCCGCCGCGCATGACACCGACCGCGCCGGGCTGCTGCGCCATCTCGGGCTTGATCCCGCGCTGGCGCGCATCGATCTGGCCTGTGGTGAGGACGCGCTGGAGCCCGCGTGGCGCGCCGCTTTTGCGTGCATGGTCGAGCGGCTCGCCTGGGCCGTCCAGGCGCCCCTGGCACAGGTGCGCGCGACCTTCCTCGCCTGCGGCGCAGAGGCGGTGTTGCCGCGCCGGCAGCGCCATTACGCCTGCGCGCGGTGCTGGTACGAGGCGAGGCGCGCTGGCAAGCCGGGCATCGTTGTGCGCGAATGGATCCTGCGGGCGAGCTGGCGCTGCCGCAACCACGGTATTCCCTTGCACGACATGCGGCGGATCGCGCGCGAGGGCAGGGGGCAAGTAGCCATGACCCGGCTCGGCCAGGCGGCGCTGGCCGCCCACCGCCTTGGCTGGACACTTCGTGCGCTGCCCGGTGCGCTGCGGCGCAATGCCGCAGTGCTCATGTACCTGGCGCGACCCGATGATGAGCGCGTCTGCCGGCCGCCGTATGGCTCGTACCAAAAGCGGTTCGCGGCGAACCGCTATCACTTTGCCGGGGACCGGATCCGCCTGCTGGCGCTCGCGCATAGCAGCCGGCATCGGGCGGCGGGGCGGTTCGAGCGTCTCCTCTCCGCGCGGCTGCCCGAGCGGCCGATCAAGGGCGCCCCCGCCCCGGCGTTCGTCAAGCGGCCGCTGCGCCACCGGCGCGGGTTTGGCCCGGCGCGGCAGAGCCCGGAAGTGGATCTTGATTTCGAGAGCCTGGTCTCAGCCTATGCGGCCGTGCAGGCGCGCCGCGAAACGGCGATGGCTATCACGGCAATCTTCGCGCGCGCCAGCTCAGTAGGCGCCGGTAGTGCGGCTGACTCGCTTGGTTCGGCCGTCAGGCGGCCCTAACGATGGCGGTCTGGCGCCGCACGGGGTCAATTTGGGTAAATTTGCCCTCAGAATCCCGTAGAGCGCGTTGCCGAGGTCTCCGCACCCTTGCCTATCATAGCCTCCGTTTTTGCGCTGTAAGGGGCCTTTCTGGCGACTTAAAAATTACCACGATAAATCAAAATGTTATTGCGATCTGCGTCCAGTTTCGTCGCTGGGACGGGATTCAGAGCGCCACGCGATGTCACCGGGCCTCGCGATCAGTCGTCGTCCTCGGACTCGCCCGAGCTCCCGCCGCTGCGAGCCAGCAGCGCCTCGATGCCCGCCATCGCCGCATCGTACTCACCCAGTGCCGCCGACGAGAAAGCAAAGCCGGCAGCAGGCGCGATGACATCGGGCGGCGGACGCGCGCCGAGATCGACCGCATAGAGGCGCACGCCGGCCAAGGTGGTGCGCTCGAGCACCCCGATGTCATCCAGCGCGGCGAGCATCGCGCGGACGCCAAGCCGGGTGGCGCCGAGCAGCGTTTCGATCTGCGCCGAGCGCAGCGGTCCAAAGCCGGCCAGCAGTTCGAGCAGCGCCGGCGCGCGCGAGGTGCGGCGGCGGCCGGGCTGGAGCTCCTCGATGCGCCGGGCCCGCTGCTCCGCTTCGCCTAGCTGGTTGAACAGGTTCTGCGCGACCGCGCGCAGAGTGGTCGCCACGATGATGTGCGTCTCGCCGGGCTCAGCGTCGGGGCGCAAGGCGTCGAGGCGGATAAGGCCGGGGAAGGGGAGGGCGTGGGCGACGAGCCCGGCGGCGCGCCAGTGTTCGCCCCAGAGCATTTCGAGCGCCCAGCGTGGGCTCGGCAGCGCGGCACGCTCGACGGTCAGCCGCAGCGCGCCCAGGCTGATCGGCACGGGCGCGCGTTCGGGTGGGGCGAAGCGGATATGCCCGCCCAGCGCGCGGTGAAGTTGCGCCAGCGCGGGCAGCGGTAGCGGCGAGGGCTCGAGCGCTGCGATCAGGTCGCGTGCCGCGGTGACGAGGCTGTGGGCGGCCGCGTGCCCGGTCTCTGCGTCCGGAGTGCTTCCCTCATGATCCTGCGGCGCCAGCAGCGCCGCGGAGAACCGGGCGGCGAGCGCGGCCAAGGGCGCCCAGCTGCTGTGCGCGAGCTCGGTGAGGATCGCCTCGCACACAGCCCGGGGCGCGCGCAGGTCGCGCAGCGGCGCATCGGACAGCGTCACGAGGCCGGCGCACCAGGCGTGGAAGCGCGGATCGGTGAACTGATGCCCCTCCTGGCGCAGCGCGGCGATGAGCTGCGCCCGCAGCAGCTGGCCGGCGAGCAGGCGCTGCGCCCGCGGCCGGGCCGCGCCGAGCGCGCCATCGAGGCGGCCGAGCGCGAGCAGCGCCTGCGTCTCGAGCGCGGTCTGCGCGGGGTCTGGAGCGAGGGCGGGAACGTCGCCGGGGTGCGCCATGGCGGAGCTGTCCGTAAAATGCTGCAAAATCAACGCATCGTTTTCGAAGTATAACGAATATAAGATAGCTATACAACCACAGAGGCCGGTAAATCGAGGCACTATCGCTAATGGTATCTTATCGATAGTGACATGCCCGGTTGACCCTGTATCGTGTGTTCATGACCGCCAAAGCATCCGCGATCGGCTTTGCACCCGCCGCCCAGCCCGTCGGCGGCGAGCTGGTGATGGTCCGCGCCGCCGGTGAAGCACCGCTGCCGCGCCGACGCGGGGATCGCGCCGCGGACCGCGTCGCGCAGCTGACCGCGCTGCTGGTCGGCCTCGTCGGCCCGGGCGGCACGATCGACCGCCTCGCCTTCCGCAAGAGCCTCGAGGCGCGCGCGCCGGCGAGCGTCAAGGCGCTCGCCAATGACCTCGCCTGCTACGCCGCCTTTTGCGCGCGCGCGGGCGGGATCGGCTTGCCCGCCAGCGAAGCGCGGATCGTCGCCTACCTCGAGGATTGCGAAAGCCGGCAGCTCAAACCGGCCACGGTCGGGCGGCGTCTCGCCAGCCTCGCCGTGGTGCACGGCCTGCTCGGCGCGGCGAGCCCGACGCGCGGCGCCATCGTGCGCGACGCGCTGCGCGGGTTCCGGCGGCGGGTGGGGGTGGCGCAGCGGCAGGCGGGGCCACTGCGCTTTGGTGCCGGCATCGGCACCGAGCCTGCCAAGGGGTTCACCTTGAGCGCGCTGCTGCAGGCCTGCCCGGGAACGCTGCCTGGCTTGCGCGATGCGGCCCTCCTTTCGCTCGCCTACGACACCGGGCTGCGCGTCTCGGAACTGGTGCGGGTGACGTGCGGCCATGTCGCCCCCCAGAGCGATGGCTCCGCGGTGCTCACCGTGCCGCGCTCAAAGACCGACCAGGAAGGGCAGGGGGCCTACGCCTGGCTGTCGCCCGACACGATGCGGCGCGTGGCAGCATGGCGCGATGCCAGCGCGATTTTGGAGGGGCCGCTGTTCCGTCGCATCGGCGTGGTCCGGACCAAAGCGCGCGAGGCCGCGCCACCCCGGTCGTTGCCGGCGCCGCCAGGATTCCAGTGGCGGCTGCCTGCCGGGGTGAAAGTGGACGCTGCAGCGAAATCCGTGCTCGCGTCGACCACCTATGTCATCGGCGAGGATCCACTGACGCCGGCGGCGGTGCGACTGGTCATCAAGCGCACCGCCAAGCGTGCGGCGGAAGAACACCTGGTCAATCTCGTCGGCCAGGAACTCGACGCGGCGATTGCGGCGCTGAGCACACATTCGCTCAGGGTCGGACTCACGCAAGATCTGTTCGCCAGCGGCGAGGATGCGGGCCCGATCGCCCAAGCGCTGCGGTGGACATCGACGTCCACTGCGCTGCGATACGGCCGCAAGCTGGCACCGGCTTCCAATGCGACCGCGCGAATGCTGCGCGAG
>Ga0163179_10000283_pt1 | contig 35696 bp, 34 predicted proteins | sample AtlANTMetagenome_FD_109643 | JGI IMG/M metagenome (GOLD analysis project Ga0163179, IMG submission 109643) | Marine eukaryotic phytoplankton communities from the Atlantic Ocean - Atlantic ANT 2 Metagenome | ecosystem: Environmental > Aquatic > Marine > Oceanic | place: North Atlantic Ocean... | reverse complement strand
TCGGCCATCTGGAGGGAGAGACCGTCCAGATCTTTGCCGACGGCGCGGTCCAGGCATCGAAGGTGGTAAGCTCTGGCGCTATCACGCTCGATGCCGAGGCGTCGCTTGTCCATGTCGGCCTGCAATACGACCGAAAATTTAAATCGTTAAAACTATCGTTCGGATCCAATAACGGGTCCGCACTGGGGCGACCCAAATCAATCGCCGATGTTATCCTCGTCGTCATGGAGACAGGCGAGGGAGCGCTCTCCCTGGCAACGGTCGAGGACGGTGTCACGGGGATCGAGACAGAGCTCGACCTGCGCGCAGCGACCGACATCGATGGCGATCCGGTCAACTTTTTCTCGGGCGAGTTGCGCCTCGGCGTTACCGCCGGCTTCGACGACGACATCCGCGTGCTCTTGCAAGGCACCGCACCCTTGCCGGCAACCATCCTCGCCCTGTCCCCGGAGCTTGATACAAGCTCATGATCCGCCAGATAACCCTTGAGGAGCTCACCAGTGCGGCTGAGTTCGACGAGCTGTTCGACGCATACCGCGCCGAAGCGGCCATCGATGACCTGCCTATGCCGTCCTACGAGGCACATATCTATCGATCGATGGAGGCAGCGGGGCTACTGCACATTCTGGGCGCGCACCAGGGGGATAGATTGATCGGTTTCTTGAGCCTGATCGTCTCGGTCCTACCGCACTACGGTATGACCTGCGCGACAGCCGAGAGCTATTTCGTGGACGCCAGGCATCGCCGCGGCGGCCCCGGCATCAAACTACTGCGGAAAGCCGAGAGCCTGTCCGAGGAGCTCGGGGCGGGCGTCCTTCTATTAAGCGCGCGACCGGGCAGTCCGCTGTCGGTCATCCTGCCGCGATCAGGCTACGCGCCGGCGAACACGGTTTACTATCGGCGGCTGGCAGCATGACGGCCCTGGCAGTGACCACAACCACGATCCCGGCAATGACCGCCGAGACGATCGAGCAAGTCCGAGCTTTCGAAGCACTGGTCCGCGAGGAGCCCCAAGTCGTGCTCGAGACCTCTCATGTCCTGCACGCTGGAATCTACGCACGCACGATTGTCGTGCCGGCGGGCATCGTGCTTTGCGCCACGCTCATCAAGATCCCGACGATCGTCATCGTCCAGGGCCACGCAGCCTTTCACACGGGCGACGGCGAGACCATCGAGGTGGAGGGCTACCAGGTCATCCCCGCGGCCGCCGGGCGCAAGCAGGTGATCTACGCGCACGCGGATACCTGGATCACAATGGCGTTCCCGACCGATGCAAAAAGCGTTGAGGACGCCGAAAACGAATTCACCGACGAGGCCGATACGCTGGGATCCCGTCGATTTGATTGCAACACCACCACCATAACGGGGGTATAGAAAATGTCAGGATGGGCAACCGCAGCCGCCGTCGCGTCCGCCGCCGTTGGTGCGGCCGGAGCGATGGGTCAAGCGAAAGCGGCCAAAAATATGGCCGCCACCGAGGCCGAGCTGGCACGTCGCCAGGCGAGGCGCGACAAGCAGATCGGCGCCATGCAGGCGTCGCAATCGCGAGAGTCGAGCAAACGGACCGAGGCGACACAACGCGCGTTGCTAAACGAGCGCGGCGGCGACGCCGGGACCGGCAGCGCGCTCCTTGTCCAGGAGGAGCTTGCCGAGGAAGGAGAGTTCAACGCTCGCCTGATCGAAAACAACGCCGCGGCGTTGGCATCGAGCTCACAGGCACAGGCCGTCCTTGCACAGGCGCGCGGGCGTAACGCAGCGCGGGCAAGTACGTTCCGCGCAGGCAGCGCATTGTTAAGCGGCGCGTCGGCCGTCGCTAAAATCCACACGCCTAAAAAAGTAGGCTGACGCATGGCAACCACTCTCCCCACCGTCGATAACGTCATTGGCAAAGTCCAGCCGCAGCGCCTGCCCCGCGTCAATGTCCCCGCGGGCGCGTTCCAGACGCCGGAGGCCGAACTCAATGCGATGGCGAAAACCGTTCAGGATTTTGCGCTCGATCGCTTTGGTCAGGCCAACGAGGACGAGGCGCAAGACTTAACCAACGAGCTCAATAAAAAACGCCGTACTCTGCTTGACGGCACGGCAGAGGAAAAGGGGTACACCTCTTACGAAAACCGGGAGGCGCTCGATCGGAGAACAACGGTCGAAACTGACTGGAAAAACTACATCGACAAACTCAAAGAACGCGCAAGCAACGGCCATGTCAGTCGTATGCTCTCCAAACAGATATCCAGACAGACGGAGCTGTTTCAGAACGCGGTCACCTCCCACGCGAACGCGGCGCAGAAGGCGGTGGGAAAGCAAGTTCACGAGGCTGCGGTTTTTGAGTTTACCCAGAACCAGATCTCCAACGCCCGGAACTACGATGTCGAGGGTGCCGCAGCAAAATATAATGGAGAGATATCGGCGTTTAAAAATAAGCGCGCCAATTACTACACCCTTACTGAAGGTCTCGACGGAGATAAAATGAGGCAGATGGTCAAACTTGATGTCTCAAATATGCACAAGGAAGTCATCCAGGATCTGATGGTCAAAAACCCGGCCGGCGCACAAAAATATTTTGAGATCTATCGCGCAGATATAGACCGCACAATCCACGCCGAACTGATGGAACCGCTGCAAATCAAGGTCCGCGATCAGGTCGCTCTCGACGACGTCAAACACTTCACAGACCGGGCAGTCGAGGGGGCCGACAAACGCCTCGATATAATGACCCCCGACGGCGCACGAACAGCGTATGCCGAGCTTCGGGCTAAATACGCAAATAACCCCGAACAGCTCAAGGTATCGGAGGCGCGGCTGAAAGTAGCGATCGATCGCGAGCAAGATATAAGAGACGAGGAAAGTGAACAGCACCTTCTAGCGGCGACACAGAAGTTGATGCGTAACCCCGCCCATCCGCTCTCCGGCCCTGAAGTCAAAGCCTTCTTAGGTGTGAACGGTGGGGCCGCGCTGCTTCTCAGAATGCAAACCACGAAGCCCCCCATCAGCGAGACTATAAGCGCGACTAACTACGCAAAATTTTCTGACGTGTTCACCGCTCAAGAAAAATCCGGGAAGGTTATGACGCCGGGACAATACAACGCACAATACGCCACTCTATTAAATACATCTGAGTATAATAAAGGTTTGAACTTGGTAAATGCGTGGCACAGTAGAAATACCAAGAAAGCCGCATCGAATCAAGAAAAAGCTAACGCAGAAACTACACTAACCGACGCTAAACGCGTTCAAATTGCGTACCTTAACTCCGGTCTCGCGAAGACGACTACAACAGGAGCATTCAATAAGAAATCGAAACTTCGTTTGGTGCTACTGGAAAAGGCCGTCGATCTAGAAGTTCAGGCAAAAGCGACAAACCTAAACAGAGAGCTAACCGCGGCGGAAAAAGACGCGGTGGTTGATGGGGTCATAGCAAAACGCGTGTTTATTGACGACGCGGGTTATGACACGGAAGCGATTGCGGCATTGGTCACGGAAGAGCGCGCTGACGGGGACCGCGTGTATGTTCCGTTTGCCAACATCAGTGGCGAAGATCAAAGAAATTTGACTCGAAGCCTGGAAGCCAAAAGTATTACCTGGAGCGACGACCAGGAACTTCGTCGAATACTCGAAGAGTACGCGGCAGCAATAGCCCGCGGGACTGTGTTCACAAACAAATTTATCCGCAAAGAACAGACACGCTCTGATCCGAATAGCGTATTCGCCCCGATGCCGAGCGGTAATTAGATGTCGGAGTATAGTCGTCTCCTCGCTGAACAAGAGCGTGAAGAGCAAAATACAAGATCGCTGTCTGTTATAGATACGCCTGCCCAGGATCCGGCCGAGGGCAAAACAACCCTGACACCATATAGCGACATGCTCGACCAGCAGGAAACAACTCCTGCTCGTGTCGGTGTTGGACTTCGCGCCGGCCGCGACGGCAGCCCGGACACGGCAGCCGAGATTCTCGGGCTCTCCAAAAAGACCGGCATGGCTCCCGAAATGGTCGAGCGTAATCTCGACGAGGTGCGCTCCCTTAACGCCGATCAGGAGCTCAACGCAGAGATCGACACCTTGGCCGAGCGAAGCCCGTCCACTGCGGCGTTCCTGGCGCTCGATCGGCTAAAAGCAGCCCAGGCGAGCGACGACGTCGGTGTGTTGGCCTCGATCGAGCAGGCGGTTGTGGATACCGCAAAAGCAATCGCGTCTGAAGACACGGCAAACGCCATCATACGCAAAGGTATTTTTGAGCCGTTCATGGGGGGACCCTATGGCTCGCTCGTGCGCTCGCCAATTGAGCTGCAAGACCTCCAGGAAAAAGAACGACAGGAGCTTAATCGCAGAGCCAATATGTTCGGCGCATCCCTCGACGATAAAGTCGCGGCAGGGTTCGCGAACGTCCGCTCCTACATACCGGACCCGCTCGCGTCACTGGCGCGCGGCGCGACGTATGTCACGCAACAGATTGACGAAGCGGTGTTCGGCGCCCCGGAACGCACCACATCCGAGGCGGTGCAGGCTGCCTCAAAACAGTTTCAGGAGCGATTGAAAGCATACGCGCCAAAGGCAAAACCCGGCAGCTATAACTATTACGTGTCGGAGATTATCGGCAGTGCGTTTGGTATGGCCCCGACGATAGCACTGGGCGCGGTAGCTGGCCCCAGCGCCGGCATGTCAGAACTCGGTATGCGTGTCTACGGTCTCAGCTATAACGAAGGCCGGGAGCGGGGCATGGACCCCCGAGCCGCTTCTATCCGTGCGTCATACATGGCAGCGGTGGAAGCGGTCACAGAAAAGATTCCGCTCGAGAAAATACTAGAGCCCATTGTTAAAGGCGGAAAACGCGGATTAACCCAACGCGCTAAAAATATTCTGGCGTCCATGGGTTTAGAAGGCGCGCAGGAAGGTCTCGTCTCAATCCTTGAAATTGCCTACGACACGTCTCTGCAAGGCATGGAAGGTATTGAGAATTTCGACGCTAAGAAAGAACTCCAGAAAGTAATTGATAGCGTCATTATTGGCGGCGGTGCGGGCGGCCTCACGTCAACCGCAACGAACATCGTCGGATCTGTAATGGATAAACGCCGTGCGTCCGTGACGCAGGCGCAGACGGCCGAACAGCTCGATCGAGTGCGTGAGAGTATGCTCCGCCAGCGGTCCCCCGAAGCGTTCGACGAATTCTTCCAAATGCTCTCCGATAACAACGACCAGGGAGACATCCTCGTCAGCGCCACCCCGGTCATGGACTACCTCGCGCAAGCTGGAGAAAACCCTCGAGACTTTTTCCAACAGCTCGGCGTCGATGAGGAAACAATTACCAAAGCCTACGAGGCCGGCGGCGACATCGAGATCAAGGCCGGTAAATTCTTCTCGCTGATGCCGGACAATGAGTTCCGCGACCAGATCCTGCTCAACCTGCGCGAAGCTGCCGGCGTCCCCACCGTCGCCGAGGCCGAGATCCGCTCGACGCAGATGCAGGAGCGGATGGAAAAGATGATGGAGGAGATGACCTCCGAAGAGCGCACTGAGGTAAACACCACGACAGAACGCGTCCGGCAGCGCTTCGTCCAGGATGCGATCGCTGCAGGTCGCCCGCGAGCCGACGCTCAAAACGCCGGCGCTGTCTGGGACGCCGTGTTCCGCACATCGCTCGACGCTTACGCTAATGACCCCAACCGAACCCGTCCGCTGTCAGAGATCGCACGAGAGCTCGAGGAGCAGGTCTTCAACGTCCGTGCCCGATCGGTCGCGTTTGAGGATCGCGGTCAGCCGTTGGAGCAGACCGTTGACACCACCTCCGAAAATTTCCGCCAGTTCTTCGAAGGCAGCCAGGTCGTCGATGAGAGGGGCGAACCGCTCGTCGTTTACCACGGGACATCCGGACAGATCTTTGATGTGTTTGATATGTCCAGAGGTGAAATTGCTCGTGCGCTGGGTGGAGACGGTGCTCACTTTTTCACGGCAAACAAAGAACATGCAGCGTTCTTCGCGGGACAAGACGACCGCAATGTGATGTCGGTGTACCTGTCGATGCGGAATCCGATGGTCATTTCTCAGGCAGACCTGGAAGCAGCACAAGTAGACTTCGCGCGCGATGAAATGGAAAACCGCCCTGAAGATTTCGAGGGTGAGACGCTTGATGATGTTGTCGACTTTCTCGACGAGAGCCCGATTGATTTTGTTGCAGACTTTGTTTCCGGAGCGAAAGCCGCCGGCTACGACGGGCTAATAATTCGTGACTTCGCGGACCTTGACCAATCGAGTGACGTGTTTCTTCCATTCTCGTCGAACCAGATAAAGTCGGTCGATAATCGCGGCACCTACGACAGCTCCGACGCCAACATCCTGAACCAACCCATAGACACCACTTCCGAAAATTTCCGCAACTGGTTCCGCGCCAGCAAAATCGTCGACGCAAACGGTGAGCCGCAAATCGTCTACCACGGCACGGACACTGGATTTCTTGAGTTTGATCCAGACATGCTTGGTGCGGTCACAGGAGCTTCAGACAGCCTAGAGGGGTTTTGGTTTTCCACAGATCGATATCGAGCGAAAGATGCGGCTGCCGACGCGATGGCGTTAAGCGACACCAATATGCCGTACATAATGGAGCTATATTTGAGTGTCCAAAACCCTTTCTATGGCGGAAGCCTCAAGGGGATGGATACAGAAGACAGCGCCAAAATTATCCGGGAGGCGAAAGCCGCTGGTCACGACGGCGTTATTTTCGATGGGGAGATGGAAGGTCAAGACATCATTGTCTTCGAGCCCACACAAATTAAGTCTCCACAAAACTATCGGCCAAGTGGCACCTACGACGCCGGCGATCCGCGGATACTTTTTCAGGACGGACCGCGCTTCCAGGAAACACATTCAAACGACGACCGGGTCGAGCTTGAGAAAAACAAACACGGGCTGATGCCCTACCTTCGCGATTACTCGGACGCCGAACCAACCCGCGAAGGGAAGCCGATCGTCATCAAATCTAATAACAAGAACGCAGCCTCTGAGCTCGATAAAATTGATGAGGTGCTGGCGGCTAACCCTGACGCCCACACATCGGCCGTCGCCTGGAAGAAGATGATGGCGGATGCATACGGCACGCAAGACGTTCCGATCGCACCGTATCGTTTTCTCGAAGAGATTAACTCCGACACCATCGTCCGCAATCTTTCCAGGCTAACGCCTGGGCAGATCGAGGACGCGGACCACGGTTTCGAGAACGCTCGTAAGTTCCGCGAGGCGTATACAAGCGGCAGCTTGGACGTCGAGACGACCGGCAAAATGTTCATGTGGTCGTTCTTATCTCGAGGCGTCAGCCCATACGCGCAGGAAAGCCTTTTCATTGATGCCTTTCCCGAGGCCGGTGTCTGGATGGCCGCCGCCGCAGAGCCCGGTTTTGATGTAAATGAAACTGCGCTCAACATCGACCTTGGAAGCGGCGCCGCGTTAGAGGCACGAGAGCAGCTCGTAATTCGCGCCAACCTTGAAAGCTGGGCGGATACAAACAAGAAACGTAAGAAGGCTGGCAAGCGTGCGCTGCCGAAACCAAATGATTTTGCATTCCGCCTGAACGAAGATGGGACTGTTAACACCACCTACACCGAGTGGGCAAAGTCGGTCGCGCCCAAAGGCAGCGGCCGCCCAGGCGCCGGGGCGACGCATAACCTTAACGCGTTCGGTAAAGACTTCCTGACAAAGATGTCTACCGATGTCGGAGACGGCACAGGCCGGACGAAACTACAATATATCCACGACCTGATGTCGGACCCAAACAGCACTGGTAAAATGATCCGGCGAGAGTTCGCGAAGATCGGGGAAGGTGTTGGCATCGACAACAAAGTCGTATCCTTCACGCTGCTCGTCGCTGGTTTTGACGATGTAATGGTGCTCGATCGAGTGCAGTTCCGGCAGCTTTATAACGATGGTCGATTCGACGGCATCAATATCTATGATGGGTATAAAGAGCCGGGAAAAACCGGGTCTGTTACTGGATCAGGTCTGGCGAAGCAGGGCGACGGCACCCGTGGCATATTGATCTACGAAGCCTTTGAGCGCGCTATTGAGACGCGAATAAGTGAAGTATACGCCAAGCTCGGGCGGGATGGTGTCGGCTCCGTTGGCCGCTACCATTGGGAAACGTGGGTTGCCGACAGTGGACAGGAAGCAAGTCACGGTTCGATCGGTGCTATACTGCCAGACGCACTCGGCGAAAAAGAAGCTATCAACGACGTCACTGCGAAGCAGGGCGAATACGGATCTTACGCCTACGGCGCGCGCTACGGTGTCGACAGCGACGGTATTAGTTTCTTTCAATACGGAACACCCTCTGGTAAAATGTACACCTTCACGGTGCCGCAGTTCGTCGAGTTTATGGACCAGGTCAAGCTGCCCAAAAACGGCGTGGTGCCGAGCGGCTATAAAGTGACGGAGACGGAAAATGCCCCCTGGTACGAAGGCGAAGAAATCAACGGAAAAGCCCTCGACAAACTCGCCGAAAAGCTCTCGGCAGGACGCGCGGGAACTCGAGCGGGAACTGTTCGCCGGGCTCGCAAAGACACGTCTATTTCCGATCGATATTCAGCCGGTGACGCCGAGCTCTACCAAACAGTAGACCCACCACCTTCCGGGATCGGCCGACTATACAGTCAGGCACAACGAGCAACCCAATCGCTCACACAACAAAAAGCCACTGCCAGTCAGTGGCTTTCGCATTTCAAGAAGAACGGCGTAAAGGACGACGAGATAAATTGGGTCGTCGGCCTGCAGGAATTCCTGAACAGTCAGAAGACAATCGACAAAGACGACCTGTCTGCCTTTATCGAACAGAACGGCATCAAGCTCGATGAAGTCGAGCTCGGCGGACCGGACCCCGAAAGACCGGCATCGCTTGTTGCGCGGACGGCAGATCTAATAGAGGCCGGCGAGGAGCTCAATCGATTACACGACATTTTATATAGCGCGCTTGAGCAGCTCGAGGGCTTTTCGCCAAATATGGTTCAGAACACCATAGATTTTGCGGCGGAGCGTGGACCCACGATTGTAAGCGACCTGGAAAAACGAAGCCCCGGAATTTTCGAGACGGCGAAAGCGTTTTTTGAGGCGGCTGGCGAACACCGGTTAGCGATGGAGAAAGCCGATGAAGAGGTTAACAGATACGAGGGCACCCGTAATTTGCCCGCGCGTTTCGCAAGCCAAGGCTATGTCACCCGCGGACCGCTCGAAGCCGATCATCAAGAATTTTATCTAACCCTCCCCGCCGATCTCACCGAAGGCAACGCAGACATACAGGACTGGCTGGTCCCAGCGGGGCATGAGATCGGTGAAGACGAAGCCGATAACCGGCTGGTGATTCGGATCCGCTCGAGCGGTCGGATCCTCGAGGACGGCACACGTGTCCTCCACATCGACGAGATGCAGGACGACCGGGGGCAGGCGGCTGAAGACGAAGGTGTCGCGGAGCACATCCCGAACCTTCTGTTTCGGCGTGACGCCTTCAATTTACTTTGGTACGACGCTCGGCAGGCAATTGAATCCGGGCTAGGAGGTCCTCGCTGGTCACGGTTCTCGTTCACCGAGAGAGAGAGCCATCTAAGGTATCTTCTACTCACGGCTGTCACTCATCCGCAGGTATTCCCTGATCAGAAATGGACGGAAAACGCTGCATTCAAGGACGCTAACTACACGCCCGAACAGATCGAAATCGTCGACAAATACATCGCCGCATTGGAGAGCGAGCCCGACTACGTCAAAACAGCGTATGACCCGCCAGGAATACCTAACCGTCCCTTCCTGGGATCGAACAAGGTCATCCCGCTTGCATTGAAACGCATGATGATCGAGGCGACCGAGCGCGGATATGATGCCATCTCCTGGACGTCCGGCGACACGCAGAATGAGCGTTGGGGCTTGGATCGCGCAGTCGACAAGGTCGAGGTCCTCGACGTGACAGACGACGAAGCAATGATCGTTGTCAATCAAACTAGCTTTGGTCCGATCGCTTTGGAAGGTGTGCAAGTACAAGACGAAACTCCCGCTCCCGAATACGAGATAAGGCAAGACGAAAATGGCGAGTTGGAGATTGTAGACGACAACAACAGGTTGTTTGGGTACGGATTTACAACACGCGAAGACGCGGAAGAATATTTGGATCACATCCGCGAACAGGATGAGTTAATTGGGAGCCGCACCATCAACATGGTGCCCATCGATATGCTGCCCCAGATATTCGGTAAGGGTTTTGCCGACAAAATCGTCGAGGGCGGTCGCAATCAGATCTATACGGATCTTGATCTGCGGGTCGGCGGCGAGGGGATGAAAAAGTTCTACGACAACATCGTTCGAAACGCCGCGAACGATATCGGTAAAAAGTTCAAACCAAACCCCAGAACCGGCGTCGGTAAAATTGTTCTAGCAAAGCCGGAGCTCGAGCCCGTCGGCGAGTATACCGTCGAGCCCGAGTTTTTTATCGATCAAGTCGACCCGATCGTTGACGGTATGGGGATGGCTGACATTTGGGATTACGCCAGTAGCATTGGGTGGGGTGGAGCAGACTACAGCGCGAGCATCGAGGAATCAGAGGCACTCACAGACGAGGCAATTGAATTTATCCGCGAACAAGAAGTCGTCCAAGGCCGACAAAGATTTCAAGTCATGCAAAGATTCGAACACGGCGAGGACATCGAAATTTCGGAGGCTTTTGAAACGCGTGAAGAAGCGGAGCAGGAACTCGCGGAAGGCGTGGCAGAGAGAAGGCGCGACCCCGAGACACCCCCGGATAAATATTTTGTCAAATACCCCGACGGTCGTGTGCTTGAAACTTTCACCGACGAAGCGTCCGCCGAAAATTATGCTCAAATGTACACCGAGGCGCAGACCGGCGAACGGCCCGCGGTCACCGAGGACGTTTGGGTTTTCCCGCTAACCCCCGAAATCAAAAACACGATCCTCGGTGAAGGGCTGCCGATGATGCAGGACCCGGACGATGATCCGTTTGGTTCGTATGACCCGGTCCGCAAGGTTATAAATCTTTTCGAGCAAGCGAACTACTCGACGCTTTTGCACGAAAGCGGGCACGCCTTCGTGCACATCATGGAGGAGCTGTCGAAGCGCGATGACGCGCCGGCACGCATCACCGAAAATTATCAGGCGATGCTCGACTGGGTCGGCGCGACAAACGCGTCCGACCTCGACATACGGATCAACGGCGAAGCCGCGCGTGAAAAGCAGGAGCGCCTGGCACGTGCGTTTGAAGCCTATCTCCGAGAAGGCAAAGCGCCGAGCGCCAAACTGCAATCGGCGTTCAGTCAGTTCCGCGAGTGGCTCAAGAAAATCTACCAGAACCTGACGCAGCTCGACGTCACGATGGATGACGAGATCCGCACGGTCTTCGACAGGATGTTGGCGACCGATGCCGAGATTGACGACGTGATCGCCGTTAACGAATTCACCATGGAGGACAGCCCGTCCATCCTAAATATGATGAGCGCGGAGGAACGCGAAAAGGCCCAAGGTCTCCAGCTTCGCGCGCGCGACCGAGCTGTCGAAGCCCGAGCACTTGAGCAAGAGCGATACAACGCGGTCATGGCGAGCGATAAATACGCCGAAGAAATGGCCGGGGTTGTCGACGAGCTGACGCCCGTCGTCATGCGCGAACGGAAATACGCGTCCTTCTATTATTTAACGAACGGCGAATATTACGGGGACCGCGAAACGCCGGACGAGCTCAAAGACAAACGTATATCCCGCCGGGCGTTGCTCGACGCAGGTTTCACGAAAGAGCAGCTCCAGGCGCTGCCTCGTGCGAACGGCAAAGGAGGGCGCGCGCTCTACTCGGCGAAAGAAACCGAAGCGATGGACCCCGAAATCCTGGCCGTCTTCCTGGGCTATGATAGCGGCCGCGAGCTCATCGATGATATGATGGGGGTCAACTACCCCAACGACGAAATCGCGCGCCGCGCTGAAGAGATCATGGCGTCCCGGCCGGACTACACCGACCCGGTCAACGACGGGACGCTGAAACAGATCACCGAGGACGCGCTCTATAACGCCGAGCAGGCGGAGCTCATCGAGATGGAGCTCGACACCCTGGCACGCGCCGCGGGCACGCAACGCGAAAGCCGGGTCTTCCTGCAGGCCGTCGCCGACCGTCTGTTCAAAGACGAGCCGATCGGCACCATGCTGTCCCAGGTCAAGTTCGCCGCTGCCAGTCGCCGCGCCGCTCGCGCATCCGAGCAAGCCGCGGCAAAAGAGAACTGGCAAAAGGCGTTCGAGGAGAAGCGAAAAGAGATCCTGAACTTCGAGCTGCACCGACGCGCGGTCAAAGCGAAGTACGAAGTGGCGAAGATCCAGGCAAAGCTCAACAACTACAAACGTCGAAAACAGGATCCGCGAAAGGTGGATCCTGACTACATCGCACAGAATAAAGCACTACTCGAGTTCTATGAGTTCGGCCGGCCAAGCGCAACCGGGCAGATAAAACCCGAAACAGCGCGCGGTGTTATAGAGTTTATAGAGGGGCGCCAGGCGAGAGGCGCACAAGTCATATTGCCGGGCGACCTGATCGAAGTCGCAGGTCTCGACCCGGACAGCGGCGACCCGCGCTACGTGCTTCGCACGAAGTTCTGGAAAGACATGACGATGCCGGAGCTGCGTGCTCTTAGGGATCTCGCTGACAATTTGATGAAGCAGGGTCGAGACTCCAGTCAAAGCGCGAAAGAGGCACGACGGCAGCGCGGAGAGGAGCTTGCTGAAGGCATCCTCGATCGGACCCGCTACCGTCGCAAGAAACCGGAAGCGACCCGAACATACTCGCGTGTTGAATTGATCAAAATGGTGCAGCGCGCGGCGACTTTCGCAGAGCACCGGAAGCTGGAAAGCATGATCCGACAGCTCGACGGTTTTGAGGCGCTCGGTCCGATGTACGACGCGGTGTTCTCGCGCCTGGCAGAGGCAGCCGACAACAAAGCGCATCTCGTCACCATGATTCTCAAGATGCAGAACGAGACGGGGCTACTCCTCACGGAGGAACAGCGTAAGACTTTTAATACGTCGAAGTCAGACGTGCCAATCCAAGCGCTTGGCGGCGCGCCCATGCGATTGGAAGACCGTCTCGCCATCGCGCTGAACTGGGGCAGCGAGAGTAGCCGTGAGGCGGTGCTCGACGATCGCGCGAAGAAAAACCAATACGGCACAAATTGGAACGAGGACGCGATAAACGAGATCCTCTCGACGTTAGATGACAACGCGCTCAACTATGTCGAGGCGACCTGGCAGTTCATCGATACGTTTTGGGACGACGTCACGCTCCCCAACGGGCGCACCGTTAACGGCATCAAAACGCTCGAGCAGGAGAGCACCGGTGTTGCGCCGCCGAAGGTCGAGGCGTCACCGTTTTTTGTGAATGGCCGCCAGATGTCTGGGGGGTATTACCCGCTAGTCTATGACAACCTCAGCGATGTCCGGGTCAGCAAAGAGACGGAAGCCGAGATCATGGAGCGACTGCAGTCCGGCGGTTTTGCGCGCGCGCACACAACGCACGGGTTCACAATTTCTCGTGTCGGCTCGGGCGGGCGCCCGATCCGCACGGACCTCGGTGTCATCAACAAACACCTCGACGAGGTGACGCAGGATCTGTCTTACCGCATCGCTATCCAGGAGGCTGCGGCCGTCCTCGGCAACGCCGATGTCCAGGCCGCGATCGAACAGACGATGGGCCGCCCGTTCTTCGAGAACATGCAGGAGATACTGGTCCGCACCGCGACCGGGCAACTCAACTCCAACGAGATGGGCGCGTTTAATAAGCATATCGCGAACGCGCGCATCAACATGACGACGGCGATCATGGGGCTCAACCTGCGCTCGATAGGTACACAGCCGTTCGGTTTATTACAGAGCATCAACGAGATCGGTGTGAAGGACGTCGGTGTCGGTTTGGCTTGGTTTTATAAACGCCAGACGCGGCTAAACGATCGTATTGCTGAGATCCACACAATGTCTCCTTATATGGCCGAGCGCGCGACAACGATGACGCGAGAGCTGGACGACATCGCGAACTCGCTGCAGCGCCGCAAGAAAATGGACCGCATGAGGGAATGGGGATTCAAGCCGATGGTGTATGTCGACGTTGTAAGCGTCGCATACCCCACCTGGTACGGCGCATACAACAAAGCGATGACTGGACGGGTCGAGGGCATCGACGCCAGCAACCCCCAATATACAACGAGCAATCAGTACACGGACCTCGAGCTGAAAGCTATCGCATACGCCGACATGGTTGTCCGCATGACGCAGTCCGCGGGCGGCGCGCAGAATATGTCGATGGTTCAGCAACGCTCTGAAACGATGAAGATCATGACGATGATGTATTCGTATTTTAATACGACATACAACTTGCAAGCGGAGGCGTTTGCCAAGGCACGAGCGGACGGATCAAGCATTCCCAAGGCCGTCATGAAGCCGAGCTTCATCGCGTCGACCATGTTACTCCAGACACTGCCCGCCTTGATGGCTTCGCTCGTTCTTGATCCGTGGCCGGATGAAGATGAGGCCGAGGAGGATCCGCTGTTCGCGTGGTCAAAATGGTCGTTGAAGTCGCTATTCTCGTATGTCACCGGCGAGTTCGTTTTCGTCCGGGATTTCGGCAGCGCGGTGACGCATCCGTTTTTCGGGTTCTCGATCACGCCGCTCGAGAGCATGGCCGAGTCCGCGGCGCGCCTACCGGGGCAAATCGACAAAACGATTGAAGCAGAATTTTCTGAGGAGGCGGTGTCGTCGCTTGCGAAGAAAATCACTCAAGTCGTCGGAGGTATCGCTGGCATTCCGGGGTCAAACCAGATCGCGAAGACCAGCGACTACCTCTACAAATGGTCTCAGGGCACGCTGAAAAACGAGCCCGACACGATCGCTGAAGGAATCTATAAATCGCTGATTCACGGCGACCGGTAGCTTCACCGATACATACATCACCTCTACCACTGTGGCACAATATGTGGTAGGTATTCTTAACATCAGCACAATATATTGTGCCCTATGAGGAGGGCTGTAATTTGACTGTCAGCGCAGAATCAAACAAAGTGACCTATGCCGGAAACGGCAGTACGACGAGTTTTTCGACTGTCTTTACCTTCGCCGCAAATGATGAGGTGACGGTCACCAAAGTCGTGACCTCGACAGGCGTGGAAACCGAATTCACCCTGGGCACCGAGTACACGCTCACGGGCGCCGGCACAGGATCCGCCGGCACTGTGACGATATCGACGAGCCCGAGCGACTACACGCCGGCGAGCGGCACGAAGCTCGTCGTGCAGCTCAAGCCTGATTTTACACAGACCACAGACCTTCCTCGAGGCGGCACGGTATCGCCGGCCGATACGCTCGAGCCGATGCACGACAGCCGTGTCCGGCAGATGCTGCGGCTCAAGGATGACGTCGATCGATCATTGAAGCTCCCGATCGATGAGACAAGTGCTGCCGTCCTCCAGAACGCGACGCTGCGCGCGGGCAAGATATTGAGCTTTGACGGGACAACCGGTGCGCCGATCACGACGCAGGAATTTGGCACGTTCCGCGGTAATTGGGCTGCAAGCACCGCATACGTGGCGCGGGATTTGGTGAAAGACACGAGCACCAATAACATCTTCCAGGCGAAAACCGCGCACACCAGTTCGGGCGCGCAGCCGCTGACGACCAACACGGATTCCGCAAAGTGGGACTTGATCGTTGACGCGGGCAGCGCGACAACCAGCGCGACCGCCGCCGCCGCCAGCGCGACGACGGCAACGTCTCAAGCTGTAATCTCGACCGCTCAAGCTGTAACCTCGACGACAAAAGCGTCGGAGGCGAGCGCATCAGCCGCATCCGCGGCATCGAGCCAGAGCTCCGCGAGCTCGAGCGCCAGCACGGCGACGACAAAAGCGTCCGAGGCATCCGCGTCGGCCACGGCGGCGGCGGCCAGTGCCGCTAGTGCGGCTGTCACGATTACAAGTCAGGCGAAAGCAGAAGCCGGGACGGATAACGGCGAACTGATGACGCCACTGCGGACTAAACAAGCTGTAGATTCCTACGGCGTCATCACCGCTGATGACGTTGCTACAACCGGCGCGAACAAGATTCTAAAGCTCGATGGCTCGGGCGCACTAGGGGCGGTTTCCGGTGCGGCCTTGACGAATTTACCAGCGTCCGGCGGAACAATTGACCTGACAACGTCTGGCGCTGTCACCGCTGGCAAATGTTTGGTTTTAAACTCAAATAGCACGGTGTCTGAAATCGCCGTAACCTCAATTACCCAACTGATAGGATCATCGTTTACGCCTTCTGGCGAGACGGTTTCTGGCGCTGGCCGAATTGTTTACATGACAACGCCGGACCGATTTTTCCTCGCCCACAGGGCAAGCATCAGCGGGTCGCTCGCGGTATATGCGCGTGTGCTAGACCTGTCAGCGAGTATGGCGATCAGCGACATAGCGAGTGCGACACTCGCGGGCAGCCAAGATGTTTATTCATGTGACTATTCGGCAACGCATGATCGTGTCTCTATCCATCAACAAGATACAAGCCCCCACGGCGTCGGCGTCTACACCGCCTCTTACAGTAGCTCGAACGGGCTAGACGTAGACGGTAAATCTGTCGTGCATTCCTCAAATTTACCATACGGCTCCTCGATGTTTGTCGGCGCATCAGATCACGCCATACTTTCTACGTTCCAGAATATCTCATCGGTCAGTACCGTCTATGGAAAATTCTGGACTCTCACTACTGGCAGCGATGCCACCGCTGACAGCATGGCGGGCGGATCAGATTTCGATCTCGGAATACCGAGTAGCAGTGGATCGTATCACTACTATTCCACTCCTGTTTGGTTTTCCGGCCCCTCAAAATTAATGGTAATTAAAACCGAATATCACGGTGCAACTGACTACAGGACTCATCTAACACACGGGACAATTTCTGGAACCGGGAGTTCGGCGAGCTATAGTGAGGACGGTGAAGCTAGCTGGTCTGACACCGATATGTTCGTTGAGCCCGGCAAGGTTCGTTACGACGCTGGCCTCGACCGCGCAATTTGGTTTGATGGCAAATTCCTGCGAACAATTTCACTAACTGGCGGGTATGCTCAATCAGCACTACAAACAATACAGACGAATTACCCCGGCTCGACGTTACCGGCTAAGGCTATGGGCGTCATTCCCGGCACCAACTATATTTGCTTGTTCGCACCGGACGCCGCCAACTCCAACAGAGTGACAATGTGGGTTGTTACAATCACGAAGGGCGGAACCGCTGCCGCCGACACGTTTTCGGTCGCCTCGCCGGTACAAATCAGCACCGATGCGATGGATTACTATGCAGATGTTGCTTGGAGCCCTGATGCCGGTGGGTTCCTACTTTACACACAAGTGGGGTCAGCAGCAGGAAAATCCTATGGCATTCGCCCAGCCCAGACATCGACAAATGTGACTAGCTCAAATTTCATTGGTTTCGCTCAAGCAAGTGCTGGCGATGGAGCGACCGTCACTGTCCAACTTCCCGGAGCCACGGCCACACCAGCCCAAGGATCATTGACGGCCGGCACGACATATTACGTGTCAAATTCTGGCGCGATCCAAACGACAAATGCCGGATATGGGAAGGCAGGTCGAGCCGTTAGCAGCACAAAACTCATCATCGAGGAGCGCGCATAATGACAATCAATCAAGGCTCCACTGTCATATACATCGACGCCGCTGATGCCCAAGAAAAACTGACGCCAAACGTAAAAGCGGAAGCGTCAAAACGCATCCTCGCGCTGATGCCCGAATGGCGACAGAGAAACGTAATTGCCGATCTGTCCTCCGACAACGCCGACACCAAGGCGGCGGCGGTAACGGCGTGGGCCGCAGTCACGGCGATCCGTACCAAATCAAACGAGGCTGAAGCGTCAATCGCATCGATGAGCGACGAGCAGATTATAAATTTTGACGCGAGCGATGATGCCCATTGGAATGATTAAGGCAATATGAACGATCTTAAAAACCTGGGGGATGTAGCGGCCGGCGCGACGGGTTTTGCGGCCTGGCTGTCGTGGCTCCCAGAGGTCGCTGCCGGGCTAACAGTAATCTGGTACGCCGGTCGAATCGCCGGTGTGGTCAAAAGATGGTTTTCCGAGCGCTGATAGCAGCGCTTCTTATCCTCGCGGCGCCCGCGTCTGCGAGCGAATTTGAAATCTCCCCGCCCGACGAAATCGCGCGCATGACCATGCCGTGCTGGTCGGGCGGGCAACTGTCCGAAGCGCTGACCGTCGGCCAGTTCGAGGCTGTCGTTCGGGGTCTGATCATTGAGCGGACAGATCCGAGCCGACCGCTCGTTACTGTGTGGATGCACCTTTTAAGTGGACGTTCGGCCATAACCATAACGCACCCGAGCGGCGAAGAGTGCCTCCTCGCAGCGCTGTCGGATGCGGAATGAAAGCACAATCGGCCAGATCGGCGAGCACTTGACCGCGGCCGTGCTCATGGATCTTGGCGTTCAGACGATGGTCAGTCCGACCCAGGGGTGTGATCTGATCGCGTATTGCGGTCGGACGTTCTGGCGGGTCGAGGTCAAAACGACAACAAGCGCCGAGCCCGGCCGAGACACTTATCGGTGGGCAACGTCGCGGGGATCAAAATCCAAAGTGAAGCTCGACGATCAAAACTGCGACATCGTGGCCTTGGTCGCCTGGCCGCAACGGCGGGTCTTTTTCCGCCACGTCGACGAGGTCAAGGAAGCGCTGTCGACACGTTTATCCGTTAATCGTTTTGTCGACGGTTGTGAACAAGCGAGCTGGATGGAGGCAATTAATTGGACATGATCTCGCAATATTGGGAGCAGATCATTTTAATCGGCGCGTTGATTTTTCATGCCGCCAGAAGCTATGCCCAGATTAGCGAAATGCGAAAAGACATCGACCAGCTTCAGGCCGAAATTCTCAGGTACACAAAATGGACGCAAAAGCAGGCCGAGGAAATAGTCGAGCTCAAGAGCGAATCACGCGTGCTCGTAAAACAAGTGACAAGTTTATGGGACTTCACCAACGGCCTGCGTGACCGGCTTAACGGCCACGGTAAACACTAACCACACCGGAGACATCAATGATCGACTGGGACAGCTTCCCGAATTTCGGGAGGAAGGAATTTGCGTGCCGTGAGACCGGCGAGTGCGAGATGCAGGAGGCCGCGGTCCGCTGCTTCCAGGATCTCCGTTCTTCATACAACCGACCGCTGACTGTGTCGTCTGGGTTCCGCTCAGTCGCTCACCCGATCGAGATGGCAAAGATTGATAACGGCGGCCGACCCGGCACACACAATTCCGGTTTTGCGGCGGACTTCGCGGTCGCCGGCGAGGACGCGATCGAGCTGCTTCGATTAGCGTTAAACGATCCACGGGTCACGGGGATCGGCATCGATCAACGCGGCCCGTGGAATTCGAGATTTCTGCATATCGACACACTACCCGAGGGCGGCGACATCGCTCGCCCTGCAATCTGGACTTACTGATGAAAGGAAAAACAGATGTCCAAAATACTTCAACTTGTCATTGCGCGCGCAAAAGAGCCGAGCTCGATGGCATCAATCGCGGTGCTCCTCGGGGCGCTGGGGTGGAATCTAAGCGACGAAATGATGTCCGCGATAATGGGCATCGTCGGAGGTGTTGCGGCAATAGCCGGAATTCTGATGTCGGAAGGCAAGGGTGAATCTTGAGTGCTTGGGCTATTGTACTCTTATGTCTCGGAGTCGGCGCCACGTTGGCCGGCGCCGTCTGGCTGGGGCGGCGTTGGCAGGAGGGTCGCCAGGCGAAGGCTGTATCCGAAGCCCAAACACGCATGGCGAATATTCGCGATAGCTCTGATTCTGCTAGTACCGACAGGATGCGTGACGGCCGTTGGTAGCGTGGTCGGGGCAGGGGCGTCATCAATAGGCGCGTACTGGGACTACCGCGGTGCGAAGAAGGGCGAGTCCGTCATCGTCACCCCGCCGATCGAAGCCTATTCGAATGACGTCCAAGCCGCCGCAGCCGCGGAGATGAAAGCGCTGGCCGGTCCATGTCCACGTGACACGGTGGTCGGCGACTGCTCGGTGCTCAAACGTATGGTCATCGACTATGGAGATCTGCGGCAAAGGATTAGGGCCGCTAATGCACCGGACTGATGACGATTACGACTGGACCCAGGACGCGGTCGGTTCATACGCATTGGCGATAAAGGTGCTCCGAGAGAGCTATCTGGCTAATCGTTTGCCTGGCGAAAGCGCAAAGGAATATCTCGAGCGGACCAGCCAATAAAAGGTTAGACAATCGCTCATGCGTTCCCATGCATTCCTATGCATTAATTATTTGTCTAACCTTCGTGTAAGTTATTGATTTATATGACTTAGCGCAGTCCCGTAGGGGTCACCACCTACATCCTAAGTTATTGATTTTGTGAGTTAAACACGAAGGTTAGACAATCTGATACGTAAGGTTAGACAATTTTGTTCCTGTTTTGACCTTATTCGTCTTCTCTGTCCTTCACCTTTTGCGCCAACACCCGGCGATTCGCGCCCTTCGTGTAGCGCTGCACTTCCGACAATGTTTCCCACCCACCAATTGCTGCGATTTCGTTTGTGGAGTGACTTTTTAGAGCTAGTCGTTGCGCCGCCGACTTGCGTAATCCGTGCGCGGATTTTCCCTTGAGACCTGCCTCCTCAACCCAATCCCGAAACTTATTGCCGAAGCCGTTTGCCGTGTAAGGTTTACCGAAATCTGTCACAAGATAAGTGAGGTCACCCACTGGGCCGGCATCGAGGATTTCGCGCAGTTCATGAAATATTGGGATCGCCATTTCTGCGCCCGTCTTCTGCTGTTTGAAGTACAGCCAACCGTCGTCTTCGTGTTGCCGCCCAAGACGGACGATGTCGCCGCGGCGCTGTCCAGTGTATAGCAGTAAACCAAAGGCGACCCGCGCCCTTGTACCGACGGGATGATACTCCTCAAACTGACGGATTTCTTTTTCTGACCAGGACGCAATACCGCCTGTCCTCGTCTTGAGCTTGCCGATGCCTGTGACCGGATTGTCTTCACGCAGTTCATATTCTTTGGCAAATTTGAATACCTGCGCCAGCGTCTTCATAAGGTTATTTGCGGCCTCTGGCTTCTCAGCATACTGATCCCTTATCTTACGGACCTGTGCTGGTTTAAGACTTTCAAACGGCAGATCACCATATTTTTCGAGGAACCGCCTCAAGATGTTCTTGCGGTTTCGGCGTGTGATGTCGGCTAATGCTTTAAAGCTGCCGCTTTCGTAATACTGGTTAACGAGCCATGTCATCGATCCACGTGACACGGTCCTCGGAAGGGGCTTTGCAATCGTGGCGCCCGTCGTGGCTTTCAGATAGTCTTCCAGGAATTCTGGTGAGCCTAAGGGCCCCCGTAGAGGGGTTAACTTTTTGCCGGGCTGTCGATAATATAATCGTTCACGCCCATGCCTATCTTTGTATCTTTGTATCCCACTAAAGTTTACTGATGACGGCATCCCATTCATCCCCCTCAACTTCTCGCGGCAGCTCCTCGAACGCCTCATCCAGCTCGACGCGGTCCCAAATCTTCTTGGTCCCGATCAGCCGCGGGGCGGGCATAAGCCCGTCTTGAATCATTTGGTCGAACTTGCGCGGAGAGCAACCCACATACTCGGCCGCTGTTGGTCGTGATAAGCCTCGTGCATTCATATCGCTACCTCCTGACGCAACTCCCCATCAACATCCGCACCCCCGCCGCGCCTGCCTGGACGTGCGCCGCCTCGATGTGCGCTCTGCAATCCGCCCGCGTCCATACCTGTTTGCCCGCCGCCCGCGCCTCGATCGAGACGCAGGTAGCAGAGCAAAGCATATAGATCGCGACGATCATAACGTCGCATCGAGGATCGCGACGTAGACCGCAAACCAGATCAGGCTCGCCATCAACGACACAATCAGCACGTCTCTCATCTTCTCCAGTAGCCGCACCTCAGTCGCTCCGTGCATCCGGTTCGCTGGTTGGAAGATGCGGTTTCAAACGCGTTACCCGACGGCCGCCGGGGACCTTCTGGGTCACCGCTGAGTGCCCGAGGCGGCGGATCTCGATGCTCATCTTGTAAGCGTTGTTCTCGTCCTGAAAGTCGAGGCTGTCGCCAACCTCCAACTGAGCAGCGATTTGCTGAAACGCATCACGGCGATCGCGGAGGTTTATCCGCGGTATGCCTTTCTTCACATTGTATCTTACACTCATTTTCATCTCCTATTCGAATGTCTGTTTCCGAGTCCGCGTGTGACACGAGCTCGGCAGGACGTCTGGCGGTAGAAGGAAAAACACCGGACGCCCCACCGAGGTCGCGCTACGCGGCAAGGAGCGCCGTGAATGGTGCAGACCGGACCCAGCGCGAGACCTCGCCTTGGCGATCGGAAAGGGTCGTGGCGACGTTGTCGTTGCCCGTGACCCTAACCGGAAAATCGTCACTGTTATGGGAGCTGTAAAAGGTAAAGGCGGACGTCAAAGCGTATACGTTGAAACCACGCTCGGCGCATTCGCGGGCTGCTCGCTCGAGGAGCTTCTCGGCCTTCTTATCTGAAACGCTCGGCAGCGCGCGGACCGTTTCCTCGATCTGCGTCCAGGTCAGCCCGGTATCCGCCCATTCACGCATTGTCGAGACTTGTTCCTGGAAGCGAGGCATCAGCGCGTCGAACCAGATGGTAAAATAATTGAGCTTTGCCCCGCTGGTGTGTCTGCGGCGGCGGACGTCTGTTGCATTCAAGGCGACCATACCGTTCTGACAGACCAGATCGAGCGTCCCAAGCGATACGTTAGTAGAAGTACCGCCATCATACCCCGTGGCTATCGAGCAGGTCGCGGCCACCGTTGTGCCGACGTTTATGGTGGAGGATGTGATGTTGCCGTACTCAAGAGCCTCGGCAAACGCTTTGATGACGTACTGACGCTTCACGAATGCGCCGTTGTTGGCGGACTGATCGCGTATCTCGACCTGCTTCAACTGCTCGGACGAGAACGTTTCCATCATTGCGTTCTCTGCCAGATCGCAGAGATCGCGCATTTGGGCGATCTCATAGCTGTCATGTACGACACCGAGCGGTACTGGCTGGCCGTCGCGGAATGTGTAGGTACCGACGAAGCCAGGCATATCGAGGTTCTGCCCATCGCGCCCAAGGCCCTTTATAGGGCGTTTGACGACTGGGGAGAGAATATCGGAGCTGGCATGGCTCGCAAAAATTTCAGGGCGGGGGAGGTTGTCGTTTGTCCTAATTAAAGACACTGTGCAGATCCTTGTGCTTTGGCCGTTTGTCCTTCCAAGGGGTAGCGCGGCCGGGTTAAGAGGAAGGGGCCGACGTGAGTTGCAGCTCGCGTCGGCCCATTCCATCAGAGGTCGGACAGTTGGAATTGAATCGATGCGCCAACTGCTTCTAATTTGTCCGCGTCGATGTCTAGTGCATCTTCCTTGAACGCATTTGTGAAATTCAATTCCATTGATTTATTCCTTCTAGGTCTGGTGTTTCATTTCGGTGCATGTGCACAAGGGAGTATATTTGCATTTGTGCGTATAATGCAAATATAAAATGCAAACATCTTCTTAACCGCTATATGCAATGCAAATTAATAAGAGAGCACAGACGGACAAGTTTGAGTGTCCCCGTGTCCCCGCCGTGTCCCCGAGGCCGCTTGACTGTCCCCGTTATAGAGAACAAATATAGAACATGCGTGACGATATTGTAGACCAATTAAAGTATGTTTTGCGGAAACGCCTGAACCTTCCGCGTATCACCAGCATCTGCGTCGGTGATAAAGGCATGGCAAAGGCGGTGGCGATCCGAGCGTTACGCGAGCTGGCGGAGGAACTTGAGACGAACGGTGAGGGGGTTACTGTCGAGTGGGATCCGGTGAAGAAAATACCGGTGATGAAAAAGAGGAATTAGTGCAGGGTGTTTTATTGATTTAACTTCGATGTAATCGTCATTGATAAAATCTATGCAATCGAGCCTGAAGCTATGCAAAATTTTCTATTCAAGCACGAAGATCGCAAAAAGGTACTGAACCACTACGAGATGCTCCAAAAAGCGAGAGCTGTAATAGTGAGCACAGGACGCGCTGACTATAACCTTTGGTGGTGCTGTTGGTTGATTCCTGGAATAGCATTTTCGGGTGTCGGACCGGCGCTTTTCCATGACGAGAGAAGCTGGATCATCTTCGATACTGTTTTAATCTCGAGCAGCATCACGGCGAGTATATGCTGTTACATTTGGAAAAGATGGATCGGTGCAATACATGCCAGGTCTTACAAGGACCTAGACAGAGTAGCGGAATATTTTGATAAATTTGGGATCGATATCGGTCTCGAGGGTGAACATTTTTACAAAAAGTCTGGGGGTGACACACGGGATAGAATAGATCCGCACTCCACCGATCCGTTTGATCATTCCTTTGATATAGACTGCGACTATCAGGCCGCTGAGAAACTGTTTAAGAAGGTATATACGGAGCACCGCCTGAGGAAGCAGTCGCTTGCCGGAGCGCTAGACAATGACGATCCTTATTGGGAGTGGGAATACACGATCCGGTCAGATTAATTACAGACTAGGATCAAACAGGATTAACTGCTGCGACGACCACCGCGTAGACGTACACGGAAAAGTCGCCAATGTCTTCGAGCGGCTCCGGCTTATGGATCATGTTATTGGATTCCGGCACGAGCACATAGTTGCCTGATGCGGTTTTCTCCAGCTTCTTCACGGTCGCTTCGACCTCGTCTGTAGACTTCGAGCGCCGCATAGCGATGACATACTTATTCTCCGGGACGGGCATATTGTCCGGATCATAAGGGCTGCAGATCAATACGGCGCCGGGCGGGAACTTCTTATCCATTGAGTCTCCGCGAATATCGAGCGCGAAGCAGTCGGCGCCGTAACGTACCGTGCCGATCGGGAGTGTGTCCTGATCCTCAATAGGAATCTCGAAGGCCTCCTGCATGACGCCGGCTTCAACAGATCCAATGATGCGAAAACCTCTCTCTGCGCCATTTTCTGCACCAAGAAGGCTAACGGTCGCAGGCCGCTCGGGTGATGCTACGGGAGGATGAGTTCCTGATACGGGAGGATGGGTTCCTGCTATGGGAGGATGAGTTGTTGCTGCGGGCGGCCGTGTAAGATCGTCTAACCCTTGTGCGAACTCCATCGAAATATCTTCATACTTTTCGCGATTGTATTCGAGCTCGCGCTCCTCCTGTTTGTCTCCGAGGGGCCAGGTGTATACCTCCTGAATTTGATACAGCCGGAGAAGTTTCTTTTCTCCTTCAGACCACTGGGCGATAGCATTGAAGTCGCTCGCTCCTGCCATCCAAACGCTTTCTATGTAAGCTGCCCGAGAAGGCTCAAGCAGGGAGGCCGCCTGCTCATTGATCGCGGCCGTGACGATTGCTTCAAGAGTGCTCTTCTTCATTGCAAATTGGGGGGACTTCTGCCCCATGAAGCGCGTCACCGTGCTTGGAACTGCACCGGCGTTCGTCGCCAAAACCGAAAAGGGGGTGCCTGTCTCCTCTCTCAACTCAGTGAGGCACTCGCGCGCTCGCCGAATGGAGCGTTCACGAATTACTCGCTTCTCTTTATCCAGCGCGTCCATCGCCTGAACTTGGGATTTTGTTCGCTCTAATTTTTTAACTTCTTCTTGTACACGCTGGTCCGTGTCGCGATGCCAGGCGTCTTTTTTCAGACTGTTGAGCTCCATCTCTTTTTCGCGGACGACGCCCTTTGCCTGTTCGGTCAAGAAGTCGTCGATCTTGTCGTCTTCGAGAGAATCGAGACCATCTTCCAGGTCGTTTTTATCTTTGCCCATTTACTGTCTCACGTGCGTTTAAGTAGCGCGGATCCCGGCAGGATACGCAGAATCCCGTCAATTGTGCAAATTAAATTTTGCATTCGCGTTTTGGCGTTTGCATTTCATCTGCTGATGTGGTTAAATGCAAATATGAGCCAAGAGAATGCAAATCCCACGAGCCTCCCGACATTTGCGGAAATCAAGGATCGGGCTGACCGCGTCGGCTTGAGTTTGTCACGCTTATGCCGCGAGGCGGACATATCCGAGAGTACAATACAACGTTGGCGTCGGGGTGACACCGATCCTCTTCGAACCGTTCGAGCGGTTGACGCCGTGCTGTCTCGCTATGAGGAGGCGCAACCCTGATGTCTTCGCGTACTAAAGGTAGGGATTTTCGCAAACTCGAGGTCAACGAGGAGGCCGTCAAAGAGATCGAGGCTTATTGGAAAGCCGATAGTTACGCCGTCAAAACGGATGTGAGCACGTATTCCGATAGGGTTCGCGGTATCTATAGTGACACGATCGCGGGGCTGCCTGCCGACCTCTACTACGGGCGGATGGTTGAGATTAAGAGGCGAGGCCGATGAAGGTGCTCGGCATCGACCCCGGCCTCGATGGCGCCATCGCTTTGGTAGGCGACGGCTATCTTTCTGTCCGTGATACTCCGACTGCAGGCGAATTAAAGCGCCGTGTCGTCGTCGCGGCGGAACTGGCGGGAGTGATCAAGGCGTGGGAGCCGGATCTTGCCATTATAGAACGTGTCCACGCCATGCCGAAGCAAGGCGTCACCTCAAGTTTTCGGTTCGGGCAGGCGCTTGGTGTGCTCGAGGGCGTGGTCGGGGCATTATTAATACCGGTTGAGTACGTCACGCCGCAGTCGTGGAAGAAGTTTTTCCGGCTGTCGGCCAGTAAAGATGACGCCCGGCTAAAGGCAATTCAGACCTGGCCGCGGATTTCTGAGGAGCTTTCCCGCAAAAAAGACGCCGATCGAGCGGAGGCGTTACTCATCGCTCAGTACGGATTCAATAGATTTTGTGGCACGTCGATCACTAAATCTGATCTTTCCACAAGTTCCTCTTTATTCACACCACAAAATATATAGACGGGCAAATAAGCGCATGCTAGCAAACACAACATATAGTATATAAAAGAGGATCAATTATGAGTAAACCACAACATATAGTGAGACGCAATGTGCCAAAAGACCACATAACGTCTCATAATACTACGGGCTCGAACGGGCCCGAAGTACGGCTTGCGCAGGACATGCTGGAAGATGCACTGCGCGTATTGAAAGAGCGCCACGAGGTCTACGGGCCGGCTCACGAGCATTATTACGACCTCGCGAAGCTGCAGAACGCCTTTTATATGGTGGAACGCACACCGAGAGACGTCGTGATGCAGAACGTGCTAGAGAAACTGGACCGCGTCCGGCGTACGGATTGCGATAGCGAGACGTTCCGCGATTCCATTTTAGATGCGATCAACTATCTCGCGATTGCGTGGGAAGTCAGTTGATGACAGCCACGCCCGGCATCGAGACATGGCTGCGAACGGCCGAGCCGGGCGAGGTGTACCTCTATTACGTCGGCTTTTTGGCCATCGACAAATCCAAATATACAGACACCAAGCGCCTGCGGACCGCTGCAAAGGCAACGCGTCTTGCCAGAGAGGGCAAAGTCTTCCTCGTTCAGCGCCACCTTGGGAAAGCAAAGTTCGAATATCTCGCCATCAAGGCGAAGCAGGAGAACAAGTGCCGCACTTGGTGGAACCGTGACTTCGAGCCGGTCGCCGCTAACGACATTATGGGCGGGGGTAAAACCCGATGCAGCTAAAGCCCGAGGCATATCGTGCCGAACCACTGGTTCTGATGCCGCACCAAGAGACACTTCGCGACAGGCTCTTTAATAGCGTCACGCACTTGGTTCACGGCGACCAGGGCATCGGCAAGACGGCGATCGCCATCACTGCCATGAACAAGCTCGTTAAGGCCGGCCGCATATATAAGCCAATGCTTTGGGTTGGCCCGACCAGCTCAGTGCTGAATGTCAGCCGCGAAGTCGAGAAGTTTGGCGGCATCGAGGGCCACAGTGTTCGCGTCATAAGAAAGACCGCAGATTGGGCCCCCGCTCGGCCGGGAGAGGTTTTGGTCATGTCATACGACATGATGGTTCGACTTCTTCCCGAACTGGCCAGATCGATGTTTTCCATCTTTGTCCTGGACGAGGTTCAGTTCTGTAAAAATCCCCGAACCAAGAGAACAAAGGCCGTGTTTGGCCATCTTTCGCGACCAGGTCTGGCAGCTCACGCTGATTTCTTCTGGGCGATGAGCGGCACACCAGCACCCAATCATTTTGGAGAGTTGTATCCGTTCCTGCGGGAAGCGGGCCTCGCCTCCGTTTCTTATGACACCTTTGTCCGTCGACACTGCCGGATACGCGAGGATCGGTTTGGCTACAAGATTGTCGGGAACAATCGCCCCGCGATCGACCAGCTCATGGGCAATGCGTCGGAGGTCTATTCGCGCATTCGTAAGAGTGAAGTCCTTACCGACCTACCACCCATTACGTTCAATAATGTGCAGGTATCGGGCGACCGGACGATGCGTAAACAACTCGCGGCCATCGAGGATGGTCTTCGGCCGCAGATCGATGCGTTGATAAAGACAATCCGCTACGGCGAGACTCCTCCCGTCGAGGAGGTGGCGTCGCTGCGCAGACTGACAGAGATCGCCAAGGTTGGAGAGGCAATCGAGATCGTCAGTGCCGAGCTGTCCGACAGGGCAATCAACAAGATTGTTATCTTTGCGACGCACCGCGACACGATCGCGGCATTGGAGGAGGGGCTTTCCAAATTCGGTGTGCGCGTCATCCATGGCAGTGTCAGCGTGGCCAAGCGGCAAAGGGCCATAGACGATTTTCAGGATGATCCGACGGTCCGTGTGTTTGTGGGCCAGACAGTTGCGGCCGGCACGGCGATTACGCTGCATGCCAACGGCGCCTGTCAGGATGTCCTGTTTGTGTCGGCTGACTGGGTTCCATCGAACAATGCCCAGGCCGTCGCGCGTGTTCACCGCAAAGGCCAGATTGGCAATGTCCACGCCCGTTTCCTTCATCTCGAAAACTCGATCGATGAAGCAGTCCAACGGGCCGTTATGCATAAGACCAGAATGTTAAGTGAAATCTTTAAAGATGAAAGGAGCCATCATGCGGCGTAACAGCATGCGCGAGGCGGATTACCGCTTCAATTATCTGGAAGATATAGACCTCGATACCATCGAGCTCGATTATCGGGACGACCCCTGCGTCGTGTTTTTATGTCAAAGTCTTCGGACGGAACGCCGTGACCGTGCGGTCGAACGGGAGAGTATGGGTGCCGAGATCGACGATCTCAAATGGAACGGCGTCTGCAACTGATGGCTGCTCATTCAAACATCATGGGCGGCTCGAACGCATCGCGACGGATGAATTGCTATGCGTCCTACCGGCTTGAGCTGGAGGCACCGGAACCACCTGCCTCCAAGTTCGCTGTCGAGGGAACGTTTCATCACGACGTCATCGAGCAGCACTTCAATGGCAAGTCTTACGCCGAGCTTGAGGGATACACCCGAGACCGTTTTACGCTGACCCAGGAATACATACGCGAACTGCATTATCCGGCAGTCGCCGCGTGGCAACAGCTCCTGAAAAAGTATGGCGTGGAAGAGGTCGAATACATGACCGAGGCGCGGGTGTCCTATCCGGGCGTCGATGCGTTTGGCACAGTGGACGTGCTCGGCACTTCTGACGAATACACGATAATCGGTGACTGGAAGTTTGGCCGCGGCGTGCGTGCCGGACCATCGGCACTTGAATATCAGCTTCCATTCTATGCGGCGGCAGCGCGCGTGACACCGGACTGTTCGGATATGTTCAGCCCGGACAAGAAAATCATCGTTGCCGCGATCCAGCCCGCCATGGACATGCCACTGAGTGACCGGGTCATGGAGTATGATGAGGTTGTGGCCTTCGAGAAGAGGGTGCGCGACACCATCCTGATCATGACGGCGGGGGAAGCTCTCCCACCCACGGCTGGAAAGCACTGTCGTTGGTGCCGGGCGGCCGCATTATGCCCTGCCAAGAAGTCGCTCGCGACCGCAACCGCCGTTACCGAAGTCGACAAGGAAAAGCTCAACGCGGACGAGGTTGGTTTTTACCTCAAGATCGCGGACGAGCTGGAACACTGGATTTCATCGATCCGTTCTCATGCCCACCAACAGTTGGAAGGGGGCCAGGACGTGACCGGCTACAAGCTGGTGCCGAAGCAGGCACGGCGGCGGTGGTCGAGTGTGACGGAAGCCGAACAGATGTTCGAGCGCCACGGTATCGCGTTCTCAGAGTTTATGGATTCGAAACTGATTTCGCCCGCAAAGGCGAAAAGGGTCTTGAAGGCAAACGGTATCGATGCCGACGCCTTCGAGATGTTGATTGTGGCGACCTCAAGTGGGTCGTCACTCGTCCCGCAAGACGATCCCCGTCCTGCAATTACTGACACTATAAGGAATTTAGAAGTATGAATATGTTAGCAGTTTTCGAGAAGAACCGTGAAGCCCTTCAATCCTTTGAGCAGATGGCGCTCGAGGGTGCGCGGGGTGCGTTAAGTTTCCTGAAGTTCACCAAAGGCATTTGGGTTGCCGGGATGGACGAACAGGAAATCGACCGAGACGAAGAACTGGCACTGGACCCCAAATCAATTTCCAAAGGTGGAATTTGCTGGAGTGGCGGATCGGTTTTGGACGAGCGATTTGAGACTTTGGCATCGGGTCGAATGGTCAACCTTGGCGAGCTGCCGGACCACGGTCCATACGCCAATGATGATGACGGCTGGAAGGCAGCCGTACATTGCAAGTTCAAGTCGCTGACGACTGGTGAAGAGTATTCCTTCTCCAGCACTTCGCACGGCGGCAGGAAGGCGCTCGCGACTGTGACCAAGGAGTTCGTCGCCCGGATGAAGTCGGGTGAGAGTGATCTGGTCCCGATCGTGCGCCTTTCGTCCGACGGTTATAAGCACAAGCTGTATGGCTACGTTGCAACACCGGTGATCGAGATCGTTGGCTGGTCCAACGACGACGATCTGCAGGCGGGTAACGTCGATGTTGTTGAAGAAGTAGCCGAGGAAGCACCGACGCCAAAAAGGCGCAAGGTTGCCGCCTCGGCCATCAGCAACGGGTCGCTGCCTAGCTAATCGCTGCCACGAGGGGCGGGGTGGTGGTGCACCCCGTCTCTCAGTTTTCCTAATAACAGAAGATTCGGATGGTGACATGGAAAAACCGGTCGTACCAAATCGATCCTCCTATCAAACTATCGAAGGCCGTCGATGATCGGGCCCGCTGAAGTAGCGGCTGCGATTGGCGGCAATTCCCGCGAAGGCGATGGATACGTTGCCTTCTGTCCACTGCATGAAGCAGACGGGAAATCACACAACCCATCACTGATTATTTCGGAAGGCCAATCGAAGCAGGTCATTGGCCATTGTCGCGCTGGCTGCTCCCAGGAAGACATTAATAAAACTATCGATGAATACCTCGAGCGCCTTGAAGCGGGCGAGTCCGTATCACCGATCGAAAGCAAAATAGAAATCAAAAAGTCAGGCAATAAGCGGCACGCCCGCATTCTTAGCGAAGGCGCGCCGGTCGACGCATATGTATACCAAGACATCGGCGGTAACTACGTCGTGACGAAGGTCCGCTACGAAGCGGTGATCGATGGTCGCCGTGAAAAGACGTTCAGGTTCTGGAATCAAAATCTGCCACCATCTAGCCCGTCCGCTTTTCACATGCCCGAGGCATCGGCGATGCCGATCTATAATTTGCCGGCACTCAAAGATCTGGACGACGACGATGTCGTGGTTATCTGCGAGGGCGAGAAAGACGCCAACACCATGATCGCGCTCGGCTACGAGTTTGCCGTCTCGAGACATGCCAGCGGAGCGAAGTGGGACGTTGCAGCTACTGAGCATTTGCAGGGCCACCACGTTGCGATTGTGCCAGACGCCGATGAACCGGGCCGGAAGTACGCTGAGAAGGTCGTCAAAGCGATATCATCCGTTGCCAAGAGTGTGAAGGTAATCGAACTGCCAGGGCTGGGCGGGAAGGGCGATGTTACCGACTGGGTTGCTGCCGGCGGAACTAACCAACAGTTCTGGGATCTTTACAACGGGCAGACTGAAGAGGATCTGGGTGGGCCCAACCCCGAATGGCGGGCAACACTACAACGAAACGCGCAAGGTGCGACCCGCTCGAATGATTTTAATTTAAACATCATGCTGTCGCGGTCGCCGGAGTTTAACGGGCTATTCCGCTATAACCATTTTCAGAATGTAATCGAACTATGGCGCGCCATACCGGGCAGCGATGACACCGGGCCGTTTCCACGTGTCTGGACCGATACGGATGAGACGGACGTTCTGGTATGGGCACAACGGACCGTATTCCCGACCATGGCTCGGTCCAAGATTATGCCGGCCGTCCAGGCTGTCGCGGCGGATAATGGATATGACCCACTAGTCGATTACTTGGACGGTCTTGAGTGGGACGGGGAGGAGCGCCTCGACCATTACCTGCAGGACTATCTCGGAGCGGAGGGGGTCGAACAATATATAAGTGCTGTTGGCCGAATGTGGGCAATCTCCGCAGTCGCTCGAGCCTATCGTCCAGGATGCCAGGTCGACACCATGCTCGTGCTCGAGGGGCGTCAGGGACTTTATAAGTCGTCGGCGTTACGGGCCCTCGTGCCTTATGAAGATTGGTTCTCGGACGATATCAGCTCGATGCGCGGAGATAAGGATGACAAGCTGGCGCTGTTTGGCCGGATGATCATCGAGATCAAAGAGCTCGAAGCGCTAAGGAAAGCCGAGATAGGGGCCATCAAGTCATTCATCGATACGCGGGTCGACAAGATCCGGGTGCCCTATGGCAAATCGGTACAATCCTTTCCGCGCCGTTGTGTGATGGCTGGATCCTACAATCCAACAGGTCATGGGGTCTTAAAGGATGCATCCGGAGCCCGGCGCTTTTGGCCTGTTAAAATTGCCCATCTGGCCGACATCGAAGGGCTGCGGGCGATCCGCGACCAGCTATGGGCGGAAGCAGTGGAGGCCTATGAGGCCGGTGAGAAGTGGTGGACGTTCGACCGCGACCTCATGAAGCTTATCGAGGCAGAGCAGGAAGAGCGCTATCAGGTGGAGCCGCTCGAGGAGCTGGTTCACAGTTACATTGATAATGAGTGTATCGCTGACGATCAGGACGGTGCACATAATATCCGCCGGGCGTGGGTGCCGCGAAAAGAGGCGCTTGATACGTTCCTCACGCATAACTTTTGTGAGGACGTCCTGTTACGATCGTCGGAGCAGGTAAGGCGCCCCGACCTCAATATTATTGGTCAGGCGATGACCCGTCTCGGATGGTCCAAGGGTAAATTATGGAACGCCAGAATTAAAAGAACGAGCGCCGGGTGGAAGCGTCCGGACAACGAAAATCAACCTCACCCTCCGGAAAATCCGACCTCACCCTCTGAGAAAATTGTCGCAAAAAGAGAGCTCGAGGCGGCCGCGGCGGTGCGTGGGAAGGTGCAAAACGCCGCCGTGGAGACGGAAAACGTAGCCGTTTTGTCGAAAACCTCACCCTCTGACCCCCAAAGGGTGAGGGAGGGTGAGGTAAAGGGTGAGGTGCTAAGTTATTCCAGCGCAACAGAAAAAGGTGAAACCTCACCCTCCTCACCCTCTTTTCCTATTAACTTTGTGGAAAGTAATGAGGGGGTAGATACAGGGGTACATATAAAGTTTTGGGACACTAAGGGTGAGGTTGGCCTCCGCGACGCTCGCGCCGCACTGAAGAGTGCCCTCGACGACGGGATTGTTGGCTTCGATCTCGAGACAACGGGTCTGTCACCTGTTGACGGCAGCCGGCCCCGACTGATGCAGGTCTGGCGCGACGATCACTGCCACGTTTTCGATCTCGATGTGTTTGGTGGCCTCGAGGCATTCGGCGATCTGCTGGAAGGCTCTGACCTTGTTGCCTTCAGCGCTCTTTTCGAAATGAGGTGGCTCAGGGCTGCGGGCATCGATGTCGTCCCTCACGACCTGCAGTTAGCTTGGTCGGCGGTTTATGGTGGCACATTTAAAATAACACTCGAGCATGTTGTGAAGGAGCTACTGGGCGTTGCCCTGGACAAGACAGATCAGTTGTCGGACTGGTCGGGTGAGTTGACCAAAGATCAGATCCAGTACGCCTTCGATGATGCGTACTACACGCTTATGGCTTGGCGAAAGCTGACGGGCATCATGGCTCCAGAGCAGGTTGCCGGTTACGAGCTATTCAAGAATTCACAACGGCCAGTCATGAGAATGATGGAAGCCGGCGTCGGGTTCGACATCGACGGCCATGCCGAACTGCTTTCACGATTTGAACGAAAGTTCACCTGGGCGGAAGGTTGGTTAGCGCGTCATGTACCTAGCGTTACGAACTGGAATAGCCCGCCGCAGGTGTCTGCCTGGTTGGATGATGTTTTGCCAGAGGATGTGAAGCGTCGGTGGCCTCGTACCGAAAAGACACTGGTCATGAAGACCGGGGCGGAGGCCTGTAAGCAATTTACAGGCGACGTCGACCGCGATTTGCGCCGCGTCTTTTGGGCCTATCAAATTCGACAGGCTTACGGGAAGAATATCACTACCTATGGCGATAAGCTCATTCGCGACCATTATCGGGATGGGCGCCTCTATGGGAACTTCAGGATCGGCCGAGCCATCACCGGGCGAATGGCCTCCGAGAAACCAAACCTCCAGAACATGCCGGGCAGGGGTCCTATAGGAGCTGCGTTTCGCAGTCTTTTTATAGCACCGCCTGGTAGCCGTCTGGTAATTGCTGATTACAGTCAGATCGAGGTTCGCGTCGGTGGCATACTGGCTGATGAGCCAGCCTTCAAAGAAATGTTTGAACGTGGCTACGATGTTCACGCCGCGACGGCCGCGCTGATGCTCGGCAAGGAATACGATGAGGTTTTTGACAGCGAAAAGAAAAGTGTCCGTCCGGAGTACAAGCATGCGCGGTCGGCAGCGAAGGAAATTACATTCGGAATGCAATACGGCATGGGCGACCGGACGCTTGCCAGCAAGTTGAACCTCACGGTCCGGGAGGCGCGTCAGGAAATACGCAAATGGGAAGAGAACTTTCCCAAGGTGACAGAATGGCGAGAGAAAAGTGCGGAGGATGGCCGTCGCAATAAGGGGCTGGTGATGCCGAGCGGCCGCACGATTACTCTCGATTACAGACCGTCTCCACAAGCTTGTTACAATTATCCGGTTCAAGGCACTGCCGGCGACGTGATGTATGCCGCACTGGCCGAATTGGATCGGCGCCTCGATGAGGCGGACATCGATGCAGTGCCATTGTTGGTCGTCCACGATGAGGTCGTGCTTGAGGCCGCAGAAGCAGATGCGGAGGAAGCGGCGAGGATACTCGAAGAGGCAATGGTCGCCGGGTTCAGGAAACTGTTCCCGAACGGCGGCATCAACAATCTGGTAGAAGCGAGTGTTTGTAGCACGTGGGCAGATAAATCATGACGGCGGCCGTACAGAATAAATCAGCGATACGCATCAACGAAGACACCGTCATCGAGGAGACGCGACAGGCGGGCGTGTTCCGCAGACGGCGGATCGGCCTGCTCGAGCGTTGGGCTGACGAGGGGGTTATCACACAAAGACAGCTAGACGCGGCTGACGCGTTCGGTGCGATCTTCGAGCGCGCGCAGCTCCGCGAGCGGTACGCGATGTCGACGTCTGCGATAGATCGGGTCGATGGCGGCGGCAGCGGCGGCGAGGATAGTCGATCC